>Ga0207933_1002179_pt1 | contig 13089 bp, 13 predicted proteins | sample NGESurdeep092012_4_FD_184488 | JGI IMG/M metagenome (GOLD analysis project Ga0207933, IMG submission 184488) | Arctic peat soil microbial communities from Barrow, Alaska - NGEE Surface sample F53-3 deep-092012 (SPAdes) | ecosystem: Environmental > Terrestrial > Soil > Wetlands > Peat ... | reverse complement strand
TGGTGCTTTCTTTACTGGTGCTTTCTTTACTGGTGCTTTCTTTACTGGTGCTTTCTTTACTGGTGCTTTCTTTACTGGTGCTTTCTTTACTGGTGCTTTCTTTACTGGTGCTTTCTTTACTGGTGCCCGCTTGCCCACCAATCGCTTGGCCGAAACACTTTTGCTGGAAATACCCTTTCCGGAAATACCCTTTCCGGAAATACCCTTAGCGGAAATACCCTTAGCGCGCGCATTTGTTCGAACGGCGGACTTGGCAAGAGATTTCTTAACAGTCAGCGCCCGTTTGGCAATAACAGAGCGAGCCGGACTTTGGCGGGAGGAAACTACTGCTGTGGCAGCGCTTGCTCCAGTTGCCTCAAATACGACAGGAAGCAGAATCGCACCCACAACGGCGATCCCTACAGAACGGGTGAGCCATCTCTTTCCCACCTTTAATGGGGTAGCTTTCTTTTGGATTACATCCATTTGGATTTTTACCTTTCATAGTTAGAGGCAGTAATGGACCGCCCGAATAATGGGATTCTTCTCACTATCCATGAGGCGCGAACGGGAACAAAAGCAGGCCTGTGCATAGATACTGGCTTGGGATGGCAGACTTACCCCCATGCCCACTGACCAAGAGTTCGCTCCAAAGATTCAGGTTTTTGAACCTCATCGGGCCGCACTTCCACCCCTCATCCCTTATATAAAGGAATTTTGGCGTCGTCGTGTCTTTGCAATTGAACTCGCACGCTTCAACGACAAGGCTGAATACCTTGATTCACGCCTGGGTAAAGTCTGGCTTGTGCTTAATCCACTCCTACTGGGGTTGGTTTATTACCTCGTTGTCACAATTATTCGAGGTGGTGGCCACACAAATGGATTAACAACACTGGACCATCTGTTGATCGGTCTCTTCACCTTCTACTTTGCCCAGAACTGCATCATCGCCGGCGCTCAATCAATCACGACCGGCGGTCGCCTCATTCTCAATCAGGCCTTTCCTCGTGCGTTATTGCCTTTCTCATCTGCACTCCAAGCATTTCAACAATTCCTTCCAACAATTCCGGTTTATATATTCATCTTGGTAGTTGGAAAATATTTCTATCCCACAACTCAAGTACCTGGTTGGACATGGAACTTTTTGTGGATCCCCTTTATTTTAGTCTGTGTTGGATTAACCGGCTTTGGATTGGCACTTGTCTTTGCCACTCTCAATGTCTACTTTCGCGATACAAATAAACTATTGAGTTACATCACCCGTATCTGGATGTACCTATCCCCAGTCCTATGGCTACCAGAAACGCTAAAAGGCAAATCAAGACTCTTGCTCTACGCCAATCCACTTGGGCCTGCGCTTACTGCAACATCTAATGTCTGGATTAAAGGCGAAGGCCTCCATGGTTTGGTAATTTTCGGATGCATCTTCTGGGCGGTCATTTCGATCCTCATTGGTGGATATTTCTTTATTTCAAGGGAGCGCGACTTTGCCATCCGAATCTCATAATTCACCTGGTTCACCATTTGGCATAAAAAATCCGATAATGCCAGAAGAGTTGGCGGTCAAGATTGAAGAGTTGTCGATTACATACAAGGTAAATCTTGAAGCTAAGCGCACCTTGAAGAACGCTGTCATGAGAGCAAGTCTTGGCCAGCAGATGCGTGTTCGCACCGTCGAAGCGGTTAAAAATCTTACAATCGATATTCCCCATGGCTCTGTCATTGGAATCATTGGATCAAATGGCGCTGGCAAGTCCACCTTATTGCGTTGTATTGCCGGAATCTTGTCTCCGACGGAGGGACGAGTGATAGTCAATGGAAAAATTTCTACACTTCTAGCTCTTGGAGTTGGTTTCAACCCAGCCCTATCTGGTCGCGACAACATTATTTTAGGCGGTTTGGCTTCGGGTCTCACAAAGGATCAGATTGAAAGCAAGACTGATGAAATTTCTGAATTTGCCGCGCTACCTGAGGGCTTTATTGATATGCCAGTGCGCACTTATTCAAGTGGAATGTATGGTCGCCTCTCCTTTAGCGTTGCCGTAAGCATGACTCCTGATATCTTGCTTCTCGACGAAGCACTTTCCGCTGGAGACGCAGCATTCAAGGAAAAGTCATTTGAACGAATGCGTGAATTATGTGAAGAGGCACGAACCATCCTTATCGTTTCCCATGCACTGGCAACTGTCACCGATCTATGCGATACGGCCCTTTGGATGCACAAAGGTTCCATGGTTGCAAAAGGGAAACCTGAACAGATAGTTGACGACTACCTTAAATTTCTTAACGTGGGTTCATTGCCTTCCAATCTCGAAGATATGTAAAGAGTCGAACAGGTGTCGCAGAAAATCGATATCTCAATTGTTTCGTCGGGGGCCAACCTCGCAGATGCCAGACTTCATCGCCTCACGCGCTCCTTGCTCCATGCTGGACTGTCGATCGAAATATTTGCTCCAGGATTAATTAAAGATGCGCCTCAAATTTTGAATCCAAAGCAGCAACTTACTATCCGTAAACCTTGGTTTGCTACAGCATGGAAAAGTACAGGATTACTTGCGCGTTACTACCGCTCTCGGACCTTCGTTCTGCGCTCACGCGGGCAAGTTCTTTACGCAATTTCACCAGAATCCATAGCGCCTGCTTTTGGCTATGCAAAGTTATTACGCAAGAAATTCGCCGTAGATTTGTTCGAGGATTATTTGCAACTCCTAAAAGATCGCGCCTGGGCATCGAAGTTCTTTGGAACCATTGGTTGGATCGCAAAAAGTGATACAAAATCTGCACTCTGGTTTGCAAGACGCGCAGATCTAACTACTGTTGCTGATATTCAAGTTCCACCGTTTGATGCACGCAATCGACTCGTAGTTCGAAATCTTCCCGATCGATCAATGCTCACCATGAGTGGTGTGCGGAACGCGATCCCCCGAGCAATCTATATCGGCGATTTACGTGAAAGCCGCGGACTGCGCGCCATGTTGCAAGTAGCTGAGTACGCTCAAAATTGGGAATTTGATTTTATAGGTGGGATTGCACCAGTCGATCAATTCTTCGTCGATCAATGGTTGCAAGCCCAATCAGCAAGAGGCAAAGCCGCTGAAGCATATTCATCAGAAACAAATTCATCAGGGAGATATTCATCAACGAAATCTCGTGTTCGCTTTCATGGAAAACTTGCACCTATCGATTCGTGGAAATTTGCCGAGGGCGCCTGGGTAGGTCTCTCACTTCTTGAAAGCACCCCCGCCTTCATTGAAGCGGTGCCGTCAAAACTCTACGAATATATGAGTGTCGGTCTCGCATCCATCTCCTCCCCATTGCCTCGCTGCATCGAAATAATTAACCAGAGCAAATCGGGAATGGTTGCCTCAAATCCCAGCGAAGTTGCTGCGCAATTGAAATACTGGGAAGACAATCCAATGGAGTTAGATCTGGTTAGAAGCCAAGCCGCACAGTGGGCGAGGGAACACTTAGATAGTGATCGTGAATACGCCACTTTTGCCGCCGAGATGGTGAAATTGGCACGCTAGACTTGCCCAATGGCTGTAAAGATTCTCCCAAGCGCCGATGTAGATAGCTCGGCCACAATAGGAGATGGAAGTTCAATCTGGCATCTCGCACAAATTCGCGATGGCGTGACCCTCGGGAAGAACTGCATCATTGGTCGCGGGGCATATATTGGAAGCGGCGTCATACTTGGAGATAATTGTAAAATTCAAAATTATGCTTTGGTCTATGAACCCGCAAAACTTGGCAATGGAGTATTTATTGGACCGGCGGTCGTACTGACAAATGATCAATTTCCTCGAGCGGTAAATACTGATCTATCCCTAAAGAGCGGTAGTGATTGGGAGGCCGTTGGAGTGACCATCGGTGATGGCGCCAGCATTGGCGCTCGCGCGGTCTGTATTGCCCCTGTGACCATTGGCAAGTGGGCTCTTGTGGCTGCTGGAGCTGTCGTAACAAGAGATGTTCCAAATTATGCATTAGTTGCCGGAGTTCCCGCGAAAAGGCTCCGCTGGGTGGGTCGCGCAGGAGTCCCACTAGAAGATATCGGCGATAATCGCTTCCGTTGCCCGAAGGACCAGAGTTATTACCGACAGATTTTGGAGAATGAGTTGGTCGAGGAGTGAAGTTGGATCGGTGTCATAACGAAACCAGTAAAAATCTAGTGGAGAAGAGAGTCAATTGATTCCAGCAGCCCGGCCAATCATCGGTGATGAAGAGCGCGCAGCCGTAGATCGAGTCTTACGTAGCGGAATGATGGCGCAAGGACCAGAAGTAAAAGCATTTGAGGAAGAATTCGCACAATTCGTTGGCGGGCGTCGTTGTATCGCAGTTAACTCCGGAACTTCAGCCCTGCACCTTGGCTTTATCGCCGCTGGCATCAAAGCGGGTGATGAGGTGATCGTTCCTTCATTCTCATTCGCAGCTACCGCTAACTCAGTTGCCCTAGCTGGCGCAGTACCAGTATTTGGAGATATCGACCCAAAAACTTTTAATCTTGATCCCGCTCATGTTGAATCTCTTATTACACCTCGTACCAAAGGGATCATGCCCGTGCACCTTTATGGCCACATTGCCGATATGGATATCTTTGAAAAGATCGGCACAAAACACGGTCTGACTATCTTTGAAGACGCTGCCCAGGCACACCTTGCCTCACTTAATGGTCGGATGGCTGGTGATTGGGGCGCCGTTGCATCATTCTCTTTCTATCCAACCAAAAATATGACCTCAGGTGAAGGTGGCATGATCGTCACAAACGATGCCGCTATCGAACATCAAAGTCGATTGTTGCGTAATCAAGGTGGTGTTGTTCGCTATCAAAATGAGATTGTTGGGTTTAACAATCGAATGACAGATATTCACGCTGCAATCGGTCGGGTTCAAATCACTAAAGTAAAAGCATGGACGCAGCAACGTCGTAAGAATGCTGCTTATCTCAATGCAAACCTCAAGGGAGTAATTACTCCTTATGTCAGGCCTGGCACTGAACACTCGTATCATCAATACACAATTCGTTTAGAAGGAGCCACTAGCGAACAACGCGATAAGGCGATTGAATTGATCAAGGCCGGAGGCGTTGGTTGTGATGTTTACTACCCGACCCCAATTCACCGACTTCCATCCTTTAGTTCAGTTCACGATCTTCCGGTGACCGAAGAGTTGGTAAAAGAAGTAATCTCCATTCCAGTTCACCCTTCATTAACGGAGGCCGAACTCGAACAAGTCGTCAGCGTCGTCAATGACGTTGTAAGCCGAATCTAAGGGAGCCAGGCGAGATGGCTGATACCTCAAAGAAGTTGCGTGCTGGACTTGTCGGACTAGGGATGATGGGCCGCCATCATGCTCGAGTACTTGGCTCACTTGATGGAGTTGAACTTATCGGCGTCTGCGACCCCATGGGTGATCCACACGGAGTTGCAGGATCTCGTCCCCTTGTTTCAACTGTAGAAGACTTAATAGCGCTTGGAATTGATTATGCAATGGTGGCAGCTCCAACTGCTTTTCATGAAGATTTAGCGCTTGCCCTTGCCTCCGCTGGAATCCATGCGCTAATTGAGAAGCCACTGGCTGTAGATAATGAATCAGCAGGTCGCATTACCGATGCATTTGCCGCAAAAGGGTTAGTTGGCGCGGTCGGGCATATCGAACGCTACAACCCCGCACTTCAACAACTTCGCGCCAAGTTAGACGCCGGGGAACTCGGTAGCGTCTATCAAATTGCAACACGTCGCCAAGGTCCCTTCCCGGCTCGTATCGCTGATGTTGGTGTTGTTAAGGATCTCGCGACCCACGATATTGATCTTACCGCGTGGGTAGCTCGGTCTCCGTTTATCAATATCTCGGCAAAGACTGCTTTGAAATCAGGCCGACCACATGAAGACATGGTCGCCGCAGTAGGTGAATTAGAGAATGGCATTATTACAAATCATCTTGTCAACTGGCTAACTCCATTCAAAGAGCGCGTCACCATAGTTACAGGGGAACGCGGAACATTCCTTGTAGACACCTTAACTGCTGACCTCACCTTCTATGCGAATGCTTCAGTTGATACCGAATGGGATGCTGTCGCCTCATTTCGTGGTGTAAGTGAAGGCAATGTCATTCGTTATGCATTTGCGAAACCTGAACCACTTCGTACCGAACATGAAGCATTCCGTGATGCAGTTCTTGGATTGCCCGGGGCAACGGAACATATTGTCACGATGGAGCAAGGACTTGCGACGGTGTGTGTCGCTAGCGCAATGATCGAGAGTGCAAATACGCGATCTGTCGTCACAATATCGAAGGGTCGCTAAAAGAATGAAGATTGCTGTCGTTGCACTAGGAAAAATCGGCTTGCCACTTGCAGTGCAATTCGCAAAAAAAGGTCATCGCGTTATTGGTTGTGATGTCAACCAAAAGACCGTTGATCTGGTGAACGCCGGTCAGGAGCCATTTCCTGGTGAAGCTCATCTGAGCGAATATTTAATTGAGGTAGTTGAGTCGGGTCATCTCACCGCAACTACAGATACCACTTCTGCAGTCCAGGAATCAGATGCCGTTGTAATCGTTGTCCCCCTCTTTGTGGACATTGCTGGAATCCCAGATTTCGCTTGGATGGATGCTGCTACCGAGAAGATTGCTGCTGGTTTAAAACCAGGCACTCTAATTTCCTATGAAACCACGCTTCCTGTTGGTACAACACGGAATCGTTTTGCTCCGGCTCTCGAAAAGGGTTCTGGACTTAAGGTTGGCGAGGATTTCACTTTGGTTTTTTCACCGGAACGGGTCCTTACTGGACGCGTCTTTGCCGACCTTCGCAAATATCCAAAGTTGGTTGGCGGAATCAATGAAGCAAGTACAAAAGCTGGCATTGCATTTTATGAGAGCGTTTTAGATTTTGATGATCGTCCAGATTTAACACAGAAAAATGGAGTCTGGGATTTAGGAACATCTGAGGCAAGTGAAATGGCAAAACTCGCCGAAACCACTTATCGCGATGTAAATATTGCACTTGCAAATCAATTTGCAATTTTTGCCGAAGGCGCCAATATCGATATCGCCAAGGTTATTTCGGCTTCCAACTCTCAACCATATAGTCATATTCACCAACCCGGCATAGCGGTTGGTGGTCATTGCATTCCGATATACCCTCGGTTTTATCTCTGGAATGATCCGTTGGCAACTGTTGTTCGTTCGGCACGCGAGGCCAATGCCGCGATGCCCGAACACGCGATCAAACTTTTAGCGCAAGCCACAGGCGATCTGACTGGTAAGCGAGTAGCAGTGCTGGGCATTTCTTATAGAGGCGGGGTCAAGGAATCTGCCTTCTCAGGCGTTTTCGGTACCGTTACCGCGCTCAAGGCGCGAGGCGCACAAGTTGTAGTTAATGATCCTATGTACACCAATGACGAAATTACGGCTCTTGGATTTGAACCATATGTAATTGGTACTGCGATCGATGCCGTTGTGCTCCAAGCCGACCATAAAGAATACATTTTGTTAACCAAGGAAGATTTCCCAGGAGTTAAGGCGATCGTTGATGGCCGGCGGACTATGGATCCGAAAAACTTTGACGGTATTACTTTCCGAGTAATCGGCGCGGGCGCTTAAATAACTTCCTGGAGCGGTTTAGCTTCGGAGACGATAAAGGGCAAATGGATTCGAGCTATTGGATCGGCACGAGCAATTCGATTGTAAACACTTAGCAATACTTCGGCTTGACCCTCCCATGTATGCTCCATGAGCACCTCATCAGTATAGGCGGCTTTGTACTTCTCCGGATTGGCGAAGATTAACTTAGCTGCTCGTACAAAATCATCAACGTCCTCGGCGATAAAAACTTCACCGTTACCTAACTTTATAACCTCGGCAGACATGGTCTTAACATCGCTCACCAGGATCGGCAGACGAGCCTGCATATATTCCCCGAACTTAGTAATCAGAGAAATTTCATGATTAAGGCGATGCAGAATCGGAATTAATCCGATATCTGCAGTTGCAAGATAAGAAACCAGTTGCGAATTTGGGACATAAGGAACGACATGAAAACGATCACTTAAATCAGGCGCACTCTGCACAAGATCCATCACGGACTTATTTTTTGGATTGGCAATCAAGACAAGGTGAACTCCTGGCAATTCGCGAAGTGCCGCTAAAGCCGTTTGAATTCCACGTTGCGGCGCAACAGCGCCTGAATACACCATTAATGGCACCATCGGGTCAATTCCGAGATCAGCGCGAAGATTGCGCTCGGAAGGATGTTGGCCATCAACCAGCGGATCATTGGCAACAATCGTTGGACGTACTTTGATTTGCAACTGCTCCAACAAAAGATCGTTCATCGGTTCGCTTACTGAGAGAATTGCTGCTGCTTTTTTCGAATACTTCCGTTCAATTTTAGTATACAAAGTCGCCATCGGTTTAGTTAAATGAGCTACACCGGGAACATATTCATGCGCATCGTAAACAAGTAGCACCTTTCTACCCTTGACTCGCAATAGTTCTACGATTGCCCCTGCTATCGGTAGCGCCGTGTAATCATGGGCGTGAACAACATCAGGTGAAAATTCCAATGCAATAGGAGTTATAACTTTCACCGAACGATGTAAATTAGGTACAACTACTTCGCTCTTAACGCGGAACTTTTCAAATAACTTCCGTCGATACGCGCGCAGTTTTCGAAGATACCGGCGGAGTCTCCGCAGGATGCCCGCAATTAGCCATTGCGCATTCTCCCCCTTGATAAACCCCAAAAATACCTTAGGAATTTTATCTTTTGTAATCACTAACTTTAAGGGCAACCGTTCGATTCTGGCATATCCGATAGTTAACTCATCGGGATACCCAAATGGAGTTGCACCGATAACCAAAACATCCCAACCAGCATTACCAAGTGACCAAGCGCACTTGAGTACTCGAGAATCTTCCGTTACCCCATTTAAGACAATGTGAAGTGTCTTGGGGGCTGATTGCATTTGTAAATTCTACCCTTCGTTATTTAGTTATTTGTTTGTGGCAGGAAGCAAAAATACGAGACCCGTGACCAGGACAGCCAGACCGAGTGCTTGAAGAATCAACTTAACGGCAGCTCGATGATCAGTCTCACGATCGGCTTCAGAAGTTACCCTGTTACTCTGCCCAAGATTTCCAAAATTGAATAATCCGGAAAATCCGAAGGCAAGACAAAATTTCATTCGAGCTTGCAAATATCCAATCGACATTATGAGTGCAGGCAAGAATGTGCCCAACCTTGCGATTCGAGATGAATGTTGGTGGTAAAAACCGAAAACGGTTGAGATCGTTAGAAAAAGACCGATGCCACCTATAAGTTGCCTGCGGCGAATTTCACGGGTACCGATATTGCATTGACCTGGGACATATTCGAATTCATCGTTCATTGAGATATCTTCATTCACAATGATTCGATCCTCACGCTAGTTGCACACCAATACATTACAAGAATGAGGTCAAACGCACTTTAAAATAAAATCTCCGATTCGTCTTCATCAGTGAATACTTCGTGGTTATCGTGCTCGCCATTTGCTAGCCATACAAAGATTGATTTAACGGCACCAAGAATCATGGCGAGGACTGTGAATAACCCCACGACTCGACGAATGGCTTTGAACATAGGACAAATCTACTCTCCCCACCTTGTTACTCGCTGGAAGCTCCCCTAGAGCGAGCCGAGAATTGGCGTGAACAGCGGCTAATTTCAAGGTTTCAATGTTTTTTAATGTAATTCGATGCCATTTAAAGGGACGAACGCAATGCGAAGTCGATATCGCGCCAAAGGTCTTCCACATCTTCGATCCCCACTGAGAGCCGAATCAAGTTGGTTGGAATGCTTGGACTTTCAGCGCTCCACCGGTGGCGTCTTTCCCACAAAGACTCAACTCCGCCCAGTGAGGTGGCGTGAGCAACAAGGAGTGATGATGCACACGCTTTATCTGCCGCTGCCGCGCCACCTTTGTGGTCAAATGAGATTACTGCACCAAAGCCCTTCATAAAGCTCTTAGCGACTTGGTGATGAGGGTCGGTCGGAAGGCCTGGGTATCGAACTCGATCAACGGCTGGATGCAAAGTGAGTCTGGTCGCGAGTTCCAAAGCGCTCTTCTGAGCTCGCTCCATACGAACTCCCAACGTGCGCAACCCGCGAAGTGCCAGCCAAACTTCAAATGGTCCGGGAATAGCACCGTGAAATTTTCGAACTTCGTGCAACCGATCGAATAGCGCAGAATCCTTAGTTGAGATCGAGCCCAAGATGACATCGCTATGTCCCGCAATATATTTTGTGAGCGAATGAATGGCAACATCGGCGCCCATCTCCAACGGTTGCTGGATGAGCGGAGTAGCAAAAGTGTTATCCACCGCTACCCCGACATTCAGCAATTTTGCCGCGTTAATGATTGTGGGCATATCTGCAACTTCAAGAGCGGGATTCGTTGGTGACTCAATCCAGAGAAGCGTCGAACCCTTAATCGCTTCTAATACTTCCTCGGTATTTGAAATATCGACGTAGCGAACTTCGGCCGCACCAGATGCTTCTACCTGACGAAGTAGGACCATCGTTCCGGAATAGCCATTTCGAGAGGCGACAATAACTGCTCCTCGAGGCAAGATTGAAAAAACAGCAGAGATCGCAGCCAGACCTGAAGCGAAAACTAGAGTTGAGCCGCATTCCAGTGATTCAATCGCGCTTTCAAGAGCGCTCCAAGTCTTATTTCCATATCGACCATATCCCGTTGCACCTGGCGCGATAAATGTCGAGCTAAGTTCAATCGGCGGATTAACGCCTACGTCGTCCGCGCGAACTGGACGCCCTGTAGCGACCACCAGGCTTTGCAAGCTTAACTTCGTCAATTCTTCATTAAGCGGCTGCTGCTCATTCGACATGGAGATAGCCTAACGCAGAGCGAAAAGATGCTGAGAGCTATTTCCAGGCGTCATGGCGCTGGAGGTGATAAGGGCGACCACCACTATTTCGAACTATTTCGCATTCTTTCGGGATTTAACTGCGCTGAGCACCGCCGTAATAATAAGTGTTCCGATCACGAAACCAAGTGATACTCCAAGTGAGATATTAGGGATTCGGGCTCCAGCTATCTTCTTATGACCCTCACCGAGAGCCGCCTCAAATACAAGTTTTGCACCGATAAATGCAAGGATTATGGAGAGTCCTTGGCTGAGGTAGACGAGTTTGTGCATGAGATCGCCAATGAGAAAATAGAGTTGACGCAAACCCATTGATGCAAAAATTGTTGCAGTCACAATCACATAGGGATTTCGTGTAAGTCCAAAGATTGCGGGTATTGAATCAAAAGCAAAGAGCAGATTGGTTAATGCGATTGCTACCATTGCAATTACTGCTATCGAAGTATCTCGTTTGCGGAGGTACCTGATTGCATGACCTTCTTTCCACTCCTCAGTCTCACTCTCTCTAAATAGTTGCTGGGCTGTATAAATTAAAAAGCCACCGAAGATATAGAAGATCCATTCGAAGCGATTAACGAGAGCAGATCCACCGGCTATGAAAACGCCACGAAGAAGAAGTGAAGAAAGTATTCCCCAAAAAAGAATAATCTGCTCTCGCTCTTTGGCAACCTGCAACCGTGCCATGATCAGGAGCAAAACGAAGAGATTGTCAAAGGAGAGTGAATACTCGGTAAGCCAACCAGCGAAGAACTCACCACGACTTTGATTGGTGGACCAGAACCCCAGCGATATTCCAAAAGCAACCGCAACCACAATATAGAAAACGGTCCAGCGCGCAACGCTTCGAAGTTCAGTAATTTTGCGGCGGTTTCGGTAGGCAAAGAGAAAGTCGATCACCAAAACGAAAATCAAACCCCCGAGAGTGATCCCCCAAGCAAGGGCGCTGGTGTTATTGATGATCACCAAGCAAGTCTACCGAGAGGCGGGGCATATCAAGTAAGTTATGTGCGTGCCATTAACCTCTGAACTCGAGATGAAGCAACACGCACGAGCCATTGTAAAGATTGATCCCGCATTTGCTCCCATCGTGAAGGCGAGTCCGCTGTGTACAATCAATCGGAAACGACCTCGCCAAGGACATTACGAAACACTGATTACTTCAATCATTTCTCAACAATTAGCAGTAAAGGCTGCCGATACAATCGAGGAGCGAGTCCGACAACTCGCAGGTGGATCAATTGCTCCAGATGCTATAGCAACACTATCTGCGGCTGACCTTCGAACTGCTGGAGTAAGTGGGGCTAAGGCACGCGCGATCAATGAACTCACGCAAGCGACAGTTTCTGGGGTAATTGATTTTAAAAAAATTTCAAAACTTTCCAATGAAGAAATTTCGACTGAACTGACTTCTCTCTGGGGAATCGGACCTTGGACTGTAGAAATGTTTTTAATGTTCCACCTTGGTCGCCTAGATTTATGGCCAATCGGTGATCTAGCTATGCGTCGTGGTTGGGAAAGAATTCATAAACTAGAGGAAGAAATCCATCCTAAGAAACTAGATCTTGTGCGAGAAAAGTTTTCTGGCCGTCAAAGCATCGTTGCGTGGTACTGCTGGCGAGCAAGTGAGGGTGATTCTTCAAGTTGGTAGACGCGTGATTAACTATTTGATTATCCGATAAATACCGATTTCGGAAATGGGATTCCGGTTGATGAATGACAATCGTAACCCTTAGGATTTTTCTCGAGATACCGTTGGTGATATTCCTCGGCCAACCAATAATCGATGCCATCCGCGCTCTTGATTTCAGTGCAAATATCATTCAAGCCATTCTTCACTAATACCTCGTTGTACTGTTCGCGAGTGGCTAGGACTTGGCGAAGTTGACTATTAGAAGTCGTAAAAATCGCGCTCCGATATTGAGAGCCAATGTCCCCGCCTTGACGGTTAAGTGACGTTGGATCATGCATCGTCCAAAACTCTTCAAGGAGCCTGTGGTAAGAAATAATGGCTGGATCAAATTCGACTTCAACTACTTCGGCATGTCCGGTCTTACTGGTGCAAACCTCTTTATAGCTGGGTTCTTTTGTATGGCCTCCCATATATCCGACAGAGGTGCGGTGAACCCCTGGTAAATTCCACAATCGCCGCTCCGCTCCCCAGAAACAGCCTGTTGCGAAATATGCCTT
>Ga0207933_1002178_pt1 | contig 13091 bp, 11 predicted proteins | sample NGESurdeep092012_4_FD_184488 | JGI IMG/M metagenome (GOLD analysis project Ga0207933, IMG submission 184488) | Arctic peat soil microbial communities from Barrow, Alaska - NGEE Surface sample F53-3 deep-092012 (SPAdes) | ecosystem: Environmental > Terrestrial > Soil > Wetlands > Peat ... | reverse complement strand
GCCTTCCCCAACAACGGCAACCTTGCAGTCGCGGACGTTGCCGGGCGGCACAAGCGCGGATCTGCGGCTACAGCACCGGCATCGAGGGAGGGTCTTCGTGTGTGATCGACGGGTGCGGCTGCGGTCCCGAGGGCCAAGCTGTCGCCTCAGACGGCGAAGTTCTGAGCGCAGCAGACCTGGGTTGGTGAAGGGCCAATATCCGACTCTGCCGCGGTGACGATCGCGCCCCCCTGAATGCTCTGGCACCATCAGGGTGTGGATGCAGAGCGGATGAGTCCCGAAGAAGTCGTTGTCCGTCTTACTTACGGCGAAGCTTTCGTGCTGTCGGACATGCTGTCCCGCTGGGAGCGCGACGGCACGAACGCTCGCTAGCGTTCGAGGACGAAGCCGAGCGCCGACTCGTCCAGGACCTGACTGCCGTATTTGAGCCGATCATCGATGAGGCGTTTGCTGCCGACTACGCGGCCGTGCTCGAACGCGCACGCGCTCCGCTTAGGGATCCAGTCGAGTAAGGCGTCACGTGGCAGCCCGAGATGAGGCGTCCATCAGCACCTTCTCGATCGGAGTAGCGTGGCCGGCTTGCCACGCGTCGTCCCACTCCGCGTCCGTCAGCTCACGACGAGCTTTCGCGATCGGTGCGGCGAGGGCGTCTTCCTGGCTGCGATGGCGTGGGATACCGAGCTTCTCGCGCTGAGCCTCCGCCGCGCCGAAGAGACGAGCGGCCATTCGGGATTCATGAAGTTCCGCAAGAATCGCGCCGTGATCCTCGGCAACCGTGATCATGGCGTTGGGCTCTTTGAGGTCGACTATCTGGGGGATGATGCTGCGCATCATCTCTTCGGCGTCGCCGATCCGGCCCATCATGCGCAGCGTGCAGGCGGTATTTTGCTGCACGGTTGCGATCGTGAAGGCGTCACCGATCTGGCGGGAGATTCCCAGAACCTCGGCCCCGAGTTCGAGCGATCGCTCATAGTTTCCCGTTGCGGTTTCGAACGAAGCGAAGTCACCCAAGACGCCGATCATTTGTCGACCCGAATCCGGACCGGTTACACCAACTTCTCGACTCAATGACGCTGCTTCTTCGAATAAGGATCGCGCTACTCGAGGCTGCCCGCGTTCCTCCTCTATTCTCGCCAACATGCAAACGAGCCAGGGAATACGGTTCGTCTCATTCCAGTGACGCAACAGAGCGATGCTCGCCGTCACATGGCGCTGGGCGTCGTCGAACTCGCGCGCTTGAACGAGAAAGCGCGCGAGTGCGCGGTGGCACTCGGCTAACTGGGGCCATTCTCGGTCGCCTGCAAGCAAGATGGCGCGCGTCAACCACGCGCGCGCCTCCGCGGAGTAGCCAGCAGCGAACCAGAAGACATGCACCTCCACACACAGATCCACCCCGATCTGTATGCGTTGTTCGTCTTCACTGCTGGGGTCTTGTTGTTGCAGCGCCCAATCTAAAGCGTCCCGAAGATTGTCATGTTCGGTTTGGAACCGGATGCGGGCGGCCTGGTGCTGATCACTGAACAGAAGCCCACTCCATTGACGGCTCATCTGTAGGTAGTACTGGGCATGGGCTCGACACGTCTTGTCGAGTTCGGTGTGGCCAGTTAGTTGGTCGCGAGCGTAGGCGCGAACGGTTTCTAACAGGGCGACCCGTGGCTCCCCGTCGGGGCTTTCGCTGATGGTGATCAGGCTGGCGTCGACCAAGTCGGCGACCATGTCGAGCACATCGCCGCCGTCCTCGAGGTCGATGGTGATGGCAGTGATCGCGTCGAGGTCGGCGCCGCCGACAAAGACGCCGAGACGGCGGAAGAACGCCTGTTGTTCCGCCTTAAGTAGGTCATACGACCAGTCGATCGCGGCACGCAAGGTTTGTTGCCGCGTCGGCCTGTCAACCCCGCTCGCGCGCAGATCTAACGCTTCGTCTAGGCGCGTGAGTAACCCGCGTGGGCTAAGCAACTTGCTGCGTGCTGCAGCAAGTTCAATGGCCAACGGAAGTCCGTCCAGCCGTCGGCACACGGCGCCCACATCGGCTACGTTCGCGGTGCTCAACATGAAGTTTGCCTTGACTCGCCGAGCTTGTTGGACAAATAGCTGCACCGCCCCGGATGCTTGCGCCGCAACGAGGTCTGCGTCTTCGGCGGCGAGTTCGAGCGGAGGAACGGCGTGCTCGTGTTCGGCCGCGAGGTGCAGCGGACGGCGGGTAGTCGCGATGATCACCGCGTGTGGTGCTTCACGCAGCAGGTCGGCGACCACGGCGTCCGCGCCGATCAGTTGTTCCAGGTTGTCCAACACGAACAGTGCACGGCGCTGCGCGACGTGGGTGAAGAACGCGGGCGGTGTCCGGGCGTCCGGTGGGACGTCGAGCACCTGGGCGATCGTGGTCCACATCACCTCGGGAGTGGTGACCGCAGCCAGCGGCACGAAGAACACCCCATCCGGATAGTGATTGACTAGCCCTGCCGCGACGCCGATCGCCAACCGGGTCTTGCCCGACCCGCCCGGGCCGGTCAACGTCACCAACCGCACACCAGCCGAGCTGAGCAGGTCGCGCAGTTCGGCCGACTCACGATCTCGGCCCACCAACTCCGTGGCCGGCTGCGGCAAGCTGGATACGGATCCTAGTGCTTTCAACGCCGGGAACCCGTCGAGCAGACCTGCGCCAATCAGCTGGAAAACCCGCTCGGCAGCGGGCAGGTCTTTGAGCCGAACCGACCCCAAGTCCTTCAACCGGACGTCGGTCGGCAGCGCAGCACCGACCAGTTCCGCAGTCGCCGCCGACAGCACCACCTGCCCACCATGAGCCGAACCGGCGATGCGGGCCGCGCGGTGCACATCCATCCCCACGTACCCGCCGTCGAACACACCCGGGTTGCCGGTGTGAATGCCCATCCGCACCTTTACCGAGGCCCCGTCCGGCCACTCGCGCGCGGCAAGCCCCAGTTGGGCTTGCACTGCCGCCGCGACCGCCGCCGGCGCAGTCGGGAACGCGACGAAGAAGCTGTCTCCTTCGGTGCCCATCTCGGTGCCGCCGTGCGCCGCCCACGCCGCCCGCAACACTTCTCGCTGCCCGCTCAACACCTCCACATAGGCAGGACCCAGCCGCGACAACAAGACGGTCGAACCCTCAATATCAGAAAACAACAACGACACCGTGCCCGTCGGCAACACCTCGATGGGCATGACTTCAGCGGGCCGCGGAGAACACGGTCACGTGATCCCCCGACATGCGTCCATCAACACCTTTTCAATAGGAGTGCTGCGCCCGGTCTCCCACGCGTCGTCCCATTCCGTCACCGGCAGATCGCGGCGAGTTTTCGCGATCGGCCCGGCGAGTTCTTCCTCCTGGCCCGGTGACTGCGGGATCCCGAGGCGACCACGCATCGCGTCCGCGGCACCCAACATCTCAAGGGCTCTCCGACTGTCGCCCAGCTCGGCGAGGATTGCGCCGTAATCCTCCGCGACGCCGATCACCGAATAAGGTTCGTTGAAGCTGACTACCTGAGGGATGATGCCGCGCATCTCCTGTTCGGCCTCCCTCACTCGGCCCATCAGTCGCAGCGTGCAGGCGATGTTCTGCCGCACACCCTGCACCATAAATATGTCCCCGGCGCGGCGGGAGAGCTCGAGGACTTCCCCCGCAAGGTCCAATGAGCGCTGATACTCGCCTCGGGTGTATTCGAATAGGGCGAAATTCCCCAAGATTCGCCGGAGCTGTCGACTGGAAGGTGCGTCGGTGTCGCCGACACGCCGCGCGAGGTCAGCAGCTTCCTCGAACAAGCCGTTCGCTTCATCGGTGTGCCCGCTTTCCATTTCCAGGCTGGCCAAGGTGCAAACGGCGCCGGGGAGCCTCTGGGTGTCGTTTAGCTTGCGAAGCACGCCGACACCCGCGGATGCGTACTCGCGTGCACGATCAAACTCGCGCGAGACCATCAACATGTGTGCGAAATCCCGGAGGACCGCCGCTAACTCGACTGAATCGTTGTTGCCGGCTTGGGCAATCGCGGTCGTCGCCCACGCCCACGCTTGTGCCGGATATCCGATCGGCTCCCACAATGTAACGAGCCCGTCCACCAATCCCAGCCCGATAAGGATGCGCTGTTCGTCGTTGCGGGTGTGTTCTGATGGTGTCAGTGCCCAGTTCAGCGCTTCGCGCAGGTTGTCCTGCTCGGTTTGGAATCGGGTTCTGGCCGCCTGCCTTTGCGCGGTGAACATGAGCGGCGTCAACTCCTGGCTAAGCGTGAGGTAGTGCTCGGCGTGTGTTCGGCTCGTGTTGTCGAGTTCGTTGTGGTCGAGCAGTTGATCGCGGGCGTAGGCGCGGATCGTTTCCAAGAGTGCGACTCTGGGTCCCCCGTCGAGGTCTTCGTTGATGGTGATCAGGCTGACATCAACCAGGTCGGTCAGCATGTCGAATACATCGCTACGGGGATCGAGGTCAGTTGTGACTGCGGTGATCGCTTCGGTATTGGCGCCGCCGGCGAACACGCCGAGGCGGCGGAAGAACGCCTGTTGAGCGGAGTTGAGGAGGTCATAGGACCAGCCGATCGTCGCGCGCAGGGTTTGCTGCCGGGTCGGCCTGCCAACACCACTCTCACGCAGATCCAACGCTTCGTCGAGGCGGGCGAGCAACCCGCGGGGGCTCAGCAGTTTGCTGCGCGCCGCAGCCAACTCGATCGCCAACGGCAACCCATCGAGTCGTCGGCACAGTGCCACCACGTCTGCGAGGTTGTCCACCGAAACAAGGAAGCTTGACTTGACTCGCTGGGCTTGTTGGACGAACAGTTGCACCGCCCCGGATTGTTGCGCCGCGGCGAGATCTGCGTGTTCGGCGGCGAGCTCCAGTGGCGGCACGGCGTGTTCGTGTTCGGCCGAGAGGTGCAACGGACGCCGTGTGGTGGCGATGATCACCGTGTGGGGGGCCTCACGGAGCAGGTCAGCGACGACGGTATCCGCGCCGGGGAGTTGTTCGAGGTTGTCCAGCACGAAGAGCGCGCGGCGCTGCGCGACATGGGCGAACAAGGCCGGTGGCGTACGGACTTCGGGCGGGACGTCGAGCACTTCGGCGATCGTGGTCCACATCACCTCGGCAGTGCTGACCGCAGCCAAAGGGACAAAGAACACCCCGTCCGGATAGCTGTCGACCAGCCCTGCCGCGACCCCTATCGCGAGCCGGGTTTTGCCCGATCCGCCGGGGCCGGTCAACGTCACCAACCGCACCCCCGCTGAGCTGAGCGAGGCGGTCAGTTCGGCCAGCTCACCATCGCGGCCGACCAACTGCGTTGCCGGGCGGGGCAAACTCGACGCCGACCCGAGAGTCTTCAGCGGCGGGAACCCATCGAGTAGACCGGCGCCGGTCAGCTGGAACAACCGCTCCGGGCCCGGCAGGTCTTTGAGCCGAAACGACCCCAAATCCTTCAACCGGACATTGCTTGGCAGACCGCCGGCGACCAGTTCGGCGGTGGCCGCCGAGATCACCACCTGCGCGCCGTGCGCCGACCCGGCGATGCGGGCGGCGCGATGCACATCAATCCCCACATATCCACCGTCAAGCACTCCGGGATTGCCCGTGTGAAGGCCCATCCGCACGCGTACTGACGCACCAGCTGGCCAGTCCCGTGCGGCCAACCCTTGCTGCGCTTGCACTGCCGCCGCGACCGCGGCCGGAGCGGCCGGGAACGCGACGAAGAAGCTGTCCCCTTCGGTGCCCATCTCAGTGCCACCATGCGCCACCCACGCCGCACGCAGCACCTCGCGCTGCCCGCTCAACACCTCCGCGTAGGCCGGGCCCAAGCGTGACAACAACACCGTCGAGCCCTCAATGTCGGAGAACAACATGGTCACCGTGCCGGTCGGCATCGCGTCCACGATGACCTCCCAACCCCGGCCAGGTAGCTAAGCGCATCAGCCGATGGCGGAAGGATACGGCGCCCACCCTGCAATCGGCGCGGATGAGTGTCGGGAAGCTGAGGGTAGAAATGTCGGGCGCGCGCCGTTCACACGCACCACGATCCACGACACTTAGGAGGTCGGTAGGGCACCGGCGACGAGGGACAAGGAGTTCGCGATGAAGGACAGAGATCCGCTGACCGTCCGCGACGACACCGAAGGCCACACGTTCAAGATCGCGGACGCGGAGCGGGCCGAGACTGATGACGCCGAAGGTCACAGCGCGCACTTTTTTGGGGCGGACGCTGAGCGGGGCGAGACGGACGACGCCCAAGGTCACGCCGTCCACTGGGGCGCGGACGCTGAGCGGGACGAGACGGACGACGCCGAAGGCCACTGCATCAAGTACTGAGCGTGGTGCCGGGGGTCACGTTGTCCGCGGTGGCGTGCAGGATCGTTTTGATCTGGAAGGCAGTCAGGCGTGGGTGTTTGCCGAGGATCCTGGTGATGTAGCCGGCGATTATTGGAGCGGCGAAGCTGTTCCCGGTGGCTTTGATGATCGAGCCGTTCATCCACGCGACGTCCACGTCGATGCCCGCGGCCCCGAACTCTACGGGGGGTTCGGGGTTGTAGGCGAACCCCTGCGAATCCGAGCCCGGTCGAGCCGCCACCGACAACACCGACGAATACAGGGATGGGTAGCTGGCTGACGGCAGATTGTTGGCGGCCGCGACCAGAATGGTGCCTTGAAAGTTTGCCCGGTCCGCGAGTTCATGCAGTGGCCCGAAATAGTCCATGCTTTTCGTGCTCAGGCTCAAGTTCACGACGTCCATCTGGTTGTCTATCGCCCACCGCAAGCCTTCGACGAAGACCAGGCCCTTCGCGGTGAGTCGCTCCCCCAGCACGCGCACGCTGTAGATCTCGCAGTCGGGCGCGAGGCCGCGAATGAGGGCGGCGCACGCCGTGCCGTGCCCGAACAGATCGTCGTGCGGCCCCTCGGTGACGCGTACGGCGTTCGGAGCCTCTGGGTCATACTCGAGGGCGACCCCACCGCTGATAGGACCGACGAGTGGGTGCGCGGCGTCGACGCCACTGTCCACGACGGCGACTTTGACACCGCGCCCGGTGCTGTTGCCCCACGCCCATTCGGGGGTGATGGGCAGGGAGAGACCCTGCACGGCAGGGAGCCGGTCGGGCCGAAACGGCTCCGACCACATGGGCTGCTCCACGTCAGCGCCTCGTGTGCGCGACGAACGTCGATAGCAATTCGATGGCGGTGCGCTGCTCGTCTGGTCGGAGGCCCTTCAACTGACTCACTGCTGCGTCGATGTCCCTGGGGTCCGGTGGTGTCAGTGCCGCGCCGCTCGGTTGGGCAGCGTGATCCGCGGATGTTTCGACGCACAGTGCGGCGTGCGTGGACAACAGCCCGAGCAGCGCCATGTCCTGCCGGTCGGGCGAGGGTGCGGGGTCAAGCAGTTGGATGACTCCGAGGGTGTCGCCGGCTCCTTCGATCGGGACTGCCAAGATTGACGTCGGTACATAGCCGGTGGACATGGCGACGTCCAGCTCGAAACGCGCGTCGCTTCGCACATCCTCGATACCGATCGGTTGCCCCGAGGACACAACCCAGCCAGCGATTCCCCGGTTCACCGGCAGCCGCAGCCCGACAATCTGGCCGGCGCCGGCCCCGCTCGCCGCCACGAAAGTCAGATGGCTCTCGTCCGCATCGAGAAGCGCGACCGAGCACGCGGCGGCGTCGAAGAGTGCCATCGCGAGGGCGGTTAGCGACTGCAAGAGCTCGACAGCAGGCGAGCTGTCGCCGGTGTCGGCTCGGCGGTCACCGGCCGTCCCGCCCGGCATTTCATCATGTCCTGACACGCTCGGCCTCCATGAGCCTTAGCGGTACGCGGGTGCGAGTTACCACGAGGATAGGGCCGAGACGAGTGTCGGCCATCCGACAGAAAATGTGTCACATCTCGGCGGTATATAAGGTCTCCGCGCGGTCATACTTTCGGACGACGGCAAGGTGCCGGCCACACGGAAGGAGTTTCGATGACCGAATCGAAGCAGGACGCACAAGCGGACGACACCGAAGGCCACGGCAGAAAGTTCAGTGCGGACGGCGAGCGGGACGAAACCGACGACGCCGAAGGCCACAACGCGAAGGCGTTTGCGGACGGCGAGCGGGACGAGTCCGACGACACGGAAGGCCACTCGAAGAAGGTGACCTAGGGAGCTCGCCGCGCATCGACCTGGTGGACATCTGCCAGGTCGATAGCGGCGGTTGCAGGCGGCGGCGGTCGGGTCGTATCGCAAACCCAGACAGGCGGGACGAAAGATGGACGAGCGGCAGCGTGCACAGGTGCTCGCCGGCTGTGGCCTGTTCAGTGGCTTGCCTCCGGCCTCGCTACAACAGCTGGCTGCTCAGTCCGTCGTCCGGAACTGTCGTCGCGGACAGATCCTGTTTGCAGAGGGCGATCCGGGTGACTCGCTGCTCGTCGTTGTGTCCGGCAGCCTGAAGGCCTACACAACCTCGGAGCAGGGGGATGAGTTCCTGCTGGCTGTCGTCGGTCCTGGCGAGGTTTTGGGTGAACTGGCTATCGCCGATGGCGGGGTCCGATCGGCGACTGTTGCCGCTCTAGGCACCGCTGAAGTAGTGCGGGTGCCGAGAAAAGCCGTGCTTGACTGCGCCAGGTCAGAGCCAGCACTCACTGATGCGCTGTTAGTCACGCTCGCGTCTGTGATCAGGCGCCTCGACGGACATGCAGCGGATTTGGCTTTTCTCGACCTTCCGCGCCGGGTCGGCAAGCTGCTGCTCGGGCAGCACGCCAGCCCACAGAACGTACCGCCCTTGACCCAAACGGAGATGGCAGCCAGGGTCGGTGCGTCCCGGCAAAGCGTCAACGCGGCCCTGCAGGAGTTTCAGCGACGAGGATGGGTTCGGGTAGCGGCGCGCGAGATCTCGATGCGGGATCCAGCCGCACTGGCCCGGTTCGTCGGTAGCTGACCCTCAGCCGATCGCCGTCCCGGCAAGTCGGGTCGCGAGAACTCCGGCCAGCGACGAGCCAAGCCGGCCCTCGGGGGCGACGACCTCGAGAAAGCGCGCACCGGGAATCCGCCACAGCACGCAGTCGGTCGTCGCGCTCACTGTCGCGGTCCGGTTCGTCGCCTTGATGAGTCCGATCTCCCCGAAGTAGTCAGGTGCGGTCAACTCGTTCAGCCGGCCGGTGCCCTCCACGAACGTGGCGGCGTCGATGCCGAACGCGATCGCAGGCGAGCCGAACACCAGCAACAGGCCGCCCGCCGCCGGGCCGGCAATCAGCGCGAGCGCGTCGATGGTGCTCAGCAGCGAATTGGCGGCCGCGAGCTCGTCTTCCGGCACGGATATGCGTGTCATCCCCGACACCGACGGCAGGTAGACGGTTGCCGCAACGGTGTTCAGCGTGCACAACCCGATGACCACGGCCACCGGCCCGGACAGTCCCGCGGTCACCGTAATCGCCACCATAATGGCGAATTGGAAGAGATTGCTGCAGACCATCACGGTCCGACGTTCGTAGCGATCGGCGAGTACCCCGGCGATCGGGGCGAGCACGGCGTAGGGCAGCAGCCGAAGCAGCGTCGCAGCGGACACCCGGGCCGACGAGCCGGTCTTGTCGTAGACGTACACCACCAATGCGACGACATAAAGAAAATCTCCGCTGCGCGAAACCCCGAACGCGGTCAGTAGCGACCGGTAGTCCCGCCTGCGCAGGACCGAGCGCACTACGCCAGCCAACCGGCGGCGAGCCGCAGCGTTGGCGCCAGCACCGGCGAGCCGAACACCGGCCGCGCGTCGTCCCCAACAGCCTCGACGGCGTGCAGCACCTCACGCACTGTCGTCGACACCGGAACCGCAGCGAAGGCGCCCGCGGGCTCGCCGTCCCGCAACACGTAGCCCGCGACCGCGATGTCGACGCGACCGCTCACCGCGCTGATGCCCGAACGTTCCCCCGTCATTTGCTGGACGTAGACGAGATCACCCGGGGCCGACATCAGCTCGCTCACGGAAGCTGTGGGTTCGAGGACGAGCGTGGTCGGCGCGATGTCGGGCACCGACTTGTAGCTGCCGCGGTAGGCATTTCCGGTCGACGCCTCGTCATCGCGCGTGGTCGCCGTCGACTGCAACATCCCGGACACGATCCCCTTGCGGACCAGCGGCGTCGTCTGGCGCGCGACGCCTTCGTCGTCGAATGGGCCACTGCGTTTGGACGTCGGGTGCAGGCCGTCATCGATCAGCGTCACGATGGGCGAACCTGCGGTCGACCCGATGCCACCCGCGAGTGGTCCACGCCCCGACCCGACGAGTGGTGCTACAAGCGCCCGGCCGGCGGCGGCGATGAATGCGGCCGCGACGTCGGGGCTACAAAGGATCGGTGCGTCGGCCGGCACTTCGACGCCCGGGCCGAGGAGCCGCACCGCCTGCCCGACCGCTTCGGCGGCAATGCGTCGCGGATCGCAGTCGGCGTGCTGTGGTACCCACTGGTAGCCCGAACCGGACGCGGTGATCGACCCGTGGTCGCCGATGACGTCAACCCACAGCTCAACGAACGACCGCTCGTGTTGGACGCGCAGTCCGGTCGTGGCGGCGATCTCAACTGTTGAGCGCTCGTCGCGGTAGGTCGCACTATCAATGACCCGCACCCGGCGATCCATTGCGGTGGCGTACCGGGCAAGGTCCGTCGCGACCGCGAGCCGCTCTGCCAACACGACGGGTCCAGCTGCCAGGGAGGTATTCGCAGGCAACGCGATGGCTGGTGCTGCAAGTTTGTTAGTCGGATGCGACTTGCTCAACTCGGCGTGCGATCGCGCCTGCTCGACGCAACGCGTGAGTCCGGCCTTGCCAAAGTCGCTAGTGGACGCGTATCCGGTGCGATGGCCTTTGATCAGCCGTACGCCGATTCCCAGCGTCTCGGACTGATCGACCTGCCGGATCGCACCGCCCGTCTCAGCCTGAATCGTGGTCACTTGCCGGTGTACCCCATACACCTCGATCTCCTCGCCGGCCCGCTGCATAGCCAGCACCCCGTCCAACGCGCCGGTGAGATCCGTCACGGGCGAACGACGTCGGATTCCTGGGTCGCGACTTTCTTGTCGGCCTCCCAGTCGGCGAACACACCACCAAGAGTGTGCCCGTCTGTGTCGTCTGTCTCGCTGACCTCGGCGTCCGCAATCATCCGCGCGCTGTGCCCCGCGACATCGTCGGTCTCGGAGAGCTCGGCGTCCAGAAGCCGGCCGCTCACGCTGTGGCCCTGGGTGTCGTCGGTCTCGGAGAGTTCGGCATCCGCGCCGCCGAACCGGGCAGTGTGGCCTTCGGTGTCGTCGGGGAGTTTGAGGATCTCTTCGGTGTTCATCGCGAACTCCTTTTCATTTGTGCCGGTGCCTACCGACATCCGAAGTGTTGCGTCTACCGACCCGCGGGGACAGCGTTATGGCGACACATCGTGTGTCAGCTTCCCGACATCCTCCGGGGGACGCAGCGCGGTCAGCCGTGGCTGCCGGTCACGGTGAGGGCGGCGATCCGCACGGTCGGGCTGCCGTAGGAGATCGGGACCCATTGGCCGTCCTTGCCGCACATCGCCTCGGTGAAGGCGAGGTCGTCGCCGACCGAATCGATGGCCTCGAGTGCCCGGAAGCTGTTGCCGATCAGCGTGACGCCGCGCAGCGGCGCAGCGAGTTGCCCGTGGTCGATCAGGTAGGCCTCGCTGGCGGTGAAGGTGAAGTCACCCGTGGCGGTGTCGACCTCGCCACCGCTGAGTCGTGCGAGGTAAACACCGCGCCGAACGTCGCCGATGATCGCGGCCGCGGTTTCGGTTCCGCGGTCGAGGTAGGTGTTGCTCATCCGGCACAGCGGCGTGAATGCGTAGGATTCCCGCCTGCCGTTCGCGCTCGCCGCGACGACGAGTTTCGTCGCCGCGTCCGCATCGGTCAGTGCGGCAACGTGGACGCCGTGATCGATCAGCACGGTCCGCTGCGACGCTCTCCCCTCGTCGTCCATGCCGTAGGAACCAAACCCGGCGAGCTTGGACGGATCATCGACGATGCTCACGTCCGGCCCGGCGAGAGTTGTCCCACGAGTGCGCGAGAAACACGAGGACCCGCGACTCATCAGGTCGGCCTCAAGGCCGTGCCCGCAGGCTTCATGCACGAGCATGCCGCCGGCGGAAGGGCCCAAGACAACCTGGGTTGTGCCTGACCGGGACTCAATGCCCGCAAGCTGCGAAAGCGCTCGCGCCGCCGCCGCGACACCGATCTGCTCCGGCGGGTGCTGCTCGAATAGTTCGAAGCCACCGCCGATCCCGGGGCCATCGAAACCGCTTCCCTGCACCCCATCGTCGCGGGCAACGACGCGGCAGGTGATCCGGGCTCGGGTCCGGACGTCGTGCATCGGGTCGCCTTCGCGCCCGACCACGAGCACATGCTGGACGACGTCCACGTAGGTCACCGACACCTGGCGGATGCGAGGGTCAACCGCCCACGCGGCGTTCGCTGTTCGCTGAACAGCCGACGCTTTCTCCGCGATGTCGACAGCATCGACCGGCACGCTCGGCTCTTGCACCGCTGGCACGGACCTGCCGACCGGCAGCGACCGGCCGTGACGCGGCGCGGCCGAGTCTATGGACTCGCCGACGGAGGCAGCGGCGATGCGCGCGGCATCCATCAGCCCCTGGGGGCTAAGCAGATTCGTCGAGGCATACCCGCGGGGCCCGCCCGTACCGAAGCGCACGCCGGCGCCGATATCCCGGTCGCTGCGCGCCTCCAGCGAGCCCGATTCGAGTCGGAGTGTCAGACTGTCCCGATGCTCGGCAAAGGTTTCGCCGCCGTGCTCGCGAATTCGCGCGAGCACGGCGGCCACCTCGGGCTCGCTCAGCCCCCCAAGCGGCGAGCCCGAGTTAGCCAGCTCAGCTGCAGACCCTGCCCCCAACACACACCACCCGAAGTTGGTTCTCGCGAGCTTGGCTCGGAAAGTCACACGATGCGAAAGCCTGGCGTGCCGTCATCTTCGGTCTCGTCCTGCTCGGCGGTCGCCCCGAACTTGATGGCGTGCCCGTCGGTGTCGTCGGTCTCGGCCCGCTCCGCATCCGCGCCGCCGTAGTGCGCGCTGTGGCCCTGCGCGTCGTCGGTCTCGCCCCGCTCGGCATTCGCGCCGCCGTAGTGCGCGCTGTGGC
>Ga0207933_1002177_pt1 | contig 13102 bp, 19 predicted proteins | sample NGESurdeep092012_4_FD_184488 | JGI IMG/M metagenome (GOLD analysis project Ga0207933, IMG submission 184488) | Arctic peat soil microbial communities from Barrow, Alaska - NGEE Surface sample F53-3 deep-092012 (SPAdes) | ecosystem: Environmental > Terrestrial > Soil > Wetlands > Peat ... | reverse complement strand
CGAACTCGGCCGTGAAAACCCCCAGCGCCCATGGTACTGCGGCCCAAGCCGCGGGAGAGTAGGTCGCCGCCAGGTCCTCCAGCCTATCCGTGTCGACACCAACGCGGGGTGGAGCAGCCCGGTAGCTCGTCAGGCTCATAACCTGAAGGTCATAGGTTCAAATCCTATCCCCGCAACCCACATCGGCCCACCGGAGAGGCCACAGAGGGGCCAGAGAAGGCACCGTCGCCGCTTCCTGAAGCGGCCCCTCTGGGTAGCCTACGCCAGCCGCCCAGGGAGTAAGGGCCCAGGGAGTGAGGGATGCGTTCACGACGAAGGCTTCTCCTGGCGATCGCGGCGGGTCTCGGGCTGCCCGTCGCTGGCGCCCTCGCGCAGCCGTTCGCCCAAACGTCGCGCAGCCGTCCGCCGACGCCGCCGCACCAACGTCCGCCGATGCCGCCGCCGCGCCGCGAACATCGGCCCCCGCCTCCCGGCCGCCGGTCGCGTTGGACCAACGGCCGCTGGCAATGGGACGGCCGCCGCTGGGCGTGGAGGTCGGGGCATTGGCGCTGACCGTCGAACCGCCGGCCTCGCAAAGCTGCTGGCCCCGGAATGCCAGGGGGCCGGGTTTTGCATTCCGCCGATCCGGCGCCCTGACGAATCGAGCCAGGAGGAGTGAGCCCATGCCCCTCCGCTTCCGCCGCACCGTCCGCATCCTGCCCGGCCTGCGGCTGAACGCCAGCAAGTCCGGGCTCTCGGTCTCCGCCGGCCGGCGCGGCGCCAACGTGACGGTCGGGCACGGACGCACCCGCACCACGGTCGGCGTCCCTGGCACCGGACTGTCCTACACGACCACCACCCCCACCCGCCGCAAGCGGGCGCCCGCCGCGACGTGGGGACAGCGGCTGCTCGGCGTCGCCGTGCTGCTTGCGATCATCTGGTGGATGGGCTGGCTTTGAGCGTCACCCGATAGGGGGAAGACCGCAGCGGCGCCGGCAGCCGCAGGGGAGGGTCCAATGTTCGAGTACCCACCATCCTTTTCCGAACTCGCCGACCTCATGCGGCGCACCCGCATTGGGCCGCATGGACGCCCGGAGATCGTGCCCCTCGATGAGCTGCCCCCGGACGAGCCGCCCTGGCAGCGCCTCAAGGGCGACCTGCTCACCGTGCGCGACCAGCTGCGTGAGATGGCACGCACGGTGACGGCGCTCGCACGCGAGGCGCGCCGGCTGGGGCGCGACGCCCGCACCTGAACGGCGCCCCGGCAGCCGCGCGGACACCGCCGGGCCGAACCATCCCGCCGCGCGGTGCCCTCAGGGCGGGAAATCCGCCCCGCCAGCGGCTTGGCTGGGCAGGTGCGTGGGAGGGGGAAGCCGCCGGGCCCGCAAGCCCGCCAGCGGCCCGCCGCTGGGCCGGGAACACCCGCATGGCGGCGCACGGGTCCTTCCCCGCCGCTGGGCCGAATGCGAGGGGGGATGGCGCAAAAACTCGCTAGTCAGACTCCGGATTTTTCGTTGTCCATTGTCCAGGTCCATTGTCCTGGGAATGGAGGCGGATCATGCGCCTGGGCATCAGTCGCCGCGCCTACGCCCGCAGCCGGGGCGTTTGGCACGGCACCATCAACCACGCGGTGCGCACCGGGCTGATCCGGCCGCTGCCCGACGGCACGATCGACCCCGACCAGGCGGACGCGAGCTGGTTTCGGATGCACGCCGCGCGCCTGGCGCCGATGCGCCTCGACCCCGAGGAGGCCGCCCGGATGGACGCCGAGATCGCCGCGCTGATGCGCTCCCTCGGCGAACTCGTCCCGACGAGCGACGAGGAGGCGGACCGGTTGATGCGCTCCCTCGGCGACCTGGGCTGGCTGACCGATCCCGTCGCGCGCTGATGCCGCTCGCTCCGCGCGGGGCAGCCCTTTAACGCATCACAAATATTGCCGCCGGCTGGAATACCGTGATACGCTAAATCCGTGGACGTCAGCTTCGACCCGGCCAAGCGAGCCGAGACGCTCAAGCGCCGGGGTCTCGACTTCGCCGACGCCGGCAAGGTGTTCGCTGGCCGCACCGTCACCACCCGCGACGCACGGCGCGACTATGGCGAGGACCGCTACATCACCGCTGGGCACCTGGGGGGGCGGTGCGTGGTGCTGGCTTGGACACCCCGCGACGAGGCGCGTCGCATCATTTCGATGAGGTATGCCCATGCCGACGAAGAAGCCCGCTGGCTCGGCCAACTGGACCGATCCTGACGACGCGCCGGAGTTGACCGAGGCGATGCTCGCCGGTGCGGAGGTCTTCGAGGGCGACACGTTCGTGCGCCGCGGACGCGGGCGACCGAAATCCGCCGCGGCAAAGGAGCAGATCAGCGTGCGCCTCGACCCGGATGTGCTCGCCACGCTGCGGGCGTCCGGTCCCGGCTGGCAGTCGCGGATCAACACACTGTTGCGCGGTGCGCTGGGGATCGGTGGTGCCGGCGCGAAGCGCGCCGCGTGACGACACCGAGCTTGCCGGCGTCGCCAGCCTCAACGCGAATCGAAGCCCGCTTTCAACGCACCACGCGCAAACCGCGCTGCGCGAACGCCGCCTCGACCGCCGACATCACCGGCGCCGGTGGCGCACCCGAAACCCGCACCGGCGCCATGTCGTCGAGCAGGCGTTGCCGCACCCGCTCGACGGTCAGTTCGGTGCGCGCCCATCTGGCGAGCTCGGCCGCGCGGCCGACCAGCATCAGCAGTTCGGTGATCTCGATCACCCGCAGCGCGCCCAGCCGGCGGGCGTGCTCCTCCGTCATCATGTCCGGCTCGCTCATGGCGTGGCGTCCGTCAGCCGGCCGGTCAACAACGCCCGCGGTTTCGTGCACAACGGCAACACATTCGTCTGCGTCTCGATCTCGATGCCCTTGCCGAAGTCGAGCATCTCCTGCTTGGCGTAGCGCGGCAGGGCGACGGTATTGACGCTCTCAACATAATCCGCCGGGGCGTAGGCCTCGACGAACAGGTCGGGCACGCCGAGCGGGACGAAATAGGCCTCGTCCGGCGCGACGAACGCCATGCCGCCAACGCCCTCCATGCCGGCGTTGAAGAAGTCGATACCTGCGTAACTGACCGGGGTGAACAACCGGCTCTCCCGCAATGTTGGCGCCTGCGCGGTCGCCAGATAGGTCTGCCGCAACTCCGCCGATGCCAACAGCATGTCGAAGAACAGCGAGCCGCAGACAGCGGCGATGCCGGGTGATGCGCCGCCGATCTCCGCCGCGATCGTGCGCCCCACCAGCCGCGATGCGGCCATGATGCGCCCGTTCCACGCGGCGTCCATGCTTTGCGCGCCCGGCCCGCGCATCGGTAAGTCGGTCGTTTCTTGCGGAACCACGCCGAAATGGGCGAACAGGTCGATGCTGCGCAGCGGCGCCCCGGTCTCGCGATCGGTCACGGTGATGATGAGGCCCTTCACCGCGCCGAGCCGGAGGTGCTCCAACGTGGCGTCGAGGTGATGGCCCATCACTTCGAGGCGGCGGTTGACCGCGTGACCCCAGCCTTCCAATCCGCTGCTTTGCCCGAACGCGCGGACGTCCTGGATGCTGTCCGCCATGATCGTGTCGCCGAGCGGGAAATGCGGGACTTTCATTTGCAACAGGTAGCGCTCGCCCATGACGTTCCTGTTCGCCGGCGCGCCGCGCGGCTGCTCGGGGACCAATGCGAGGCGGTCGCGCCGCCGCTCGATCGTCGCGATGGTGGTCGATTGCGGCTGGGCGGCGAACAGGTTCAGGCTGCCGATCAGGCCAGGCACCGGCGCCACTTCGTTGAGGCTCCTTGTCAACTCGATGACCGAAAATTGCGGGATCGTCCCCGGTGCCGCATACAAAGCCCCGCTCATTCGATTTCCTCCATCAGCAGCACACGCGGATCAGCCTCGCCGCGGCGGTCGGTCTCCTCGCCGCGCGCCTCGGCGGAGCGGATCGCGCGCTCCTCCTCGATCTCCGCCGCCCGCAACTGATCGTCAATCCGTGCCAGTTCCTTCGCGCGTGCGGCGGGCGCCAGCGGCTTGCTCGTCATGTTGGCGTAGCCGAGGCGCATATCCTCGGCGATCGTGCGGGCGAGCTGCTCGGGCAGCAGCTTGGCCAGCGTCGCGCCCGGTTTCATGCGCAACAGCGTGTCGAGGTTGCTCGCGGTGATCGGCGGCAGGGTGTCGGCGAGCAAGTGGACCTGGTGCTCGATCGCGGCGAGCGCGTCCCTCTCGGGCATCGGGGCGCGCTCAATGCGGGCACGCTTGGATCGCAACTCGGCGATGCGGGCGCGCAGGGTGGCGGGATCGGGTGCGGGATCAGGCATCGGCGCGCTCCGGGCGGCGCAGCAGGTCGGCGCGGTGGACGTAGCGCCATTCCCCGTCGGCGAAGCGGATGGTGGCGCCGGAGATCGTGCGATCCTCCAGCATCTTCATCCGCAACGCCTCCAGCACGCGTGCCCGCGTCGCCTGCTGCTCGTGGCTGATGCTGACGGTTGGGGTCACGCCGCCCGCCGCGCGGTTTCGGCGAGATGGCGCCCGCACTTCTCGGCCAACATCGCCGAGGCCCTCCACCGCGCGGTCAGTTCGGTCGCCTCCGCGTCCAGCGTTGCGAGTGCGCGATCCTGGCTGGCGAGCTCGGCGAGCGTGTCGGCGTCCGGCTCCGCCGGCGGCCTGGCGCGGGCGAGCGCGGTGATCCTGGCGGCAGCCAGGTCGCGCTCGCGGCGCACCCGCTCGGCCTCGGCGGTGGTGCCCAGCAGCAGCCCACGCAGGCTGGCGGCGATGCCTCGGAGGTGTTCAAGACGGGTGCGGTCGGGGTTAGGCGGCGTCATCCTGCGAGGCTGCGTCCGGCCGTTGGTCAGTTTCCACACTGTCGAGATCGGCCACCGATCGGATGACCGCCCGGCGCAGGATCGAACGCAGCTGCGATGGCCCGGGCATCGTGTGCGCTTCGGCTGCCAGCAACTCGTGGAACCCGAGCGCCGTCGACGGCGTGCGGGAGATCAGGTCGAGACGTGGGCGCATCCGGCCCCACCGGTGCAGCAGGCGGGCGTGATCGCCGCATATGAGCTCAGCAGCGCCCCGCAAGCTGACGCCGCGAAAGCAGCGGTCATAGAGCTGGCACAGCAGATCGTCGCGGCGGGCGTGCAACAGCACCTGGCGCGGGTTGGTCCAGCCCGGGCCAGTGATGCCGAGCGCCTCGTCGAGGGTGATGCCATCCCGGATCACCCGCCACGTCGCGTCGAGCAGCCAGCGCTTCTCTGGGCACTCCGGCAGGCAATGCGCGACAGCTTGCAGCCGCAGGATCGCGTTGTTATCGCTTGAAACCTCGGGCACGGGACTCACTGCAACACGCGGCCGGCGTCGCCATACAGCCCCGGGTTGCTGGTGCTCGCCGACATCACATGCGCCAACCGCGCCAGCGCCTCGCCGGCGGCGAGCGCGTGCGGCAGGTCGAGGTCGGGGCGATACTCGAAGACCGCGCGCGCCATGATGAACGAGGCGCCGATGGCGTCGTCAACGGTTCCGGCGAAGCGGCCCGCCAGCCCGTGCAACAAGCCCAGCGCTTGATGATGGGTGATGCCGGCGGCGGCGAGCGCGCCGAGGCACTGGGCGCCGGTCGGCGCGGGCAGCCCGGTGGCGAGTTCGTCAACGGTGACGTGCGTCACATCGATCATGGGTTCCTCCTGTTCGTCGCGCGGATTGTATCATGCAGCTCGGCCTCGGCGCGGGGGCGCGGCCGGATCGCGCTGCCCGGGCGGGATGATCGCCGGCGCCGGTTCGGGCGCCTCCGGGCGCGAGCGCGGCGGCGGCGCGGGCTTAGCGGTTCCCGCATCGCTGCGCTTTCCGCTAAAGCGCGCGATTACATCACTGATCGTCTTTTGCGGGACTTCCAGCGCATCGGCGATCGCGTCCTGCGTCCGTCCCTCGCGGTGCATGTGGGCGATCAGCCGATCGCGCTTGGCGAGCATGTCGCGGCGCAGCGGCTTGGAGAGCAGTTGCGCCGTGCGGATGCTGCATCCGAGCAAGCCGAACTTCGCCGAGATCAGGCTGCGCGCTTGCACGCGGATCGGCGAGATCAGCCGCGAGCTGGAAACGGCGAACCGGACAAGGGGCATGGCGCTGGTCTTCCCAGCAGTGGGAAGACCAAAGCGAGTACCCTCGCGGATGCCGGTCTCGCCACCAGCACGGCGCACCGCTATGAGGAGCTGACCGGCGGCGCCACCGAGCAATGATCCCCTCCTATCGCCGGACGATTTTCAGCGCGGCCTGTGCGCGGGTCACCGCCGTGTAAAGCCAGCGAGCCCGATCGGCGCCGGTGAACTCGTCGAGTACCAGCACGTGCGGCCACTCCGATCCCTGCGCCTTATGCACCGTAATGGCATAAGCGAGCGCGAATGGCGTCTCGCTTCGCCGCCACCGGTCATCGTTTCCCGGCAGCCATTCGAACCAGGGCTTGCGGATGGTCGGGCCGGCGTCGAGCCTGATGCCTCTATCGGGATCGTAGCCGGCGACGAGGAATACCTCGCCGTTCATGATACCAGACGGGTCGTTCTGTAGACAGATCACCGGCTCGCCCGCTTGCGGCGAAGCGTCGGGCGCGATGCCGCGGCGCTCGCGCATGAAGCGATTCATCCGCAGCCGGGTATCGTTGCGCCAGCACAGAACGACGTCGGCCCAGTCGAGGTCGGGCGCCGCGCGGCGGGTGATGACCTGGAACGCATCACCATCGGTCACATAGTCGAGCCCGTCGCGGATCCGGTGTGCCTGCCGGATGATCGCGCTGCCTTCGGCCTGCCGGCGCACCTGGGTCAGCGTAAAATCCGGTGTCCTGAAGAATGCCGGCGCGTTGACGGGCGGCAACTGGCCCGGGTCGCCGGATGCGATCACGCGCACGCCCGTCTCCAGCAAGTCGCGCGCGAGGGGTTCGTCGACCATGGATGCCTCGTCAACGAGGGCGAGCTGACCGGCAAGTGACCCCGGCTCACGGGTCTTGGTGAACGTGACACGCCCCTCGACCTCGACGGCCGCATACAGCAGCTTGTGCAGCGTGCTGGCGGGTGCGCCGGTCTTGCGGCTCAAGACGGATGCCGCTTTGCCGGTCGGCGCCAGCAGCCAGGCCTCGTCGGTCAATTCCCTGGCCAGGCTGGCGAGCAGCGACGTCTTGCCGGTGCCGGCGAGGCCTTGGAGGGAGAAGTGCTGTCGGGAGCCATGGAGGAAGTCGCTGATGGCCTCGCGGGCTTCCAGCTGCTCGCCGTCAAGCTCGATCGCGGGGCGAGGCGGCGGCGGCGCGAATCTCGCCGCTAGCTTGTCGTCGCCGGCGGGAGGCGGACCGAGCACGGTGGCGGCGCCGAACATTTCCAGCTGCGCCGCGAGCGCGAGGCCATCAAGGGCCGGTGTAGGGGTGCGGGGCGATGCGTAGGGATTTTCAGGCCATACTGTACAAGATTCCTTGGAGCTTGGATTCTCGCGCAGGGGGGAGTTAGACATCCCTACGTATCCCCGCATACCCCTACACCCCCACCGTCCATCTGGGTCTTGTCGAGGTGCCGCAGCGGATGAGCTTGCGGCCGTCGGCGACGACATTCTTGTTGTCGCGCAGCCACCGACCGAGCTGTTCGGAATTGAGCGTCCCGCGCCGGTCGACGCAGACCCCGCGCAGGGCTTCGAGGAACTCCGGGCGCAGCGGCCCGTCGCGCTCGGCGTCGAGCTCGATCGCCGCCTCCGATCAGCTCGGCGGTCGAGCAGGTCATCGGCCGGTCCAGGAAGTAGGGCCAGGCAGCGAGCACGGCAGCGAACGAGGCCCGCCGCGGATCATCGCTGCGCAGTTGAGCAAGGGTCGCCACTGGATCATCCCAGCCCAACCAGACCAGGGCGCTTCGCACAGTGTCGGACCACGCCGCGAAGCTGAGCAACGGCGGCGACCGGCCCGGGCGGCCCGCCCCCGCATAGGCGCGCGCGATGGTGAGCGCGGCGGCGACAAAGTGGCCGCGATCGGCGAGCACCTGACGCACCGGATCGGCGGCGAAGCTGCGCAGCTCGGGCGCCTCCATCCCGGCGTCCAGCGAGCAGAACAGGGTGCGGCGCACGACGTCGCCGCTCACCAAGACGTTGTTACCGTTGCCGAGCACGCTGAAGACGTTCGGCACGCGCACGATGGCGCTGGCGCCAAGCGGGCGAAGATCGAGCGATGGGCGCTCGATCAGCTGGCACAGGAAGGCACCGTCGAGTGGGGCGGTGCAGTTGTCGAGCGAGATGATCGGAAAGCCGCTCAACGCCGCGGCGACCAGCCGCTTCTCGGTCTCCAGCGGATCGCTTGACGCAGCGGTGACGGCGCACCGCTGCCCGGTCGCGATCGCCGCGGCGATGTCCGCCAGATATGACTTGCCGGTGCCGGGCTGCGGCGCCGAAACCACATGGAACGGCACCGCCGGTGCGAGCGCGCCGCGCACGACCGGGGTGATCAGCATCGACATCGCGACGGACCGGCTGGGGCCATCAACGAACGGGAACTCGGCGAGCAGGCCGTTGAGCACCGTGAGTGCCGCCTCGGCATCGTGCCAGGTCGGGTGGTCCGGGATCGCGGGCATCACCGGCGAGGCGAGCAGCACCAAGCCGGTGGCGGAGTCGTAGCCTTCGGTCGCCAGCACCGATCCGTCCGGGCGCAACGTCGGGGTCGCGATGACACCGGCGATCACGGGGAGCGACCACGTGCCGAGCATGTCGGCGATCTGCTCAACCGCGTCCATCGGCGGATTGATTCGGAGCACCTCGCCCTTGCTGTTGAGCTTTTCCCATCGAGCGGCGCTGCCGAGGGCGCGGCGCAGCATCGCCGGGGTGACCGGGATGACGCCCGGCGTCATGGTGATCGTGCCGTCGCTCGCCCGCCCGGCGATCAGGCATGTGCGCACCAGCGCGCGATCCCGCTGATAGAAGCCCACATCCGAGGCGCGCAACGCGGCCAATCCGGCGTCGGCGTGGACATGCAGCAGGCCGCCGGTCACCCGGATCGTGGGCACGTCGCCGGCGGCGGTTGCGCCGTGCGGTGTCGCGCGGTCCCAGAGCCGGTGCAGTTCGCGTCCGGCGTTGGCCTCGCCCTTCGTATGCAGCCAGTCGGCGGTTTGCGGATCGGATTCCAGCGCCGCGCGAAGATCGTCGATGGTCGCCGCCGGGTTGCCGCGCACCTGCTGGGCAGTGCGCCACGCGGCGGCGCTGCGTGACTTGTCGGAGCAGGCGAGGCGCGGCCCTGCTTCCTCGATAAGCCATTGCAGTGCATCCAGCGGCACCCGCCGCAGACCAGCGGCGGCGCCCGGCAACGGCTGTCGCGTGACGGCGAAATACCGGTTGCTGACATGCAGTTCGATCGCCGGCGGGTGCTCGCCCCCGCTCCGCTTCTTCCATGCCCGCCCGTGCTGGCTCCGCATCCTCGCCCGCAGGGCGGGCAGGTCGGCGGCCTCGAGCAGCCCGAACGCCTTGACGCCCGTTTGGCTCGGGCTGATCTCGACGTAGGTGGCGACGCGCTGGATCACTTCGGCCGCCCAGGGCTGCGGCCCGTTGTTCGCGAGACAGGTGTCCAGGTCGATGCCGATCAGCACCTCGCCGTTGCCCAGTTCGCCCAGCACGACGCCGATGCCGCCGGCGCATCCGTTGACGAGACGCGGCGTCGCCGCCTCGGCGACGGGGCGCTGGGCCCAGGTCCGTGGATCGTCCGTCTTGGCCCAGCGTTCGCCCGGATCGAAGGCGACGTAGGGGACCTTCGTCGCCCTCCCCGCTCGCAGTTCCTCGCGCCAGACCAGCCAGCGCGGCATCGTCGCGAGGCTGGCGAACGGATCGGCCGCGTCGGTCACAGGACAATCCCGCCATCGGCGAGGGCGGCCAGGACGGCGCGCTGCCAGCGTTCCTTCCCCACGCCGCTGAAGCTGATGACCGCCCAGAACTTGCGCTTGCCGGCGGCGTCACGCTGCTGGACGCCATCGCGATCGACCTCGGCAGCCGAGGGCGCGCCGGCGCTCAGGCCGCCGTCCTTGCGGCGGAAGATCGGAATGCGAAAAACGACCCAGCCGTCAAAATCGACATCGGCGTGGCCAACCAGTGATGGGTTCGGCGCCAGCCAAGGCGTCCAGGAGATCAATCGGGCGGTGCGCTCGCGTGGCGCCTCGGCGATCGCCCGCTCGATCACGGCGGGCGGCGGCAGGCCCCACTTCGCGACGTCGTCCATGACCGAGCCCTCCTTGTGTGAGAGCCAGCCGTTGATTCCGTGCCGCCGCTTGCCCTAAAGGCGATCGCATGTCGGGGTGACATGCGCGCTTGGCTCCGTCGGCTCCGAAATTCTGGGGCCGGCGGGGTTAGGCGGTCGGGCGATCGGCACCGCGCTGGCGGGCGATCTTCTCTTCCAGCCGCGCGGCGTGCGCCTCTGCCGGCGCCATGCGGTTCCGCTCGGCCGCTTCGTCGATCCAGGACTGCCGCCAGCGCGGCGTTCTCGCCGTGACGTAGGTCGGCGACGGGAAGCGCAGCCGTGCGACAGCTCGCCACAGAACGCGGACGTTGATGCCGAGCTGATCCGCGACGTCCTGCGCCGTCAGCCAGGGATCGCTCGGACGGGATACGGCGGATCGCTGCTTTGCCATGTTGGCGGACCTCCGAAATCGGGCGGTCCTCGACCTACTAGACACGCATTCGGCGCGTCCATGCTGCAATCGGCTGTTATCGGTTGCTTTTCGGCTTCGGAACGGCTGCGCTCTTGTAGCGGGCTGCGCTGTTGTAGCCTTCGATCCAGATGTCCATCAGCCGGCCGAACATGTTCTCGGGGTCCAGGGCGTCCGCCCCCTCGACGCGGTGCTCGCGGGCGAAGCGCAGCAGCCGCGTCGCCATTGCTGTACCGCTCGCCGCCGGTTTGAAGCCGGGATTCATGCGCGCGTAAGCGCCGAGGACGAACAGGGCGGCTTCTGTCGCGGCGCCGAACCGGCGGCTTTGCCGCGTCGCCTTCGCCTGCGATCCCGCCGTCCCCCGCACGTGCAGTGTCAGTCGCAGCAACGCTTCCAAAGCGTCCCACGGCGCGCCCGGCGCCGCGAGGTGCCCGACCTCGGGGGGGAACCAGTATGTATGCCCGTCCATCGAGCCCACCGGCTGCCAATCGGCACCGTCCGCCGCGCGCGCACGCGCCGCCGTGCCGTCGCGCTCCTCCAGCGGCGGGAGGCTGCGTTCCTTCTCCGGCAGGCGCGTCACTGGGCGGCCGCGCGCGGCGGCACGATCGCAGCGGAGAGTGGCTCGGTCCCGGCGATGTCCGGCCCGACCAGTGCCAGCACATGCGTCTGCCAGGCGCCTAGCGCTGCCAGCACCTCCGGCGCGTAATCGTGCACATTGTATGTGCGGTTGAGTTGGCTGCGGCCGGAGACGTGATTGAGCGCCGCCTCTGCGTGCTCGGCGATTATCCCGAGCCGTGTCATCCCGGTGCGCGCGGTGCGGCGCAGATCGTGCATCACCCAGCCGGTGACCCCGGAGGCCGCATCCAGCCGCCGCTTGATGCTCGACACCCCGCTCAGACCGGAGCCCGCGATGGAGCCGAGCAGGCGATAGCCTGGTGCCGGATTGACGGGCAGCAGGGCGCGGAGCTCGTTCGCCAGCCCCTCGGGCAGCGGCAGCGTGATCGCGGTGCGGTTCTTGGCCCGTTCGGCGGGAATGGTCCACCGCCCAGTGGCAAAATCGATCTCGCCCGCCGCGATGCCTGCTGCCTCGGATACCCGGCAGCCGGTCGTGATCAGGAGGTGGGTGAAGACGTGCGGCTTGGCGGGCAGGGCGTCGGCGGCGTGCCAGACCCGGACCAGCTCCGTATCCGCAAGCGCTCGTCCGCGTGGCGACGCCTTGGGTGCGATCACCGCGAGCCCGCGCCGGGGCAGCGGATGCGACGCAATCCAGCCGTGCGCCTCGGCGTGCGCGAGGAAGGCGCTCGCAAGCTGGTAGAGCCATGTCGCGGTAGCCGGTCGCCTGCTGCGCTCCGCCGCGATCATGCCGGTCCAGTCGGCGCGGGTGGCGTCGGCGAGGAGCCTCCGGCCGAGTGTCGGCTCAATGAATTTGACGCACAGGCGCTCGACCTCCGCGGTGTAGCGGGGCGACCAGGGCCGGGGCTTGGCGCCGGGTGCCGTGCGTGCGGCGCGCCAGCGTTCGAGCGCCAGCGCCACCGTGGGGAGTGCCTGCCGGGCCGTGCGCTCGGCACGCGCCGCGTGCTGTGCTGCCACCGGGTCGCCGCCGTGGGCGATCTCGCCGAGCCGCGTGCGCGCGGTCTTGCGTGCCGCCGCCAGCCCGACCGTGGGCCAGCGGCCAAGCTTGACGCTGGTGCGCTTGCCGTCGCGCGTGCGCGCCCGGACGGTGAGGATGACCGTGCCCGACTTACTGATCTTGGCGAGCAGGCCGGGTGTGTGGGTATCCGAGACCTCGCGCCAGGCGCCGGGCTTGGCGAGGGAAAGGAGAAGGGTATCGGTGAGCTTGGCCCTCATGCTGGTCCCCCTGAACATCGTCCTGAGGGGCCATAGAGGGGCCACCGGAGGCGTGACGAAAGTTACCAGGAGTGACCCGGAATTGTCCAGAGTGACGCTATATCCCTAGAGCAAGCGTGGGTTCTCTTTTGTTCCATCGGGCGCGGTAGGGCGTTTCCTCCTGCTCATAACCTGAAGGTCATAGGTTCAAATCCTATCCCCGCAACCAACGATGCTTGGTCCGGCACGGAGACATGGGTAACACGCTGTTCCTATGACATAGGTGACAGCCTCGTGCCGAACGGGTTGTCGATGGGTTGCAGGGTTTTTTGCTCCAGGTCGATATATCCGAGATCGTAGTGCAGGAAGCTGACCAGCCAAATGCCGTCATCGACCTCCTTGAGGCCGAGCTTTTGGCCGGCCAGGACGGTGGAGATGTTGGTCTTCTTGCGGTGCATGCAGATGCGTCCGCAGGCGGTGACGAGATATTCGCGGTCGTGGAGTGGGTATTCCAAGTCGGGTAGACCGAAGTAAGGTTTGCTTGATGAGGTGTAGAAGTCGGCCGGGCGTTTCATTTCGAGCGCCTCATGCGGGCGCTCGGTATTGAATTCTTCGATGAATGTGTCGAATCGGGCTTGTTGCTGCAGGCTG
>Ga0207933_1002175_pt1 | contig 13116 bp, 8 predicted proteins | sample NGESurdeep092012_4_FD_184488 | JGI IMG/M metagenome (GOLD analysis project Ga0207933, IMG submission 184488) | Arctic peat soil microbial communities from Barrow, Alaska - NGEE Surface sample F53-3 deep-092012 (SPAdes) | ecosystem: Environmental > Terrestrial > Soil > Wetlands > Peat ... | reverse complement strand
GCCGAACCTCAATTCGCGCTTGCTGCTTAATAATTAAGTAGCCGATCGCTCAAGCTTCGCCTACGGGCCTGTACCGATCGTCGCACAGTAGGCTGGTCCAAGGTGTTCCGTCTGTACGCCATGGACGAGATCAATCAGGCTGGTGGTGAGTGCGTCTTCGTCCGTTGCAAGCATTCACTACGAGACAAATGCGAACGGAAAAAGCATGAAAGCTCTCTGTTGATGGTAGTTTCGGACGCGGGTTCGACTCCCGCCGCCTCCACCATACTTATCTTGTTTATTTACAGGAATTTGCAGTCAGTTTGAAATTCCGTGTACGATACACGTACGATAGAGTCATTATGTTGACCCTCTACCGACGGCATTTGAAGGGCTGTTCCAAGGCGTCCGACCGCTTTTATAAGCGCTGCTCCTGCCCTATGTGGGTCGAAGGCACGGCGGACGGAACCTACGTGCGCCGTAGCCTGAAGACGGCCAGTTGGGAACGTGCGACCGAGCTGTCGCGCATCATCGAAGAATCCGACAAGCCTGCAGAGTCTCCCGAGCGCAAAGACGCGCCCGTCACAATCGTTCAGGCCGTCACCGAATACCTGGCTGATGCGAAGGCGCGAGAGTTGGCGGAGGCCACGCTATACAAACTGAAGATCCAGCTTGAAAAACAGTTCCTTGGTTGGTGCAAGGCTGAAGGATACAAGCTCCTCAAAGAATTTGATCTGAGAGCTGCACAGTCGTTCCGGGCGTCGTGGACCGACGGTGGACTCGCTAAGAAAAAGAAGCAAGAACGGCTGACCGGATTTTTCTGGTTTTGTATTCGAGCCGGCTGGCTTACGGCCAACCCCACGGATCGGCTCGGGAGAATCTCCGTCACTCAAGCGCCCACAGACTACTTCACGCGCGATGAATACGAAAAGCTCATTGACGCGACCTATTTGTACCGAGAGGGTCGTGGCGAGAATATCGGCGGTAACAACGGCACTCGGATCAGGGTTCTCATCATGCTCATGCGTTGGAGCGGTCTGCGCATTCGGGATGCCGTTACGTTAGAGCGAACTCGGCTCATCGATGACAACCTCTTGCTGTATCAAGCCAAGACAGGCACGCCGGTTTACGTTCCCCTTCCTCCTCAGGTAGCGGAAGCTCTCCGAACGCTGCCTGACGGGATAAAGCCAAACCCGCGCTACTTTTTTTGGAGTGGAAACGGCTTACCGAAGAGTGCCGTTGCAGACTGGCAACGCAGTTTTAGGAGAGTGTTCAAATTGGCTGGCTTGGAAAAGCCGGACGGCTCGGCAAAGCGCTGCTTCCCACACATGCTGAGAGACACATTTGCCGTTGAAATGCTCCTTGCCGGAGTGCCGATCGATCAGGTTTCCATGCTCCTGGGCCACGCGAGCGTGAAAATCACTGAGAAGCATTACTCTCCATGGGTTAAGGCGCGTCAGGATCAGTTGGCGGCCAGCGTTCGGAATGCGTGGGGTCCTCTCGGGACCGTCCCCCCGAAGACGCCGCAGCGCGGCAAGGCGAAGCTGGTGTTGCTACAGGCCTAGATTCAAGCCGTTTGACGACGGTGATGGACTCGGATCAGAACACTTTGCGGGATGCGGAGATTTTGATAGCCGCGTTTTCGAGCTGTTTCGTTGCTGCCCCAGCGCAGGACACCCGCTTCTCCGTCAAAGAGGCGCCTGACGGTCTTCTCGCTGACATGCCACATGGCTGCCACCTGCGGAACCGAGTAGTGCGGTTCCAGGGCGATTGAGTGAAGACCCTCGCTTTGGACGGGCTTTTTCTGTCCCGCTTCGACTGAGTTGGTTTTCCAAGGCATCTCGGTTCCCTGCTTAACAAGATTCCTTACCCTCGCCCCTACTGTCCAATGAGTCTCATGACTAGCGTTATGACTGACGCGCATGACTCAACCCTTTAGACCGCGCTTCGATCTAGCAATTTGCATCGTCACTCTGAGATGGCAGCCATTTATCTATGGAAAATCTCCAGTTAGTTGCTAGCTGTGGCTCACTTGCGCGTGGTATTGCTGGCTGCAATCAATGTCGCCACCCGAAACACTGATATGCCGTTACTCAGTTTTCGTTATGCCGCCGGTGCAAACGCATCATCCGCGCCGAAGGCGTGCTCTCGAAATCGAAGTTTCTCAATAACACCGTTTCGCGGCAGATTCGCCACGGTATGATTCCCCATCCTTTGCAAAGTCATTCGTCGCTTCATTTGTCTGCGGCTTTCTGCGGCAGATTCACTCGCGACTTCGCAAGAATTGAAATTACCCGAGACACCAAAAACTCTGCACGTGGTGCCAGCGCCTTCTGACCGCTTTCCAGCAAAGTGGTATCCCAAAATCGGAGATGGAACCGATGTGTTCCCCGCGCCTGTAATTAATAAACCGTACAAAGCTACCGTAGAGGAGGTGACGCCTTATCGATCACCCTCTGGCGAGCCTCTGCGGCCACAACGCGCGGATTCGAGGCGTGCGACCGCTTCGGACGGCCGCTGCAACCACACCGGCCCCTCCTCCCACTTTCACTTGCGTCTACACCCCGGTAACGCAAGTCACTGCATAAACCTTCGCCCGCGAAAATAGTTTGCATACCTGACAACTCTTAATCGGACCGCACCGTCCCATACGTTGGACGGGCCCCCATGCGATTGATTTTGTTGTCAGCTTCTTTAAGCGCACTTGTGTTTCTGGCAGGTTGCGGCGCAAACACCGGAATACTCAACCCCTCATCAGCCGCCGCACCCACCATTCTCGGCACAGGACTCCAGACCAACGGCGTCGCCACCAATCGCGAGATCGACGTCAAATTCTCGACCGCGATGGATCCCTCCACCATCACTCCGAAGACGCTCCTCCTCGCCGACGCCAAAAGTGGCGCCAACATCGCCGGAGCCGTCGCCTACGACGCCACCAACTTCGTCGCCAGCTTCAAGGCCACCACCCCGCTAGACTTCAACACCTCCTACAACGCCACCGTCACCACCGGCGTCGCCAGCACCGCAGGCGTTCACCTCGCCGTCAACTACGCCTTCTCCTTCGTCACCCGCAACAGCTCCGACAGCTCCGGCATCACCGTCTATGAAACGTTCCCCAAAGACGGCCAGACCGGAGTTGCCGTCAATTCCAACATCCAGATTGTCTTCTCCGAGGGCGCCGCCTCCAGCACCGTGAACACCCAGACCTTCGTCGTTCGCGATAGCAACAACATCATCATCCCCGGCACCGTCACCTACGACATCCTCACCAACTACGCCACCTTCACTCCCAGCGCTCCATTCCTGCCCGGCGCGACCTACAGGGTCGTCATCAATGGCGTCACCGATCTCTCCGGTCAGCCCATGCCCGCCGCACAGGCCTTCACCTTCACCACGGCCGCCCTCGTCGTCGCACCGCTTCAGGATCTCGTCTACGAAGCCGACGTCACCACCGGCAACATCTACGGCTATACCTACACCCCCTCGACGAACGCCGTCACCCAGGCCTCCACGGGTCCCTCCGGCCTCGAGCCCGTCCAGTTGATTCCCAGCCCCGACCGCAATACCCTTTACGTAGTCATGGGCGAGCAACCTGTCGGCGTCCATGGCTCCAATTGCTTCGACTTCAACACCCAGGTCTATTCCTTCGCAGTCGACCACACCACCGGCACCCTCGCCCAGGAGAGCACCCTCACCCTCTCCGGCTACTGCGCCGGCGCCACCGCCGCCATTGACCCCCTCGGCCGCTTCCTCTACGTCGGCGAGTGGGATGCCACTTACTCCGGCGGCCTCATCGACACCGTCAACCTCACCACCGGCGGCCAGATGTCCCTTGCCTCCGGTTCCCCCTTCGCCTCACCCCAGCCCATCTCCTCGCTGGCCCTCTCGGGAAACTACCTCTACGCCGCCTCCAACAGCATCTCCGGTGCGGACGGCCTCCTCACCTTTCGGCGCGATCTAGCCACCGGCTCGGTCCAGTTCGTCTCTGGAATCGCGATTCCTCCCCAGAGCAGTGTCGCCGTGTCCCCCTCCGGCAACAATCTCTACACCATCGCAACCTACACCGGGCTCATCACCGAATACCAGATCTCCGCGAGCGCGCTCACTCAATCAGGAATCGTACCCTCCTCCAACTCCAGCTCCTTCGATTTCCAGCTCACAACAGATCCGCAGGGCCGCTACGTCGGCGTCGGCTCCGACAGCGGCACCACGTTCTATGAGCTCGATTCCTCAGGCAACATCATCGGAACCGGCTCCAGCGTCATCCCCATTACTCCCTCTCCTGGCTACATCGCGTTCGACACCACCGGTGCCGCCGCTACCGTCTCCGCGGAATCCACCTCCGGAGCAGCTTCCGTGCTGTTCTTCTACAACCTGCAGGGTCAAACAGGCATTCAGTACGGCAACTACATATCCGGCACAACCCTGCTCGGCCCCGTGACGATGTTCACCAAGTAACGTCCCACTCACCCTCTGCGAGCGATTGCGCGGCCCCACTGCCGCACAATCGCACACTCGCCACAACCCCGCCGCGCGTTACTATCACTCCCGATGAACCTGCGCCTCACCAACTCCGGCCGATTTACCTATAGCTACTGGTATCCACTAGCGGCTCGGCGGAGTTGTGCGCTTCTTTAAGTTCAAACAGGCCGCCCAGCGGCAAAATCGAACTTAGATGAAACGCCGTATTACGGGCCTTACGGCTGAGGCGGTTGGTCTGGCCGGAGCCAAATGGCATCCGGATCGTCGACGATAGCTCGACCTTGGCGCGTTTTATACGGACTAACTTTGCACTTTGGTCTAGTTTCAGGCGGGTCTATTCATCGTTCATTGATCATTCTCCTGCAACCTGTATGCATATGAAACTCGCATCACTGGTACTCGTGGCATTTTGCTTTGCGTCCTGCAGAGCTGCGGAGGGACAGTCGGAACAGAACGCTGCGCTGGTAGCGAGGATGGGCCAAGTGGTCGTCCCATACGTGACCGACAACAGCTTCATGGGCAGTATTTTGGTGGCTCGTGGCAAGGAGATTCTGCTCAACAAGGGATACGGCAAGGCAAATCTCGATTGGGACATATCCAATGCTCCCGACGTGAGATTCCGCATTGGCTCGATCACCAAGCAATTTACTGCCGTGCTCGTCCTTTTGCTTCAACAGGATGGAAAGCTCAATGTGAATGATCCAGTGAGCAAATACCTTCCGGACGCACCGGCTTCATGGAAGCATATTAAGCTCGTCAATCTCCTCGGACATACCTCGGGAATACCTGACTTTACCGACGATCCAAGATCAGTCACGTGGAGCATGAGCACCCACACACCCGCAGAAGAGGTTAACTTCATCAGGGATAAGCCTTTGGATTTCGAACCGGGTTCGAAATTCTCCTACAGCAGCTCCAACTACATACTCCTCGGCTACATCTTGGAAAGGGTGACCGGGATCTCTTACGGCCAACTCCTACGAGAGCGACTCATCATCCCGCTAGGTCTCAGTAATACCGGCATGGATGCAGATGACCTGATCTTACATAAGCGAGCGTCGGGATATTTGGTGGGCATTAAAGGACTGGTTTACGCTCGATCAGAATCCATGAGCGTGCCCTACGCGGCAGGTGGCATGTACTCCACCACGGGCGACCTATTGAAATGGGAACATGCTCTCTTTGGGCACAAGGTGCTTTCAGATGCGTCTCTAAAGCTCCTGACCACACCCGGGAAGGGTGACTATGGTTTCGGATTGTTCATCGTCAAAAGCAAAGGTGTAACTGTAATATTCCACAACGGCGGTGATGCAGGCTTTTCTGCCCGTCTGGCCTACGTGCCTGAACGTCGAATTGCCGTGATCGTTCTTGGCAATGTGGCCACGGGCTCCCCGCAAGCTATGGGGGACGATTTGATGCAATTGGCTCTTGGTAGAAAGGTCACTCTTCCAAACGAGCGCAAAGTGCTAATGATTTACGCATCAGAGACGCCAAAGTTTGCGGGTACTTACGAGCTCGCCGACGGCTCAGACTTCAGGTTGGAGGCTCAAGCCAATATGGTTGTGGACACCACCGGAGGCGTTTACTGGCCTCTCGACTACCTAGGTCTGCAGAACGAACATCCGGCGTTTTTCCTAAGAGAATTGAACGCTGTCTTTGAATTTATTCCAGATCCGAACGGAGCCTATACCACATTCATCTTTCACCGCGGCGGTGTAGATGACCTAGCAAAGCGTAAGTGAGAAGAGTGTTAAAGCGTTCGTCTCATAAGTCCTCATAAACCGCACTGTGCTTAAAAATGAATCTGGATGATGCCGCCGGGTTCGTCACACGGCTCCTGGGCGATCACGAGAATTCCGGCAGTGATCTTCGAACAGCTTGCAAAGTCGGGTTTTGAGCAACTACAGCTCGCTCGTCCAAGTGGGTCGAACTTGCATGAAACAACGTATTGCAAGCGGAACGCCTTGGCACCGTAAGCAGGACGGCTCCCGAAAGATGGCTGAGGACTGATTTAATATCAAAACAAATCTCCTGTTTCCTTCCGCGTTGAATGGTGCGACATCCAAGAAGATCCCATCGAGCCGGAGGACATCATGTCACGCTAACCACCGTAAACCGTCCCTCTTTTGAGCTGCCACCAATTCGATGACCCACGGAAGATCTAGTCTGCCTCCACCTCATTCGCACCCCCAAAAGCTGAGCGGCGCAAGCTGAAAAGAACTCAAGCGTGAAACGTTGCAGTCTTCCCTTCCAATTCGGATTTTCTTCGTAGCACCTGGTTCCGATGCAAAATAGAGAGTGTGATGCGGAAGTTTCTCATTCTGATTTTTCTGGTGATGATGGCACGCCCATCGTGGGCAGGAAGGCGGATGAGTGTTGCGCAACTGGAGCGAACACTGAATGCAGACAGTACTGGGCACAAGCCGGACGCAGAGATTGCTCGCCAGATCCGTCTCACACAACTCAGCGAACGGCTCACCGAAACAACGTTCGACCGATTAAATAGGCAGTTTGCCGCTGGTTCTCAGGCGGCCTTGGCCTTGCGTTTGTTGGCAGATCGGTCGTCCTTTCTTGATCCGCCGGCGAGCGAGTTGCCCCCCACCCCTCCACCCGACACAGCCACCCAACAACAACTTCTCGAAGCAGCGCAACGATTTGTCCTCGAGACATTGCCGCGCCTGCCAAATTTCTTCGCAGACCGAACGACCCTAAGTTTCAACGACAGTCCCCAGAAAGTGGCGAAGGGCTGGTATTCCCAGCGTGTGGGCCTGCATCTGATCGGCACATCCAAGGCAGAAGTTTCCGTGCGCAACGAACAGAATCCATTCGCCGGCCCAACGCGTGCGCCGTCACAGACGCAAGGCGGACTGGTAACATGGGGAGAATTTGGCTCCGCGCTCCTGATCATCATGAGCGACTCATCCCATGGCAAGATTACGTGGGCTCATTGGGAACAAACCTCCTCCGGCCAGGTTGCAGTCTTCCACTACGAAGTGCCGAAGGCCGCCTCTCACTACGAGATTGTCACTCCAGTCGATGGGATTCGGCCACGATCTCGAGCGAGTCCATCGGCTGCAACCGGTGGGATGGTGGGCACAGCGGGCGGCTCCACCACCACAAAAGTGGCCCCTACCGGACCCGGCTATCACGGTTCTTTGTGGGTGGACCCAACCGCCGGGGCAGTCCTTCGTCTCTCGCTTGTCGCCAATCTGGGCGGAAGCACCACATTTGACCGCGTAGCTCTCGTCGTGGAGTATGGCCCGGTCAAGATTGCGGACAAGACATTTATCTGTCCGGTACGCAGTCTCACAATCTCATCTGCTCCGCCAAGTGTCAACGCAACCCTCGAAGGTGCGACGACCGAGTGGCTAAACGAGAATCTCTTCACCAACTACCACATGTTCGCCGCGACCTCGCGGATACTGACAGAAAGCGCGGAAGCCACATCGAACACCCCCGATGCAAATACGCGCAACTCTGCTATAGAACAGGCTGTGCCGCAAGCTCCCATTACAGCCGCGCCATTCTCTGAGCAGGCGTCGACTCCGATCCAACCTCAGCCCGCACCCGTTGTCCCTCCGACAGCTTCCCCGGCTGCAACGCTGGACATACCTCAGGCTGAACGACCCATCGTCGACACGGCAGCCGTCGCAGCCCAACCCCCAGCGAATGAGTCGCCGGTTCAGTCACCCGTTCGGCCAGCCCCCGGAAGCACGCCCCCAAGCATTGTGCAGGCATCGCCGGTTGCACAATCGGCGCAACTCCCCGACGCCGGTTACACGATCCACGTTGGTGTGAAGGCGGTGCTTGTGCCGGTAGTGGTTCGCAATCGGAAGGGGTTCACCGTGGGCGGCCTCGACCAAAGTGATTTTAGGGTCCTCGATCGGGGCAAGCCGCGGCCAATCACCGGATTCACCCTTGAGAAGTCTGCAGCGACAGCGGACTTTCAGCAAGCTCCTGAGTCGGGCTCTGACGCTTCGATCGTGGCCGCACAGCCCGCAGCCGCGCAAGCTCGATACATCGTTTTCTTGTTCGATGACAGACATCTCAACCTCTCCGATCTTGCGATTACCCAAACGGCCGCGACCAAAATGCTGGACGATTCCCTTGGCGCTGGAGTCTACGCGGATGTGCTGTCGTTTACGGGAGTCAACTCGGGCATCACCCGTGACCGCGTCGCGCTCAAGGCTGCAATCATGCAGCTAAAGGCGCATCCGCTCTATCAATCTGACGATCACGATTGTCCCAGCATCTCTGCCTACACTGCCAATCAGATCATCGATCTAAGGGACGCCCTGGTCTTAGCGGCAGCCATAAGGCAAGCCAAGAGTTGCTCTAACTTAATGCTGACAGGTGGAGAAGACGTTTTTGAAAACGTGGTGCTGTCCGCTGCGAATCGAGCTCTCGCCGTCGGTCAGGAGGATGCTCGCGAAACACTCAACGTAATCGAAAGTGTGGTCAGTGCCATGGCCAAACTACCCGGCCAGCGAACACTCGTCCTCATCTCGCCCGGATTTTTCTCAGATTCTCCGGAGACCGTGTATTTCAAATCCGACGTACTCAACCAGGCCGCTGCAGCCAATGTCATCATCAGTGCCCTCGACGCGCGAGGCATGGTGGTCGATACCACCGGTGCCGACCACGTAATGTCCGAACTCGCTGCAGGGACAGGTGGAACCTTTTTCGACCACTCCAACGACCTTGAAGGCGGACTCAAGACCCTCACCGTACCACCCGAGTTCCTTTACCTCCTTGAGCTCTCGCTCAAAGGCGTCAAGCCAGATGGCGCCTATCACCAGCTTCAAGTCAAGGTCGACCAGCGCGGCCTACATGTCCAAGCTCGTCGAGGTTATGTTGCCGCCAAGCCCGAGAATGCCAAAAACTAGGAGAGCACACAGAACAGGGCCGCGCCCCGTCGTCGTGTTGAGCCTTGAGTTCAGGCCTTATGCCATCATTTTTAGAGGCGCTTCAGTGTGAACCGCAAAATGTGCGCGCTCGCATTTTGCCGAACTGATTGGGCATTCAGAGAATGCCCGACATTGTCTGTCCTGACAACGGCACTGCTGTTCACCAACTCAATCTTCGCAGGGCCCTGGACGAGCGCATTATCGCCAATGCACTCATCGAGGAAAAACTATCCCTCGAATGTCGGCTTCTCCTCACATAAACGGCCTTCAGATCATCTCGATTAGCCGATTTCACATACGCATGGGGTTGAGGTGCTAGCGCCGCAAGGCATAGGGGTTCAAGTCCCCTCCTCCGCACCAATCACATAAGAAAAGGCTTAGAGGCCAATCGGAAACGGTTGGCCTCTTGTGTCTTTGGCGACTGTGGCAGTTTTTGTGGCAGTTGTAACCAACTTTCGTTTGGGCAGCGACCGAACGGTTTTGCCGGTTGCCCCCGATACAAATGGACGGTGTAGGCTAGGATTCGGATACACGGGAAGACACGATGATGCGCCCTACCCCGGAGAGCATTCCAATCAGCGCGTTGCAACAAGAGGCCGGCGCCCTGGATCTCGTCCGTTCGGAAAATATGAGGCCGTATCTGGAGCTGCTCAAGGCCCATATTGGAGGGCAGGACACAGCGCCTTACCTGGCCGCATTAGCCGAACTGCCGCTCGAAGAGAGATATATTTGGCGGGTCATTTCCGCCTTGAAGTGGGCGTTCTGCGATCTCGAAACCGAAAACGTAATGGCCGATCTCGAAACACTCTCCGAATACGATCTCAAGGTGGTTTCAGAGCCTATAGCAATCCGGGCAATCCAGTTCTCCTTGTTTGCAAATGCACTCCTCGGACAAGAAGCCGCAGAGCAAATCATGTTGCGGGCCATAAGGTGTCTCAAGCAATCCGACAACGGATGACAGCGTAGCGACCGGACAAGATCACTTCCGAGAACGGTGGTTATCAGTTCCAATCTTGCCAGATCGCTATCCACGCTTTCGGAGTGAACAAGCACTATGCAGAAGTAAGAAAGAAGCACAAATAACTCCATCGCGCTCACGCCTGAGAGCATCTGAGCCGCTGTAGCTTTTCAGCAGCCGATCGTACGAATCTACAAAACAGGACTTCGATCATAATTGTGATTTGCTCCATTGACGTCCCTCTCGTCGCCCGCCACGCCGGGGAGGGCTTAGCCGAGCGGTGCTCTCCGGCTCAAGAAGTCATCCGGTGGCAATACCGAAAAGAGATATTCGATTTTCAACTCAAAAGTTTGACTACAAATGTATGACCCTGCATGGTTCTGCATGTGTCTTTGTAACGGGGAAAGACGCATCGGTCCTTCGATAGACCCCTGCCTGAAATGGGTCACAGTTGCGCTGCCTCGCAGCCCCAATGGTTGCGTTGATCGGGTTCTTGCGGAAGTATTGGTTCTAATCTAAGACCTCGTTGCGAATGAGAGGTACGCGGTGCCATGGTAAGTATTGGTTCCGAGAGGGTATTCACAGAAGCGACTGCGTCCCAAGGCCGGGCATCTGCTCCTTCGCTGCCTCTTTGTAAATCTCCCGCACAAGTTGCACTGCCGCCCGCCCGTCATATCCGGAGCTCAGGGGACGCAGCCCTGTCGCACAGGCCTCAGCAAAATCCAGAAACTGGCGTTCAAACGAGACGATGGAGATCGCCATGGGATCCGATGCGCCGGATGCGCCTGACTCGTTCGGCCGATGCAAGGGGGGCGGATCCCCAAAGTCGTCTATGACATCCCAGCGTGTGAGATGGTCTCCGGTGATGATGGCTGTGCCTCGCGTCCCGTGTATCTCCAGCCGCTCCGGGGAGCCGGGCCAAAGAGCGGTGGACGCCTCAATGACTCCGGTGGCGCCACTGGCGAAGCGCAGCAGGGCGCTGATGGAGTCCTCAGATTCGATGCGGTGAACGGATCCCAGCTGCCACATGGCCGCGACCTGGGACACCGAGCCTGCCAGGTAGAGCAGCAGGTCGATGTGATGGATGCCTTGATTCATCAGGGCCCCACCGCCCTCTCCGGCCCAGGTGCCTTTGATCGGGCGACTGTAGTACTCCTCGGAGCGCCACCACTTGACGTAGGAGTCTGCCTGCAGAATGCGACCGAGCCGGCCATCGGTGATCGCCTGTTTGAGAAAGATCACGGAGTCGTCGAACCGGTGTTGACTGACCACACCAAGCTGGATGCCTGCGTCGTCAGCGATCTGGATCATCCGTGATGCGGTGTCCACGTTGATGGCCATGGGCTTCTGGACAAGGACATGCTTGCGGCTCCGGGCGCAGAGTTCCACTATGGGCAGCCGGAAGTTGGGCAGGGTGCAGAGATCGACATAGTCCACGAGTGGATGAGCACAGAGCTCCTCAACGGTGCTGACAAACTCCGCGCCATAGGTCCGGGCAAAATCACGGCCGCGGGAGGCCGTAGTGTTTGTGCAGGCCACGATGGGAAAGCCCAGATTCCGATAGGCCAGCGCGTGCTTGTGTGAGATAGCTCCGGTACCGATGATGCCTATGCGCATTCTTCTCCTCCAGTCAGAACGATACAGATTAGGGACGGACACGAGCCCCGGCCCGTGACGAAGGTCCCTCGGCGGCGAGATGCACGCGTGTGCAAAGATCGCTAGACGTTTACGCCGATCTTCTGCTTGAGGTAATCGCGGCTGATGATCGCGCATTGCTTGGGGGTAAGCGGAGGATCGGGAACCTTATCCAGTTCCACCACGGCCCAGCCCTTGTACTGCACCTGATCCAATGCGGCGAAGACTGCAGGCAGATCTACGCGGCCATGGCCAAGCTCTACCCACTGGAACGGATACTTCGCCTTGCGGGTCATGGGAGCGTCTCTTACGTCCTTCAGATGAAGGAACAGGAGACGGTCGTGATACAGCTTGATCGCCTTGGCCGGATCGCCGCCGCCCGCTACGGAGTGCGCCGTGTCGAGCTCCAGCTTGACATATTTGGGGTCGGAATTCTCGAGGACGAGATCCAGATTCGATGGGTGCTCGGAGATCGTGTTCATGTGGTTGTGATAGCCGAGAGGTATCCCGAGGTCCGCGGTGCGGCGCCCCAACTCCGTTAGCAGCTTGCCGAGTTGTTTGCACTCTTCCGGCGTTACTGTGCGCGGGTAGCTTTTCAACTGGTCCAGTACTTGCAGGTACAGGCCTCCGGAGTCCTTGAGGAACTGAGCGTTGACGAGGTGGGCGGCGATCTGCCCTTCGGCTGGTTTGTCCAGGGAGATCTCACCGCTTGAGAGGGCCACGAAGGTGAGTTTGTGCTGCGCGAGGAGGTCCCTAAGCTCTGCCGGCTTGAACTCGGTCACCGCATTTGCGCGGAACTGGATTCCGGGGAAGCCGACCGCCGCGATGTCGTCGATGGCCTGCAGTTCGTCTTCACCCCAGGTCATAGCGGTGTAGCCGAAGCGAATGTTGCGGTCCGGCGGGAGGGCGAGGGTTGGGATCACACTGCAAGCGGCCACGGCGGCTGCGGCGGCTAAGAAGGTGCGGCGTGTGGGCTGGTTCGACATCGGGGCTCCGGATTGGATCGGGTGGTCAGAAAGTGGGCTGGGTTCCCGAGACGGCCGCTGGAAGCTGTCCCGGGAACTCCAATTCGGTGGCCTTAGTTGTGCGATGGAGGCGGCGGAGGTGCTGTGGAGGAGGCTACGGGCTTGCCGTCCACTGTATGGGACTCCATGA
>Ga0207933_1002173_pt1 | contig 13122 bp, 14 predicted proteins | sample NGESurdeep092012_4_FD_184488 | JGI IMG/M metagenome (GOLD analysis project Ga0207933, IMG submission 184488) | Arctic peat soil microbial communities from Barrow, Alaska - NGEE Surface sample F53-3 deep-092012 (SPAdes) | ecosystem: Environmental > Terrestrial > Soil > Wetlands > Peat ... | reverse complement strand
CGCTTTGCCTTTGATGCCGTTTATCTCAACCGGAGCGGGTTTACCCTTGAGCGCTTTGTAGGTCTCGAGAAAATGCTGAAACTCCTTAAGCGAGTGCTTGTTGATGTCGGCCACATCCTGCACATCCTCCCAGCGTTTGTCCTCAACCGGTACGGCAATAACTTTAAAATCGCTCTCGCCGCTGTCTATCATCTCCATCACGGCCACCGGACGCACGGCCACCAAGATGCCTGTTTGCAAAGGGTAGGTGGTAAGGACGATTACATCGAGCGCATCGCCGTCGTCCCACAGTGTTTGCGGCGCAAAGCCGTAGTCGTACGGGAAGGCCGCATCGGAGTAATTGGCGCGGTCAAGCTTGATGAGGCCTGTTGCTTTGTCTATTTCGTACTTATTGTGCGAGCCTTTTGGTATCTCGATAATCACGTTTATCTCGTTTGGCGCATCGTCGCCCAAGGATACATCGTGCCAGAGGTTCATATAGTTATTATAACTTAATTTTAAGCAATTTCCGACTTTACCTCGCCGTCTTCCGTTACCTCGGCTACCTTAGTGCCGCCGATAGACTGGATGTCGATGCGCCAGCCGGTAAGCTTGGCGGCAAGACGCACGTTTTGGCCGCCGCGGCCGATGGCGAGGCTCTGCTGGTCCTCGGCAACTTTAATGCTTGCCTTGTGCTCGGCCTCATCGAGCTCAACCGAGGTGATGCGGGCCGGGGAGAGCGCCTCCTCTATAAATGATTTAATATCCTCGTTCCACTCGATGATGTCTATCTTCTCACCGCCGAGCTCGGAGGTAACGGTGGAGACGCGCACGCCGCGCTGGCCCACCAAGCTGCCGACCGGGTCGACATGCGGGTCGCTTGAGGCAACCGCAACCTTGGAGCGGCTGCCCGCCTCGCGGGCGATTGCTTTAAAGGTAACAATGCCGTGCCCGACCTCGGGCACCTCCATCTCAAAAAGTTTTGCAAGAAACTGCGGGTTGGCGCGCGAGAGGCGCAAGTAAATGCCGCGCGGGCTCTCCTCTACCTGATATAGCAAGCCGCGGATGCGCTCGCCCTGGCGGTACCGCTCGCCCGGTATCTGCTCGTCGTACGGCAAGATGCCCGTTGCGCGGCCGAGGTCGACATAGATATTGCCGCGCTCCATGCGCTGCACAGTGCCGCTCACTATCTCGCCCTGGCGTTTGCCAAACTCGGCCACCACCGAAACCTTTTCCGCTTCGCGGATTTTTTGGATGATCACTTGTTTGGCGGTTTGTGCGGCGATGCGGCCGTAGTCGTCCTTCATCTCAAGAGGGAAGATGAGCTCGTCGCCCACCTTTGCATCGCGCTTGATAAACTTAGCGTCGGAGAGGAGGATATGCTGCTCGGGGTTAAAGCGCGGCAGCTCTCCCTCGGCAAGCGTTGGAGCCTCCTCTTTGTGATAGCGCCCGTCGTTATACGCGTAGCCCTCTTTTGTCCCATGAGAAGCTTCGGCTTCTTCTCCTTCCTCGACAAAACGCACGGAGCTCTCGTCGACCACCTCTTTAATTTGTTGAAACTCGGTGGTGCCGCTCGCCAAGTCGAGATGCGCGCGGATAATCTGCCCGCGCTTTGCGTACTCTTTTTTGTAAGCGGTTGCGAGCGCGGCCTCGATAGCCTCGATGACTTTCTCGCGCGGTATGCCGCGCTCTTCCTCAAGCTCGCCGAGCACGCTGTTCATTACTTTTAGGTCAAACATGGTGTGGATGTAATTAGTTAATTCTGTAATATCCGGCCTTATTAAAAAGAAAAACCACCCACGCGGGGCAGTTACCAGATGCCAAAACTATATTCCCATTGGTGAGATAAGTCAAGTATCATATATAATAGAAGCAGTATGCAGGGTATGCAGGAAAATAAGAAGGAGCAAAACGGTTGGCTGGCCAGCGAGTTTTTAAGCGAGGATGAACAGCGCCGCGCTTTGGCGCAGCATCTGGGCATCCCTTTTGTTTTGCTTGGCAAAGAGGATATATCGCAGGAAGCGCTCGTGCTTATCCCGGAGCCGCTCTCTCGCGCGCACTCGATCGTTGCTTATAACGCAGATGGAGGCGCCGTTGAGGTTGCACTCCTTGCCATTGATGACCTCCAAAAGATATCTTTTTTGCAGGCGGATAAAAAAATAAAGCCGCGCTTGACCGACCAGGCTTCGATTACCCATGCGCTGCTTTTGTATCAAAAACATCTTAAAGAAAAGTTTGGGAGCGCGCTCCAGGCGGGCAATGCCGATGCGCTCATCCGCCATGCGCTCATGAGCCAAGCCTCCGATGTCCATCTTGAGGTATCGCAAAGCGGCACGCGCATACGCTACCGCATACAAGGTGCTCTCTGCGATGCGATGCGCCTTACCTCGGAGGCGGGTGGTGTGTTGGTGCAAGATATAAAGTCGCTCGCAAAACTTTTTCCCATTGCGGTGGTGCAGGAAGGTAAATTTAAAATTGAGAACGATGAGGCGGTAGCGGTAAGCGTCGCAAATTTGCCAATAGCGGGGGGAGAGAAGCTGACAATGCGGCTCTCATGGGAGAGCTCCGGCCATAAAGGATTTACGCTCTCCGCGCTTGGTTTGCACGGCAAAGGGTTGGAGCAAGTGCATGCAATGCTGCACGCGCGCTCGGGTTTGGTACTTGTGTGCGGTCCTGAAGGGAGCGGTAAAACAACTACTCTCTATACGCTGCTCGATCAGCTGCAAGGGAGCCGTGCCATTGCGACTATCGAGGAAGATATCGAGCATCGCCTCTCGCACGCAACGCAAACGCAAACGCAAACGAGACCCGAGGTGGGACTCACCATGCTTGCGGGCCTGCGCGCCGTGCTCCGTAGCGACCCGGACGTGGTGCTGATAGACGAGGCAACACCTGAGTGCGTGCCTGTTGCCTTGAGTGCCGTGCGCCGCGGGATGTTGGTTTTTGCGGCCGCAAAGGACCGCGATATGTTTGACTCGTCCGATGGCGGCCCCAAAGCAATTATAGACGTTCGCACTGCAAAAAAATTGTGCCAACACTGCAAAATGGCATATAAGCCGCTGCGTGCCGATCTCGATGCTCTTGAAGCGGCAGACTTTGGCAAAGTGCTCGCCGCGCTCAAAGACGAGTCTGTCATCGACTCGCAGAAACAATGGAAAGATCTCGATTTTTTTGCCCCAAAAGGGTGTGTCGAGTGCGAGGGCGGTTATAAAGGGGTTGGGGGTCTTCAAGCCGTCACTGACCCCGAGGGAGCTTGCCTCAACCTCGCCCAAGAAGCACTTTTTAAAGCCGCACAAGGGCTGGTGAGCATTGAGGAGGCTCTGAAGGTAGCGGGCGAGTAGAGGAGAGTGGTATTATTCTTTGGTGATTAACTTTACTATGCGCGTTTATGTCTAAGCACCGCCTCGTCGTTGCCAACTGGAAGATGTATATCAGCACGCCTGAGGAGGCAAAAAAGTTTGCCTCTGCTTTGCGGCGCAAGGCGCGCGCTTTTGCGGGCGTCGAGGCGGTGCTCGCTCCCTCTTTTACGCTGCTGCCTCTTGTAGCTGCGGCTCTCAAGGGCTCCTCTATACGCATCAGCGCGCAGAGTGTCTCGGTTTTTGAGACCGGCGCGCACACCGGCGAGGTTGCGGCAAAGATGGTTAAAAGTTTTGGAGCAACCTACAGCATCATCGGCCACTCGGAGCGCCGGGCGCAGGGCGAGAGCGATGAGGACGTGCGCGCGCAGCTTGCGCATGCCGCCGCAGCAGGGCTCACGCCCATTTTGTGCATCGGCGAGCGCGAGCGTGACCCGGCCGGCGCGTATCTCTCCACTATTGTGGAGCAGTTGAGCTCGGTGTTAAAAGATTTTAAAAAGGGCGGAGTACCAAAGCTGGTTGTTGCCTATGAGCCGCTGTGGGCGATAAATAAAAGCGCTGCTGACGCGATGAAGCCGGCCGAGGTGCGCGAGATGAGCATTTTTATTAAAAAAACATTGGCCGAGCATCTTGAGCGCGCGACGGCAATGCGCGTGCCTATCCTCTATGGAGGCTCTGTTGAGGCGGGCAATGCTGCCGCGCTTATTGCAGAGGGAGACATAAACGGTTTTTTGGTCGGGCATGCAAGCGCCACCGTTGACTCGTTTGTAGAAATACTTAAAGCGGTTAAAAATTAACAGATGCAAATAAAAAGTGTTAAAGATGCGGACGTTGCAGGCAAGCGGGTACTTTTATGTGTTGATTTTAATGTGCCTCTCAAAGAGGGCCGTGTTGCAGATGATATGCGCATCCGCGCTGCGCTTCCGACCATATCTTTATTGCGCGAGCGGGGAGCAAAACAAATAGTGATACTCTCTCACCTTGGCAGACCCGACGGCAAGGTTGTAGAGGGTTTGCGCATGGCCCCGGTGGAGGCGCGCCTCAGAGAATTTGTACCCAATGCGCCGGATATAGTGGTGCATGAGAACCTGCGTTTTGATCCCCGGGAAGAGGCAAATGACCTTGGATTTGCAAAAGAGTTGGCAAGCCTCGGCGACCTATTTGTAAACGATGCGTTTTCCGACTCGCATCGCGCGCATGCGTCTATTGTGGGCATTGCGGCGCTGCTCCCGTCGTATGCGGGGCTTCTTATGGAGGAGGAAATCGCAAAACTCTCCGAGGCGCTTGCTCCCGCGCATCCCTCGCTTGCAATCATTGGCGGCGCTAAGTTTGAAACTAAAATACCGCTTCTCATTAAACTGGTTTCCATGTACGACCATGTGCTCCTCGGCGGCGCGCTCGCAAGCGACATGCTCAAGGCACGTGGCTCTGCGGTGGGCAGCTCGCTTGTGTCCGGCGTGCCGGTGCCTACCGTGTTGGCGGGGGATGAGCGCATTGAGATTCCTATCGATTTAACGGTATTAGACAGCGAGAGCAACATGTCGCGCAACTCGCAAACCAACGATGTACACGCAGCAGAAAAAACAGTTGATATTGGCAGCGCAACCGCAGCGCTCTGGAGCAAAAAAATAAAACAGTCGCAGTTTGTATTGTGGAACGGCCCCGTGGGCATCTATGAGCAGGACTTTGGCGCAGGTACCGACGCGCTTGCCAAAGCAATTGCGGAGTTTAAGGGCAACGCGGTGATTGGCGGCGGCGACACGGACGCAGCGCTAGCAAAAGTTGCCTTTGACGCCTCACAAGTGTTTATCTCCACCGGCGGCGGAGCCATGCTTGAGTTTTTGGAAAATGGCACCCTGCCGGGCATTGAGGCGCTACGAAGGTAGTTTGTCGCCCAACTTGCGCGGCATAAGATGCATGTGCGCGTGCGACACATCTTTGCCTACTATCGAAAGATGTATATAATCTGCGCCCGTCTCTTCTTTTAACTTGAGACCCAGCATTTGTGCGGCGCTAAACCACTCGTTGGCAATATCTCCTGGTACTTCATAAAACCATTGATGGTGTGCTTTGGGTATTACTAAAGTATGTCCAGGGGCTACCGGTTTGATATCGGGAAATGCCACCACGAATTCATTTTCATAGGTAAAGTTTGTAGGGATCTCGCCCCGGATTATTTTGCAAAAAATGCAATCGTCCATATTTCCATTATACTAGAGTCGCGATGTCCCGCTACAAACAGAGAGTGCAGGTGCACGATGACCTTTTGCAGGATCTATTGCACGCGCGCGGCGTGCTGCCGGCAGACGCGCCGGGCTTTTTAGAGCCCGAGTTTGAGCGCGACTCGCATGACCCTTTTTTATTGCCGGACATGGCAAAAGCGGTAGAGCGGATTTTGCTCGCCGTAAAACATAACGAAACGGTTGCGGTGTGGAGCGACTACGATTGCGACGGCATACCCGGCGGCGTGATGCTTGCCGACTTTTTGCGCGAGCTCGGCCTCTCGGTTGTGCATTACATCCCGCATCGGCACAAAGAGGGATATGGGTTAAACCAAGAAGGCCTCGACGAACTCGCGAGGCAAGGCATCACGCTTGTCATCACTATCGACTTGGGTACCACCGAGCATGAGCATATTGTGTATGCAAAAACAAAAGGCATTGAGATCATTGTGACCGATCATCATATTGTGCAAAATGCGGAATTGCATCCCGCCCTTGCTTTAATTAATCCAAAACGGCCTGACTCAAACTATCCGTTTGACGGATTGTGTGGCGCGGGCGTTGCGTGGAAGCTGGTGCAGGCATTGATACTGAAATCAAGAAGTAATGGGCAATCCTTCGACTACGCAGAGGGTAAAGAAAAGTGGTATTTGGATTTAGTCGGCATGGCGACGCTCTCCGACATGGTGCCCTTGGTGGGGGAAAATAGGATGCTCGCGCGCTATGGCTTGCTCGTGATGCGCAAAAACCGCCGCCCGGGGCTTGCGGCGCTTTTAAAAATGCTCCGCATTAAACCCGGCGCGCTTGTCGAAGATGATATCGGTTTTATGATCGCGCCGCGCATCAACGCGGCCTCGCGCATGGACTCGCCGAGCGTTGCGGCGCGACTGCTTGCAACGCATGACGAGCACGAGGCAGAGGAGCTTGCCCGCACGCTTAATAAAATAAATGACGAGCGCAAAGGTCTGGTTGCCGCAACGGTTAAAGAAGCAAATCGACGCATGGAGGGTGGCGCTATGCTTGAGTCCCCAGTGCTCGTGATGGGCAGCCCCAACTGGCGGCCGGGCATCTTGGGGCTCGTTGCCAACTCGCTCGCCACGGCGCACCATAAGCCCGTGTTTTTGTGGGGGAGAGAGGGCGGAGAGTTGCTGCGGGGCTCGTGCCGCTCCGAGGGCACGGTAAGCGTCGTCTCGCTCATGCAAAACGCGGGAGATATTTTTGACCACTTTGGCGGACACTTTGCTTCGGGCGGATTTTCAATAATCGAAGATCGCGCGCATGAGCTGCATGCAAACTTGGTAAGCGCGTATCAAAAAATCCGCGCCGAGGAAGTTGAAGAAAAAGAAATCATAATCGACCGGCAGATTGCCGTAGCCGACATCTCGCGGGCGCGCATGGCGCTTGCAAAGCTGGGCCCTTTTGGCGAAGGCAATAAAAAGCCTTTTTTTATAACAAAATCGGTGGTTGTTGCGCGCGTCAAAAGCTTCGGCAAAACGGCAAATCATCTTGACTTGGAGCTTGAGGGGCAGGGCGAGCGGATTTCCGGAATCGCTTTTTTTGCAACCGCATCATCATTTTCAAAACCGATCGAGGCGGGGATGCAAGCCGATATTGTTGGACATATAGAAACAGACTGGCGCGGCAAACCCCGCATCCGTATTATTGATATTATTTGAGTTTACTCAAATAAATAAAGAAGCGTAATTAAAAAATGAATAAACTCGATATACTAATTTTTTGCGACGGGGCTTCCAAGGGCAACCCCGGGCCGGGCGGCTGGGGGGCTTTGGTTGCTACGGCCGCGCATATAAAGGAGCTTGGTGCGCGCGCAGAGCACACAACCAACAATAAAATGGAGCTCACCGCAGCGCTTGAAGCGCTTACATATGCACACCAATTTTCTGCTCAAGCTATCACGGTGCACGCCGACTCCTCGTACGTTATCAATGGCATTACCAAATGGGTAGCGGGATGGAAGCGCAACGGGTGGCAGACGAAAGAAAAAAAAGAGGTGCTCAATAAAGAGTTGTGGGTCGCGCTTGATGTGGCCGTGCAAAAAATAAATGCTCCCATAACGTGGAAGTATGTAGGCGGCCACGTGGGTATTGCCGGCAACGAGCGGGTTGATGCTATTGCCTCCGATTTTGCCGAGGGCAAAAAACCGGATTTGTATAAAGGGCCGCGCGCCGGCTATGCGTTAGATATCACTAACTTGGGTCATGATGTGACGTTGCATAAAGATAAATCGGCCTCGCGAGTGCGCTCCAAAGCAAAAGCGTACTCCTATGTAAGCAAGGTGGATGGAAAAATTATCGTGCACAAAACGTGGAGCGAGTGCGAGGAGCGCGTGCGCGGCAAAACGGCACGGTATAAAAAATCACTTTCCGCCGAAGACGAAGCAAACTTAATTAAAGAATTTTCTGCAAAGTAACGCGGTGTAGTATGATGGGCTGATATGGCAAGACATCGCGAGCCGCATGGGGGTGGGCCGGGCTCTACGTTAAATTGGCTGCGGGCAGCCGTGCTCGGGGCCAACGATGGCGTCGTGTCGGTGGCCTCTATTGTGGTGGGTGTTGCCGGCGCTACCAACTCGCCGGGTTTTATCCTTACCGCCGGTGTTGCAGGCTTAACCGCAGGAGCGCTCTCGATGGCGGTTGGCGAGTATGTGTCGGTGAGCACCCAGCGCGATACCGAAAAAGCTTTGCTTGCAAAAGAGCGCTACGAGCTTGACCATATGCCGGAGGAGGAGCTCGAGGAGCTTGCGTCGCTCTATGAGGCAAAAGGGCTCTCGAGCGCAACTGCGCGCACGGTGGCCAAGGAGCTTACCGCTCACGACGTGTTTGCAGCGCACGTGGAGGCCGAGTTGCACATTGACCCAAATGATCTTACCAACCCGTGGCACGCGGCGTTTGCATCGGCGGCCTCGTTTGTATCCGGCGGCATCATACCGCTCATTGTAGTGGTACTCTCTCCCGCCGCTTGGCACCTGCCCATGACCTTTGCCGCGGCGATTGTCGCGCTCATTATTACCGGCTGGCTGAGCGCCTATGCAGGCGGTGCCAACAAAACAAGAGCGGTGTTGCGCAATGTTGAGGGCGGGGTCGTTGCGATGGCAATAACCTACGGCATCGGCAGGCTCTTTGGCGTTATCGGGATATAAGGTAGACAAAGGCTTTAACTTTGGTACAACTCTCCCGTGGATTATTTACGTGCTTCGGGGGCTTTTTTGTATACGCTCTGCTTTGGTTTGGCCGCGGGTGTTGCTTTGGGGCTTATTTTTACTGTTACCACTACTTTTTTATTGCTCGGAGTATGCGGTGCGCTTGCGTTAATCGCTTTAGGAGCGTTGTTGCACAATAAAAAAGTTTTTCTCGTTGCGATTGCGCTTTTGGCGCTGGTGCTCGGCGGCGTGCGTGCAGAGTTTTTTATTGCTAAAGAGTCGCAAGCCAATATCTCGGCCTTTTTAGGCAAAGCAGATATTGCGGGCACCGTGGCAAGCGACCCGCAAGTGAGCGGTGCGCATCTACAGGCCGATGTTGCAGTGGTGTCGGTAAACGGCACGCCCGCGCAGGGCACCTTGCTCGCGTTTTTGCCGCCGGAAACCGGTTTGTCTTACGGACAAACCGTTACACTGCGCGGCACGCTTGCGGTGCCCGCATCATTTGTGGGAGACAACGGAAATATATTTGACTATCCCGGCTACTTGCGCGTGCAAGGAGTCTCGATGCTGCTCATGCAAGCTCAGCTCGAGTCTGCAAAACCGGCCGGCCCGTCGCTCTTTGGAGTTTTATTTTTTATCAAACATGCGTTTGACGCGTCGCTCGAGCGCGTACTGCCCGAGCCCGACGCCTCGCTCCTTGAGGGGATACTGCTCGGGCAGCGCCACGGCTTGCCAAAGGATTTAACGCAAGCGTTTGTGGTGGCCGGGCTCATACACATTGTCATCCTCTCGGGCTACAGCATGTCGGTGGTATCCGAAGGCATGTTGCGCTCGCTGGGTTTTTTGCCGAAGCGGATACAAATGATTTGCGCGGCACTCTGTATGATTTTGTTTGTACTGATGACCGGCGCGGCCGCCACGACGGTGCGCGCGTGTTCCATGGCGCTGGTAGCTTTGGTGGCGCGCTACTTTCATCGCACCACGATTGCTTTGCGGAGCTTGGCCGCCATCGCGGCTTGCATGGTGCTCTCTAACCCGCCGCTTATCTTAGGCGACGCCTCTTTTTTTGTGAGCGTATTGGCTACCTTTGGGCTTATTGTGTTTGCTCCTGCGATAGAAAAAATGCTGTGGCGCGTGCCCAAGCGTTTTGAGATGCGCGCCATTATCACTTCGACCATTGCGGTGCAAATCTTTGCTTTGCCGGCGCTGCTTTACTTTACCGGCAACATATCCTTTTTTTCCGTCCCGGCAAATGTGCTCGTGCTGCCGCTGTTGCCTCTGGTCATGCTGGCCGGCCTTGCAAGTGGACTCTTAGGTTTTGTAAGCACGGCGCTTGCCTTGGTGCCGGCTGTTATTACCGACCTTATGCTGCAATGGATACTGCTGGTGGCGCACACCACGGAGGCGCTGCCGCTTGCCTCTGCCACGCTCGTGGCGTTCCCGCTGTGGCTTGCCATCGCCATATATATCCCGCTTACCTTTTTAGCTATTTATTTGCTGCGGCAAACCGCTCCTCGCACACGCTCCAGTTGAGATTTTTGAAAAATGCTTCTATATATTTGCCTTTGCCCGCGGCGCCATGGTCGAGGATGTACGCATGCTCCCACACATCGAGCGCCAAAATAATCGGGAGCGTCGCAAAATGCCCCTGATGCTGCTCGCCGACAAACCCCATATGAAATGCTTGCGTCTCGGGATTGTAATAGAGGATAGACCAGCCCGGTCCGCGCATCATGCCGGTTTGTTGTACGCGTTGCACTGCCGCATCAGTGCTGCCCCAATGTTTGGTAAGTGCTTGTGCAAGTGCTGAACTTTCGTCCAGCGCTCGGGCCCCGCTCTCAAATTGCGGGAAGTACTGCTCGTGCAAAATCATCCCGTCAAACTCAAAAGAGTGTCTGCGGCGCAACTCGGCTATGGCAAGCGCATTTTTTTCCGGGTCAGCCAGGAGGCTCTCTATCGCTGTGCTTATCGCATTAAAGTTTTTTACATATCCGGCATAGAGCCCGAGGTGCTCCTCGAGAGACTTGGCGGAGATGTCTTGTAATAGCGGCATAGTAAACTTTTTTTCTTGGTAGTCCATATGCACACAGTATAGCAAATCACCATTTTTATTCTTATGATTTTTAGGCTTGTCCTTTATCCACAAAAACACTTGACAAAATGCTTGCAAATTGCTATCGTCTTGGCAGATGCAAGTCCATGGTGGGCTTTGAAACCGGAGGGGTTTGAAATGCGCGAATCGACTGCAAGTTTCCTGCGCCTTTGGGGCGTAGCTACTTTCTTTGTTATCTGCGGAGTTGCCGTTGGCATTCACAAGATGTCAGACGAGCAAGTTTTAGCTGTATGGGGGATGGGGAATAGTATCATTCCACTTCCTGCGCCTACGCTCAAGCAACAAGCTGAGACGGTTGCACTCAGCCATGTGTCGCCAAAGGCACTCGTGCGGGTGCAAGAACTTGATGGCAGCATCAAATTCGTTCCGGTCGCCGAGGAAAAAGCCGAGGCTAAAGCGGCAGAATATCGCCTTCACGGACTCTGGGCGCAGGTCCAGTACAAAGAAGAAAAGTAGGAGATCATTTTGAATACAGCGTGCGATTTGGGCGCGGAGACTTATCACAAGTCGACCGCGCCCTTTTCCTTTTCTTCTTGTATACTGCGCGCGCATGGAGTTTGTAAAAAAACTGACCAAACGGCAAGTTGAGTGGGGTATAATTGCCGCTCTATTTTTGGCGGGTGTTGGCATTTGGGCCGACGTGCGGGCGCAAACGCCGCCCGGCGTACTTACGTTTGCGGTGCTCAACGTCGGCCAAGGCGACTCTCTATATATAGAGGGCCCGACAGGGGAGCAAGTGCTCATAGACGGCGGCCCTGACGACTCCGTGCTTACCGAGCTGCCAAAAGTTATGCCGCTGTGGAGCCGCTCGCTCGATGCCGTGATAGAGACGCATCCCGATGCCGACCACATCAGCGGGTTTATCGACCTGCTCAAACGCTACCGCGTGGGCGCGTTTATCGAGCCCGGCATACAAAAAGATACGACAACCGCCGAGGAGCTTGAGCAGGAAATCACGCAGGAAAAAATACCGCGAGTCGTGGCGCGCCGCGACATGTGGTTGGACCTCGGCGGGGGAGCCACGCTCAACATCCTCTTTCCCGATTACGATGTCTCTCATATCAATCAAAGCAAAGACAACGACGGCGGCATTGTGGCGCGTGTGGTGTACGGCGACACGTCGGTGCTCCTGAGTGCAGACGTATCCAGTGCAGTGGAGGAGCATCTACTACAAATCAGCGATCCTGCCGATTTGGAAAGTACGATTTTAAAAGTGGGGCATCACGGCTCTAAAACATCGAGCAGCGATGCGTTTGTCGCCGAGGTCGCGCCACACATCGCGGTTATCTCGGACGGCAAAAATAACACCTACGGCTTCCCAGCATCACAAACGCTGGACACGCTCGCGCGCCACACTATAGAGGTGCTCCGCACCGACCAAGACGGCACGCTGGTGTTTACTTCAAACAGACAAATGTTTATTCGTGTGCGCTAACTAGGAGGCGAGGCCTCCTAGTTATAGGGGCCGGCGCATCTGACCCGCATCTTCTTTTTCGATCACTTGCTCAATATCTTTTTTGATTTCGGCGATATTAATTTTTTCCTTCATTTTGTCCAGCTCCTGGTCTGCCTTAACCATGCCGAAGTTGGTGTTCAACTCATCGAGTACGGTGAGGATCTTTGTTATCTCACGCTCTGCGCGTACGTTTACTTCAAAATCAATCCTCTGGCGGATGTCCGCCATCTTCCCCTGCTGATTTTGATTGATCAAGACCACAATAGCCAAAAACATCGTGGAAAACGCGGCGATCATCATCAGCAGACTAAAAGGGTAAGGATCAAACGGCTGCACGCCGGGTATGAGTCCGAGGTTGAGAGCTATCCATGCCGCAATAAAGGCGATGTTTACATTTAAAAACCACACACTGCCGAACGATTTAATCAGGAGGCGCGCTAAGACGCCGGCCCACTGTCGCTCAAATTCGACATATGATTTTAGGTGCGTATCAAAAAAATTGCTCACCTCGTTTTGGTTTTGGAGTGTTTCAGGTGGCATAAAAACATTTAATCATGTCATTTCGGCATGAAAGACGGATGAAGAAAAGAGTTCATAAGAAAATCAGAGACTCTGAGGATACTGTAGGTATATGAAAATAGTACTTATGTGCCCCGAGTGCGATTATCAGGAGAGCAGTTCGTCAGAAAGAGAGCTGATGAACAAAATTATCATGTGGAATCACGCAAAAAAAGCTCATTCGCGCACTGCGGAGCGGATTATGCGTATATATAAGACGGTGCCCAATAACCTCTATGGCGTACGTCCAGCCGGAGTGCTTTCATGAAGGCTCTTCA
>Ga0207933_1002172_pt1 | contig 13127 bp, 12 predicted proteins | sample NGESurdeep092012_4_FD_184488 | JGI IMG/M metagenome (GOLD analysis project Ga0207933, IMG submission 184488) | Arctic peat soil microbial communities from Barrow, Alaska - NGEE Surface sample F53-3 deep-092012 (SPAdes) | ecosystem: Environmental > Terrestrial > Soil > Wetlands > Peat ... | reverse complement strand
GAAGCGCCCAAGCCGATGTGCGCGACTACTCGGAGATCTTCACGACGCAGGCCACGCCGGAGGAGCAGACACGGGCGGTGGCTGAGTTGTGGATGCGCATCCTGCGCGAGCGGCCACACTACTTCCCGCTCGTCATCGAGTTCTGGACCTATGCCATGCGCGAGCCGGGGCTGCGTGAACCACTGGCGGAGCGATTCCGCACGCTCCGCGAAGCAAGCGCCAGGCTGGTCACGCAGGGAGCACAACGGCGGGGGATCTCTCTGAGCCCGGAGTTTGCGCAGCGCCTCGGGTTGCTGATCACCGCGCTGGGCAACGGCCTTGCCCTGGAGAAGCTGCTCGACCCCGAGGCGATCGCGGATGAGACCTACGGCGATCTGCTGACGCTCATCTTTGGCGCGTTTGGGGAGCTCGCCCGCTGATCGACGTGACGACACAGGAGGAGCGACACGTGAATGAGAGTGCTGTAGAGAGTCAAGCTGTCACTGCCGGCGCTGTGGATATGCAGTTGCGTCCGGCGACCGCCGACGATGTCCATCGCCTGAAGGGCACCCTGGCGGAGGCGTTCTATGAAGACCCGATCTTCAATTGGCTGATGCCAGATGACGCGTCCAGGCTGGCGCGATCGCGCCGCTTCTTCGCGATCGGGCTGCGCCACATGGCATTGGCTCGTGGCCGCGTGTGGACCTCGAACGCTCGGCTTCCGCGTCGTACGCGAGTTGCGAGTGGCCGGTAGCCCGCCCCTGCGACTCATGCTCAGACCACCACACCCAATGTCGCCTGAAGTCGAATCCGGCCTGTCGTGAGCAAGCTGCTCACGACGCTCGCCACCGCCCACCCTCGGCGCGTACTGCTCGCGGCAGGCGTCGTGTTCCTGCTCGCCGCGACACTCGGCGCGCCTGTGACCGGCATGCTCGGATCAAGCGCTGAAGACTTTCAGGATCCCGCGTCCCAGTATGAACGCGCCAACGATGAGATCCGGTCGGCTACGGGGCAGACCCCGTACTTCAACGTGGCGGTGCTGCTGCGCGGCCCGAGCCGCGTGATCAACGCTCCGGACGAGCAGCGCGCCGCCGGGACGCTGGCGAAACTGTTGGCGGCGCAGAAGGGATTTCAGCGCGCGGTGGACTACCCGGCGACGCATTCGCGGGCGTTGCTCTCACGCGACGGGCACGAAACGGCCGTGCTTGCGGCATTCGTCTCCACCTCCACCGCGACGACGGCGATAGCCCACGTGCAAAGCACGATCTCACAGCCGCCGGTGAGCACCGAGCTGGCCGGCGTGAGCGCACGCTACGGCGGCTATGCCGTGATCACCAAGGAATTGAACGAACGCACTGCCAGCGACCTCACGCGAGCTGAGCTGCTCGCTCTTCCGTTCCTGCTGGCGCTGTCGTTCTGGTTCTTCCGCGGGCTCGTCGCCGCGCTGCTACCGCTGTTGGTCGGGGGCCTCGCGATCCTGCTGACGTTTCTCGCTCTGCGCATAGTCGACCAGTTCACGCCGATCTCGGTGTTCGCGCTGAATCTCGTCAGCGGCATGGGCCTCGGTCTTGGGATCGATTACAGCCTGTTCGTGCTCTACCGCTACCGCGAGGAACTGGCGGGCGGCGCGAGTCCTTCACGGGCGATCGAGCGAATGCTGCGGACGACCGGGCGGACCGTGTTGTTCAGCAGCCTCACCGTCGCGGCCGCGATGATGAGCCTGCTGCTGTTCCCGATGCGGTTCTTGTACTCGATGGGAGTAGGTGGCGGGATCGTCACGATCTGTGATGGAGCGGTCGCGCTGCTGTTGCTACCGGCGGTCCTGATCGTGCTGGGCCCGCGCATCAACGCGCTCTCACCGGCCTGGCTACAGCGGCGCGCGGCGCGTACCGCGCGAGCTACGCAGCAGGGCGGATGGTGGAGGCTCGCAAATGGCGTCGTGCGTCGCCCTGTGCTCGTGGCGCTGATCAGCTCAGTTGCTCTACTCGCCGCCGCGGTGCCCGCACTGCGCGTTACGTTCATCTCCCCGGGCGCGAACCTGCTGCCCGCGACTGCGGCGAGCCGCCAAGTGGAAGACGCGCTCGCGCGGGATTTTCCCGACAACGCCGGTGAATCGACCGAAATCGTGCTGAGGGGACAGCACGCAACAGCCACACGACTCGCTGACGCGGCTGCCGGGACAGCGGGCTCTCTGGCGAGCGCGACGCCGCCACGCTACATCGGCCGCGACACATGGACGATCACCCTGTTCCCGCACGGCTCGCCCTACTCCGGGGTCCAGCAGCACCTGCTCGCGAAGCTGCGTGCGCTCGCACGTCCATACGGTGCGCTGGTCGGCGGCGCAAGCGCCTACTTCGCCGATCAGAAGACGGCGATTGCTTCTCGCATACCGCTCACCCTGGCGATCCTGATTCCGATCACAGCGGTATTCCTGTTCCTCATGACGGGCTCGATCGTGATCCCGATCAAGGCGCTCATCATGAACATGCTCAGCGTGAGCGTTGCCGTGGGACTGCAAGTCCTCATCTTCCAGGACGGACACTTCTCGGGTCCGCTTGGATTCGCGCCGATCGGCGGCCTTGAAGAGTCGAGTCTCGTACTGATGATCGTGCTCGCGTTCGCACTCGCCACCGACTACGAGGTCTTCGTGCTCGGGCGCATCAAGGAGGCGCACGACAGCGGCCTGAGCAACCGCGAGGCGATCGCGCTCGGCATCGAGCGCACCGGACGCATCGTGACCGCCGCCGCGCTGCTGTTCTGCGTGGCGATCGGCGCGCTCGTGACATCCGACCTGTTCTTCACCAAGCAACTCGGCCTCGGCGCCGCGCTCGCCGTCGCTGTCGACGCAACCATCGTCAGGGCGCTGCTCGTACCCGCGCTGATGACGCTCATGGGCAACTGGAACTGGTGGGCGCCACTGCCCCTGCGCCGCCTTCACGACCGCATCGGGTTGCGCGAGCCAGCCTCAGCCGGGCGCCAGAGCCCAGTAGCCACTCGCGAATGATCGGCGAGGAGTGGACCAACAACGAGTGCGTCGCTCGCTACCTGAACCGGGCGGATGGACTCCCGCACCGCGCAGAGGGAGAGAGCGTTCTGCTCGAACAGGTTCCTGGGAACGCTCATCGCGTCCTTGACGTCGGGACGGGGGACGGGCGCCTACTCGCGATGCTCCAGGCCGATCGGCCCGACCACCGAGCTGCACGGAAGCCTCGACATCTTCGAGCTTGTCCTTCCCTCTCGTCACGTTCACGAGATGACCCCGCGCACAGCCGGGTCGCGTCAGGGGTGCTCGTCCTGCACGGCAAGCTGATCGCCGGCCCGGTCGAGCGCATCAGCGAACTGACCACTGGAGACTACGTCTCCTTCCCCGCCGACACACCACACGTCTTCGAGGCCGGCCGAACACCAGTACGCGCCCTGATCATCGCGTACACACCAGCCTGACCGGAATCGGTGCGCCGCCGAAACAGCACCCTGTTCAGCGATCCGCCATCAATGGTGCCAGCACATCGCGCAGGTCCTCAGTATTGATTACATAGGTCGCCACCGCCCGAGCATCCGGCGTTGCATTCAACGCGATCGACATGCCCACACGGCGAAATAGTGGAACATCCGAGCGGGAGTCACCGATTGCGGCGACCCGAAGCCCGCTCCGCGCGGCGGCTGAAATAGGTAGATAGGCATCGTGGAAGTCTCGCTCGACGAGTGCTTCATCAGGAGGGCGTGTCCGGCCGAAGGCGGCCTGCTTCAAGGCCAGCACACACGCCGCGTTGGCGCAGCGCAGCCGCGGGGAGTGATAGCCACCGAAGTCGCGTCCGCAAGCGCGACCTCCAGAGCCGCGGCGCCGACGACCACAACGGAGTCTCTGAAGGGACTGAGCACCTCAGCTGCGTCGCCGAGGAGCTGCGCCTGCAGCTGCGAACTAGCGCCTTCGCCGTGCGGCCCGCGCGGGACAAGGCTCCACAGTCCGCGCGCTGGCATGACTCCCGTCCACAAAGCTGAACTGGGCGGCGAACGGGAAGCCGCCCTTCGGGCAGCTGTCCGGCAGCAGGAACCCCGGCGGTTGGTAGACGATCGTCCTGCCTTCGAGCGGCCTGAAGTAGATCACTCCGATGGGGCCGAGCGTGGCGCGTAGGCGCACGATCGAGACGTCGGGCGCTCCGGGGACGCTCGGAATCAACGGGACGTAGATAGACACCTGCCCGCCGTACGGCGGCGGTGCGGGGAGCAGCGCGCCTGCGAACACCGCGCTCGTGTTGAGCGGAGTCGTGCCGGCGGCATCGAACAGCAGCGAGATGTGCCCTTCTTCATCTGGCGCCCGCAGGATCGTGAACGGGACCGGCTCGCCGACGACGTCCGAGCCGAGCGAGATCTCGGCGGTCGCTGAGCCGAAGCCCATGATCGAGTTCTGCTGGCATCCCGAAACGCCGGATGCTTCGAGCTGGGCCGCGGTGCAGGTGACGAGCCCGAGGCGGCTGAAGGCGATTCCGAGGCTTTCCGGGTAGCTCAAGCTGACAGCGGTCAACGCGGGGGGAACCTCTCCACCGGGGCCGGCGATCCGAAAGCCGAAGCGCAGCGTCGTGCGGCCACCCAGCCGCTCGGGTTCGAAGGCGGCGCGGAGGCTCGTCGATGGCGCGCCGCTCGCCGCGGCTGTGGTCCTGGCCGATGCCGCCGCATCCGCCGCGGCTGTGGTCCTGGCCGATGCCGCCGCATCCGCCGCGGCCAGGAGGCACGTGCCGCCGAGGACGGCCGCGAGGACGATCGCGCGGGCGGCGAATGTCGAACGGCTCACCGGCGACTCTCAGTACGAGAGCGTGCCGGTGGTTTGAATGACCAGGGCGTAAGCTTTGCTTTCGCGGTCGAACGTGCCGTAGAGCCCGGTTTGCCCCCGGGCATGGGCGTAGCGGCCGGTACCCCCGGTAACCACGAGCGAGCCCTTGAAGCTTTCATAGCGGCCCGAGCCGTGCGGCGTCGCGGTCCCGTGCCCGGTGATCGTCCCGACGCCATGGACGGAGATCGTGAAGGTGCCGCTGATCGTCGCGCCAATGTTCACGATCGCGCGCATCCTGCCCGGGATCGTGCCCGTCGTCTTGCCCGCCTCGATCAGGTTAGATCCCGAGACGGAGACCTTGTATAGATGGGCAGTGTCGGTCGCCTCCAGCGTGCGCGCGATCGCGGCGGGCGCCGCGCTCCCGAGCACGCTCAGCAGAACGACGATTGTTGGCGCCCCGATCCTCCAGTGCTTGAGACTTCCGATCATGCGCTACTCCTCTCTCCTGGGAACAGTTGTAACACCCTCAGCCTCGTCGTGGTGCGGTTCGGCCACCGTCTGCGCTCGTCCGCCGAAGTGCCGCGTGCGCTCGCCGAACTCCTGAAGGCATTCCTCCAGCGCCTCGCGGCTGAAGTCGGGCCACAGCTCGTCGCGGAACACGATCTCCGAGTAGGCGGCTCGCCAGAGCACGAAGTTCGACAGCCTGTGCTCTTTGCCGGTTCGGATCAGCAGCTCGGGGTCGTGCATGTCCGGGGCGTACAGCAGCCGCCCGAACTCCTCCTCGGTATCTCCGGAAAATCGTCGCGCGGCGTCGAGGATCTCGGCGCGGCCGCCGTAGTTGAAGGCAATGCACAGCGTGATCCGGCGGTTTGAGTCGGTCAGCGCCTGCGCCTTGTCCATCTGCTCGAGCAGGTGCGCGGGGACGCCCTCGCGGCGGCCGATGAAGCGCATCCGCACGCGCTCCTCGTGCAGTTCGGGGGTCTCTCGCGCGATCCGACTCGCCATCATCGAGATCAGCCCGTCGACCTCCGCTCGAGGGCGCGACCAGTTCTCGGTCGAGAACGAGTACACCGTCAACTCCTCGATACCGAGCTCGGCGGCGTCGCGCAAGCGGGCCTTGAGCGTGTCGGCGCCGGCGTCGTGTCCCTCAGTGGGGGAGAGTCCGCGGGCGTGCGCCCAGCGACCGTTGCCGTCGGTGATGATCGCAACGTAACGCGCCACGCTAGACATCGCCTGCACCGTGAGGACCGGAATGGGGCACTCGCTGATCGCCGTAGTACTGGACCTGGTCCACGAGCCGCATGTTCCCTGCTCTATCAGTCATTGAGCGCGAACATCGGGTCGACATGGGCGGCGCGCCAGGCGGGGCCCGCCACGAGTGCCAGGACGGCGGCCATCACCACCAGGAAGATCTCGAGCGGCCTGAAGCTGGCGGCCGGGCTGGCGACGGGGAAGCCGGTGATGTGTTTCAGGTAGGCGTCGATCACGACCTGGCCGTAGATCCCGGCGACCGCGCCGGTGAGGCAGCCGCCGAGGAGAATCAAGGCCGACTCGACGAGCAGGACGGGCCACAGCCGCCGAGGCTTTGTGCCGGCGCGCTGCAGTCTCGCGAGCGATGCGCGGCGCTGCCACACGGCTGAAGTGCCGGCCGTCGCGAGCGCGAAGATCGCCGCGATCAGCAGCAGCGTTGAGATTTCCCCGAGCTGGCCGAGCCCTTCGGCGGCCAGCGCGTCGATGCTCGCTGCGCGGCTGGGAGCGGTGGCCACTTCCAGACCGTTTCCAGCTCCCGCCCGCCCGTTTTGAGTTGCCGCCCGGGCGTTTTGAGCTCCCGCGCGCCCGTTTTGAGCTCCCGCTCGCCCGCCCCCAGCCAACGCGCGGGCGATGGCGCGCCGGGCCACCGCGGTGTTCGTGCCGGGACGCAGATCGACGCCGAGCGCGGTGGGCGCCGCCGGGCCGGTGGAGGGGCCGGTGGAGGGGCCGGTGGAGAGGTGGGTGGGGGTGGTTGGGGCCCAATATTTGCTGTAGTCGGCCGTGCTCATGAAGATCACACCCGGGGGCCAGGAGAGGTTGGTCGTGGTCGCGGCGATCCTGAAGCCGGCTTGCCCACTTGGGGTCGGCAGCCTGAGCGTGCCCCCGACGCCGACGTGCTCAACTTCCGCGATCTGTTTGGAGACCGCGATCCAGCCGCCTTCCCCGAGCCGCGCGATCGCCTGGCTCGCGTTGCCGTCGGTGATCTGACTGCGGAGCACGTCGCTGGCCGCCCCCGGCGGCCGCGCGATCACCCACACGCGGCGGGGGCGGGTGGGATCCAATTCCAGAAAGCCACCCTGGAAGACATTGACGTGCTCTACGCCTGGAACCTGGGCGATGCGCGCGGCCTGCCCGTCTTCGATGAAATCGCTCGTCGCTTGGTTATCGCCGGGGTTGGTCACCCAGATGCTCGCGTCGGCGGAGTAGCTGTGGGCAAATTCGTGGATTCCACGAAGAAGGTCGTTGCGGGCGCCGCCCAGCGCGACGCTGCCAAACAGCGCGACGGCGCCGGTGGCGGCAAGTGCGAGCGTGCGCAGCGTGGTGGCTTTCAGCGGTGTGAGCGCGACTTCGAGGATGTGCAGCCGCTTGTAGGAGTCGCTGAGCGCACTCGCGAGGCGCAGCACCCCAACGAACGCGAGCGGCACGGTGCAGACGGACGCAAGCGCCAGCACCGCGCACGCGAGCAGCGCGAGTGAGGGCGCGAACACGAACAGCGCGGTCGCGAGCACCAGCAGGATCGCGGCGGCCAGCGCGAGGCGGCGCTGCGCCCGGGCGCTGAGCGCGTTGCCCGGCACGCCGCCCTGTGCGTAGACGGCGTTGAGCCCCTCGCCGCCGCGTAGGTCGAGCAGCGGGACCGCCGAGGCTACGCACGTGGCGAGCACCCCCCAGACAAACACGAGCAGGATCGTCGAGCCGGCAATGTTGGTGGTATTGCCGAGCGTGAATGCCTCGGCGAGATAACCCGTGGACTGGTGGAAGACGCCACGGGAGAGCAGGTAGCCGCCGAGGACACCGACGGCGGAGGCGGCGATCGCGAGGAACAGGGCCTGGCTTGCGAGCATCTGGACGATGGCTGTGCTGCGCGTGCCCGTCACACGCAGCTTGGCAATCGTCTGGCGGCGCTCGGGGGCGGTCAGGAGCAGCGCGGTGAACGCGAGCAGCAGCCCGATCAGGGTGCTGATCGCGGCGAAGAAGTCGCTCGCCTGGTTTGCCGGCCCCAGCGCTTGCTTCAGGGTCGCGACGTCCTGGTCGGCCGCCGCGACATCGAGCTTTCCGCCGGCGACCGTCTCGAGCTCGGTGCGGACCTTGGCTTCGTGCCCGGGTGCCACCTGCACGAGGATGCGCGAGACGCGGCCCGGCAGGCCGGCCAGGCGCTGCAGGTCCGCCAGCGGCATGACCGCCACGTGCGCCCCCGAGAGCGCGCCGAAGGCTTCGGGACCCAGTACGGCGGAGACTCGAATTGGGATCGCCGCTCCGCGCAGGTCGAGCGTCAGGAGCGCGTGCGCCGCGCCCAAATCGAGCGCCTCCGCCGTTGCTCGCGAGACTCCGAGACCTCCTGGCGAGAGCGTCGTGAGCGGCAGCTTGAGGGCCAGTTCGTCGAGCACGACGAGGCTGGTATCCGCTCCCGCGAGGTCGACGCCGACCTGCTTGCCGACCCAGCCGTTCCGGCTGTCTGCCCCCGCGCGAAGCGTCGCGGTCTGTTCGAGAATTGGCGCGGCCTGCTCGACCCCGGGGAGGTGTTCGACGCGCGCGAGCAGTCCTTCTCGGAAGCCGTCGGCGCCGCGCGCGCGTAGCTGGAGGGACGCCGGGCCGATCACCGTGTGGACGACTTCGCCGGCGGAGCCCGCGATGCTCGAGCTGGCGATCGTGCTTGCCAGCACGAGCGCCACGGCGATCGCGACGCCGGCGCCGGCGAGCAGCTCCTGGACCGCATGGACGCGCAGGCGTCTGCGGTACAGGTAGACCACCATCGAGGCGGGCATCAGGGCGCGCGCTTTCACGGGCTAGGGGATTCGCGCAGCGTGCCGTCGCGTAGCTGAAAGCGCCGGCCGGCGAGAGCCGCGGCCTCGGGGTCGTGCGTTACGAGCAACACGCAGGCGCCGGACTCGTGTGCGATCTCGCCCAGCAGCTCGACGATCTCGAGGCTTGCGGTGCTGTCGAGGTTGCCGGTCGGCTCGTCGGGGAGGATCAGCTTCGGCTCGGTCGCGAGCGCGCCCGCGAGCGCGACGCGATGGCGCTGGCCCGCGGAAAGCTGCTCGGGGGTGTGCTCGAGGCGATCCGCCAGGCCGACGCGCTGCAGCCATGGGATCGCGCGGGCCTTCGCCTCGCGCCTGCCGACGCCGCCGAGCATCAGATCCATCGCCGCGTTCTCGACCGCGGACACATGGGACATCAGCCTGGTGCTCTGGGAGACGAAGCCGACTTCCCGCATGCGGAAGTCGCACGCCTGATCGTTCGAGAGCGAGCCGACATCCCGTCCGGCGAAGCGGATCGTGCCTTCGTCGGGTTTCAGCAGCGCGGCGATCAGCAGCAGCAGCGTCGTCTTGCCCGAGCCCGAGGGGCCCTGCACGGCGACGATCTCGCCCGCTGCGATCGTCAGGCTGATGCCGTCGACCGCGGGCACCTGCTCGCCCGCTTCGCGGTAGCGCTTGACCACCCCCTCCAGCTCAAGCATCGGCGTCTAGGAATACCTGTGTTGGTGTCGTTAGAGGCTCGGTAGAGCCTGTGCTCACGCGCTGGCCTCCGCGAGCAGCTGGTGAACGGAGGGGAGCTCGGGATCGACACTGCCCGCCAATACACCATCGCGGATAAGCAGCTTACGGTCTGCGTTTGGGAACTCGGTTGACTCGCCGACGCTCATCAGGACCGCGATCCCGTCGTCGGCGAGCGAGCGCAGGAGCTCGAGGATGCCCTCGTGCTCCGGGGGATCCACACCCGTGACGGGCTCGTCGATCACCAGCAGCGCCGGTTGCAGTACGAGCGCTTGCGCGAGGCCGACGCGCACGCTCTCGGCGCCGTCGAGCTCGTTGAACGGGTACCCGGCGCAGGCGGCGGCGCCGACGCGCTCGAGGGCTGCTCGCGCGCGCGCCTGCGCATCGGAGTGGCGGACGCCGCGGATCCGAGGGGCGAGCATCAGCTCCTCCAATACGAAGCCCGCTTCGCGGTCCGCGCTTGCGCGGGAGCAGTAGCCGATCCCGTCGCCGAGGGCGCTCGAGTCCGGAGGAGCCAGCTCTGCACCGGCGAAACGCACGACTCCCGAGTCTGGCGCCTGGATGCCCGCGGCGATCCGCAGCAGGGTGGAGCGGCCGGAGCCTCGCTCGCCCAAGATCGCGACGAGTTCGCCCGCGTGCAGCGACATCGAGAGATCGTCGAGCACCACGCGCTCGGAGCGCGCATCCTGGTGGCGCTTGCAAACCCGCTCCAAGGCGAGCAGGGTCATCCGTCGATGCTCGCGTCGAGCTCGCGGCGCGCGTAGGTGGTCCACTTCAGCGCGAGTCCCGTTTCCAAGTCCTTCGCGTGCTCGGCCAGCCCGCGCGCGAGCACAGACGCGCCGTCAGTCACCGGCGGCGCGGCCCTGCGCTCTGAGAGCAGGTGCTGCTCATAGCGGTCGATCACGACGAGCGCGTCGCGAGGGGGAAGCGCCCCCACCAGGAGCGCGAGGAGCTCCACGCACCGGCCTTCCTGGGTGACCTGGGTGATCAGCCAGTCCCGGTAGCCGGGCACGGCCGCGGCGAGCGCTCGGTAGCGCGTCTTTGGCTGGCCCGGGTAGCGGGTGGTTGGCTTGTGCGCCTGTGCGGGGAGGGCAATCTCGGAGGGCAGGACCTCGATCAGTCCCCGCTCCTCCAGGGCGTCGAGCCCTTTGTAGATCTGCGCTTGGCAGGAGAGCACGATCAACTTTCCGTAGGTGCGCCCGAAGCGATGGTAGAGCTCATAGCCGTAGCCCTGACGCTCGATCAGCAGACCCAGCAGCCCCCAGTTCACCTCTGAGCGCATCGCGAAGGTGCGCCGCTCGCTGCCGTCTATGAGGTCCCTCGCTCCCATCTCCGCCAACAGCGTACCTCAAGAACGCCCCGATTCACAAGGCCAGGCTGCCAGTCCTAATGACATTGTCAGTAGTGACATTGTCAGTAACTCACAATGGAAGCGCTGACAACGTCACTTGCGCAGCGCCCGAACCGGCGCCATGATGCGAGCAGGAACTTTTTGGAGAGAGGACCACCGCTTCTTTTTCGCCGGGTCGGCGGAGAGGAGGGGGAGGAGAATCAGGAGGAGAGGCATGGGAGAACCAAGGCCGATGAGGTGCCAAGCAAGCGGCGAGAGAGCCGTGATTTCGCATGAGCATGACCCCAACCTAACACGAACACATGTTCGCGTCAAGGGGTCTCGGCCAGAAGTTACAAAGCTGGCACATTCGGCGCGCTCCGCGTCACGCTCGGGGTGGGTGGTCAGTCAATCTCCCGGAGCCTGTCCGAGCGCCACCACCCCCTCTCCGGTGGCGCTCGCAGAGGACCCGACGGGAGTCCCCTCTCCCTGTGTCTCTCCACGGGGGTCGTGGTGCACCCTCGCCGCGGCCCCTGTGAAGGGGCGTTCCAGCCGCCCGGCAACGGTCAGTCGTCGCCGATCGCATCATTCGGCTACCGCGGCCGTCGCGACATCGCTTACCGCGCTGCCAAGGTCGAATCATTCGAGTATGGCGGCGCTTGCTCGACCAACCGACGCCAGCCTGAACCTGAATCTTGCCCGTCCTCCTCATAACCCATGGAGGGCGGTCAGGGGGGCTTTGGCGTTAGCACCCTCTCGCGCCTGGTTCCCAGGGCGTCGCGGCACACGACCCGGCCGCGGCGCCCATCTTTCTTTCAGCGAGGTGGCTGACGGGGCAGAGGACCAGTTGGCCGCTTTGGCCAGCAGTTTCTCGTACTCCGCGGTGCCGTCGACGCATTGGGCCTCGAGTTCTTCACCCCAACGCCCCTCCCCGCCCGAGCGGGAGCTCTCGTGTCCTGCCGCCAAGTCCGCTGTCTCGGACGCGGGCTCGTCGCGGCGCGCGGTGAGTATGCCGGCGCGCGCGTTCAGGCCGACGTTGCGCACACACAAGGTGTTGGCGGCGGTCGCGGAGCGGCCGGGCGCGAACAACCGTCAGGTCGGGGTCGCGGCCGGTGTTTCCGATCAGGGTCAGATGTCGCGGCTGCTGGCGCGCCTGGGGGGGCTTGGGTTGCTCGAGAACCGGGGTACTCGGGAGCTGGGTGCTCCCTACGAGTGGCATCTGACTGTTCGTGGCGAAGAGTCTTTGCGTGCGGGCGAGTCTGCGGGGAGCACTGCCTGATGTTTGGTTCTCAGCGTCGCTCAGGTGCTTCACGCGGCGATGTGATCCGCCCCGCGAACCTGGTGTTCACAGGCTCGTTCGTAGAGCGTCTCGGGCGCCATGTCGAGGCCGTTGGGCCAGACGATGGTGCCGACTTCGGAGTCTACGTAGACCTTGGCGAAGTAGTTGGGATCAGCGAGCGGCGCGAATACGCGACGCCAGTTGCGCCCGGTGAAGTCGACGTCGCCGACGAGGCCGTCCTTGAAGGTCAGGCGGATCTTGTGCGGGCCGATGACCTCAACCGCGGTTACGGGTATGAGCTTGTACATGACGGTCATGGTAGCGGGTCGATCGGCTTAAGTTGTGCTTCTTCTGCGACCAGGTTCCAGTCAGCGTTCAGCTCGTCGAAGTGCAGCTTTGCCCAGCGTTTGACCAGGCGACGTTGCCGCCAGGGCAGAACGCCGACGATGGGCCTGCCGGTGAGGTCGAAGGAGGCCCAATGTCCAGCGTAAGCGGCATGAAAGTGCGGACGATGGTGATGACCCTCGTCCCATCTTCAGCAGTAAGGCCTCGGCTGACAGCCGCCGGCTCGATCAATCACGCCTCAACAGCTGGGGCTCGTTTTAGGGAGGCCGCATCGTGTTGAGTAGAGTTCCGGTTTCACGTCGCTATGTTCGCGTTGTCCTGACGGTCCTCTGTACGGTTACCGGTGTCCTTGGGCTCTCGGGGGCCGCCGCCCAGGCCGCGCTCGTTCATCCTCTCTTGGGCTCGTTTGGGTCGTTTGTCGATGTTGCGGGTGTCGCGGTGGATCAGGGCAGCGGGGATATGTATGTCCTTGATGCTGGCACGGGGTCGGTCTTGAAGTTCGACGCGACCGGCAATCCGGTGGCTTTCTCCGAATCTGGGACCAACGTGATCGAAGGTGTTGGCGGGTCTGGCAACGGAGAATCTGAGATCGCGGTGGACAACTCTACCGGACCGGATGCCGGCGATATCTATGTCGCCAACAACCAGGTCGTCAAGATCTACAGCTCCGCCGGCATGAAA
>Ga0207933_1002171_pt1 | contig 13135 bp, 11 predicted proteins | sample NGESurdeep092012_4_FD_184488 | JGI IMG/M metagenome (GOLD analysis project Ga0207933, IMG submission 184488) | Arctic peat soil microbial communities from Barrow, Alaska - NGEE Surface sample F53-3 deep-092012 (SPAdes) | ecosystem: Environmental > Terrestrial > Soil > Wetlands > Peat ... | reverse complement strand
ATAGCTCCACCTTCGTTCTCCTGTCCACCTCGCCCTCCGTGAAATGAGGGTAGGCCGGTTGCTCCAGGTGGGGCCAAATTTAGTCGGCATGCTGGGGCCAAATTACGGTAGCAAAATCAAATGAATTTGCCGGGGTCAGCAATTACCGATTTGTGCTGCATTGACCAATACCCCAGAGCTCCCGCGCTCACCCTTCCAAGCTCGAGCCCAACTTCTGCGATGAGCCCGTAGCCGGTAACTTGCACTTGGTATTGCGGTTTGAATCGATCAATTTTGTCCCCCTCCGTCGGATGTGCCGTTTTGTGATCCCAAATTACTACTGAATCATCGGACCGGCGAAACACCTCATCAGGACACCCATACAACCACACGCCACTCTCATGCATGTAGCCGTACTTTGACCAATGTTTGTTAACGTCGACACGCGATTCGATATCGCAGAACGGAGCGAACACCTTTGGCAAGCACCCGTCCTTCTCAAGGTAATAGCCCATCATGGCCTCTTCAATCGCCTGGCAGTCGCTGAAAAGTGCCGCTCCGAAGGTGTTGAAAGGGGGATGGAAGCTCAAATGCGACAAATACCAGAAGTCTCTCAAACACTGGTTTTCGAGCTCAAGAGAACCGAGATTACGTGGTGTGATTTTGTATGGTGGATTCAATTCTATGCTCCGTAGCCTATGATCCTCGAGGGATCGGTTGAGTTTGGAATGGGCAGATTGAGCCCCGAGTGTCGGGGTGACCCAACACTGGTGGGGTTCGGGGCGGAAACGGTCCTGACAAACGGCGTTCAGAATGGAAACAGCCTTACCCGATCTCTTATTAACATCAGTCAGGCTCTTCAGTTTCTGAACGAGGCTGAAGCGACGCGCTGATAACTTCGTCAGCACGTTGCCGACACTTCAAGAGTGCCCGGAATGCTTGAGAAGGGCACTCAGGGGAAGCACCTAGATCGGCGGGAAACTTGCACGAAGCATGAACGCGCCGATCGGTTGACCGACGCAAAATGGCTAAAAAGTCGCCACTTTCTCGGCTGCGGGAGGGCCCGGGAGCTCTCGGAGGCAAGATAGCAGTTCTACAGGAGGCAATCGCCGACAGCGTCGGATGCTCGCATCGAACAAACACGCGATTATCTTTTCCGCAATGTGGACGGCGATGAAGATGAGAATGACTTGAAGTAACAGAGCGAGGAGCCAGATCAAAATACTACGCATGGTCGGATCCCTTCTCTTTGAGTAGGAAACCGGAGTCGGTAGGATCCAGTTCGTATTGCATGGGGTATTTCGACTTCGAAAAGATGCGGGGTGAGGGCTTTGGAGGCGAGACCGGAAGGAGTTGCGGGGGTTTCTGGATTGACATGATTTGCTCCAAATGAAAGTAGGCGGCCATATGGCCGCCCTGGTTGATGTTGCACGCTTTAGTTTCAGCCAAACATGGCCATGGACCCGGCGTGTTGCAGTGGCGTGTTCATACTTTGCGCCGGGGCAACCTCACTCCCCATAGCAATAAGATGCCCGGCCAGTGATGGCCGGGGCTTTTGCTATCGACTGATTCGCGCCACATAGACGCTCGATGTCTTTGTCACGTTTATGCCGGTTGCGGCTCAATCAGCGATAGCAGTTCGTCCTCGATTGGCCTCCACGGTCGGTTAAGGTCGAGGGTGGCCACTCTCCGTACATGGGGTCACGAAGTTTTTGGGCTAGAGTGCGAAATGGGCGGCGGTCATTCCAGGATCGTAGGCGAATAAGAGGGAATATCCTGCGCAATTCCGCTAGACACAAAGATGCCGTGTACCGACTTTCCAGCCGAGCGAACAGACGGCGTATTCATTGCACGTTTCATGCCAACGACATAACGCAACCTATAATCAACAAATAAGACCATTTATCCACAATCGTTTTCCACCGATTCTGGCTTGACTCGTACCAGATGCGGCGGTACTTTCCTTGCTAAGAAGGGAGGTGATTTAAATGGCAGACTCGAAGGTATTTGTTGAGCGACGGGAAAACGGCGACTATGCAGTGCGGCGTCCGAACTCGGAGCGGGCAAGCGCAGTGACGCCCACTCAGCGGGCAGGAATCGAGCGGGCGGGCGGAATTGCTCCGAACGCACGGATCATGGTTGAGCGCGTTCGTAATACGTCCGTTGGCGGTCGTGATAAGTGGCGTAAGCCATAGTTTGAGGGAGGGGCGTTCTGGAAGCTAGGCCAGGGCGCACTCCGTGATAGCGAGACGAAGGGTAAGTGAGGTGCGATATGAGGTATGAAGCGAGAATCGCTTTGCGCTACAAGGGGACACTAAGGCCCAAGATCGGTGGACACCGCCTATGAGCACACCGCTAGTCACGACGCTAGAAGCCGCAGGCAAGAACAATTTTACTTTCGTTGCATTCTTGTTTTACCTCACAGTGCAATTCATCGCGCGCGTAGTCAACAAAGAGAAGACCGGTGCAACAGTGACGATGGCCGTAAGTTTGCTCGCTGTACTCGCGATCATCGGTTTTCGGGTCTTTACACCGGCGACGGCGCAATCAAATGGGACAATCACGCTCTCCGGTAGCGACAACGCGGTCGCCGCAGGAAGTCATGACAGCGCAACGGTACAACATGGTTGCAACTAAGAGGATCAATCACAATGAGGACTCTTTTGCTGATCGCTACCTTCTTCTGCGCGGGCTATATCGGTGCCCAAACAAAGAAAATCCCTCCCGTCGCGTCGGACTGCAACGCAATTGCAGCCGGGGCCAATATCAAAGTGACGGTGAACTGCGAGACCGGGCTGTCGAAGGAACAGACAGAAGCTCTCGCCGAACAATACGTGTCAATCCTTCAGCAACTTAGAACGCAAGCTAGCAAGGAAGGGCTGAACTTTACAGAAGTTATCGCTCGGCTGAAGGATGTTCAGTCGAAACTTGGGGACCTCATCGCAGCGGACGGTCAGAGACGCTTGACCGAGAGCCAGTCAAAAAACTTAGCTATGGCCGGTTCCGACCTTGCCGCGCACCCGGGAGTACTTTCGTTCCAATATTTCGGCACCGACCCTGAAGTCAAGACCTATGCGCTAGATTTCATGGCGCCACTAGGCTTTACTCCCGAGACCAGTACGATAGTCGCGCTGTCCGGTAATCCGGTGTCAGGCGTCAGATTTGCAGTTTCTGAGGATGACAACCTGCGCAAGACTATTCCGCCAATATGTGATGAATTAGCACGATTACTCGATGTCGACGGAATACCCTTCCGAAAGGGAGCCACCTATCAGATTCCATCTGGCCACTGCGAACTGACGATTGGCTACAGGCCGACCGTAACACCCACCAAGCCGACGAGCGATTGATCTCCTGCCGCATTTTGCTAAAAGCCGAGGGCGACTGCAAACGGTATCGAGAAAATCTTGGTGGGCAGAAAGGGGAATCGAAGCGCGCTCTATCTGCGCTCCTTTAGTCCGTCTACGACTGTTTCGCAGTGTCTTAGGTGTCATCCGCTGACCTGCATGTTGTTGATACTACGTTTAGTTGCTGGTTCGAGTCCTACCTCAAGAGCCATATTCTAAAGCACCTACAAGCTCCATCGGTAAAGCCCAACCCCACACAACCCCACACTAAGCGCAAAGAGCTTCTCTGGGCAGGATCATCTGCACCACTTTGCTGTTAGCCACTTGCTTGGCGTGGATAGAAGCGCGCCCATGCCCTAGCCGGACACTGGGGCGGTGTCCGACGGATCGCAAATCGTACGGCAAAACTCTAGCAACTGCTCTTGCGTAAGAGCGGTCAGTACGTCGCCGGCCTGGGCAACCGGGTCACTGCTCATGAGTCAGTGCGTCGTTGGCCTGGGCAACAGGCAACAGTGTCTAACGCCCGATCGCGCCTTCTGGCAGAGTGCTGTGGTGTCGATGTCTAACCATATTTCGATTAGCACTCAGGGGGCGAATTGAAAGATGGCTCTCCGCTCTCTGTCCATAAAACGCGTTTCGCACCCAGGGGGGAGATTGAATCGGAAGGCACTCAGTGTCACGAAAATGCCCTCCGTTACAGGGGTTGTGCAAGTCCGCGCGTGTAATGGAAGGTCGATGTGTGTTGCGACCGGCAAACCGACAGACAACGCCTCCGTCGAGAGCTTCAATGGCACCTTCCGTTGTGAATGCCAGGACACTCACGGGTTCACCGATCTGAAGGAGGCAAAGCATCAGATCGACGACTGGAGACAGGAATAGGATGAGAGTCGTCCTCGGCAGTTCCTCGGTGACCGGACGCCTAGCGAGTTCGCCAGTGAGATCGTGGCTAGCAGCGATCCCATGACAACCTGAACAGGTCGAAGACTCACTCTGACCTTGGTACAAGAAAACTAGGCCCTTCGAAGCTGCGCTACACTAACGATCCAACTGGTACTAGCAATCGGGCGCACCAGGGGAGAGGTCAAGGACATCAGTATGGGTGAGATTACGCGGCGTGAGTTCATCGAGATGGGCGCCATCGCGGCTGGAGCGACCGCTCTTGTGCCGTCCGGGCTGGGGGAGAGTTTGGCGCCGGCTGAGAGTGGAACAGCAGCTTTTCAGGCGTTGCCCCTGGGTGAGATTCGCCCTGCTGGATGGCTGCGGCGGCAGCTGCGCATCCAGGCCGACGGCTTGGGTGGACATCTGGATGAGTTCTGGCCGGATGTGGGGCCTAACAGCGGCTGGCTGGGCGGAACTGGCGAAAGCTGGGAACGCGGACCATATTTCGTTGACGGTCTTCTGCCGCTGGCCTGGCAACTGGACGACGATGTTCTCAAGGCCAAGGCGATGCGATTCATCAACTGGACGCTCGATCATCAGCAGCCGAGCGGCCTGATCGGGCCCGCCACCAACGACGACTGGTGGCCGCGGATGGTCATGCTCAAGGTGCTGGCCCAGTATCACGACGCGACGGGCGACCCACGTGTGATTTCAGTGATGACCCGCTACTTCCACTATCAGTTGGCAGCTCTGCCGACTCGACCGCTGCGCGACTGGGGCAAGTACCGGTGGCAGGATGAGGTTCTGATTGTTGGGTGGCTGCACCAACGAACCGGCGATCAATCGCTGCTGCAGCTTGCGGAACTCTTGAAGACGCAGGGACACAACTGGGTAGGGGAGTTCAAGGATTTCAAGCACACTGGCGTGACCACGCGCGCGTCGCTGGATTCGGCGGCAGTCGGCGGCAACAAGCCCGACGGCATGGAGACCCACGGAGTCAACAACGGACAGGCGATCAAGACGGCGGCCGTGCAGTTCCGGTTGTGGGGCGATCGTGCGACAGAGCGAGCGAATTTCTATCGCCAGGTGGACGCGCTCGATCGCTTTCACGGGTTGCCGAACGGCATGTTCTCCTGCGACGAACACCTTGCCGGCCGTAACCCAAGCCAGGGGACGGAACTTTGCACGGTGGTTGAGACCTTGTTCTCGCTTGAGGTCGCGCTGGCGGCGTTCGGAGATGCGGGGATCGGAGACCGGATTGAGAAGATCGCGTACAACGCGCTTCCGGGCCCGTTTGACGATGCGATGTGGGCGCACCAATACAACCAGCAGCCCAATCAGATTCTCGCGGGTCTAAATTCCAAGCCGTGGACGACGGACGGGCCCGAATCCAATCTTTACGGTCTGGAGCCGAATTTCGGCTGCTGCACTGCGAACTTCCATCAAGGCTGGCCCAAGCTGACTTCGCATCTTTGGATGCGCTCGCCCGATGATGGCCTGGTCGCTGCGATCTATGCTCCGTGCGATGTTGAAACCATGGTCAGGAAGGCCCGCGTTGCGCTGCGGGTGGAGACCGATTACCCGTTCAAAGGGGATGTCAAAATCACGGTCGATCCGGAGAGGCCGGTTCGCTTTCCAGTGCGGTTGCGCATTCCGGCGTGGGCGCGAGGGGCGACGATCCAGATCAATGGGCAGAGCGATCAGGGGGAAGTGAAGCCCGAGACTTTCGCCGTCATCGATCGCTTGTGGTCAGCGGGTGACGTGATCACCCTTCGCATGCCCATGGCACCGGTTGCGACTCGTTGGTTCAACGAAGCGCTCGCTCTTCATCGCGGACCATTGGTTTTTTCGCTCGACCCGGGCGAGAGCTGGGTGAAGCTGCGCGACCGCGGCATGACAGCCGATTGGCAGGTCTATCCGCTTGGATTTTGGAACTATGCTCTGGAGGTGGATGAAAAGTCGGCTGGGGAGATTGAAGTGATTCAGTCCAGTGTGGGGGCAAGGCCTTTCGCCGCCGCGGCGACGGCGGCCAGACTGCGAGTCAAGGCGCGCCGGCTGGATTCATGGCGGACGGAAGATGGTGTCGCTGCTGCGCCTCCAGCAGGCCAGCAGAGCAGCGTTTTGCCAGAGGAGTTCCTTGAACTGATACCGTATGGGGCCGCCAAGTTGCGGGTTACAGCGTTTCCACAGTTGACGGCTGCGCCGGGGATAGAAAAGACAAGTGCCTCAAAGTTGTCCTGAACAGCGAGGATTGCAGATCGGTTGGGAGCGAGACGAGAACGTTATTACAACCTGTAGAGCGATCGCATCTTTTTGGGTTTCTCAGGGTGGGACTTCCGGGGCATGATGAGGATCTGAAGGGTTGGTTCAAAAGAACCACCGGTGCAACCTTTGGGCAATGGGTCAGCGGTATGGCTCGCAAGAGCTGCGCCCCGGCGGCACCACCCTCCGCAACAAAGTTGTAAGTCTGGTGGCGGATTGTGAAAACGCTGTCTGGCCGGATTGAAACTGCCACGTTAGTACTTACGAGTGGAAAAAATTGAAGGTGTTTTGATGGATCGCATCTGTCTGATCGTGGTGTTTCGGCTGAAAGATGCGGGTTTAGAGGCCAGGCGAAAGTAGAGGAAATATTTGTGAAAACGTTTTATTGACACTTCTTGCGAATACGAAGTAGTATTCGCAGCACGCAAAATCCAGGCGCTCATCTGGGCGCCTAGAAATATACAATCCGCCGAGTTGTTGCAAAGACAAGCAAAGCAACCCCGGAACGTCATGCATTTCGCAGTGAATGTAGTCCTCGCAGTAAAAGCAGTCCTTTTAGGAGACCCTAATGATGTCATGCCCAAGCAAGTTCCTGCAGCGCTCTTCCCGCCTATTCGTCCTGTTTGTCATGGTGACTTCCTGCTGCTACGCACAGTTTTCAGGTAGTGTGCAGGGAAACGTCATCGACAGTTCGGGCGCGTCGATTCCAAAGGCCAGCGTGACGCTCACGAACACTGCTACCAACGTGACTCAAACGGTGGTCGCCGATTCTGGAGGCGTATACCGGTTTCCGAGCCTCGCACCCGGTTCCTACAGCGTTTCGGTAAAGGCGCAGGGTTTTGCGCCGGCACGGGTCGATTTCCGCCTGGAAGCCGCCGAGAACCGCGACGTTCCCATCAACCTTCAGGTCGGCGATGTCGCCACGAGCGTGGAGGTTACCACCGAGGCAGCCCTGCTCGATACCTCCGACAGCCGTCTCCAGTACACGTTGGACACCAAGGCGCTCGCGGATCTGCCGCTTTCCACACGCAATCCGACAGCGCTCATGGGCATCACCCCGGGTGTAACGGGAGGGCTCGATACTCAGCAAAGTCTCAATAACGCTCCGGAGAACTTCATCGACGCCAGTGCTGGTGGTCACGGTGAAAACGGCAATATGTATGTGGTGGACGGCCTGGACGTCACCAGCAACGTCCGTCCCGGTGTCGTCAACCTCACGCCCGGCGCAGATGCGGTCCAGGAGGTTGCCGTACAAACCAACACGTACAACGTGGAGTACGGCAGAGGCAGCGGTATTCAAACCTTGATGACCACCAAGTCCGGCAGCGATCAATTCCATGGCTTCGCAAGCGACTACTACACGTATCAGGGCTTCGATGCCCGCGGTGAGTTCGGACCGAGCCACACCGCGGTTCCGACGACGCCACCCTTCCACACCAACAACGCTGCCATGGGTGTGGGTGGCCCGATTTGGCGCAGTAAGAAGCTGTTCTTTTTCGCCACGTATCAGCCTTATCACAACGAGGGTTCCAGCTTTGGTCAGGTCTACTATGAAGATCCGGCTTTCGTGACATTCGCGTTGAGCGCACGGCCAAACAGTCCCGAGTTGCAACTGTTTCAGAAGTATCCAGTGGGTAGCACCGCGGGCGCGACGGTCAGTCAAACTGCGTCGCAGATCTTTGGCGCCACCAACACGCTGAATGGCACGGGATGCGCGACAGCTAGCACGGACAATATTCCATGCAGTACGCCTGTGATTGATGTAGGTCAGTTCAACTTTTCGAGCACAACGAACGCCAAGCAATACAGCGCCCGGGTGGACAAGTATTTTAGTAAGGACCGGCTCTACGTCGACTTCATCCGCAATACCCTGGTCAACAGCGGCCCCAATCCACGTCCTTCATTTACCACGACCAATAATTTCTATGGTCTGGCTTTCCAAGGCAACGAGACCCACACCTTCGGCCCCAATTTGCTGAATGAGGGCATCTTCGCCTACAACAGAATCGAAGGGATTCAGCCGCAGACAGGTCTATTCGACGTGCCGGTGGTGAACGTGGGCGGCCTTGGCCAGGGCTTTGGCGACGGCTTTGCTCAAGGCGACTACTACCAGCACAGCTATCACTGGCGGGATGTGGTCACATTCATTCACGGGTCACACAGCTTCAGATTTGGTTACGAAGGCTGGCATGGTGACGACACCGCCATCTTCGAGGGGCCCCATGGACAGGCTAACTTCTACTACAGCAACTTGATTGATTTCGTGAATGATCATCCTTATAACGAGACCAGTCTCTCCTACAACTTTCAGACCGGAGCGCCGCAGCCGGGGAATTATGGCTTTTCTGAGACGACCGCTGCGGCGTTCGCGCAGGATACCTGGAAGGTCAACAAGCGTTTGACTGTGAACTATGGCTTGCGCTACGACAATTTCGGAAATCCGTACCCGACTCTGCCCGGCACCCTCGCCGCCCCATTCCATCTGGGAACCGGCTCCACGTTTCAGCAGCAGATTGCAAGCGGATATCTCAAAGTCCAATCGAATGCTTTGAATCAAAGCCTGAACTGGAACTTCGCTCCGCGCGCGGGCGTAAGCTGGGACATCGCTGGCAACGGCAAATGGGTCATGCAAGGCGGATTTGGTATTTACCACGACCAGGTCACCCTGGGCAATATGGCGGATATCCTGAATGGCAATCCGCCCAACTATGTGGTGCCAACCTTCTACAACGACGGCTCGACGGCTGCTCCCATCTTCAGCTTCGGCACACAAAACACTTTTCCCTACGGCTTCGTGTACCCCGCGTATTCCGGTACTCAGCTGGATGCCAAAGGGGGCGTGGTTGGAGCGCAGATCGGCGTTGGTTCGTCCGACGTGAACCTCCACGCACCGACGGCAGAAAACTGGTCGGTCGGGGTAGAACACTCGATCGGCAAAAGCATTGTTGCTTCGGTCGCTTATGTCGGTTCACATGATGGCGGGATTCTGTTGGCCGGTCTGAACCAGGGTGGAAACGCCTTTGGCTACGACGTGAACGCCTTCCCAGGCGATCTCATCGAACACACAACGTGTAATGCCACGACGAATACGACCACAGGCAACTTGACGGACTCCTGTTCCGCGTTTCGAACAAGGCTCAATACGAGCTTCGGTTCCGTAACCTACCAGTACAACACCGCACGGTCGAACTATGAGGCTTTGATTGCCGCCGTGCGCGGCAGGTTTGGGAGGAATGCATTTTTCACCGCCTCCTACACCCGTAGCGTTTCGAAGGATGACGCCTCGATCTATGCTCCTACCGCGACCTTCGATCAGAACCGGTTCTACGGTAATTCACCGTACGATGTTCCGAACCGTTTCTCTTTCGGCGGGTCGTATACCGTACCGGGGTTCCATCACGAAAGCGGCGTGGTCGGGCGTCTCACGGGCGGTTTCACTCTAGGCGGCACCATCACGGCGCAGTCCGGAAATCCACTTTTCATCTTCACCGGTGCGCAGTACGCAGTGCAGCGTATCGATCCCACCCAACCAGTCTCACCTACCAACCTGCAGTATCTTCCCGGAAGTGGCGACTTCAGCGCGAGCGGCTACAACTACGACCTGCCTGACGTCGCGTCCGGTGCGACAATGCTGCACACGCGAGCGGCCTACAAGAGTAATGGAACGGGTGGAGCATTTCCTGGCTGTCAGAACTTCCTGGCTACCTGCACGGAATTCACGGTTCCCTCGTTTGGGCACCTTGGCAACGAGCAGGTCAGCGATCAGTTCCGAAATCCCGGCTTTGCCCAGACGGACGTCAGTCTGAAGAAGAGCACCAAGATCGTTGGCCGCTTCAATCTCGATCTTCGACTGGACGCGTTCAATCTTTTCAACCAGGTGAACTTCTACGGACTTGATGCCAACCTGCAGGATGGAAGTTTCGGGTCCACCGGCAGCACGCACACGGCGCGCTACCTCCAGATAGGCTCGACATTGACCTTCTAGGAGGGATTCTTTGAGGAGGTGTAGCTGATGCGCAGGGCTCGCCTCCGATGTTCCGGGTATGAGAGAGTTGGACATGGTCATGCATCACAGGGGTGCGCTGCCCTACGAAAGGGCTCCGCGCGCAAACCAAGGCCTTGGCGGAGTCCTGCTCGCGATCATTCTTTGCCTGCCCTTCGCCGTGAGTTGTGCGCAGCAACCGGCAGCCGCGCTCGGGGTAGACCCGCTTGCGGAGATCACGCATGCTTTGCGAGCGCAGCAGTTCGCTACAGCGCTGGAACGCAGCACACAGGCACTGCGAACGTCGCCCGGAGATCCTCGTTTGTGGACGTTCCAAGCGATGTCGTACGAAGGCTTGCATCGGACAACTGACGCGTTGGTGTCGTTTCGCAAGGCTCTCGGCATCGCTCCCGATTACCTTCCAGCATTAGAAGGGGCAGCGCAATTGAGTTATGCAACGCACAACCCTCATACCGAGGAGCTCTTGCAGAGATTGATTCGACTTCATCCGGAGGACCAGGTGGCGCATGCGATGCTGGGGGAGCTTTCGATCAGGAAGGGAGATTGTCCGGGTGCGGTGGCGAATTTTGCTAAGGCGACGGATGCAATTGCGCAGAGATCGGAAGTGCTGATGCAGTACAGCTCCTGCCTGGTCCAGATGTCCCGGTTTGAGGAAGCGGCTGCAGTTCTAAAGCAGCTCGTTGTGTTATTGCCGAACGATGAATCGGTGCACTACGATCTGGCTCTCGCGGAATTTCGCGCGGGGCACACGGAAGAGTCCAACGCGGCGTTGGAGCCGGTGCTGGCGTGGCCCACACCGGTAGAAGACGATCTCACGCTCGGCGCGGAGATCGCCGAATCTCAAGGACAAACGCAGAAAGCGCTCGATCTGCTGCGAAGAGCGATTCTTCTGTATCCGAAGGAGGAAAGCGCCTATCTGGATTTTGTCAATCTTGCTTACCAGCACGCGTCGATGCAGGTGGGACTCGATGTGGTGAACATCGGTCTGAAGCAGATGCCGAAGGCTGCAGAACTCTACTTCGCGCGCGGTGTTCTGCTTTGCCAACTCGGCAAGGTCGATGAGGGATTTGCCGATTTTGGCCGGGCAAACCAGCTGGACCCCAAGCTTTCGTTTGTCGGGGTGGCGGAGGGCATCGCGCAATCCCAATCGCATCACACGGCTGCGGCGTTGTCCCAGTTTCGAGCTGACGTCAAGGCGCATCCGGAGGACGCCCTGGCGTGGTATCTGCTCGCGGAGGCGCTCTCACAGCAGGGTTATGCAAGAGGGACGCAGGGTTTCGATGAAGCGCTGAGGGCAACGAAGCGTGCGACGCAGCTGAACACCAAGCGAGCCGATGCGGAAGACTTGCTTGCCACCATGTATCTGCAGACTGACGAAGTGCAACCAGCGATCACAGCGAGTCGTGCAGCCCTGGCCATCGATCCTGGCGACACCCAGGCGTTGTATCACCTCGTGCTCGCCGTTAGAAAAACGGATGAAAAGAAAGAGCTTCCGGAGTTAGTGAAGCGCCTGATGGAGGCACGTCGCCAAGAGGCAGCGAAGACCGAAAAAAGCCGCCCACATACCCTTGTCGAAGCGAGCCCGGACATCGCTGCAGAACCAAAGTAAAGATCATGAGGCCGGAATGACAGCTATCCATCCTGTGTCCAGACGAGCGTTCCTCGCAATGCTTTCCGCATGTGGACTTACCTCGGGCGCGTCGACGCTCTCGGCATTCGCTGACGAGCCACGCCGTTCCCATGACGGCAACGCCCCGGCACGCATCGCGAACGCGTACGTAGAGTATCTGCCGGGTGAGCGTGAGGCCCTTGCCGCTGTCCCCAGGATTCGGGAATTGATGGCGGACGCCGTGGTTGCAATCTCTGGCTCAAGAAAAGCCACACTGCATCTGGGGGAATCACTAGACGGTTGGCAATTGGTGGCGATCACAAACGTCGATGGTAGATCTGTCGGCGTGATGGAGAAGCGGGCCACACACCGCGGCTCCATCGCGTTTGTCGGCGTGGATGGAACGGTCGCGGTAATTCCAAAGTGGATCGGTGATCTTGCACAGATACGGCCGCGCCCCATCGCGGCGCCGGAAGCCGTGCAACTCAAGCGAGCCGCCCGCCACGTTCCGGGACCGGATGTCCCAGGCAACTACATCCTTGGCTCTACGGAGGATCCGTCGTATGAGAATCTGGCGGCCCTGGGTCCGGAGTACATTGGCTGGACACTGGTGAGCAACGAACAGTCGGGTCCGCTGCGCTCCGTATATCTCCAGGCAGACGGCACCTCACGCGAGCGGCTGAATCAACCACCCCATACGGCGTGGGCTCCGGACGAGCTGAACCCGGTCGTGGACCCGCAGGAGTTTCTGCCAACGTATAACTCGCAGTGCTGGCAGTATGTGGACGGCTACAGCAAGCGCACATTGTTGGGGGGCTACCTTCCTGTGGCAGACCTGGGTGTGTGGAATCCGCAGTTTGCCTGTGGCTATGAGTTGATGTGCGTTCTGCCGGACGGAGTGGATGCTGTTCCTCTCACCAGGCTCCGCATCATGATTCCCGAGGAGCAGGTCAACGCGGAGATGCACGTCTGGCGAGACGAGCATGAGCGTGCCTTCGTCGAGAAGTACCCCAATGGGGAAGCACCAAAGTTCTTTGCGGAGCTGCTCAAGATCTG
>Ga0207933_1002170_pt1 | contig 13138 bp, 10 predicted proteins | sample NGESurdeep092012_4_FD_184488 | JGI IMG/M metagenome (GOLD analysis project Ga0207933, IMG submission 184488) | Arctic peat soil microbial communities from Barrow, Alaska - NGEE Surface sample F53-3 deep-092012 (SPAdes) | ecosystem: Environmental > Terrestrial > Soil > Wetlands > Peat ... | reverse complement strand
GGGGCCTCGGCTGGCACGACGTCTATACCTCGCTGGCCGCCGAAAGCTCATGGCAGCGCACGCTGCACGCGGTGCCGCATATGTGCCTCGCCTATTGCCTGCACGGGCGCGCCGCGGTCAGCCGCCGGATCGACGGCGAGCACGGGCTGGCCGATACCGAATTGCGCTCGCGGCTGCTGGGCGTGGTGCCGGAAAAGCAGCATTCGATGTGGAATCTGCGCGGCCAGCCGGTGATCCAGCTCGTCTATCTGCACCGCCCGATGATCGAGCATGTCGCGCAGGAGGTGCTTGGCCTCGACCCCGCGCGGATCGAGATGGTGCCGCGCCTCGGCTTTGGCGATCCACTGCTGGAACAATTGATGCTGGAGCTGCTGGAGGCGGCGCGCGAGGAGGATGGCGGCGGCAACGGTCTCTATGCCGACCATCTGGGGCGCATGCTGGCGCTGCGCGTGCTGCGCCGGCACGTCACCCGTCCGGGCCGGATACCGCGCGGGCTGGAGCGGCCGTCGCCGGCGACCGATCCGCGCATCCGTCATGTGCGCGCGCTGATCGACGCGGCGCTGGACGAGGATTTGTCGCTTGACCGGCTGGCGCGCGCCGCCGGCATCGGCGCCCATGCCTTATCGGCGGCGTTCGTCCGCGCGGTCGGCACCACGCCCCACCGCTATGTGCTGGAGCGGCGGGTCGAGCGGGCCAAGCTGCTGTTGCTGGCCGGCGACGTGCCGATGGCGGAGGTGGCGCTGCAGACCGGCTTCGCCAGCCAGAGCCACCTTGCCAGCGCGTTCAAGCGCCTGGTCGGCGTGACGCCCGGCGAATTCCGGCGCGGTTGATTACGCCGCGGCCTCGCTCAGCGGCAGGGCCGGCGGTGCGTTGAAATGGCGGCGATAGCTGACACCCAGTCCGATGCCGATCAGCGTCGTGGTCAGGCATGGCAGCGCCGCCCAGATCATCAATTGTTGCAGCGGCATATGGGCCTGCAGAAGAAAGCCGCCGACAAACGGCGCGACGATGCCGCCGGCGCGGCCCCAGGCGGTCGCCGACGACATGCCGATGCCACGGATCGAAGGCGGATAGAACCGCACCGCGATGGCATAGACCGCCATATGAATGCCGGAGAGGCAGATACCGGCGACCGCCACCGCGATCAGCAGATAGGTTTGGGGCAGGCCGTGAATGCCCATCACCAGTTCCGCCGGGCCGCCGACGATCGGCAGCACGATGAAGGCGATCGGCCCGACGCCGTCGAGAAAGCGCATGATGAGAAAGCCGCCGACCAGGCCGGCGAATACGAACAGCGAGGCCATCAGCGACGCGGTGCTGGGCGTGACGCCGGCATCGCCCATTACCACCGGCAGCCAGCTGGCCAGAAAGAAAAAGCCAAGCGCATCGGAAATAAACAATAACCACAAGAGGATAGTGGCCCAAGCTCGCGTACCGTCGAAGAGACGCAGGAACCCGGCGCGGCCGGTCTCCCCGGCCTCCTCCTGGGGATCGACCGAGACTAATCGCGTGTCGGGCGGCACCGGCGTGCCCAGCAGCCGCGCCGCCAGCGGCCGCAGCCGAGGCGAGTTCGGCATTTTGCGCGCCAGGAACAGCACCGAATCCGGCAGCCACAGGATCATCGCCCCGGCCATCAGGAACGAGAACGCGGCGCCGATGATATAGAGCGACTGCCAGCCATAGGCCGGGATCGACGCGGCGGCGATCAAGCCGCCCAGCGCGGCGCCGATATTGTAGCCGGCATTGGTCAGCACGGTGACGGTCGAGCGCATGCGCCGTGGCGCATACTCGCTGACCAGCGTATAGGCGATCGGCACGATGCCGCCCATGCCGACACCGCCGATGAAGCGCAGAATCGCGAGCTGCGTCATGTCGGTCGCCCACACCGTCAGCAGGATCGGGATGGCGAAGTTGAAAACCCCGAAGATGATGGCGAAGCGGCGGCCGAAATAATCGGCGATCCAGCCATAGATCAGCGATCCGACCAGCAGCCCGATGAAGGTGATGCTGAACACCGCGCCCATCGCGGCGCGGTCCATGTGCCATTCCTTGAGGATCGACGGCGCGGCCAGCGACAGGGTGCCGAAATCATAGCCATCGGCCATCATCATCAGGAAGGCCAGCACCAGGACGAAGACGCCAAGACCGCGAAAGCCGATGCGCTCGATCGCCGCGTTGAGGTCGATGGTCCTTGGCGCCGCCATGAAATCCTCCCCCGTTTATCGTTGCGCGGCAGGGTAACGCATCGCAGGCCCACCGTACCAGAGGTTGCGAAGCGGCGGCGTAATCACCAGAATGAGATGGCGATGAATCTTCCCTATGCCGGCGCCATCGATTGCGATATTCACCCCGCCTTGCCGGGCACGGCCTCGCTGCTGCCTTATCTCGACGAATATTGGCGCGATACCGTTACCATGGTGATGAAGGGGGTGGCGCGGCTCGAATTGAACTCCTATCCGCCCAACGCGCCGCTGACCAGTCGGCCGGACTGGCGGCCGACGGAGGGCAAGGCCGGCACCGACCTCGGCCTGCTGCGGACCCACGCGCTCGATCGGTTCGGCCTGCGCTATGCCATCTGCAATTGCCTCTATGGCGCGATGGCGGTCTACAATCCCGATCTGGGCGCGGTGCTGTGCCGCGCGATGAATGATTGGATGGCGAAGGAATGGCTCGACCGCGAGCCGCGCCTGCGTGCCTCGATCGTGATCTCGCTGATGGACCCCGAGGCGGCGGCCGAGGAGATCGAGCGGCTGGCCCCCGATCATCGCTTCGTCCAGGTGCTGGTGCTGGCGATGGGCGAGATGCCACTGGGGCGGCGCGCCTACTGGCCGATCTATCGCGCCGCGGAGAAGCATCGGCTGCCGATCGGCGTCCATGCCGGCAGCATGATGCGCCACGCCCCGACGCAGAGCGGCTATCCCTCCTATCTCGCCGAGGATTACGTCCATCAGGCGCAGGCGTTCGCCACCCAGACCATCAGCTTCCTGGCGGAGGGCGTGTTCGCCAAATTCCCGGAATTGCGGGTCGTGCTGATCGAGTCCGGGGTCAGCTGGCTGCCCGGCTTGATGTGGCGCGTCAGCAAGGATTGGCGCGGCGTGCGCACCGAAGTGCCGTGGCTGAAGAAAATTCCGGCCGACATCATCCGCGATCATTTCCGCCTGACGATTCAGCCGCTCGACGCGCCGCCCAATCCCGACGATGTTAGCCGGCTGCTCGACCAGATCGGGTCGGACGACATCCTGCTGTTCGCGACCGACTATCCGCATTGGCAATTCGACGGCGATGACGTGCTGCCCGCCGGCTTGCCGAACGCCTCGCTGCGGAAAATCCTGATCGACAACCCGCTCGCGACCTATCCGCGATTGAAGGAGGGCCACACATGACCGATGCGCCCGCTTATGTTCGAGAGACCCGCGTCAACCATCGCGGCGTCGTCGATTGCGATATTCATCCGATGCCGGCCACGCCCACCGAGATGGCGCAATTTCTGCCCAAACGCTGGGCGGCGCATCTCGCCGCCTATGGCGCGCGCGTGTCGCAGCCGTTCGTCGGCGTGGTGCCCTATCCGCGCATGACCGCCGGCAATGGCTCGCGTCTCGACGCGTTCCCGCCGACCGGCGGCCTGCCGGGCTCCGATCTCGATTTCATGCGCCAGCAATTGCTCGATCCGCTGGGCATCGAATACGGCATCCTCCAGCCGCTGTCGGTCGGCAGCCATACTTTCGACCAGGGCCTTGGCGCCGCGATCTGCGCCGCCTCCAACGACTGGCAGCTTGAGAAATGGGTGCGGCCGGAGCCGCGGCTGAGGGCGTCGCTGTGCGTCACCCAGGAAGACCCCGCGGCCGCGGTCGCCGAGATTGAGCGCCATGCCGGCAATCCGGCCTTCGTCCATGTCGCGCTGCCGCCGCGTGCCACCGAGCCGTTGGGCCGGCGGCGCTATTGGCCGATCTATTGCGCCGCCGCCGAACTGGGCCTGCCGATCGCGCTGCACTCGGCGGCGTACGGCCCCGGCGCCAACAGCGGCAGCGGCTGGATGTCCTATTACATCGAGGAGCATTACGCCTTCGCCCACAGTTTGCAGTCGGTGGTGACCAGCATGGTGATGGAGGGCGTGTTCGAGGAATTTCCAACCCTGAAGGTGATTTGCGTCGAGGGCGGCTTCGCCTGGGTCCCGGCGCTGGGCTGGCGGCTCGACAAGGCGTGGCATCGGATGCGGGACGAGCTGCCACATGTGAAGCGGCCGCCCTCCGAGTATATGCGCCAGCATTTCTGGTACACCACCCAGCCGATGGAGGAGCCGGAGCATCCGCGCCATCTCCTCGATGTCATCGCCTGGATCGGCGCCGACCGGCTGATGTTCTCGACCGACTATCCGCACTGGGATTACGACGACCCGCGCCAGGCCTTCAAGGTGCGGCTGTCGGACGAATTGGATCAGGCGATCTTCCGCGATAACGCCAAGGCGCTCTATGGGCTGGCTTGAGGCTTAAATCATTTTTCGATTGGATTGCGTCGGCGCGTCCTTCGAGACGCGATGCTGTGCATCGCTCCTCAGGATGAGGACGATCGATCATGCCATGAGAAATAATCCTCATGCTGAGGAGCACGCGGAGCGTGCGTCTCGAAGCACGCACGGGGGCCATGCAACTGATTCGCGCTACATCTCCACCACGACATAGTTTTCGTCGACATGCACGGGGAAGGTCTCGGCGATATAGGGACCCTTGGCGATGCGCGCGCCCGGCTCGACCGTCACCTTGTATTGCCTGGTGTTGACCTTTTCCGGATCGCACCACGACTGGCCGGTGCGGATATCGTATTCCCAGCCATGCCAGGGACAGCGCAGGATTTCGCCTTGGCGCAAGATCGCGTAATCGCCCGGCCCGTCCGAGACCACCAGCCCGCCGACCCGGCCCCGGCACAGCGAGGCGCCGGCATGGGGACAGCGATTGAGCAGCGCGTAATAATCGCCCTTCACATTGAAGACGCCGATTTCGCGCCCGCGCACCGTGACCAGCTTGTGGCTGCCGGGGGGAATTTCATCGACGGTGGCGACGACGTGATGGCTCATCCCTAACTCCTGCTTTCCGCCGCGGAACGGGTCTCCGGCATCACCAGCCAGGCGAAGACCGCCGACGCCAGCGCGGTGACGCCGAGACCCAGCAAGGTCAGCGGCTCGCCGATATGGTCCGCGAGCACGCCGGCGACGGTGGTGCTGACGGTGGCGCCGATGCCGATGGCGAAGCCGACGAGGCCGAGCGCGAAACTATAGCGGCCGCTCTGCCCCGCGAGGTCGGCGGTCACCAGCGGCACCAGTATCCCGAAACAGGCGGCCGAGATACCGTCGAGCAGCTGCACCGGAATGAGATAGACCGGCGCATGAACCGCCGCGAACAGCAAGCCGCGAATGCCCAGTGCCGCCAGCGCCACGACCAGCAGGATGCGGCGGCCGCGCGAATGGGCATAGTCGCCGATCCGGGGCGAGATGATCGCGACCACGGCTTGCGGCAGCATGATGAACGCCGCGATCAGCAGATTGGCGATTGACGGCATCTCCTCGGTGATGCTGCCGCTGGCCAGCGGCAGCATCGCCGCGTTGCTGAACGTGAACAGCATGGCGCACACCGCGAAGATCAGCAGGCGCCGGTCGAGCACCAGCCGATAGATCGTGATGGGGCGCCGGTTGGTGCGGTGGCCGGGCGCCGCGTGGGCGCGCGCGTCCAGCGCCCGCAGCGGCCAGATCGCGGCGATCGCGGGGAAGGTCAGGATTGCCGCGAGGAAAAACACCGATCGGCTCGACAGGTAATAGCCGACGGCGCCCATCATGGCGGCGCCCATGGCGTTGCCGACTGAGGAGAAGCGCGCGTTGCGGCCAAGCCGCGGGCCCAGCTTCGCCGAGCCGACCAGCGCGAGACTCATCGCCGCGACCGACGGCCCCAGGGTGCAGCTGGAAAAGCCGTGCAGTATTTCGGCGAGGTAGATCGTCACCGGAAATGGCCGGACGGCGAACAGCAGCGCGCACACTGCGAACGCCAGCAGGCTGACGCCGGCGACCAGGCTCTTGCGGTAGGTCATATCGACCACGGCCCCGGCGGGAATCTGGCTGACCATCGCGGCGATGGTGCCGACGCTCAGCGCGAGGCCGATCGAGGTCTGGGTCCAGCCGCGCGTCGTCAGATAGACCGCGATGAATGGCCCGAAGCCGGTCTGAACATTCGCAACGAAGAGATTGAGAACATCGAGACCGCGTTCCGCCGCTCTCATCGAGCCGGTCGAATTCATTTCCCCGGATGGTCTTTGGCTGCTGGGGCCGGTGTCGGTGTCGGGGGCGTAACCGCCGCCGGCGGGGACGGTTTCGTTGCGGTCGGGGTGGGGGACTTGGCCGGTTGCGCCGCCGTGGGCGGCGTGGCAGGTTTGGCTGGCGTCGGGGCCGCCGACGTGCCGACGATGCGCGGCGGCTTGTCGGGATCGTAGGTCGGCGCCGCTTTGAGCTGACCCTTCTCAAGGCTCAGCGTCACCGGCTTGTCCTTGTTGCCGGGATGAAACCGCATGAGGTGCCAGTCGATCGCGATCTTGCGAATCCCCATGCCGAGAAAGCCGCCGAAATCGATGACCACCGCGATCGGATTGCCGGCCCGATCGACCAGCACATTGGTGACGAGGCCCATATCGGCGCCGTTCACGCCATAGACTTGCTTGCCGAGAATGCCCTCGGCCTCTTTCTTCGGCGCGATGACGGGCGCGAGGGGCTTGGCGGCGGCGGGGGCTTTCGGTTGAACTGGCGGTTGAACTGACGGCTGGCCTTCCGGCTGGGCGGCCGTGGCGGGGGCCGGCCTCTTCGCCTGATCCTCGGCGGCGGTCGCGGTGCCGCCCCATAGCAGGCCGATCATGATCGCGGCGACCGCGACCCAACCCCTGCGCGGGCGATTGAAACGGTCCATGCGTCTGCGCGCCCTCTTTTATCAGCCGGTCTGAACGACCTCGATTTGACCGTGGCGGTCAACGACCTGGACTGTCAAGGTCTCGTCGCGCCGCTCCAGCGCCAGATCGACCGCGCCATCGCCCAGCAGCAGATTGGAGATGCGGATATGCCGCAGCCATGGCGGCAGGAGAGGGCCGTTGAACTGGATGCGCCGGGCGGGCACGTCGAAGGAAATGCCCAGGACCGCGCCCAGCATCGCGAACACCGAGGCGGACGCCCAGGCCTGGGGATTGCAGGCGACCGGATAGGCAACCGGGCCATAGCCGTCGCGGCGGGGGAAGCCGCAGAACAATTCCGGCAGCCGGCTCAGCGGCATCGACGAGGCGGCGCCGAGCATGCCGGTCATCGCCCGCGCCAGGTGGCTCTTGAAGCCATAGCGGGCGAAGCCCATTGCGATCAGGCCGTTATCGTGCGGCCACACCGAGCCATTGTGATACGACATCGGGTTGAAGCGCGGCTCGCCGGCGGCGAGGGTGCGAATGCCCCATTCCGAGAAATAATCGGGCGACATCAGGGCGTCGGCGATCTCTTTCGCCCGCTGGTCGGTCGGCAATCCGCAAAACAAGAGATGTCCGGGATTGGACGAGCGGATCCGGCATTGCCGCTTGTCGCCGTCGAGCGCGATGGCATAAGCGTCGATTTCCTCGCACCAGAAGGCGCGATCGAAACGCTGTTGCAGGTCGCTCGCCGCGCGCTGGTATTCGGCGGCTTCGGGCGCCCGGCCCAGCAAATTCGCCAGCCGCGCGGCGCCGCGATAGGCGGCATAGACATAGCCCTGGACCTCGACCAGCGCGATCGGTCCCTGGGCCAGTTTTCCGTCGCGATGGAAGATCGCGTCACCGGTATCCTTCCAGCCCTGATTGACCAATCCGCCCGCCGTGTGATTGCCATATTCGACGAAGCCGTCATGATCGCTGTCGCCATAGGCGCCGATCCAGGCGACCGCCGCCTCGATGTTCGGCCAGATGGCGCGGATGAGATCGAGATCGCCGGTCCGGGCGTGATAGGCGTCGGCCAGAACCACGAACAGCGGCGTTGAATCGACGCTGCCGTAATAGCGGCCATAGGGAATCTCACCCAGCGCCGCCATTTCGCCCCGGCGCGTCTCGTGCAGGATTTTGCCGGGCGTCGAATCGGCTCGGGGGTCGGTCTCGGTGGCTTGGCGCGCGGCGAGAAACCGCAACGTTCCGGCCGCCACGTTGGGGTTGCACCACAGGCACTCGAGCGCGGTGATCAGCCCGTCGCGGCCGAAGGCGGTCGAAAACCAGGGAATGCCGGCATAGGGATAGGGTCCATCGGCGGTATCGGTAATCAGCATCGCCAGATCGGCATGCGACCGCGTCAGCCATTCGTTGAAACCGTCATGGCCGGTCTCGATTTTGGCCGCGTGCCGCGCCCGCTCGGTCAGCCGCCTGGTCTCGGCGTGCTGAGTCTGGATGAAACTGAGCGGTGCCGGCGGCCGATCGCCGGGCGTGAACCGGATTTCAATGGCGATCGTTTGTTTGGCGCCGGGCGCGAGATCGACCTGCCAGCGCGCGCGCTCGCTGGTGATCGATGCCGGCGCCGGCTCGAAATCGAATTGCGTGCGCCGCTCGACCGCGTCGAGCCCGCGATAGCCGAGCACCAGGCCGGCCGGCCGGATATCGACCGGCAGCATCGCGCCGTGGCGGGCGCGCTTCGAGCCGCGCAACTCGAACAGATCGACAAAGTCGGCGGCGTAGACGAGGTCGAGGCGGAATGCGCACCGGGCGGCGGCGAAATTCGTCATCTGCAGGCGCATGAACAGCACGCCGACGCCGAGCAGCATGGCCTTGCGGATGTGCACTGAATCGCGCGGCAGGCGCAGCGTCTCGCCCTGGTACAAATCGGCGTTGGTGAGATCGGCCTCGATGCGCGCCTTTTCCGCCGATACCGTCGACGACAGCAGCAGCGGAAAGCCGTCGTCGATGGCCAGCGCCAGCTTCGACAGATAGCGCGTATCCTCGAACACCACGCCCTGAACCGCGGCGCCGTGCGCCTGAATGTCGCCGGCATCGTCGAAAATGGCGAACCCGTCGCCGCTTTTCAACACCGGGGCGCTGCCCCCGGTCCCGGTGCTCGTCGCGGAGATATAATAAGGGGCGACGCCCGGCGTCGGTGCCGACTGGTCTTCTGGCAATGGCCTTCCTTATACGATACGCAGGCGCGGGTGGGCGGCGGCGCCCAGTTTGCGATAAACCTCGACATAGTCCTGGGCCATCCGGCGGGCGGTGAACCGCTGCTCGAAGACCTGGCGGATCTTGTGCCGGTCCAGGCGATGCAGCCGCCGGACCGCGGCGGCGGCCTGGGCCTCGTCGTCGACGATGAACCCGGTGACGCCCTCGTCGATGATCTCCGGGACCGAGCCGCGCCGGCGCGCGATCACCGGCGTTCCACAAGCCATCGTTTCAATCATGGTCAGTCCAAATGGCTCCGGCCAGTCGATCGGGAAAATCAGCGCGGTCGCGTTGCCGAGAAATTCGCTTTTGTCGGCCTCGCCGATTTCACCGATGAATTCCACATGACTTTGCTTCAATAGCGGCGCGATGCAAGTGGCAAAATAGTCGCGATCCGCTTTGTCCACCTTGGCGGCGATCTTGATCGGCATGCCGGCCATGGCGGCGATGCGGATCGCCGCGTCCGGGCCTTTTTCCGGCGAGATGCGGCCGAGAAATGCCAGATAGCCGCCGGCGCCGGCGCCGGGGGTCAGCAATTTTTCCGGCAGGCCGTGCTGCACCGTCGCGATGTAGTTGGCATTCGGCAGGCCGAGCCGCTGCGAATCGGAAATCGAGACCACCGGCACGTCATTATAAAGATCGTAGATCGGACGCAATTCCGGCATATCGAGCCGGCCGTGCAGCGTCGAGACCAGCGGCACGCCGGTCCGATGCAGCAAGCCATAGCCGAGATAGTCGCAATGCAGATGAATGGCCTCGAACTCGTGCGCGCGCCGCGCCACCGTTTCGATCATCGCCATGTGGAGCGCGACCGGATCGCGCACCGAATCGTCGAGCCGCGAGGCGCGCGGCCACACCGACGCCAGCTTGGCGGCGGTAATGCTGTCGCCGCTGGCGAACAGTGTCACGTCGTGGCCCTGGGCCACCAACTCCTCGGTCAGATAGGAGACCACCCGTTCGGTGCCGCCGTAGAATTTCGGGGGCACCGCTTCATAAATCGGAGAGACCTGGGCCAGCTTCATCGTTCGCGCGCCGCATCGCTATCAGAATAGATCGACAAGAATTCCGCTCGTCTCGGAGCTTGGTTCGGAGATACAACGGTGTGCCGCGATGAACATTCCGCCGCATGGCGGCGATGCGAAAGCGGGGGAAATGATACCAGGATGATACCCGCATGATCGCTCGATGCGGCCCCGGCGAGGCGACAATATGACCGGAAAGATACGCGTCGGAATCGGCGGCTGGACCTATGAGCCATGGCGCGGATTGTTCTTTCCGAAGGGCCTGCCGCACAAGCAGGAACTGGCCTATGCCGCCCAGCGCCTCACCTCGATCGAGATTAATGGCACTTATTATTCAGGGTTCAAGCCGCCGACTTGGATCAAATGGCGCGAGGAAACGCCGGAAGGTTTTGTTTTTTCAGTGAAAGCGTCGCGTTTCTGCACCAATCGCCGAGTCCTGTCGGAGGCGCGGGAATCGGTTGAGCGGTTCTTCGCCCAGGGCATCGCCGAGTTGGGCGAGCGGCTCGGGCCGATCAATTGGCAATTCATGAGAACTAAGAAATTCGACCCAGAAGATTTTGATAATTTTATGAAATTACTGCCGCGTGAACTCGCGGGACGGCCGCTGCGCCACGCGCTGGAGGTGCGGCACCCGAGCTTCCAGGATGCAAGGTTCTACGATCTGGCGCGCCGCTTCAACGCCGCCATCGTCTTCGCCGACGATACGGATTTTCCCAAGATCGACGAGCCGACCGCCGACTTCGCCTACGCCCGCCTAATGCGCACCGAGGATTCGATCGAAACCGGCTACGCCGCCGCCGATCTCGACGGCTGGGCCGCCCGCGCCCGCGACTGGGCCGGGCGCGGCGATGCCTTTGTTTACTTCATTTCCGGCGCCAAGCACCGCGCCCCGGCCGCCGCGCAGGCGCTGATCGAGCGGGTCGGGCGCTGACCTACTTGGCCGCCGTGAAGCGGATCGGCAGCTTGTAGGGACCGTGGCCGATAGTGGTCAGCCACCATTCGGGATCGCCCGCCGCCTCGAATTTCACGATCCGCTTCAGCAGCACCCCGAACAGGGCCTCCATCTCGAGCTGAGCCATGATCCGGCCGACGCAGGAATGAAGGCCGAAGCCCCAGCCGACATGGCCGCGCAGATCGCGGGTGATGTCGAACCGGTCCGGGTCATCCCACTTGCGCGGGTCGCGATTGGCGGCCGCGAACAGAAGGCCGGTGCGGGTGCCGGCCGGGATCACATAGTCGCCGATCGGCACGTCCTTGGTGGTAATGCGCCCGGCCATCCGCGACGGTGAGTCCCAGCGCAGGCTCTCGTCGAAGGCGTTGCGCAGCAGCGACGGGTTGGCGCGCAGCGCCTGCCATTGCTCGGGAAATTCGCAAAAGGCGCGGATCGCCGTCGCCATGGTGATGACGGTGGTGTCGGACCCGGCGGCAAGGATCGTCATCACCAGCATCTTGGCTTCGTCATGGGTGATGCCGCCCTCATCGGCGATGCGATAGGTGGCTTCGCCCAGGCCCCCCGGCGCCATGTTCTCGCGGGTGCAGGAGGCATCGGCCCAGGCGATCACCGGGTCGGCGCCGGCCAGCGCCTCATGGAACAGCTGGTTCATCGGCCCCATCGTCGCCCATACCATGTGACCGAAGGCGCTCATCTTGTCGCGGCCTTCCTCCGGCATGCCCAGCAGGTCGGGCAGCACCTGGTGGACGAACGGGCGGGTGATATCGACGTTGGCGTCGATGGTCTCGCCCTCGCGCGCCATCAGCCGCTCGACCTGCGCCTCGGCGGTGCGCTGGAAGTCCCCGGTCATCTCCTTGAGCCGGGTCGGCGACATGACCTTCGCCATCACCTTGCGGATTTCGGTATGGCGCGGCGGATCGTCGGTCAGCAGGATTTCCGGTCGCACCGAGCTGGGGTCGTGCCAGGGGCGTGAGCGGTTGGAGAAGGCCTGCCAGTCGGTCAGGCCGGCCGCGACCTGATCGTATCGCCCCATGATGGCGATATTCTCGCGCGCCAGCCACACCACCGGCGCCAGCTCGCGGATATCATCGTCCGTCGCGCGCGATTGCAGCACCGCGTCGCGCCCGAACATGTCGCCGTCATAGACGGGAATTGCGCTCGTCATCGGGTCCCTCCCTTATCGGACGTTTTTCTCGATCCAGCCATTGAGCAGGGCGGCGATCTCGTCGCTGTTCTTTTCGCTCATCATCATGTGGCCGTTGCCGTGAATTCCGGCCTCCTCCAGCCGCAGCAGCTCGGCCGACGCGCCGGCCTGTTTGAGGAAATCGACCACGCCATGGGTGAAGGTCGCCATCCACGCCGCCTCGCTGACCACCACGACAATCGGAATGCCGCGCAGATTGACCAGCTTGCGCGCCGGCTCCTGCTGGACATAGGTGTCCTGCAGCTCGGGCTTCGGCGCCTTGCGCAATTCGCGCTTGAGATCGGCGGGGCTGGCGGCCGGCGGATCGAAGGTCAGCGGCGCCGCGGTCAGGCCCCAGGTCAAGGTGCCGAATGGCCCCTCGGTGAAGGGCGGGCTGAATGGCTCGACCGCGACGATGGCCTTGACCAGAGCCGGCCGCGCCTCGGCGACCATCCAGCCGAACGGGCCGCCCGCCGAATGGGTCATGAGGATGGCGGGCCCGATACGATCCAACAGCGCGCCGCCGACCCGCGCCATATTGGCATGGACGGCGGGCAGGTCGGTCTGCATCGGGCCCATGCCGGCCAGCAATTGCTCGTCCACGGCGTCGCCGCCCTCGGGCCATTGATTGTGGAGCCGCGCCTGGGGATAGGATTGCGGATTGCGCTCGGGCGCCATGAACAGGCCGCCGATCATCTCGAAGGTCGCGGGATTGCCCATCGGTCCCAACGCATCGGGGTGATAGGGCGCCCGGCCATGGCCGGGCCGGTCCACGACATAGACGGCATAGCCCTGGCGCAGGAA
>Ga0207933_1002169_pt1 | contig 13161 bp, 14 predicted proteins | sample NGESurdeep092012_4_FD_184488 | JGI IMG/M metagenome (GOLD analysis project Ga0207933, IMG submission 184488) | Arctic peat soil microbial communities from Barrow, Alaska - NGEE Surface sample F53-3 deep-092012 (SPAdes) | ecosystem: Environmental > Terrestrial > Soil > Wetlands > Peat ... | reverse complement strand
AAGTGTCGATCAAGCTGCGATGCATATCGAAAAACGGTTGCGCCGCTACAAACGCCGCCGCAAGGATCATCAGGGTCTGCGCGGCGGTGAAAAAACTTTAAAAATGCAATAAAAAGCGGCAGGTGGTATTGGCCACCGGCCATTGACAGGCGCCGCGGACCGTACTTATGGTCCGCCGCTTTCAACACCCTTTGAAAATTGTCGCTGCCATCTCCCGATCATTGGCCATGTCCATGACGCTCACCGATCTCGTCGCGCCGGCTGCGATTATCCCGGCACTCAAGGTCAATAATAAAAAGCAAGCGATCCAGGAACTCGCCGCGCGCGCGGCCATGCTCACGGGTCAGAGCGAGCGTGCGATTCTGGAAATCTTGCTTCAGCGCGAGAAGCTCGGTTCCACGGCGGTGGGCAGTGGCGTGGCGATCCCGCATGGCAAACTACCAAAGATCGAGCGTTTGTTTGGATTATTCGCGCGGCTCGAGCGCGCCATCGATTTCGAGGCTCTCGACGGTCAGCCAGTCGATCTGGTGTTTCTGCTGCTGGCGCCGGAAGCGTCCGGCGCCGATCATCTCAAGGCGCTGGCGCGGGTGGCGCGCCTGCTCCGCGATCCCGAGACCGCGCGCAAGCTGCGCAATTCACGCGATGCCGATGCGCTCTTTGCCGTGCTGGCCGTGCCGGTGGCGAGCAGCGCGGCGTAATACTTCCGAAATCGACGAGCCCTTGAAACGCAAATGCCCGGCACTGAGCCGGGCATTACGCATTCAAGGCAGCGTGTTGCGCGCGTTAATGTACGCTCACGGCCTCAAGCTCCTGGCTCCAGGCATTGGCGAGCGCCGCTTCGCGCGTGTCGGTCAGCATGATCGGCGTGCCGTCCGCGCCGTGCAGCGAGAACAGTTTGATGCCGGGCGCAATCTTGGGCGCCTGCGGAAACAGATTGCCTACGTCCTCGGAATTGATCGCCTTGACGTAGGCCAAGCGGCCGTCGCCGAGCTGCGCCAGCGCATCTTGCGTGATCATTGGATTGGTCGTGTTCGGTTCAGTCATATTGTCCTTTATCATGGCCCTCGATCCTTTCTTGACGCTTAACGCGGTCGAGTCCTTCTCGAGTCCTTCATTCCTGCTCGCTGATCGAAATCGTCTTCACGATCCGTTCGGCTTGCGGCCGCACCAGATCGATCGACAACAACCCGTTCTTCAGATCGGCGCCCAGCACCTCCATGCCGTCTGCCAGCACGAAAGTTCGCTGGAATTGGCGCGCGGCGATGCCGCGGTGGAGATATTGCCGGCTCTTGTCGTCCTGCTGTCGCCCGCGGATCACCAACTGGCTTTCCTCGACACAGACGTCGAGTTGATCGCGGGTGAAGCCGGCAACGGCAAGCGTGATGCGCAAACGTTCCGGGTTTTGCGGATCGCGCGCCAGCCGCTCGATATTGTAGGGCGGGTAGCCATCGGCTCCCTTGGCAACGCGGTCGAGCACGCGCTCGATCTCGTCGAAGCCCAACAGGAACGGGCTGGATAATGACGGCACTCGTGACATGGTCTCAAAGCCCTCGCTTGAAGCGACTTTGACGGGGCCCCTTTTTGGGCACCCCAACCGTCCGGCGACTGCCGTCCGGTCCCAGCTAATATGGGCAGTCCGGGTTAAAGGTTCAAGAACGCGGGAAAACAGGCCTTGAGTGGGGCTCAATGGGCCCTCCGGCGGCGTCCATGCCCGGCGCACATCAGTGCCGGGTTTCATGGTGCGGGCAATCCGTGCCGGGTCATGCCATCGCAGCCAGGTAACGGAATGGTCTGAAATAAGAAACTCGTCACGCGCTATCGCGTGCGCGCGACGTAAAAATTTCTGAACGCACATCGTTAGCGGCGATGGTTAAATTAAGCATGCGTGTTTTCCTTACTTATTCAAAATTGTTCTAAAGGCCGCGCGATTGCGCAAGGCCTCGATAATATCCCCGCAGCCCGACGACAAAAATTAAACGGGCGCAGGGGAGCCGGCATTGTTGACTCGCAGCATCGATATCGATCCGTTCGAGCTGACGATCGAAGAAAAGATTTATCGCGGCGCCAAGCGCCTGTGCATTGCCAGCGCCATCGCCGCGGTGATGCTGAGCGCGCTCGACCTCGCCGACATTCGTTCGCTGCAGAGCGCGGCTGAATTTTTCCATCTCGATCGCCAGCGCATCGCCGATCTGCCCGGGGTGTTGCGCACCGGAATCCACAGCATCGAGTTGGCTTGGCCGTCGCCATCCGCACGCGCCATGATCCCGCGCGATGTGACGGCGTCTGCGGAACCCGCGCCGGCCGTTATGAAGCCGACGCTGATCGACGATCTTGCCGACACGCGCGAATTAGATGCCGTTCAATTTGCCATGCAGTCGCCGCTGTCGTGGAAAAATGCCGACGTGCCGATTGTCGCCGTGCCGCCTCCTGCCGTACCGCCTTCCGCCGCGCTGGTCTTTGCCAGCGCCGACCCCGCGCCGCTGAACCTGCCGCCGATCACGCCGGTTTCCTTGCCGATGGCAGAGCCGATCCCGCTCAAAATGGTGCCGATGCCGCGCGCCGCACCTGGCGCACCGCCGCCGTCGCCGGCCGAGCGGCTGCATCTCGGAGGCGCGGAACGAGCCAAAGCCGAACGTTGCCTGTCCAATGCCATCTATTTCGAGGCGCGCGACCAACCCTATCAAGGCCAGGTCGCGGTCGCGCAGGTAGTGATCAACCGTGTGTTCTCGGGCGTTTATCCGAACGACGTCTGCGGTGTGGTCTATCAGAACGCCAGCCATCATCTGGCTTGCCAATTCACCTTTGCCTGCGACGGCAAGCGCAAGACGATCAACGAGTTCGGCTCCTGGGCGCGCGCCCGCCGCATCGCTCGCGAGACTCTGGACGGCGAGCTCTACGTCACGGCCGTATCAACGGCGACGCATTATCACGCCGCCTATGTGCATCCCTATTGGGTGCGCGAGATGCATCGCTATGCGCGCGAGGGCATTCATCTGTTTTATCGCCCAAAAGCATGGGGCAACGGTTCGGACGAACCGATCTGGTCGCGCATACAACTCGATGAGAAAAAGAAACTCGCGGCGAACAAGAAGTAGTCGTCAAAGCTTCAGCTTGAACAGTTTGATCGCGTTCTCGCGGCCGATCTTGGCGCGGTCGGCCTCGCTGATATTTGCCGCGTCAAACCACTGCGCGCCTTCGCCCACATCCTCGAACGGCCAATCGACCGAAAACATCACGCGGTCGGCGCCCATCTCGGTCATGGCATTGACCAGGGATGGCGTGTGGAAGTTGCCCGACGTGGTGAGATGAAAGTGCTTGCGGAAATAATGCCCGACGCCGTTTTTCGCAGCGTAGCGATGCGGCTCCTTCATCCAGCCATTGCGGCCGTCGACGCGCCAGAGCTGAACCGGAATTCCTTCGCCCAAGTGTCCGAGCACCATCTTCAGGCGCGGATGCTCGTCGAATAATCCGCTGCCGATCAGGCGCAGCGCGTGCACTGCCGTTTCCGCCGAGAACGCCCAATTCGGCCCGAGCATCCAAGGGTGCCCTTCATATTGGCGGCTCCAGCTCGGCAGCGGATTGCGCGGATGCAGATAGAACGGAAGGTCGAGCGCCTCGACCGCGCGCCAGAACGGCCGATACTGCGGCAGGTCGTAATAAGTCACGTTGTCCGCCGTGACACTTTGCGAAAAGCCATTGACCAGCGCACCGACGAACCCAAGCTCTTTGATGCAGCGTTTAAGCTCCGCAGTCGCTGCTTCCGGGTCCTGCATCGGCAAAGCGGCAAAACCCGCAAAGCGATCGGGGCGCTTTTGTACTTCGGCGGCCAGCACGTCGTTGGCTTCGCGCGCCACTGCGATGGCCTGCTTTACGTCGTGGATCGCCTGTACCGCCGGCGCATTGAGCGACAGGATCATCAATTCGACGCCGTGCTTATCCATTTCGCGTAGGCGCATGTCCTGGATGTCCGTCAGACGCGGGCCCAGATCCGGCCACACATGGGCGCCGAATACTTTCGAATCGCCGAGTGTCGCCTCGATGGCGAAATGATCCTCCAGCGTGATTTTGCCGAGCATGGCGTTTCCCCTATGGCTTTTGCGGCATCATGCATGGCCCCGAGGCAATAAAAAAGCCGCCCCGGCGGGCGGCTCTTTCTAAGTGGTGGAGCCAGGCGGGATCGAACCGCCGACCTCCTGCATGCCATGCAGGCGCTCTCCCAGCTGAGCTATGGCCCCAATCCGTTTGTCTGCCGCGGTGGGAACGCGCGCAGCGTCCGCCGGCCTGCTAGCCGGCGAACCTCATGTCTCTTCTTCCTTCTCGATGGTCTCACCGATGATGTCGGTCACATCGGGATCGCCTTCTTCCTCTTCCTCGATGAATGCGGCGTCGTCGGTACCGGGCTCGATCTCGACTTCCTCAATCTCGCCGGCCGCGCCTGCCGCCGGCTTCTTGCCCTGCTGCTCGGCCTCGGCATCCTCAAGCGAAACGAATTCGGCATCGGCGGTCTCGGGTACTACCGCTTCCGGCTCCGCCACCGGAGCAGGCGCGGGCCGCGCGACCGGCGCTGCCGGTTCGGGCCGCGAGCGCGACTGCGGCGGCACGACGATCGGGACTACCTTGCCGGTATAGGGAGAAATCACCGGTGTCTTGCCGAGATCGTAGAACTTGCGGCCGGTTTCCGGACAGACGCGTTTGGTGCCGAGTTCTGTTTTCGCCACTGTCAGTTTCCTCGAAATGATCGATAAATCGGTGTTTCACTTGGCTAGTTGCAACGCCTCTGTCAATAGCGCAGGCGTCCTTGGCAAGGGCTTAACGCCCCACAAAAGCCTTCAGATGACGGCTCGCGCAGACGCGTGGTAGGACGGCGCCACCGTTAAGGAAAGCGCCCGTGGACCAGGCCTCATCGACACCATTGACCGCCCGCCGCGGCGGCCCCTTGCAGGGCCGCAGCCGAGTGCCGGGCGATAAATCGATCTCGCACCGTGCCCTGATTCTAGGCGCTCTCACGGTTGGCGAAACCACGATTGCCGGCCTGCTGGAAGGCGAAGATGTCTTACATACGGCGCAGGCCATGCGCGCGTTGGGCGCCCGGCTGGAGCGCGGCGGTGACGGCATGTGGCGTATTCATGGCGTCGGCGTCGGCGGTTTTGCCGCGCCCGCAGGGCCGCTCGATTTCGGCAATTCGGGCACCGGGGTAAGGCTGGCGATCGGCGCGCTGGCAGGCTCGCCCGTGACAGCAACTTTTATCGGCGATGCGTCCTTGAACAAGCGGCCGATGCGGCGCGTGCTTGACCCACTGGAGCGCATGGGCGCGCGCGTCATTGAAGCCGCAGGCGACGGCCGGCTGCCGCTCACATTGCAAGGCGCGGTCGAGCCGGTTCCGATCGTCTATGAATCGCCGGTGCCCTCGGCGCAGCTTAAGTCGGCGGTGTTGCTGGCGGGGCTTTCCGCGCCGGGCGAGACCACGGTGATCGAGACCGAGGCCAGCCGCGATCACACCGAAAAATTGCTCAAACATTTCGGCGCAAAGCTCACCAGCAAGCCGCGCGGCGAGCACGGCCGCCGCATCACGCTGCTAGGCCAGCCCGAGCTCGAGCCCGCCAATGTGGTAGTGCCGGCCGATCCTTCGTCGGCGGCCTTCCCGATGGTCGCAAGTCTTTTGGTACCCGGCTCGGATTTGATTCTCGAGGCGGTAATGACCAATCCGCTGCGCACAGGACTATTCACGACGTTGCGCGAGATGGGCGCCAACATCGAAACGTTGGCGAGCCGCGATGACGGCGGCGAGGAGGTCGCCGATCTGCGCGTGACCACGTCGAAACTCAAAGGCGTCGACGTGCCGGCCTCGCGCGCGCCCTCGATGATCGACGAATATCCGATTTTGGCGGTGGCGGCTTCGTTCGCCGAAGGCGTCACGCGCATGCGCGGCTTGAAGGAATTGCGCGTCAAGGAATCCGACCGGCTGGGGGCCACCGCCGCCATGTTGCGCGCCAATGGCGTCACCGTCGAGATCGAAGGCGACGACCTCATCGTGCATGGCAAGGGTAACGTTCCAGGCGGCGGCGAAGTCGCCACCCATATGGATCATCGCATCGCCATGGCAGCGCTGATGATGGGCTTGGCCTCAGACAATGCGGTGCGCATCGACGACAGCGCCTTCATCGCCACCAGCTTCCCCGGCTTCGTCGAACTGATGCGGAGCTTGGGCGCGGATCTCACATGATCATCGCCATCGATGGACCGGCGGCTTCGGGCAAAGGCACGCTCGGCAAAAAACTTGCGGAGCATTATGGCCTGCGTCATCTCGACAGCGGATTGCTTTACCGGGCGGTCGCCAAGGCGGTTCTCGATAACGGTTCCCAACTGGATGATAAACAAGCCGCGGTGTCGCTTGCCAAATCGCTTGATCTCGCAGCTCTCGATGAAGCCGCGCTGAAGACGCCGAAAGTGGGGGAGGCGGCCTCGATCATTTCGGCTTTTTCGGAGGTGCGCGCGGCGCTGGTCACTTTCCAGCGCGAGTTCGCAGCTAAAACGCCCGGCGCCGTGCTCGATGGCCGCGATATCGGCACCGTCATCTGCCCTAATGCCGACGTTAAGATTTACGTCACCGCCGCACCCGGGGTGCGCGCCCGCCGCCGGACCACCGAATACCGGGCTCAGGGGCGCCAGATCGACGAAAGTACAGTGCTTGCGGACATTCTCGCCCGCGACGCGCGCGACACCCAAAGGGCCATCGCGCCCCTAAAACAGGCCCAGGACGCGCACTTGCTCGATACCACCAATATGGATATATCCACGGCAATCCGGGCCGCTATCGACATCGTCGAGGCCACCCGAGCGGGCCGAGGGCGCGATTAACGCCCCTCGCTGTTGGAGGACAAAGCCCCGTTCGAGCCTCGCCGTGATGCGCGCCTGAACGAACCAAACGTTCCGAAAGCACGGTATTAGCGCCGGCCATCCGGGATTCCCGGTGGTTGCCGTTGGTCTTGCCAAGATCATCGGCCCGCGCCTTCGAACGCCATTCAAACCCCCGGCGCAGGCAAACAGGAGAATACATGGCCACGGCTGCTGCACCCACACGTGAAGATTTCGCCAAGCTGCTCGACGAATCGATGGGGACCGGAAACCTGCAAGAGGGTGCGGTCATCAAGGGCATGATCGTCGGCATCGAAAAAGACATGGCCGTGATCGACGTCGGTTTGAAGACCGAAGGTCGTGTGGCGCTGCGCGAATTCGCGGCGCCGGGCCGGCAAAACGAATTGAAGATTGGTGACGAGGTCGAGGTCTACCTGGAGCGCGTCGAGAACGCGCTCGGTGAGGCTGTTCTATCCAGGGATAAGGCGCGGCGCGAGGAAAGCTGGGGCAAGCTGGAGACCGCTTTCAAGAACAACGAGAAGGTCCAGGGCGTCATATTCAACCAAGTCAAGGGCGGCTTCACCGTCGATCTCGACGGCGCCGTGGCCTTCCTGCCGCGCTCGCAGGTCGATATTCGTCCGATCCGCGACGTTACCCCGCTGATGAACGTCAATCAGCCGTTCCAGATTTTGAAAATGGATCGCCGCCGCGGCAACATCGTGGTCTCGCGTCGTACGGTTCTCGAAGAGACGCGCGCCGAACAGCGCCAGGAGCTTGTGCAGAACCTCGAAGAGGGTCAGGTCATCGACGGCGTGGTCAAGAACATCACCGACTACGGCGCCTTCGTGGACCTGGGCGGCATCGACGGCTTGCTGCACGTCACCGACATCGCCTGGCGGCGCGTCAATCACCCGACCGAAGTGCTCAATATTGGTCAGCAGGTGAAGGTCAAGATCATCAAGATCAACCACGAGACTCACCGAATTTCTCTGGGCATGAAGCAACTGCTCGACGATCCGTGGCAGGGCATCGAGGCCAAGTTCCCGGTCGGCACAAAGTTCAAGGGCCGCGTCACCAACATCACCGACTACGGCGCGTTCGTCGAATTGGAACCGGGCATCGAGGGCCTGATCCACGTCTCCGAAATGTCGTGGACCAAGAAAAACGTTCATCCCGGCAAGATTGTCTCGACCTCGCAGGAAGTCGAAGTGCAGATCCTCGAAGTCGATCCGGTCAAGCGCCGCATTTCGCTCGGTCTCAAGCAGACCATGCGCAATCCGTGGGAAGTCTTCGTCGAGAAGCATCCCCCGGGCTCGACCGTGGAAGGAGAAGTCAAGAACAAGACGGAGTTCGGCCTGTTCTTAGGCCTCGACGGCGAAGTGGACGGCATGGTTCATCTGTCTGATCTGGACTGGAAGCGTCCGGGCGAGCAGGTGATCGAGGAGTACAAAAAAGGTGACATGGTCAAGGCGCAAGTGCTCGACGTCGATGTCGAGAAGGAGCGCATCTCCTTGGGCATCAAGCAACTCGCGGGCGACCCGATGGAGTCGGCCGGCGAACTCAAGAAGAACTCGGTGGTCACTTGCGAAGTGACCGAGGTCAAGGAAGGCGGCCTTGAGGTCAAGCTCGTCGGGACCGAGCTCACCGCCTTCATCAAGCGCGCCGATCTGGCGCGCGATCGTGGCGAGCAGAGGCCCGAACGCTTCGCAGTGGGCCAGAAAGTCGATGCTCGTGTCACCGCCTTCGACCGCAAGACCCATAAGGTTTCCGTCTCCATCAAGGCGCTCGAAGTTGCCGAGGAGAAGGAAGCGCTCGCGCAATACGGCTCCGCCGATTCCGGCGCCTCACTCGGCGACATCCTGGGTGCTGCGCTGAAGCAGCGCGACGACAAGCCTGAGGATGCCGAAAAGGAAAAAGCCGAGGAATAGGCCACTGATCGGCCACCTTCAGGTTCAAAATCTAAACCCCCGGGCTTGACCCGGGGGTTTTTCGTTGTGACATGAGCGTGCCATAAGCGTTCAGTCGTCGTTCCAAGGAGCGAGAGGCCATGTCGCTCGATGCCGATGCCATCGTCGATCGCCGCCGCATGCGGCGCAAACTCACCTTTTGGCGCGCCGGCGCCGTGCTCATTGCTTTGCTTGCGCTGATAGGTCTCGCCGTAGCGCTGGTGCCCGGTGGCCGGTTGTTGCCTGACCACGACTACATTGCCCGCATCAGAATCCAGGGCCTGATTCGCGGCAACCAGGACCGCGTCGAGGCGCTCGAGCGGCTGGCCAAGTCGCGCGCCAAAGCCGTGATCGTGCATGTCGATAGCCCGGGCGGCACCACCGCCGGCTCCCAACAGCTTTACGACAGCTTGCGCGCGCTGCAGGCCAAGAAGCCGATGGTGGTGGTGGTGGACGGACTGGCCGCGTCGGGCGCCTATATTGCCGCGATCTCGGCTGACCACATCATCGCCCAGGATACCTCGCTCGTTGGCTCGATCGGCGTGCTGTTCCAGTATCCGAACTTCACGCAAGTGCTCAAAACCATCGGTATCCAGATGGAAGAGATCAAATCCTCACCGCTGAAAGCCGCGCCCAACGGGTTCGAGCCGACCAGTCCGGAGGCGCGCGCCGCCATCAACGCCATCGTGGTCGATTCCTATGCCTGGTTTAAGAATCTGGTAAAGGACCGCCGCCGGTTGGACGACGCGCAATTGGCCGCTATCGACGACGGCCGTGTCTTCACCGGTCGCCAGGGCGTCGGACTAAGGCTGGTGGACGGCCTCGGCAACGAAAAGACCGCTGTGGCTTGGCTGGAGAAGGAAAAGAAGGTCCCGGACAATACGCCGGTGCGCGATTTCTCGCTGGAGCCGCGATTCAGCGAGTTTTCCTTCCTTCATGTCGCGGCCTGGACTTTCCAGGCGGTCGGCCTGAGCGCCATGGCGCAGCGCATCGAGGGCTGGGGTGCAGTGCAAGCAGTCGAGCGACTCAATCTTGACGGTCTCTTGACGCTTTGGCACCCTCCCTCGTCCAACTAGCCCAGATCGACCGAGGCGGCGTTCAATGATCAAGTCAGAGCTTGTCCAGCAGATTGCCTCACAAAACCCCCACCTCTATCAGCGCGACGTCGAGAACATCGTCAACGCCATCTTGGGCGAAGTGACCAATGCGATGGCGCGCGGCGACCGCGTTGAGTTGCGTGGCTTCGGGGCCTTCTCGGTCAAGCACCGGCCAGCCCGCACCGGGCGCAATCCGCGCACCGGCGCCCATGTCTCGGTCGAGCAGAAATCGGTGCCGTTCTTCAAGACCGGCAAGGAAATGCGCGAACGGCTGAACAAGACCGGTCCGGCTTAAGCCGCCGCCATATTTCCACGTTATTTTCCGTCATGCCCGGCCTTGTGCCGGGCATCCACGTCTTAGAGACTATCGCTAACTACTAACTAGAAGACGTGGATGGCCGGGGCATAGGCGAGCGCAGCGACGCTATCCTCGGGACGGCTGTTCCCGACCGTGACGAAGGCCGAAACATGTTCCGTAAGATCGTCACCGCCATCATCGTCGTCCCGCTGGCCGCGGTGATTGTTGCCTTCGCGGTCGCCAATCGGCAGACCGTGACGGTGTCGTTCGATCCATTCTCGTCGGCTTCCCCCGCCTATGCGGTGACTTTGCCCTTGTTCGCTGTGATCCTCCTGGTTCTCATTGTCGGCGTGCTGGTTGGTGGCTGCGCGGCCTGGCTGCGCCAAGGCAAATGGCGGCGCGGCGCCCGCCGCTTCGAAGGCGAGGTACGTGCCCTGCATTCCGAGATGGACGCCTTTCGTCGCCGCTTCGGCACAACCGAGAAGCCGCCGGTCCCGGTCGAGCCCAGTCCGTTGGTGATCCCGCCGCCCGTGCCGTGAACCAAGCCGGCGGTTCCGCTTTGCGGCCTAAGGGATAAGGCGCTAGAAAACCCCATTATGCCCCTGATCGTCAAAATATGCGGTTTGAAAAACTCGGAAGCGCTTGATGCGGCGCTGGAATCCGGCGCGGATATGGTTGGTTTCGTGTTCTTCCCGCCGAGCCCGCGTCATCTCGCCTATGAGACCGCGCGTGCGCTGGGCGAGCGCGTTAAAGGCCGCGCCGGCAAAGTGGCGCTCACCGTTGATGCCGACGACGAGACATTTGCCGCTCTCATCGAGGCGCTTAAGCCCGACATGCTGCAATTGCACGGCGCCGAGCCACCCGAGCGGGTGGCGATGGTGCGCGCGCGCTTTCGTTTGCCGGTGATGAAGGCGTTGCCGATCGCCGATCGCGCTGATCTCGCGCGTATCGATCTCTACAAGAAAGTTGCCGATCGCATTTTGTTCGATGCGCGCGCGCCGCAAGATGCAACCCGGCCAGGTGGACTGGGCACGCCGTTCGATTGGACGCTGCTCAAAGGTGCCGATCCGGGAATTCCCTTCATGTTGTCGGGCGGGCTCAATGCCGGCAATGTCGCTGAGGCGTTGCGCATCACGCGTGCAAGCGGCGTCGATGTGTCATCCGGCGTGGAACGCGCGCCCGGCGAAAAGGATCCCGACAAAATAAGAGCCTTCATCCGCGTGGCGCGCGCGGCGGAAGCAGTACTTGCGGTGAACGCATGACCGTGCCGCAGCCTAATTCGTTCCGCACCGGTCCCGACGAGCGCGGGCATTTTGGCATCTATGGCGGCCGCTTTGTTGCCGAGACGCTGATGCCCCTGATCCTTGAGCTGGAGAAGGCCTACGCTGCGGCCAAGGCCGATCCGAAATTTCAAAAGGAAATGGACGGCTACCTCACAAATTATGTTGGCCGGCCGTCGCCTTTGTATTTCGCCGAGCGGCTTACTGCGCACTGCGGCGGCGCGAAGATTTACTTCAAGCGCGAGGAGCTCAATCACACCGGCGCGCACAAAGTGAATAACGTGCTCGGCCAGATCATGCTGGCCAAGCGCATGGGCAAGACGCGCATCATCGCCGAAACCGGCGCCGGCATGCATGGCGTCGCCACCGCCACGCTCTGCGCCAAGTTCGGGCTGCCCTGCATCGTCTACATGGGCGCCGTCGATGTCGAACGGCAGAAGCCGAACGTGCTGAGGATGAAGATGCTCGGGGCCGAGGTTCGCGCTGTCGAGTCGGGTTCTAAGACGCTGAAAGATGCGATGAACGAGGCGCTGCGGGACTGGGTTACCAACGTTACCGACACGTTTTATTGCATCGGCACCGTCGCCGGCCCGCATCCTTATCCCGCGATGGTGCGCGATTTCCAATGCATCATCGGCCGCGAGACGCGCGAGCAAATGCAGGCCGCCGAAGGCCGTCTGCCGGATTCACTGATTGCCTGCATAGGCGGCGGCTCCAACGCCATGGGTCTGTTCCATCCGTTCCTCGACGAGCGCGCGATTGAAATCTACGGCGTCGAAGCGGCTGGCCACGGTCTGCCGAGCGGCCAGCACGCGGCCTCCATCGCCGGAGGCAAACCGGGCGTGCTGCACGGCAACCGCACTTATCTCTTGATGAACGGCGACGGGCAGATTGAGGAAGCGCATTCAATCAGCGCCGGTCTCGATTATCCCGGCATCGGTCCCGAGCATGCCTGGCTCAATGACATGGGTCGCGTGAAATTCCTCTCGGCCACCGATGACGAAGCCGTTGCCGCGTTTCAACTGTGCAGCAAGCTTGAAGGCATCATTCCGGCGCTTGAGCCGGCGCATGCGCTCGCACGCGTTTTCGACCTGGCACCCAAAAAGCCGAAGGATCACCTGATGGTGGTCAATCTCTCAGGCCGAGGCGACAAGGATCTGGATTCGGTGGCGGCGTTTCTTGAAAGCAAGAAGCGATGAGCACCCGCATCGACAAGCGCTTTGCTGCGCTCAAGCAGGAAGGCCGTGCCGCGCTGGTGACTTTCACCATGGCGGGCGACCCCGACTATGAAACTTCGCTCGCCATCGCCCAGGCGCTGCCGAAAGCCGGCGCCGATGTGATCGAACTGGGCATGCCCTTTACCGATCCGATGGCCGACGGTCCGGCGATCCAGGCGGCCGGCGTGCGCGCTCTCAAGGCCGGCCAGAACATGAAGAAGACATTGGAGTTGGTGCGCTCATTCCGGAAATCTGACGACGCGACGCCGATCGTGCTGATGGGTTACTACAATCCGATCTACATTTACGGCGTCGACAAATTCCTCACGGATGCAAAAGCCACTGGCGTCGATGGCTTGATCGTGGTCGATCTGCCGCCCGAGGAAGACGACGAGCTCTGCCTTCCGACTTTGAAAACAGGGCTCAACTTCATTCGGTTGGCGACGCCCACCACCGATGACAAGCGTC
>Ga0207933_1002168_pt1 | contig 13161 bp, 12 predicted proteins | sample NGESurdeep092012_4_FD_184488 | JGI IMG/M metagenome (GOLD analysis project Ga0207933, IMG submission 184488) | Arctic peat soil microbial communities from Barrow, Alaska - NGEE Surface sample F53-3 deep-092012 (SPAdes) | ecosystem: Environmental > Terrestrial > Soil > Wetlands > Peat ... | reverse complement strand
AATTTATGCGCCAACTCCTTTCGGGCCATAAATTTTATGAGCAGAAAAAGCCATTAAATCTATTCCATCTTTGATTACATCAACCGGAATTTTACCTACAGCCTGGGTAGCATCAGAAAAAAAAAGGATTCCTTTTTCTTTAGCAATTGCGCCTATTTCTTTTATTGATTGAATAACGCCAATTTCATTATTTGCATACATAATGCAAATTAAAATCGTAGAAGGTTTGATAGAATTTTTCAACTCTTTAATGTCAATTAAACCTTCACCATCCACATTAAGATAAGTTATCTCTGCGCCAAATTTTTCAAGATGTTTACAAGAATCCAGAATTGCTTTGTGTTCTGTTTTAGCGGTGATAATGTGATTGCCTTTTGTAGAATACATTTCAAAAACTCCTTTCAATGCAAGATTATCTGATTCAGTAGCTCCTGAAGTAAAAATAATTTCATTAGGTTCAGCATTAATTAAATGAGCCAGTTGTTCCCTTGCAATTTCTACTGCTTCCTCAGCTTCCCAGCCAAAAGAATGGCTGTGGCTTGCGGCATTCCCGAAATATTTAATAAAAAAGGGAATCATGTTTTCCAATACGCGCGGGTCCATCGGAGTGGTTGCGTTATTATCAAGATATATTGGAAAATGCAGCATTAATTTTTTAAAACAAAATTACCTTAAACGTTTCAGAGTTCATTTTTAGTGAAGAAACCTCTTTTAACTTAAATTTGAAAAAATATTTTATGAAAAAAATTGAGCATGTTGGAATTGCAGTAAAGCAATTATCAATTTCAATTCCCCTGTTTGAAAAGTTATTAAATACAAATTGTTATAAAACAGAATTAGTAAGCAGTGAACAAGTAAATACTGCATTTTTTGCGTTAGGCGAAAATAAAATTGAGTTGCTGGAAGCAAATTCAGAAGAAAGCGTTATTAATAAATTTATTCAGAAGAAAGGAGAAGGGCTTCATCACATTGCTTTTGAAGTAGATGATATTGAATCCGAAATGAACCGTTTAGTACACGAAGGTTTTATTTTATTAAATGAAAAACCAAAGCCTGGGGCTGATAATAAAATGGTTTGTTTTCTTCATCCAAAAGAAACAAATGGAGTACTTATTGAATTGGTAATGGAAATAAAATCATAAAATAAAAATTGTTGTTTTTTATTGGTTTACTGGCCATTAATTTATTGGAAATACAATTTAACAGAAAAGTTTTTTAGAAGCTACGTTTTCCCTTAACCTATATCAAGGTTTATTCTTAGCTTATATCATTGTTGAAAATCTATAATTGTATCAATTTTGTGTAATTAATAAAAATTATAAACAGTAAACAAACAAATAATGGCAAAAACAATTCTGCACAAAGCAAACACACGCGGCCATGCCGATCATGGCTGGCTGAATAGTTATCATACTTTTAGTTTTGCAAACTACAATAATCCTGAAAGAGTTCATTTTGGGGCATTGCGTGTATTAAATGATGATACCGTAAGCCGCGGAATGGGATTCGGAAAGCATCCACATGATAATATGGAAATCATTTCTATTCCTTTGGAAGGCGATTTGGAACATAAGGACAGCATGGGGAATACTACTGTTATCAAACAAGGCGACATACAGGTAATGAGCGCAGGCACTGGTATACAGCATAGCGAATACAATAAAAATAAGGATGTGCCTGTAAAATTTTTGCAGATTTGGATTTTCCCCGACAAAAAAAATGTTGCTCCCCGATATGGCCAGGTTTCCTTAAACGAAAATGAAAGGCATAATAAATTACAACAAATACTTTCGCCTGATCCAGATGATGAAGGTGTTTGGATTTATCAAAATGCCTGGTTTCATTTGGGTAAATTCGACAAAGATTTTAGTACAGTATATACTTTTAAGAAAGAAGGAAACGGGTTGTATATTTTTGTTTTAAAAGGAGACATTACAGTTGACAATCAAAAATTGAACACTCGGGATGGGTTTGGAATCTGGGAAACCGATAAAGTAAATATTAAAGCTGATAGCGATGCGGAATTTTTATTAATGGAAGTTCCGATGGCTTTTTAAAAAGGTTTAAGTAATTTGAAAACTATATTCTTTATTTTAAAAAATTATTATGGAAAAGATACAAATATTAGCCATTGGGCGCGGTCCGGTTTTGCTGCAAAAGTTATCCCGGTTTATTAATGAAAATCCTGAATGGGAAAGCTCGGCCACAGTAGATGATGAAACGGCTATCAAATTATTTCAACAAAGGCATTACGATATTGTTTTATTATTGAATAGCCTGATGGACGAATCAGTAAATAAACTTACTTCTGTTTTTTCGTTCCAAAATCCGGACTTACTCATTATAAAAGACATCGGAGATTCTACTCAAATACTTGAAGATAAAATTAATAAGGCTCTTGAAATGAAAAAGAAGACGGTGAATATTGTTGATGATGTGTTTAAGGAAACAAAAAAGGATGATGATACAGTAAAGCAGTAAATAATGGCTTTTCTTATTTTGAATTCCAGGATTCCAATAATTCATTTAATCAATTCTACCTTTAGATTTTAACCTAACCTTCTTTTTTTTAGATTGGATTTTTAATTTAATTTTGCATTCCTTAAAAACGGTGGTTGTAGCTCAGTTGGTTAGAGCATCAGATTGTGATTCTGAGGGTCGTGGGTTCGAGCCCCATCATCCACCCCAAAAAACCCACTTTCAGGTGGGTTTTACTTTTTTAAATATTACAATAATAGTGTCCGAAAAACCGTCTATACTTTTTACAGAAACCTTTGTTAATTCAATCAGTTACTTTTAAAGTACAATTTTAATCTTTGTTACTTTTACGTATGAACCCAATAATCAGTTTTATTATGAGCAAAAAATTTATACCCGTACTTCTTATTTTAATCTTAGTTGGCCTATTTATAGGATACGGAGTGAAGGGGAGAAGTGATTCAAACGACCCAAAAACAAAATATGAAAAAATATTACAAAATGTAGGAATTGTTTTGGAAGAGGGGCATTATAACCCCAAGAAAATTGACGATAAATTTTCAGAGGAAGTTTTAAAAAAATATGAAAATGACCTTGATCCTGATAAATACATTTTTTTGCAATCGGATATTGATGGATTTAAAAAATATAAAGACAGGATAGACGATGAAATTCATGGCGCACCACTTGAGTCATTTTATGCAGTAAGTAATGTTTACCTTAAAAGAATTGACGAAGTAGCAGCTTCTTATAAAGAAATATTAAAGCACACTTTTGATTTCAACAAAGATGAATTCCTGCAAACAGATGGCGATAAAAGAACTTATCCCGCAACTGTTGCGGAAAGAAATGATTATGGAAGAAAGCGTTTAAAATACCTCGTTCTGGGAAGGTATATAGACCTACAGAATGAAAGAGATTCCAGTAAAGATTCAGTATATAAGGCTGACTCAACATTACAGCGTGAAGCCATAACTATTGTTGCCAGGCAGATGGACCGTTATTTTGAAACTTTAAAAAACCATAATTCTACTGATGAATTATTTAGCACTTTTGTAAATGATATTACCAGTAGTATGGACCCTCACACTAGCTATTTTGCGCCAGTTGATAAAAGGAGTTTTGATGAAATGCTGAGTGGAACATTTTATGGAATAGGAGCTCAGCTGGTGCCAAAAGATGGTAAAATATTAATAGGTGACCTTATCACAGGAATGCCAGCCTGGAAATCAGGGCTAATAACTCCGGGAGATGAAATTATGAAAGTTGCCCAAGGTGATGGAACCCCGGTTGATGTCACTGGCTATTCTGTAACAGATGCAGTTAAACTGATTCGGGGGGAAACAAGAGGGTCTATTGTAAAACTGACTTTAAAAAAAGCGGATGGTTCTATTAAAGTGGCACCAATTGCAAGGGATAAGATTTCTTTGGATGCTACTTTTGCCAGAAGCGCTGTGCTCAGCAATAACGGGCATAAAATCGGCTATATTTTTTTACCAGAATTCTATGCGAATTTTGATGATCCTTCCGGAAGGCGTTCTTCAACTGATGTTGCTATAGAAGTTGAAAAATTGAAAGCTGCTCATGTGGAAGGAATTGTAATTGACCTCAGAGGAAATGGTGGAGGCTCACTTTCAGATGTAGTGGATATGGTAGGATTGTTTATAAAAGGTGGGCCTGTTGTTCAGGTAAAAGGCCGGGAGGGTGCCCCAAGTGTTTTAGAAGATAAAGATAAAGAAGTTTTATATACCGGGCCATTAGCTGTAATGGTTGATGAGCTAAGTGCTTCGGCTTCGGAAATTTTTGCGGCAGCGATACAGGATTATCATCGTGGCATCATCATAGGAAGTTCCACTTATGGTAAAGGAACAGTACAAAGAAGTATTTCTCTTGACCCTCAATCAGAAAATCCATTTTTTTCTCATCCTTCAGAAGGATTAGGAGATGTGAAACTTACATTCAGGAAATTTTATAGAATCAATGGAGGCGCCACTCAATTGAGAGGAGTTACTCCTGATATAATTATTCCGGACAGGTTAGAAAATGCTAAGTTGCGTGAAAAAGACAATCCTGATGCTTTAGCATGGGACCAGATACCAAAAGCCAATTATACACCATGGAATCCAGGCTATAGCTACACTTCAGCAGTAGAAACTATTAACTCTGCAATAAATAAAAATGTAGATTTTAAAGGTATTAAGGAACAAGTAAGCCTCCTGGATAAATACAGGGACGAAGAAACCCCTTTGAACATTGTGAAGTACAAACAGATGCAGAAAAACATTGAAGCTGCTGCTATAAAATTAGACGACTATTCAAAATCCCCTGTTAGCCTGGATCCAAAAACTCTTACTCCTGATTCAATAGCAATCGCTGGCGATAGTTCTAAAATTAAAATGCAGAAACAATTTTTAACATCCATTGGGAGCGATTTATATATAGATGAAACTGTAAAGGCATTAGAAATAGTAATTGGTGAAAAACAAATTGCCGAAGCAACTAAAAATTAAAAATAGAAATAAAATTTTGATTAAAACCGGTGGAAACGCCGGTTTTTTTGTTCAATCACTTTAGTATCAGGTATAAAATAAAATCCACCTTATTTGTTGCTTCACTATAAAAAATAAGATGATTTTTTAATGAAACTTTAAAACTTAACTTTATCATAAACAACATATTATTTTTATTAGATATAGTTAAGAGTACTTTTGTAATAAAAAGCAAGCAGAATAATGCCTAATCTTGTTTCCGATACCTTATTTCAGTTGGTTCACTCTCTTGAAAAAGCAGAAAAAAGGCATTTTAAACTCTATATAAAAAGAAGTTCAGCAAAAGAAGACCTTAAAATTATCAGGCTTTTTGACGCATTAGATAAGTTGCAGGAATATGATGAGAAAGTGCTTTTAAAATTATTAAAAGACATTTCAAAACCACAATTAGCGAATTTAAAAACGCATTTATATAAGCAACTCCTTGCGAGCCTTCGTTTACTGAAAACTAATGACAATATTGATCTCAAATTGAGTGAGCATTTGGATAATGCGCGGCTTCTTTATAATAAAGGGCTAAAATTGCAAAGCCTTAATATTCTTGAGAAAGCAAAAGAACTGGCTAAGTCCAATCAAAAAATGAATTTCCTCGTTCAGGTAATTTCGCTTGAGAAAAAAATTGAAACGCTTCATATTACAAGAAGTACGTTGGAAAAAACAGAGCTTTTGGCTGAAGAAGCACTTGCCATTAGTGAACATATTGATAGAGTAACCAAACTTTCAAATCTTGCATTGCTGCTTTACCGATGGTTTGTTAAAAACGGCCATGCAAGAAATGTAGCAGATGAAAAAGATATCCGCAGTTTTTTTAAAAGTTCACTTCCTGAAGATGAAAACGCCATAAATGGTTTTTACGAAAAATTGTATTTGTATCAAAGCTATTGCTGGTATGGGTTTATCAGGCAGGATTTTTTGATGTATTACCGTTACAGCCAGAAATGGATTGATTTATTTAATGAAAATGAGGTAATGATTGCTGTGGAAACCGGCCATTATATAAAAGGAATGCACAATTTACTGAACGCCCATTTCGACCTTCGCAATTTTAAAGCTTTTCAAATTACACTTGATCAATTTGAGAAATTTGCAAAATCGCCGGCTGCCAATCAATATGATAATTTCAGAACACACACTTCAATTTATATTAACAGCGCCAAAATAAACCAATTTTTGATGAAAGGCGACTTCCTGGAAGGCATTGCGATTGTACCTGAAGTAGAAAATAAATTGAATGAATATGCGCTGTTTGTAGATATGCACCGCATTCTCGTTTTCAATTATAAATTCGCTTCGCTTTATTTTGGTGCGGGCGAATATGAAAAAGCAATTGATTATCTACATAAGATTATCAACGACAGTCAACACGGGCTCAGAATTGATTTGCAATGTTATGCAAGATTGATGCATTTGCTTTGCCATTATGAAATAGGCAATGAAGAAATTTTAGAATCTCTTATTAAATCTGTTTATCGTTTTATGGCGCGAATGAAAAACCTGACCATAGTGGAAGAAGCTATTTTTACTTTTCTGAGGCATTCTTTTAAAGTAAATTCAAGGCTTTTAAAACCAGAGCTAGAGCAGTTTCTAAAGAAAATCAAACACCTGGAGAAAAATCGTTTTGAAACCAGGTCATTTGCTTACCTGGATGTTATTTCATGGGTAGAAAGTAAAGTATATGACAAACCGATGGGAGAAATTATACATGCTAAATATTTGAAAAGCCCTCATAGAGATAAAAAGTAAGGCAATGGCAAAAAAATAAAATTTAAAACCTAAAGCAGGCTCTTCTATTCTAAAGATTTATCTCTTCAAAATCTTTTCCCTTTTCATCTTTTTTCAAAAACAATTAGTTTTACAGATAATAGTTTAATAATATGGCCTTTGTTGCAGAAGATATTCTTACGTTTTTTAAAAAAAATAATTCAGAAAATATTATCAATTTTCAAAAACTTCCTATGTCCGGAGGAGACAGGATTTATTTTCGTATTGAAACCGAAAAAAAATCTTACATAGCTACTTACGATGAGAACGCAAGGGAGAGCGAAACCTTTTTATATTTCACTCAGCACTTTTCTAAAATTAATGCGCCGGTGCCTAAAATATATTTTACATCCGGAGATAATAAAATGTACATCCAGCAAGATTTCGGGCCTGTTTCTTTATTGAACGAACTTGAAAAATATGGACAAAACGAATATGTATATTCTTTGTTTCAAAAAAGCCTGAAATCGCTTGCGCAACTTCAAATAAATGGTATAAAAAATTTGGATAATTCCTTTTGCCTTACTTCAAAAGAATTTGGAAAGCAGGCGATATTGAGCGATCTTTTATATTTCAAATATTATTTTCTCGACACACTTAAAATCCCTTATGATAAAGAAAAACTCATTGAAGATTTTGAAGCGCTGAGCAATTACCTTACCCGCGTTGAGCATTCTTATTTTATGTTTCGCGATTTTCAAAGCAGGAATATTTATATTGAAAAAGAGGAAGTTCATTTTATAGATTACCAGGGAGGAATGACAGGCGCATTGCAATATGATGTGGCTTCTTTATTATGGCAGGCACGAGCCAATCTTTCTGACGAATGGAAAAATTCTTTGCTGGAATATTATATGGATTGTGTGAGCGAAATTTTACAAAAAACATTAGATAGAATCCGTTTTGTAAGCCAATATAATGGCTACGTTTTAATAAGGCTGATGCAGGTTTTGGGCGCTTACGGCTTTCGTGGGCTGTTCGAACGAAAAGCACAATTCCTAACAAGTATTCCTCTTGCACTTTCAAATATAAAATGGTTTTTAAGCAATAAAAAAACCGGAATTGCCTTGCCTGAATATGAACGTATTTTAAACCTGATTGTCGAGGATAATATAATGAGCCGCTTTCAGCCTTTGCAGGCAAATGAATCAACACCATTGATCATAACTATCAACAGTTTTTCTTACCTGAAATCTGGTTACCCAAAAGATAAAAGTACTAATGGCGGCGGCTTTGTTTTTGATTGCCGTGGCCTGATGAACCCCGGGCGCTTTGAAGAATATAAATTAATTACGGGACGTGATAAAGCGGTAATAGATTTTTTGGAACAGCAAACTTCTATGCCTGAATTTATGAATAGTATTTATAATATCGTTGATATCTCAGTAGAAAATTATCTCGAACGAAATTTCAAATCTTTAACTATCAGCTTTGGTTGCACAGGTGGGCAACATCGAAGCGTTTATGCCGCTGATGCTTTAACCCGGTATTTACGAAATAAATACAAAGTAAAAATTGAATTGAACCACCTTGAACAACATATTCATGAGCTTAAAGGATTTGTAAAATAACCGTCAATGAAAGCAATGATACTCGCAGCAGGTTTAGGTACTCGCCTGAAACCTTTTACGGATAAGCATCCTAAAGCATTGGCTGTTGTAAATAACAAAACCATTTTAGAGAGGAATATCCGTTTTCTCGCCTCTTTCGGAATAAAAGAAATCATTATAAATGTGCATCATTTTGCCGAGCAAGTCATTGATTTCATAAAAACAAATAATGGGTTTGGTAGCTATATTTTATTTTCTGACGAAACAAATGAAGTGCTGGAAACAGGTGGCGGAATAAAAAAAGCAAGTTGGTTTTTCGAAAAAGATACTGAACCTTTTGTTGTAATGAACGTGGATATTTTAAGTGATATGAATCTAAACAAAATGATTTTGCAACATGAGCAAAATAATCCAATTGCCACACTTGCCGTCACTTCAAGGAAAACGTCCCGATATTTTTTGTTTGATAAATCTGCTAATTTATGTGGATGGCAAAATTTAAAAACAGGCCAAAAAAAAATCAGCCGCGAAGTTTCAGATTATTATGAAAAAGCATTCAGCGGTATTCATATTATTTCGCCCAATATTTTTCCTTTAATAAAAATGGAAGGCAAATTTTCAATGGTTGATGTTTACCTCGAACTCTCTAAAACTCATAGTATCGCTTCTTTTGACCATAGCAATTCAAAATTCATTGATGTGGGTAAACCAGAAAGTATTCTAAAAGCCGAGGAAATATTTGAGTAAAAAAGAATTGTAAATTGATAAAATCCTGATTCTATTTCAATACTCCCAATTCCTTCCCCACTTTCGTAAATGCTTCTATCGCTTTATCTAAATCTTTTTGTTCATGCGCAGCACTTATTTGTACCCGGATTCTCGCCTGTCCTTTGGGAACAACCGGAAAGAAAAAACCAATTGCGTAAATTCCTTCATCCAACAACCTTGCTGCAAACTTTTGCGACAACACTGCATCGTAGAGCATAATCGGAACAATCGGGTGTTCCCCGGATTTAATATCAAATCCCGCTTCAGTCATTTTTTTCCTGAAATATTTTGTGTTGCCTTCTAATTTATCCCGCAAGTCAGTAGTTTCATTTAATAAATCAAAAACCGCCATGGAAGCACCCACAATATTTGGAGCCAAAGTATTGCTAAACAAATAAGGGCGGCTGCGCTGTCTAAGCATTTCTATCATTTCTTTTTTGCCTGAAGTAAATCCGCCATTAGCGCCTCCCAGCGCTTTTCCCAACGTGGAAGTGATAATATCTACTCTTCCTGTCACGCCCCGATATTCAGGCGTGCCTCTTCCTGTTTTGCCAATAAATCCTGTAGAATGCGAATCGTCAACCAAAACTATCGCGTCATATTTATCAGCTAAATCACAAATTTTATCGAGCTGCGCAATAGTTCCATCCATGCTGAAAGTGCCGTCTGTAACGATTACTCTGCTTCTCCCTTCTTCGGCTTCTTTCAGTTTACTTTCCAAATCTGCCATATCATTATGCTCAAAACGAAATCGTTTTGCTTTGCACAAACGAACTCCATCTATAATGCTCGCATGGTTCAACGCATCAGAAATAATTGCATCTTCTTCGCCAAACAAAGGTTCAAAAACGCCTCCGTTCGCATCGAAGCAGGCAGCATATAAAATCGTGTCTTCGGTTCCCAAAAATTCAGATATTTTCTTTTCAAGTTCTTTATGGATGTCCTGCGTTCCACAGATAAAACGCACGCTGCTTAGGCCATAGCCATGCTTATCAGATGTCTTTTTTGAAGCTTCAATCACTTTTGGATGAGCCGCTAATCCCAAATAATTATTGGAACAAAAGTTTAGAACTATTTTGCCGCCCACTTCTATTTCAGCGCCCTGGGCACTGGTAATAATTCTTTCGCTTTTATAAAGTCCGCTCGCTTTTATTTCTTCCAATTCAGCGCCAAGCCGTTTAGAAAAATTTGTATTCATAGTTGCTTATTTTTGAGGATACAAACCTACAATGAAACCATTGAAATCATACTTTCAAAATAGTTTTTGGCAGAGATGTAACTTTATTCACGATTGAGCGTATTATATGAAAACAACGGCTGGTGTAATTCAAAAATTACGTGATTGTATGACCGAGAAAGAATTTAATGATTGTGTAAATCAGTATGCAGATAATGTTTACCGGTTTATTCTGAAGAATTTAAAGCATGAAGAAGATGCCCGCGATGTGGTTCAGTCATCTTTTGAAAAAATGTGGATTAACAGGGAAAAAGTGGACAATGAAAGAAGTAAGTCTTATTTATTCACCGTGGCTTATCACCAGATGATAGACCTGATAAGGAAAAATAAAAGAGTAAAGCTGGAAGATGACTTTTCTTCTTCATTACAAACCACAAGAGAGCCGCAAAGCGAAATAAAAAGATTATTAAATCAGGCATTATACCGGTTAAGCGAAACACAACGAAGCCTTGTTTTATTGAAAGATTATGAAGGTTATTCTTATGAAGAAATTTCAGAAATAACCTCGCTAAGTGTCAGCCAGGTAAAAGTGTACTTGCACAGAGCGAGAATACAATTGAAAAATTATTTGGTGAAACCTGAAAATGTAATTTGAAATGAATATCAACAGAAATAATTACGAAGAATATTTTTTGCTTTATGCTGATGATGAATTATCAAAAGCAGAAAGAAAAATAGTAGAGGTTTTTGTAAAGGAAAATCCTGAATTCAGAGAAGAGTTTTGTATGCTGAAACTCACTATTAATATTCCTGACGATGAAATAAAATTGGAGGATAAATCTTTTTTATTTAAAAATGAAAGTTCTTTTCTTATCAATAAAAACAATTGCGAAGAAGTTTTTGTTCACTATCATGATAATGAACTTTCTGAAAAAGAAAAGCTGGAAACTGAAAATTTTGTAGCGCAGCATTCCGGATTAAAAAGTGATTTTGATTTGATTGGTAAGGCAAAATTATCTCCTGAAACTTCGATTGTTTATCCTGGTAAAAAAGATTTGTATCGAAAGGAAAAATCTGGAAAAGTGATTTCAATGATGTGGTGGAGATATGCTTCAGCAGCCGTTTTGATTGGTTTTGGACTTTGGGTTTCTGCTCCTTACTTTACAAACCATTATACCAAAACTCCTGTGGTGGCACAAACTATTCCTGTAAAAAAATCAGAGCCTTTAACCAAAAATATTGTTCCTGAAAAACCGAATGAACAGAAATCTCAAGTTGCTTCTTCTTCAATAAAAGAAAAAGAAAATAATATTACAAGAGAGGAAAAATCAAGCGCTAAACCAATTATAAAACAACAATTGAAGAGTAATAATCAAATCGCTAAGAGCGAAAGAAAAATAAAAAACCCTTCTACAAACCTAACTCTTGAGAAATTAACTTCAAAAGAAGAGGTTCAAACAATTGCAATAAATGCGCCTGTAAAAAAAATTACAGAAACGACGGAGAATTATAAAAATTCTATCGCTCAAAATGAAGCAAAAGTGGTTGCCGAAAAAATAGAACCAGAAAATAAAAATAGTTACGCAAAAACAGTTTCGTACACTAATATTTCTCCAGCTGATAATGAAAACTATGTTTTTTATGATGTGCCGGTAAGGGAATTCCGAAAAACAAAAGTTGGAGGATTTTTGAAAAAAGTAAGGCGGGTTGTAGAAAGAACCAATCCGATTACCCGGCTTTTAGAAGGAACTAATGAGCCGGACGTTGCAAAGAATTTTTAAAAAATATTAATCACACTCATACATTTAAAATGAAAAAATCAATTTTAATACTAACAATGATATGCACCGCGGCAAGCAGTTTTGCGCAATCAGATTCTACTCAACCTGCGAATAAAAATGATACCGTTCGCATTGGCGGAATGATTATTCTCAAAAGAGGAAATCCAAATGATAATAAACGTGTAACCGTTACCGTTGGAAACCGGAAACGTGAAGACCATTCTAATGTCAGCACTTCCTCTTTTGTTTTTGATCTTGGTTTTGCTAACTGGACTGATAAAACTAATTACACGAATAATGGGAACATCGTAAACAAACCAGGTTCCCCTGAATTAAGCGCTAATGATTTAAAATTAAAAACCGTAAAATCGGTTAATGTAAACATTTGGTTTTTTATGCAAAGGCTGAATCTTATAGAACACGTTGTAAACCTGAAATATGGCTTGGGGCTTGAATTAAATAATTACAGGTTTACTCACAATATCAGTTTTAATGAAGGAGGGGCAAATCCATATAATCCTTCACAAAATATTCCTCATCCTTTTATGTTCCGTGACTCGGTTGGTTTTTCCAAAGACAAGCTGGCAGCCGATTACGTAACCGTTCCTTTGATGCTAAATTTTCGAACCAATCCAAATTACAATGGGAAAGGAATTAGCCTGAGTGCCGGTGTAAGTATGGGTTATTTATACAGCAGCCGCAATAAACAAAAAAGCGATGCGCGTGGAAAAGAAAAGAACCGTGGTGATTATGATTTGGAAAAATGGAAATTTTCTTATGTAGGCGAGCTTGGCCTTGGCCCGGTTCATTTATATGGTTCTTACAGCCCAAAATCTATTTTTAAAAACGACCTGAATTTTACACCTTATAATATTGGAATACGGTTTAGTAATTGGTAAGAATTTCTCGTGTTAGTTTTAATTTTAAAAACCTGCTTATAAAAAGAGTAGGTTTTTTTATAATTAAGAAATAGGTTGATAAAGATTAACCGCAAAGCAAAAACAGTTCTTTGAAATGTCTAAATATATTAGTAATTTTAACCTAAAATGTTTAGTTATGTTTTCTACTCTTAGTACTTTTGAATTTCAGTACCAGTT
>Ga0207933_1002166_pt1 | contig 13164 bp, 10 predicted proteins | sample NGESurdeep092012_4_FD_184488 | JGI IMG/M metagenome (GOLD analysis project Ga0207933, IMG submission 184488) | Arctic peat soil microbial communities from Barrow, Alaska - NGEE Surface sample F53-3 deep-092012 (SPAdes) | ecosystem: Environmental > Terrestrial > Soil > Wetlands > Peat ... | reverse complement strand
AGTAGTAATGAAGCCAAATAATAAGCCTATAATAGGCGCTAATATCATAAATATTAATGCTATTAATATCGGGTAAGTATTTACTCCGGCTAATCCGCCAGCGGCAATACCTGCCCCTGCAAGTCCACCAATAAGAGTGTGAGAGGAACTTGAAGGAATACCATAATACCAGGTTAATAAATTCCAACTGATGGCTGCAATAGTAGCGGCGATAATTACCTTAAAATTGATAATATTTTCCGACATGATGTTGGCAATAGTCCCTGCCACCTTATGTTCCCTGAAAATAAAAAAAGCGATAAAATTAAATGAAGCAGCCCACAAAACGGCTTGGAACGGTGTAAGTACTTTTGTGGAAACGATTGTTGCTATTGAATTCGCAGCATCGTGAAAACCATTAATATAATCAAAGATAAGAGCCAGTACAATAATGGTAATCAGAAAAACAAACATACTTAACGTTTAAAAATCGTCTTAAAGCTAAATGCAAAAGGCGGGAAACCGGTTTCAAGTCACAACCTTAGCCTTTCACCATTCACCTTTACGCATATTTAATAATAATAGATTCAATTACATTGGCCGCATCCTCACATTTATCGGTTACGATTTCCATCACCTGGTAAATTTCCCTTTTTTTAATCACTTCTTTAGCATCAGGTTCAGTTTCAAAAAGCTTTTCAATGCTCATGTCAAATACATCATCCGCCTGGTTTTCTAAGCTATTAATAGCAACCATTGCATCAGTAATTTTCCTAATATTTTTCATGTCCCGCAATTCAGCCACTGCTTTACTTACTTCTGTGCAACTACTTAAAATTAGATCAGCCATTTTTTGAAATGTGGCATCATCAGGGTTTACCTTATAGAAATTAATTTTTTTTGCAGCGGAATATATATAATCACAAATATCATCGAGGGCAGTTGCTAAATAGTGAATATCCTCACGATCGAAGGGAGTTATAAAGTTTCTTCCCAATTCAGTAAAGATACGGTGGGTATACTCATCGTTTATGTGTTCAAGATCTTCTATTTCTTTTATTAATATTTGTCTTTTGGAAAATTCTTTTTCCTGAACTACTTCTTTGAGTTTTTCAGCCATCTGAGTTACCGATTCAGCAACACTTTCAAATAACTGAAAAAACACTTTGTCTTTAGGAAGGAAAAACTTTAAAATAGAATTGACAGCCATCGCTTATGATTTGCGCAAAAATAGTACTCTCGGATTGCATAGCCTTATTTTTTGTCTAATTTATCAGCAAGCAAATTATTTAGGGTTAGTAAATGCCGTATTTGCCATATAATTTCAGATGTCGGCCGAAATTCCGGTAAGTGGCTCATAAAGTTCAAATGCCAGTTTTTCAAATCGATTGCTTTTACATTGATTATTTTTGAGTCGACTTAAACAAATTTAGATGACGTTACGATCGCTGTATAAACAAAACCACTATTTTTTTATCGGATATTTTATACTTGTCGCTATCGCTATTTATATTTTGATCTTTTATTCAAAAGCAGATGGATTTTTTTTGATGAATCCTTATCATTCCACTTTGCTGAACTACTTTTTTATTCCATATACTTATGTCGGCGATGGTTTTTTTATTATCGCACTAGCAGTTGTTTTATTTTTTCTTAAAAGGAAATATTTGAGCCTGATGATTGTAAGCAGCTATTTATTATCAGGAATTTTTGCGCAGGTTTTAAAATATTTTATTTCAGAAGCCCGTCCGGCTTACTTTCTGGAAAATACTAATTACCCCTATTTTATTGAAAACGTCACGCTTCACAATTACCATTCATTCCCTTCCGGGCATGCAACTTCTGTATTCGCATTAGCTGCCGTATTAAGTTTTTCGGTAAAAAATAAAAATTATTCAATTCTTTTCTTATTACTTGCCGCTTTAGTTGGCTATAGTCGCCTGTATCTCGGGCAACATTTTATAGACGATGTTTTTCCGGGGTCATTTTTTGGTGTGATGTCAGCAATTATTTGCTGGATATATTTTGAAAAGTTTTTTAAGAAAATTTTGAAAATGAATAATCTAAAAAGTGATTTGGAAACGATAAAATAGAAATCCTATTAATTTCTTCGTTTACTGAGCATTATTCTTTTGAGCCTCTAATAAGATGGATATCAATTTTCTGAATTGCTTGGTTAATTACCATCCTAATACCCACGCAAAGATTAATGGCGCCACAATCGTAGCATCGCTTTCCACGATAAATTTTGGTGTGTGAATATCTAATTTGCCCCAGGTAATTTTTTCGTTAGGAACTGCGCCGGAATACGAACCATAAGAGGTAGTAGAATCAGATATCTGGCAAAAATAGCTCCAGAACGGAACATCATGCCATTCCAAATCCTGGTACATCATCGGTACTACGCAAATAGGAAAGTCGCCGGCAATGCCACCGCCAATCTGAAAAAATCCAAGCCCTTTTCCGGTAGATAATCCACGATACCATTCTGTAAGCTGGACCATATATTCTATCCCGCTCTTCATAGTACTTGCTTTTAATTCTCCTTTAATAACATAAGAAGCAAAAATATTTCCCATGGTACTGTCTTCCCATCCCGGCACCAATATTGGAATATTTTTTTCTGCGGCAGCCAGCATCCAGCTATTCTTTGAGTCTATCTCATAATACTGTTCCAGCACGCCGCTCAGCAACATTTTATACATGTACTCATGAGGAAAGTATCTTTCGCCTTTATCATCAGCATCCTTCCAGATTTTATGGATATGCTGTTGTAATCTTCTAAATGCTTCTTCTTCGGGAATACAAGTATCCGTTACCCTGTTGTAATGATTTTCTAAAAGTTCCCATTCTTCCTGCGGGCTTAGATCGCGATAATTAGGAACCCGCTTATAATGACTGTGCGCTACTAAATTCATAATATCTTCTTCAAGATTTGCACCGGTGCAACTGATGATCGCCACTTTATCCTGGCGTATCATTTCTGCAAGTGATAGACCTAATTCAGCTGTACTCATAGCGCCTCCCAGTGAAATCAACATTTTACCGCCTTCGTCCAGGTGCGTTACATATCCTTTGGCCGCATCCATCAATGCTGCGGCATTAAAATGGCGATAATGATGTTCAATAAATTCTGAAACCGGTCCTTTAATCATCTTTAAAAGTTTTTGCAAAAATAATTTTTTTAGGTGAGATAATTTTTTGAACCGGGTAAAAAAATACCAGGTAAAAACGGATTTATAAAGGAGTGATTTAAATCTTTTCAGCAGCTATCTCAAAAATTCTCTTTGTTAAGATTTGGTTATACTGAAGTCGATTCTTAAACACGGGAAGATGCAGAGAGTCTGAAAAGTAGAAAGGATCTGATTTGTAAAACTTTAAAATTTATAACAATGAAAAAAATTCTCCTTATTTCCGCATTTCTCCTCAGCGCGTTTTGTTATAAAACAGAAGCGCAGTTCGGTGTAAACATTAATATTGGCCAACAGCCTGCATGGGGCCCGGTTGGGTATAATTATGCAAACTATTATTATCTGCCTGATCTCGGTGTTTATTATGATGTACCAAGAGGCCTGTTTGTATATTTTGATTTTGGCCGTTGGAATTTTGCACCCGCTCTACCCGCCAGGTTTGGCCAGTTTGATTTGTATCACTCTTATAAAGTGGTCATTAATGATCGTAATCCCTGGTTGCGGAACAATTTTTACTTTTCTCATTATGCATCTTATAGGGGACAATATCAACCGATGATCAGAGACAGCCATGATAACGGGTATTTTAGCGGTAGAGAAGGTTATGCTTTTAGAGGGCCAAACACGCGTGCAGAAAGAAGAGATGATCGATTTTACAAGCACGATAAAGCAGAAAAAGATTATGACCACGGCCCATGGAGAAATGATCATGGCCATGGAAGAGATCATGATCATTGATCAGCATAGAAAATGAATTTAATTAAGTCAAAAGCTGTACGATAGAAATCGCACAGCTTTTTTATTTCTAAAAATATTTAGCTCATATTTTTAGTACATTTAACTAATGAAAAAAATATGCTTAATTATCATATTGTTCTGTGCTAATAGAATATTTGCGCAAACAATCATCAACCGCGATCCTGAAATTGCGCAAATGGTTTCGGAAGTTTCGGCCGATTCCCTCAAATCTTATATCAATACATTAGTAGCTTTTGGCACCAGGAGCACGTTAAGCACGCAGTCAGATAAAACAAAAGGAATCGGCGCCGCAAGAAATTGGGTGTTGAAAAAATTTAATGAATTTGCAAAAGAATCTAATGGGAGATTAACAGCAATGATTGATACCATTACCCTTCCTGCTGATGGCAAACGAATAGATAAGCCGGTACTTTTAGGAAATGTGGTTGCTACATTAAAAGGGACGGACGCAAATGATCACAGGATTTTTATTATCAGCGGCCATTTGGATTCGAGAAGAATCAATATAATGGACTCGACGGGTGATGCGCCGGGTGCTAATGACGACGGAAGTGGCACATCGGCAGTGATAGAATGTGCAAGAATCATGAGCCAACATTCATTTCCGGCAACAATAATTTTTGTAGCCGTGAGTGGCGAAGAACAAGGATTATTTGGTTCCACCTTTATGGCCGATAAAGCAAAAAAAGAAAACTGGATTATAGAGGGTGTGTTTAATAATGACATTATCGGCAGCGATAATAGTAATGAAACTAATATTATTGACAACACAAAAGTGCGTGTTTTTAGTGAAGGGATTCCCGCAACTGCCACTGAAAAAGATATTGCCAGGATAAGGTCTTTGGGTTTGGAAAATGACAGTAAATCGAGGCAGTTAGCGCGTTATGTAAAAGAAATTGGTGAACGCTATGTTGATAATCTTGAAGTGGTGATGGTGTATAGAAGTGATCGTTTTCTTAGAGGTGGTGACCATCTTCCTTATTTAAAAAATGGATTTACTGCGGTGAGAATCACGGAGATGAATGAAAATTTTAACCATCAGCACCAGGATGTGCGAATAGAAAATGGAATTCAATATGGTGACCTCCCGCAATTTGTGGATTATGAGTATCTGCGTAAAAATACAGCACTTAACCTGGCTAATCTTTCCAATCTTGCTAAAGCCCCATCTGTTCCGGAAGTAGTAAAAATTGAAGTGAAAAGTTTATCCAATAGTACCTCACTTTCCTGGCAGGAGCCAAAAACTGGAAAGATAAAAGGATATTATATTTTAATGCGGGAAACAACAAGCCCGGTTTGGCAAAAGAAAATTTTTACAGCGGAAAATAACATGAAGCTTCCTTATTCAAAAGACAATTATTTCTTCGCAGTGCAATCGGTGAATGAAAGCGGGAATGAAAGTTTGCCGGTGATTCCCGGCGTGTAAACAAAACAAATTATCTATGTCGCTTGCAAGTAATTTAATTTCAGATTCAGCAAAAATACGCTCCTATTATGAAAGCGGAGCCACCAGGCATTATGCATTCAGAAAGCAGCAACTGCAATTATTGAAAAGCGCTATTTTGAAATATGAAAATGAAATCAATGAAGCGCTTTATACGGATTTAAAGAAAAGCCCGGAAGAAGCTTATGCCACAGAAACGGGGCTTCTACTCGCAGAAATCAATTTAGCCATAAAAAACCTGGGGCGGTGGATGAAGCCAGAACGGGCGAAAACCAACTTGCTCAATTTTCCTTCTTCCTCCAAAATATTACACGACCCGCGGGGAGTAGTATTAATTATCAGCCCATGGAACTATCCGCTACAATTACTGCTGGTACCCTTGGTAGGCGCTATTGCGGGAGGCAACTGTGTGGTGCTAAAACCATCAGAGTTGGCTCCTGGAACTGCCAATCTGATAAAAAAAATCTTCTGTGAAATTTTTTCCGATGAGTATATAAAGGTTTATCTGGGCGAAGGACGTGACTTAATTCCTGCAATGATTGAGCATTTTCATTTCGATCACATTTTCTACACGGGAAGCATTGCGGTGGGCAAATCCATTTATCAAATGGCCGCAAGAGATCTAATCCCTGTAACGCTTGAGCTCGGCGGAAAAAGCCCTGCAATTATTGAAAGCGATGCTAACTTAACTGTTGCTGCGAAGCGCATCATAATAGGAAAATTTATTAACGCGGGGCAAACCTGTGTAGCACCTGATTACCTGTTGATCCATAAAGATATTTTCGAAAAGTTTGTTGCGAAACTAAGCGAAACTATCGTGCAGTTTTTTGGCAATGATGCCAAAAAAAGTTATGACTATGGGAAAATTATCAATGAAAAGCGTTTCGACACTTTAGTTTCTTATATGAGCGAAGGGAACATCGTTTTAGGAGGAAATTATGATCGTTCATCACTGTATATTCAGCCTACCATACTTAAGAATACTTCTCCGGATGCGCCAATAATGAAGGAAGAAATTTTTGGGCCGATACTTCCTGTTTTTGCATTTGCAAACGCCGAAGAGGCTTTAATGATTATTAAGAAAAATGAAGATCCTTTGGCGTTTTATGTTTTCACATCAGATAAAAAAAAGGAAAAGGAATGGCTTGAAAAAGTATCGTTTGGCGGAGGCTGTGTCAACAATACGATCTATCATTTATCTAATCCCCGTCTGCCGTTTGGAGGCGTAGGCAACAGCGGTATTGGCGCTTATCATGGCAAATATTCCTTCGACGTGTTTACTCGTGCGAAGCCCATAATGAAAACGCCAACATGGTTTGATCCAGCTATGAAATACCCGCCCTTCAAAGGAAAACTAAAATTTCTTAAATTTTTTATCAAATAAAATATCAACAACAATTTCACCTAAATCCAAAACAATCCTTTATGCGAAAAATTATTTATTTTTTGCTGCTACCGCTCTCTTTTATTGGCATTCTATAGAATTTGCCTGTCGCTAACAAAAAATTAAAAGTGCGTATTTTTTACAGGGTAAATTTCATAGCAAAAAATGGCAGCAAATCGGACTGATCTTATTTGACAAAAGCAATTATTTTTTCACCAATCCCAAAGGAAAAACCGTTTTTCCATAAACCTCATTCAGCAATGCGCCAGCGCCTGTATAAATAGCCGATGCGCCGCAAATAATTCCTTCATATCCTGTAAAGGTTTTTAACGTAGCATTCCCTGAATAGTCTCCAAGAGCTAATAAGAAAAATAAGATAGTTAATGTGGAAAAAACAAATTGTAATGATTTACTGATGCGAAGGGTGCCGTAAAATAGCAGCCCAGTAAATATCCCCCACATAATAAGATAAGCCACCATGGCCGATTCCGATGCCGCGCCTATCCACCCTAATTTTGGCATTACAATCAATGCAACCAAAGTGAGCCAGAATGAACCGTAAGAAACAAATGCTACAAACCCGAAGGTATTGTTCTTCTTTGATTCCATGATGCCTGCTATTATTTGGGCAATGCCTCCATAAAAAATACCCATGGCAAGGATCATAGAACTCATTTCAAAAATGCCGGCGTTATGCAAATTAAGCAGTACCGTTGTAAGGCCGAATGCGAGAAGTCCCAGTGGCGCGGGGTTTGCAGAAGTGTCTTTAATAATGATAGTTGATTGGTCCATAAGAATTAGTTTAAAATTTTAAATGACAATAAAAATATTAATAAAATTTAAAAGTCCCTCAAATAAAATAAGAATCTTCGATAAATGTTTGTTTACTGACTATTCTTTTTGGTAAGAATATTTTATCTAATTTTAAAATTAAAAATCATGACAGTAGCTGAAATAGCGAATAGGCTCGCCGAACTTTGTAACCAGGGAGATTTTGAAAAGGCACAAAAAGAATTATATGCCGAAGAGGCCGTTAGTATTGAACCTGATAACAGTGCAGGCTTCGAAAAGGAAACAAAAGGATTATCCGCGATTTTGGAAAAGGGTAAAAAATTCGCTTCTATGGTTGAAGAAACTCATAGTTATCTTGTTTCAAATCACATAGTGGCAGGAAACGCGATTGCGCTTTCGTTGACAATAGATGTTACTATGAAAGGACAAGAGCGGGCTAAAGTTGCTGAGATTTGTGTTTATGAAGTGAAGGATGGCAAAATTATTTCGGAGCGGTTTTTTATGTAATTTATTGGTTGAGTAAATCGAAATCGTAATGATAATAAGCAGCCATCTTTATTAGAATTATTCCCGGACACTACTTTTTTGTAGTGTCTTTCTTTTTAAGCAGATTATTAAGCGTATTCTTTATAGTTTTCTCAGCATTTTTTTGCGTATTTTCTAATGGCTTGCCTGAAGCTGAAGCGCTATCTTTTTGTCCTCCCAATAGTTGTTTGGTAATTTCTTCTTTTATATCTTTTAATGCTTGATTTTTTATTGCATTCGCAGAGTCGGCTATTGTCTTTTTGGTGGTATCCACTGTATTTTTTACAAAGTCCACCGCCTGTTGTTTCATTTCATCAGCAACTGAGGTTACCGCTGAATTAAGATCTGTTTTTATAATTGGATTTGTTATCGTTCCTGCCATTTTCACATTTAGGTTCAGCGTGTCACTTAGTTTTACAGGAATTCCTTTTGAGGATGCCTGCTGTGCAAGATTATTGACAAGAGCATTACCTTGCGCACCCATCATGCTCCGTGGAACTTTCATCCCAATCACATAATCAATGGATTGATCGAATCCATGCATTCCGCCTATTTCCATATTAATGCCTTTTACTTTTACCTGGAATGGCTTCACCAAAACTTTGCTATTAGCAAAATCAAAATAAGTCTTTATGTCTTTAAGCGCAAAGCCATCTAAATCCGCAATATTTAAAGTCTGCGCTAATTTTTCAACAGGCGCGAATTTTTTCAAAAACCCATTCAGCAGAAGCACATCGCCTTTTCCGCTAAGTGTGGTTAGGTCAGGCATCATATCACTTCCTAACTTCCCGTTCATCGTTAACTGCGAATTAATTACTCCTGAAATAAACTTGCCAACCGGCATTAATTTTTGAACGGTATTAAAAGCATTGAAAGTCTTTTCGGCATCCAGGTTCTTTACATCATAAGCCAATGAAATATCCGGATGCTTTTTATCATTTTTAGTTGAATACAACCCGTTAAGACCAATCGTTCCACCAAGAGCATTCATCTGCAGATCTTTTAGGGTCACTGTTTCGTTTTTAATTACCAAGGTGCCTTTTACGTTGTCATATTCTGTTTTATCATACGTGAGTTTATCCACGCCCGCATTTAAAGTGAAGTCAATATTTTTGGGAACCGGGAATGGGTCTGATGCAGCATTATTGCTTGCCGTTGTGTCGGTTCCCATAAAATCATTCAGGTTTAATTTGTCGGCATGTACATTTAAATTTCCTGCGATAGGTTCATCTTCTAATGCATAGCCAATTGCGTTATCTATGGAGCCGCTGGCTACGATGTTCGACTTAAGGTACTCGGCACTTAATGAATTGAGGGTAATATTTTTTGGATTAAAAGTAAGAGCCGCATTATTGACTTTAATACCGCCAGGATAATCCTTGCTCACATAATTTACATCGGCAACGCTGAATGTGCCCGAAGTATTTATTTTATCATAATCCTTTTTATCAATTGCTGTTTTATTGCCTTTAAAAGAAATATCGGCGGCAAGCATTCCCGATAATTTTGTACCGGCCTCAAGTGTTGTGAATTGACTTACAGAAGCAAGATTAAATTTTCCCTTTGCAGCGCCATCAAAGTAAAGTACGGTGGCAGGATTTTTAATCAATATATTAAAATCAATTGGATTATTTCCAATTTCCATGTGTGCTGTTGGAATTTCAATGACCGTATGATCTGCTACTCCATCAGGGTTCTCAAATTTTATTTGAATATTACTATTACTTATAGGTTGTGGAAAATCGTTGGATGAATAGTTGAGGTTGGTGATATTAATAAATCCATTTGCAGTAAATGGTCCCGGTTTTTGCTGTGTAATTACTGCCAAATTTCCTTTAGCTGATGCATCCGCATCCAAGAGTCCGGAAATCTTTGTATTGCCTGTTAGTTTTACAAATTTTGTTACTTGTGCGAGATTGAGTTTACCCTTTACAGCGGCCTCAATATATTGAACGGTAACAGGGTTTTTTAGTAATAATGTAAAGTCAAACGGATCGTTGCCAAACTCAATATGGCCTTTAGAAATATCGACCACCGTATGGTCTGTGATGCCGTCAGGATTATCCACTTTAACAGCTAACTCAATATTTTTAACTGGTTGTGGCAAATCGGGATATTGAAAAAATCCGTTTTCTACATTGAGGTTAATATTATACGCAGGTATTTTTACTGAATTGTATTCACCTTTTACAAAACCATTGAATAAAGCTTTACCACTGGTTTTAATTTTAGCGAAATCATTATTGTAGATAGCCGGAATAAGCGACAATAAAGTTTTGAACTCGGTAGAAGGCGCATTAAATTTTATATCCATTCCGTAAGTGCTATCATTAACGAACTGAAAATATCCCTCTGTAGAAAGCTTTAAATCATTCAATTCAACGTCATCAGTTTTGAAAGTGTATTTATCATTTTTGTTGTCAACTTGTATGTCTGCATCGAGGGAGGTTTTAGCATCTACCAGGTAAGGAATGTTCGCATAAGTAAACGAAACCGATTCCGCGGAAGTTTTTGTTTTTAAAGTAAACAGATTCGATGTGAAATCTCCGCTACCCGAATGGTCGAGATGATATATTTCGCTGCTCATATTGCCGGGAATATCTACATAATTTATATAAGCGTCGTTGATTGTATATTTTTTGAGGGAAAGTTTAAAATTACCTTCGCCTTGTTGGGTTGCCGTCGTATCTGGTTTGGTAATATCCCAATTCGCTTTTCCCTCTTTATTTACAATGGCGTGAATGCGAGGGTTATCGACAGTTATGGAATATATTTTCATTTCTGACTTACCAAAAAGACTCATAAAATTCAGGGCGACATCAATTTGATTAGATGAAATCAGTGTATCCTTTGAGAATTCGCCCGTGCCAATCACCTGCAAATTTTCGAGTCCTACAGCGACATGCGGGAAATGTCTGAACAGGGAAATATTCACATCCTTAAAATCAACATTGGCGTTCACATTCTTATTGATTTCTTTCTTGGCTATTTCCATAATCTTTCCTTTAAAAATAAACGGCAGAATAAAAGCAATGACAATCAGGGAAAGTAGCGTTATGCCTGCTATCTTTAAAATTCTTTTCAACATAGGATACATCTTTCGTTAGGTTAATGAACGCTGAAATTATCTTTAATATTTCAGTGTTATACATGTTTACAAATATTACGCCTGAATGGCATTTAGGGTCAACAAATTAATAGCAATAAAGGCAACAGGGTATTTAGGCTGGTTCAATAATATAGTAAACACATGTGGTTAAGAAATTTCTTATGTATGGGATTTTGCTTATTATTGAGTTTTGTTTTTTTGGCTTCAAATTGAATTTGTATTCATAGATAGGATTAAAAAGATAATGTGTTTTGCTAACAACATTATAACCAGTCCTTTTAACAACTTTTTCAAACCTTTCGATAGAGATTCCTGTTTCTTTAATTTCTAATAAATCGTTTACGACGTGTTCCGGTTCTTTAAATATTTTCAAAATGCCTTTGTAAACAGTACGTGGGAATAAATGGAAGTAGGGAATTTTTGATAACGTAGTTTGGGACAATTGCTGGTGTCCGCCGAAAGGCATTTGCCAGGGCGGAAAACCGAAAAAGATGATTCCGGAAGGGTTTAAAAAATCCTTTAAACGAGCAAGCAATTTTTCCTGGTCATGGATGTGTTCGATAACATCCTTTAAAACAATAATATCAAATTTTCCGCCCAGCGCTTCCACATTGGTGTCATAAATATCTTTTGCCACAAATGAAATACGTCCGCGTCTGATATCTTCTTCTAACCAATGAGAACCAGTCTCAATTCGTATCAAATCAAATTCTACGCCTACTCCTGTGCAGTCCTTATCTACAAAAGCTTTTAGCACACCCCCTTCTCCACAGCCTATTTCCATTACGCGCATTCCTTTCTTAATCTCGAATTTGGATTCGATAAACGGCAAAACGTATTTTTCAGCATTCAACAATTGAATATCAAAATATCTTTTTCTATCTGCATGAAACTCAAACATGAAATCTTATTTTTTCCAAATTGGTTTAAACTTAAAGCGGCGAAATTATGAAAAACTAACATCCAGAACGATACTACTGGTGAAAATAAGCGATTTTGAAACTCACTTCTGATGCAGTAAACAAATAAATAACCTGTTTTTTTCTTTTGCTTCTATCACCTTTAGTTCTATCAAAACATCAATTTTAAAAATCAAACAGCCTCTCATTTTTCAATAAGAGGCTGTCTATATGTTTATTTAATATTCTTAGTTTTTGCTTTTATTTTGTTTTCTGGTACCGAAGATATTACCTTCTTTAAATCCATTTCCTTCAGGGCTACCAAGGCGAGTCATTGCGCAACGGAAACCAACAGTACTGCTCGATTGATCTTCTTCCATATATCTGCGTGCTCCCGGAGATAACCAATAAGGCATGTCATCCCAACTTCCGCCTTTTATTACCCTGGACTTATCACTAACTAAACTAGTGATGCCATATCCATAAGTTACGTTTGAGATAGAATCACCATCCAGATAGTTGATTACATCACCTTTCTGATAATTGCGTCTTGAAGAAGCTTCAGCGTCTGTTACAACCACTTTTTTCAATCTTCCCAAAGTATCTCGAACATATTCACCCTGGTCATCTTTATAATATTCTTCAAATTTATTTCCACGATATGGATTAAAATCATTCTCGTCAATAGAAGTCATCGGGCGATACACATCAGCTACCCATTCGCTCACGTTTCCACTCATGTTATATAAACCATATCCATTTGGATAATAAGATTTAACAGGTCCGGGAATAGCAGCACGGTCATTCAACCCTCCAGCTACACCCATCATATCACCACTACCTCTTTTAAAGTTCGCCAGGAACTCTCCCTGCCAACTGCCGCGGCGATTATCACGAAGCCCGTTCACGTTTTTGCTCCACGAATAAACCTGCTGATTAGATATAACTTCTTCTCCGTGATTTTTTTCTTTCGTACGTGGTTTAGGGTTTTGTGCGATAATTCCATAAGCCGCATATTCCCACTCTGCCTCGGTCGGCAGACGATAACCTGGCAATAAAATACCATCTTCAAATGTCACCAC
>Ga0207933_1002165_pt1 | contig 13168 bp, 12 predicted proteins | sample NGESurdeep092012_4_FD_184488 | JGI IMG/M metagenome (GOLD analysis project Ga0207933, IMG submission 184488) | Arctic peat soil microbial communities from Barrow, Alaska - NGEE Surface sample F53-3 deep-092012 (SPAdes) | ecosystem: Environmental > Terrestrial > Soil > Wetlands > Peat ... | reverse complement strand
CACTTCGGCGAACACCGTCACCTGTATGGCGCGCTGGCTGCCATCAGGCTGCGGCATGGCGCCGACGCCGATGAAAGCGCCCGGCTTGATGTCGGCGATGGTCGCCTTGCTGACGCCGAACACCGCCGCATCGCCAGTGAGGCTGACCTTCACCTCACCGAGTTTTTCCGACTTGATCGCCAGCACCTTGCCATCGAAGCTCTCGACCGTGCCGCTTACCCGCATCGCCGGCGGTTGCTGCGCCCAGGCACTCCCATCGACGAGCGCAAACATAACCACGGCGAGTGCGACGTGTTTCAACATAGGTTTTTCCTTACATTGCCGGCTTCACGCCGCGACCGACGTAAATGACCTTCGCAAGATACGAATCATCCGGTTGCTTGACCGCAGCCATGATGATGATCTGAGCACCAGGCTTAAGCTCGCTTTTGTCGGCAGGCCCTGCCTGGGCAAGCACTGTTGTCGGCGTGACAATAATTTTCTTCTCGCTACCCTTGTATTTCACCATCAAAGTATGCCCATCGGCGCTGGCAACCGACGATTCCAGATAGGCATTGGTCATGGTGCTGCCCGCCTTCGCATCCCAGGGCCGCTCACCTTCGCCGTTGCCGCGCGCAGCGGGGAGCAGAACATGGATCGAAAAAGCTTCGATGCTGCCATCAGGCCGCGCCATGCCGGCAACGCCGATATAAGAATCGCCCTTGATGTCGGCGAGCGTTGTTTTCGCCAGCGACGACAAGCGCACGTCGTCAGCGACCTTGACCATGACCATCTTGCCGTCATTCGTCTTCACGGACAGCATGGCGCCGTCGGCTTTCTCGATCTGACCGCGGATGCGGCTTGGTTGCTGCGCAAGCGCGGCGGTGGCCGCAAGACTGATAACGATGGTCGCGGCGCCAAGAGCGCGCGTCATATTCCAATTCGACATTGTGTCCTCCCGACTTCTCGCGGCGTCAACGCACCGGTCCATCAGGCAAAGAACACCTCGCCACGCTGTTTATTCCGGCGGTTGCGCTTGTCCGGGGATTTCACTTTTTTTGATGCGGGGCTGATTTCGCCGGCGGCGCACTGGCGGCCAGATCGGCCTCGACCATGGCACGCAGTTCCGGCGTCACCTCGGGTTTGATGCCGAACCAGCGCTCGAAGCCGCGCACCGCCTGATGCAACAGCATGCCGAGCCCATCGGCCGGGCGCAGCCCGCGCTCGCGCGCCAGTTTGAGCAGCCCGGTTTCCAACGGCGCATAAACAAGATCGGCCACGACGAGCGAGGCCGGACAGCGCAGATTGACGTCCAAAGGCGGCTGCCCAACCATGCCCAGGGTCGTGGTGTTGACCAGCAGACCGGCGCCGCCCAAAAGCCCGGTAATCTCTTCCCATTTGGCGACATGAACGCGGGCGCCGAATTTCTTTTTCAGGGTTTCGGCGCGCGCCACCGTGCGATTGATCACATAGATGCGTCCGACATTGCGCTGGATCAGCGCGTAAATCACGGCGCGCGCGCCGCCGCCGGCGCCCAGTACCATGGCGGTTTCCAGGCCGCGACCCCAGCCAGGCGCGACGACGTCGAGATTACCGAGGAAGCCTTCCACGTCGGTATTGGTCGAGCGCAGTTTCTCGCCTTCGTACCAAACGCAATTAGCGGCGCCGACCGCCTTGGCGCGTTCGTCCGGTTCCGACAACGTCAGCACGGTTTCCTTGTGCGGCACGGTGACGTTGCCGCCGACGTAGCCGTTGGCGCGGAAATGCGAGATGAATTCCTTGAATTTCTCCGGCGGCACCGCCTCGCGGACATATTCGGCGTCAAGCCCGTGCTGCTTGATCCAGTAATTATGGATCAGCGGCGAGCGCGAATGGCCCGCCGGCCAGGCCATGATGCAAACTTTCTTGTGTCCGTCGCTCATGCTTCCGCCACCACCGTGTTACGCAAAATTCCAATTGAAGGGACTTCGATTTCGACAACGTCGCCCGGTTTAAGCCAACGCGGCGGATCGGATTTAGGTCCGATCTTGATGGGCGTACCAGTAACGAGGATATCCCCCGGCTTCAATGTCATGAAGGTGCTGACATAGGCGATCAGATCGGAAAAAGATTTGATCATGCTGGCGGTGGTATCGTCCTGCGTGATCTCGCCATTGACCTTGGTCGTGATGTGCAGCGGCTGGCGCAGATCGATCTCATCGGCGGTCACCAGCCAGGGCCCGATGCTGCCGGTGGCATCGAAGTTCTTGCCCTGCGTCACATTGAATTTGCCGTGCCGCAACCAGTCGCGGACCGTGCCTTCGTTACAGATCGTGACGCCGGCGACGTGATCGAGCGCGTGCTCATGCGCGATGCGACGGCCCGCGCGGCCAATCACCAGCGCGATCTCGCCCTCATGATCGAGTTGTTCGGACTCATGCGGCAGCACGAGCTTCGCTTCATGCCCGACCAACGAACCGGGCGCGCGGTAGAACATGCTGGGATATTTCGGCACTTCGGCATCGCCATAATCGGCGTTGCGGTTGGCGTAGTTGATGCCGATGCAGAGAATTTTTTCAGGCGTCAGCACTGGCGGCAGGAACTCCACTTCACGCAGCGGAAAATCGGCGCGCACGCCGCGCACCGCTTCGCGCGCGACATCGAGCCCGCCCTCGCGCAACAGATCGAGCACGCTGGTAAATTGCGGGGCGAGTCGCGTCTTGAGATCGACCACGCCCTCCCCCATCACCGCGCCAAAGCTGTCCCGGCCGCGCACCTTGTAACTGGCAAGCTTCATTAAAATTCTCGAGGCTGTCCGCGCCCGCACACGGGCGGCATGAAGTTGTTTGCTATTCGGCGATAGGCTGCGGCATGCGCGGCGCCCGCTGCTGTATTCTTTGCGCGCGGTGCCGTCAACGCCGTCAAAAATGCTCACATTAGCCGTATGTAATGGAACCGTGAGTGCTGCTACAGGTTTCCCATAAGGGAGCGAAGCCGTTTGGCGGGAGCAATCTCATGGCCGAAGAAGGCTCGCTGGAAGAACCTAATCGACGCGATTTTCTCTATATCGCCACTGCGACCGTCGGTGCGGTCGGTGCCGCTGCGGTCGTGATTCCACTTATTAGCCAGATGAACCCCGACAGCGCGACAATCGCTGCGGGCGCGCCGGTTACTCTCGACATCAGCAAAGTAGAGCCCGGCCAGCAGATCCAGGTCTTCTGGCGCTCCAAACCGATATTCATCACCAACCGCCCGCCGGCGGCGCTGAAAATTCTACAGGAATCTCAGTTGGTGGATCGCTTGAGCGATCCCAACTCCGAGGCTCAGCAACAGCCGCCTTATGTCAAGAACTGGCATCGCTCGGTGAAGCCGGAATATGCCGTGCTGATCGGCATCTGCACCCATCTCGGCTGCATACCGAAATTCCTGCCGACACCGGACCCCACCACGCCCGCTACCGACTGGCTGGGTGGATATTTCTGTCCCTGCCACGGCTCGAAATACGATCTGGCCGGGCGCGTGTTCAGCGGCGTGCCGGCGCCCTACAATTTGCCGGTGCCGCCGTATCACTATGAGAACGACACCACGCTGACGATCGGCGAGAACCCGCCGGGGGTGAATTTCGACCTCGGGGACATCAAGCAGCTCTAGCCGGATTGCCCCGCCGATCCTTGCCGCTAGACTGGCGCGATGAAGACCATCTTCCTCGATTGCAACGACCAACTAGCGCCGGTGTGGGCGCGCGTAATTCGCCCCGACGATCCGAAGATCGACGTCAATCGGGAGCCGTTTGCGCGCGAGGAGCTGCCGCTGGTGCTCGCCGGCTACGACATCGCCATTGACGACCACTCTTATATGCCGACCGATCTGGTCGAGCGCTGCAAGCAGCTCAAGCACATTGTTTTCCTGGGAACGGGACCTGCGAGCTACATGAATGTGGCCGAGGTCAACGCGCTTGGCATCAAGGTGCACATCATCAAAGGCTATGGCGACACCGCCGTGGCCGAACATTCGATCGCGTTGATGGTGTCAGCCGCCCGCAGCGTGGCGCGCATGGACCGCGAGATCCGCGCCGGCACCTGGACGCCGCATGAAGGCGTGCAGCTTCTCGGCAAGACGCTGGGCGTGATTGGGTTGGGCGGTATCGGCCGCGAAGTCGCGCGCATCGGCAAAGGCATGGGCATGGAAGTGATCGGCTGGAACCGCACAAAACATGCCGACATCGCCGTGCCGCTGGTGGACATCGACACGCTGCTCGCGCGCAGCGATGTGGTGTCGATGAACCTCACGCTCGGTGACGAGACGCGCGGCTTTCTTTCCACCGATCGCATCGCACGCATGAAACCGGGCGTCATCTTCATCAATACCGCGCGCGGCGCGCTGGCCGATGAGGGGGCTCTGATCGCAGCGCTCAAAAGCGGCGCCATCCGCCATGCCGGGCTCGATGTGTTTCACGCCGAGCCGCTCAAGGCCGATCATCCACTGGCGAAACTGCCGAACGTCACGCTGACCTCGCACGCCGCCTTCCGCACGCTGGAAGCCTCGATGACGCTGTTGCGACGTTCGATCGATATTGTGAAAACAATTATTTAATTTTGTGCATGATCTTATCCGGAAACCGGTTCTCACTTTTCAGGATCATGCGCTAGTAATACCCCGGCGTGCCGCCGCCATCGATGGCGATCGCGGTGCCCTGGATGTGGCGCGCCCGCGCGCTGCACAGAAACAGCGCCAGCTCTGCCACATCCATCGGCTGCCCGATGCGGCGCAAGCCGCTTTTGCTCAGCGCCTCGGCCCGTACCTGCTCCACCGTTTTGTTTTGTGCCTTGGCGAATTGCTGCGTAAGTTGCTCGTTGCGTTCGGTCTGCGTCACGCCAGGGTGAATCACGTTGACATTGATATCGTCGCGGTTGCCGAGAACCATCAGACCTTTGGTGAAATTGGCCAGCGCCGCGTTCACCGACCCGCCGACCAGGAATTCCGGACCCGGCGTGCGCGCCGCGCCACCGACGATACTGATGACATTGCCATGAGCAGTCTTGAGCAATGGCCAGAATAACCGGGTGAGCCGCACCGCGGCATGGAGTTTGAGCGCGTAGCCGTCGGTCCACTGCTCGTCCGGTTGCTCGAAAAAATTGCCGCCTTTGGTCGCGCCCGCGCTGTTGACCAGCGCATCGCAACGCTGGAAGCGCTCATTGACCTTGGCGAAGACCTGCTCGCAGGCCGCCAGCGTGCGCAGGTCTCCGGCAATGGTCATTGGCTCCGGCCCTACCGCGGCGACGGCCTTGGCACCTTCCACGAGATTGGTCGGATTGGATGCCGCCAGCACCGTCTGCGCGCCCTCACGCGCGAAAGCCGCCGCAATGGCGCGGCCGATGCCACGGCTGCCGCCGCTGACCACGACTACTTTTCCTTCAAATTCCTTTGCCATTCGTTCCCCCTGCAAAAAATCAGACGGCTTTATACCCGCATTGACCTGCCCGCGTTAGCGGTCACAATAAGAAAAAGAGTTTGGGAGGGGCTGTGAAGCCGGCGCCATTTGCCTACAAGAAAGCGCGCTCGCTTGAGGAAGCGATTGCGCTGCTCGGCGAGCATAAGGACGCGCGCCTGCTCGCCGGTGGGCAGAGCCTGATCGCAACGCTCAACATGCGGCTGTCGCAGCCTTCGATGCTGATCGACATCAACGGCATAAGCGGGCTTGGCGGCACCGCCCACAAGAACGGCAAGGTCGAAATCGGGGCACTCGTGCGTCACGTACAAGCGGAGCGTTCCGAACTGATCGCCAAACACGCGCCGCTCATCGCACGCGCCATGCCGCATATCGGCCATCCCGCCATCCGCAACCGCGGCACGCTCGGCGGCTCCATCGCCTTCGCCGATCCGGCCGCCGAACTGCCGGCCTGCCTGTTGGCGCTCGACGGCGAGATCGACGCCATCGGCCCCAAGGGCAAGCGCACCATCCGGGCGCAGGATTTCTTCCAGGGCTTGTTCGAGACCGCGCTAGGCCCGCAGGAAATCCTCACCGCCATTCGCGTGCCCGCCGGCACCAAGGAGGCGCGGATCGGCTTTGCCGAACTGGCGCGACGGCACGGCGACTACGCCATTGTGGGGCTCGCAGCCAGCGCGCGTGGTGACGGCAAGAAGCTGAGCGACGTTCATCTTGCGTATTTCGGTGTCGGCGCTACGCCGGTGCGAGCGCGCAAAGCGGAAGCCGCGATGGCGAACGGCTCGGTCGATGATGCTGTCGCAGCGCTCGATCTCGAACCGCAGGACGACGTACAGACGAATTCCAAGACGAAAAAACACCTCGCCGGCGTGTTGTTGCGCCGCGTGGCCACGCAATTGATGGAGGCGCGATCATGAGCGCCCTCGACATTTCGCTCACGGTCAACGGCGAGCCGGTTTCCGAGCGCGTCGAGCCGCGCCGGACGCTGGTCGATTTCCTGCGCGAGGATCTGGCACTCACCGGCAGCCATGTCGGCTGCGAGCACGGCGTCTGCGGCGCCTGCACCGTGCGGGTTAACGGCGAGATCGTGCGCGGCTGCCTGATGCTGGCGGTGCAATGCGACGGCGCCACGGTAGAGACCATTGAGGGACTATCGGATTCCGGCGAAATCGCAGACCTGCAACTGGCCTTCGAGCAGCGCAACGCCTTGCAATGTGGATACTGCACGCCCGGCATGCTCGCCGCGGCACAGGATCTGCTCAAACGTGCACAAGAAATCAAAAACGTGCCGAGTCGCGACGAAATCCGCGAACATCTCTCCGGCAATTACTGTCGTTGCACCGGCTACCACGCCATCGTCGATGCCGTGGAGGCTGTGGCAAGGGCGCGCGTGGTAAGCAAGCCATGAAAATCACCGGCGACTCCCCACCCGTCCTTTCCGCCCTCGACCGGCCGAACTCCTATATTGGCCGCTCGGTGCCGCGGCCGAATTTGCAGCGCCTCACGCAAGGGCGCGGGCTCTATGTCAGCGATGTCTCGCTGCCGCGCATGGCGCATGTCGCCTTCGTGCGCTCACCGCACGCGCATGCCAAAATAAAAAATATATCCGCCGACGCCGCCAGGAAATCGCCCGGCGTGATCGCCGTGGTTACCGGTCCCGAACTCGCCAAGGTCATGACGCCCTGGGTCGGCGTCCTCACACATCTCAAGGGTCTCAAATCGGCGCCGCAATCACCGATCGCTGTCGATGTTGCCTGCTGGCAGGGCGAGGCGGTCGCAGCCGTCGTGGCGCGCAGCCGCGCCGAGGCCGAGGACGGCTGCGAACTGGTCGAGGTGGATTACACGCCGCTGCCCGCGGTCACCGACCCGGAAACCGCGCTCGATGCCAAGACGCCGGTCATCCATTCTTCACTTGGCGACAATCTGTGCTTCGAGCGCAAACTCGATGTCGGCGCAGTCGACAAGGCCTTCGCCGAGGCCGACGCCGTGGTGGAAACCACCTTCATGTTCGGCCGCCATACCGGCGTCACCACCGAGCCGCGCGCCTTGGTCGCCGACTGGAACGCCGGCGATCGGCGCATGACCGTCTATCACGGCACGCAGGCGCCGCACATGATGCAGGACCTGTTCGCCAAGCATCTGGGCTTGGCCAGCGACCAGGTGCGCGTGATTACCAAGGATGTCGGCGGCTCGTTCGGCATCAAGGTGCATTGCTATGCCGACGAGATGGCGACGGTCGCGCTGTCCAAGCTGCTCACGCGGCCGGTTAAATTCGTCGCCGACCGCATCGAGAGTTTCGTCACCGACATTCATGCGCGCGACCATCGCGTCAAAGCCAAGATCGGCGTCAACAAAGACGGCACCATCACCGCTTTCGAGATCGATGATCTCACCGGCGTCGGCCCCTACTCGGTCTATCCGCGCACCAGCGGCATCGAGGCCAACCAGGTCGTCAGTCTTGTGGGTGGGCCCTACGCTTGCGCTAATTATCGCGCGCAGGCGCGCGTGGTTTTCACCAATAAGAATGTCATGTGCCAATACCGCGCGGTCGGCCATCCGCTGGCCGTCGCTGTCACGGAAGGCCTGGTCGAGCTCGCCGCAGCCAAGATCGGCATGGACCCGCTGGAAATGCGCCGGCGCAACCTCATCGCGGATGACGCTTATCCCTGCACATCGGCCGCCGGGCTTAAATTCGAGAAGCTCTCGCATCACGAGTCGCTCGCGCATCTTGACGCGATGATGAATTATGCCGGCCTGCGCGCCGAACAGAAAAATCTGCGCGACAAAGGCATTTACCGCGGTCTTGGCTTTGCCAGCTTCATCGAAGTGACCAATCCGTCGGCCGCTTTCTACGGTGTCGGTGGCGCGCGCATCACGTCGCAGGACGGCGCCACCGTGAAACTCGATTCGCAAGGAGCCATCATTGTGCACACCGGCGTTACCGAGCAGGGCCAAGGCGCCGAGTCCGTCATAGCGCAGGTCGCTGCCACCGCGTTCGGCGTGTCCATCGACAAAGTGCGCGTGGTCACCGGCGACACCGACAACACGCCCTATGGCGGCGGCACCTGGGCCTCGCGCGCGGCCGGCATCGGCGGTGAAGCGGCCTGGCAGGCCGGCAAGGCCTTGCGCGATAACGTGCTGGCGGTTGCCGGCGCCATGTTGCAGGCCAAGCCCGAAGCGCTCGACATCCGCAACGGCATCGTCGTCGACAAGGCCAATGGCACCGAACGCCTGCCGCTCGAGGAACTGGCACGCGTCGCTTATTTCCGGCCCGATACGCTGCCGCCCGGCTTCCAGGCCGAACTGATGGCGACGCGCCATTACGTGCCGCGCGCGTGGCCCTTCGCTTTCACTAACGGGATCCAAGCATCGTATCTCGAAGTCGATACCGACACCGGCTTCGTCAAACTCCTCAAGCATTGGTGCGTCGAGGACTGCGGCACCATCATCAATCCGCAACTGGTCGACGAGCAAATCCGCGGCGGTGTGGTGCAGGGCATCGGCGCGGCACTGTTCGAGCAATGCCTCTATGACGAACGCGGGCAGATGCTCAACGGCAACATGGCCGACTATCTGGTGCCGATGGCCGCGGAAATGCCCGACATCGATTGCGGCCATGTGGTCTCGCCCACCGCCGACAGCGAACTCGGCGCCAAGGGCGCGGGCGAAGCCGGCACCGCCGGCGCGCCGGCCTGCATAATGAACGCCATCAACGACGCGCTGCGCCCGCTCGGCGCGCAACCACTCACCGACATGCCGTTCACGCCCGATAAGATTTTACGAGCGCTGGGAAAAGTCTGAGCGCTACTGAAACTTGATCATACCGCTTCGTGTCAGTGTGGTTTTCGCAGAAACAGATGGCGCGCTCATGAACGTCTGCACCGTCGAGAGATCGGCATAGGCTTCGATCGACGACATGCCATCGACCGGCACCACCGCGCTCATGCCACGAAAAATCGCACCGCTCGCGGTGTAAAGCACGGCGCCATTCGCCGCCGTACCGACAGTGATGACGGTCTTGATGCCCTTGTCCTTGAGCATCTTCTCAAGCTCCGTGTTGCGGAACTTGTCGGGGCCGGAAAGCACATGCTGTTCGTCCGGCTGCGCGGCGACATCGGGCAGAACGTCGGCAATCGTTGAGTTTGCAATGATGCTGTAAATAATGGTTGCCTTGGCGGCGCGCGCCTCGGCCAGCAGCTTTTTCATCGCCGGCAGCGTCGCGAGGCAGCGCGGACGTTTGCCGCAGTTTTGCTTCATGAAGTCGAGCATCAGCAGCGCGGTCGTCTTTGGATCGACCGTGACCGGCTTGAGGGTTGGCGCAGCCGGCTGCTTTATGCTTGCCCACTCGTCAACGATGTCGCCGGCATAAGCTGGTAGCGCCAGCGCGGTGATAAACGCGGCCGTTAGTGCGGCAATCAACTTACTGTTCATGTGATATCCTCCGTGGTCTTTCAACCCGGCTCGCAGCGGCCGGTTCTCAGATTTTGATCATGAGAAATTTACCGCGTTCTCGCAAGCCGAACGCAATCTCCCGCTTGCTGAAACGCTCTCCTCCGGCGCAGTATTACAAACTGCGCGGGCTGCCTTTTCATACAAGCGCTGCCGTAAGAAACGACCAACGAGAGGGAAACGCTCATGAACATCAAAGTCGGCAAAGAGGCGATTGCCGAAGCCTCCAAGAAGCTCAGCAATTGGGGCCGCTGGGGCAAAGACGACATGGTCGGCACGCTCAATCATGTGACGCCGGAGGACATTGTCAAAGCGGCGGCGCTGATCCGCACCGGCAAGGTGTTCGCGCTCGGCATCCCGCTCGACGGTAGCGGCCCGCAGACCGGCCTGTTCGGCGGCCGCTTCAATCCCATTCACCAGATGCTCGCCACCGGCACCGACGCCATCGCCGGCCGGCAGGACTGGAACAAGATTCGTTACGCCGACGACACCCTGATGCTCTGCGTTCAGGGCGCCACGCATTGGGACGCGCTCGGCCACATCTTCTATGAGGAGAAAGGCTATAACGGCCACGACGCAAAGCTAGTCGATGCCAAGGGCCTCAACGTGCTCGGCATCGAACATTCCAAGAGCAAGATGGTCGGGCGCGGCGTGCTGCTCGACATCGCGCGCTTTCGCGGCGTGAAGTGGATGGCGGACGGCGAGAGCATTTCCAACGACGAACTCGACAAATGCGCCAAGGACCAGAACGTCGCCATCGGGCGCGGCGATTTCGTCATCGTGCGCACCGGGCAGATGGAGCGCTGCCTGACGGAGAAAAAATGGGGCGGCTATGCCGGCGGCGATGCGCCCGGCGTCAAGTTCGAGAATTGCTATTGGTGCCAGGACAAGCAGATCGCCGCGATCTGCACCGACACCTGGGGCGTCGAGGTGCGGCCCAACGAAACCACCGAGGCGAACCAGCCTTGGCACTGGGTGGTGATCCCGGCCATGGGCCTGTGCATGGGCGAGATTTTCTATCTCAAGGAACTGGCGGAGGATTGCGAGGACGATGGCGTTTACGAATTCTTCTTCTGCGGGCCACCGCTCATCATCACCGGTGGCACCGGCTCGCCGATCAATCCGCAGGCGATTAAATAACACCGTAGGTGTCATCCCGGACGGCGAAGCCGATTTGGGATCTCGCGCAGCAAACTCCGACGTCGCCCCCGGGCTTGACCCGGGGGTCCATGACGCGGTTCAACTTGCCGAAAGCCTTCATGGATTGCGGGGTCAAGCCCGGCAATGACAGACCTATATCCAGGAGAACCATTATGCCCCACTGGCTGAAACGCGGAATGGACGCGGCTGCCGTGAAAGCCGCCGACGCCAAAGTGCGCGAGACGGTGGAAAGCATCCTGGCGCAGGTGGACGAGCGCAAGGACGTAGCGATCCGAGAACTGTCGGAGAAATTCGACAAGTGGTCGCCGCAGGATTTCAGGCTGAGCGCGCAAGACATTGAGCGTGCGTTATCACAAGTTCCCAAGCGCGATATCGAGGACATCAAGTTTGCTCAAGCCCAAGTGCGCAACTTCGCGCAAAAGCAGCGCGAGACCATGAAGGACCTCGAAGTCGAAACCCTGCCCGGCGTCGTGCTCGGCCACCGTCACATCCCGGTGAACGCGATCGGCTGCTATGTACCGGGCGGCCGCTACCCGATGGTCGCTAGCGCTCATATGTCGATCGTCACGGCAAAAGTGGCGGGTGTAAAACGCATCATTGCCTGCGCGCCACCGTTCAAGGGTGGGCCACATCCGGCGATTGTCGCCGCCATGCATTTTGGCGGCGCCGACGAGATTTTCGTGCTCGGCGGCGTGCAGGCGGTGGCCGCCATGGCGCTCGGCACCGAGTCGATCCAGGCCGTCGACATGATCGTTGGCCCCGGCAACGCCTATGTGGCGGAGGCCAAGCGCCAATTGTTCGGCCGCGTCGGTATCGACCTGCTGGCCGGGCCGACCGAGACGCTGGTCATCGCCGACGACAGCGTGGACGGCGAAATCTGCGCCACCGATCTGCTGGGCCAGGCCGAGCACGGCCCCACCTCACCCGCCGTGCTGATCACCGATTCCGAGAAACTCGCGCGCGACACCATGAACGAAGTCGAGCGGCTCTTGAAAATTCTGCCGACCGCCGATGCCGCCGGAGCGGCCTGGAAAGACTACGGCGAGGTGATCGTCTGCGACACCATCGACGAAATGGTCGCCGAGGCCGACCGCATCGCCTCGGAGCACGTGCAGGTGATGACTCGCGACCCGGATTACTTCCTCAACACCATGACGAACTACGGCTCGCTGTTTTTAGGGCCCCGCACCAACGTCGCCTATGGCGACAAGGTGATCGGCACCAATCACACGCTGCCGACCAAGAAGGCGGCGCGCTACACCGGCGGGCTGTGGGTCGGCAAGTTCATCAAAACCTGCACCTATCAGAAGGTGCTGACCGACGAGGCCAGCGCCAAGATCGGCGAGGTCTGTTCGCGGTTGTGCATGCTGGAGGGCTTCCGGGCCCATGCCGAACAGGCCAATGTGCGCGTGCGCCGCTATGGCGGGCGTAACGTGCCCTACGCGCAGGCGGCGGAGTGAGCGTCGATCTCACCAAAACGCCGTCGTTCCGCCTCGACGGCAAGCGCGCGCTGGTGACCGGCGCCGGGCGCGGCATCGGGCTCGCTTGCGCATCGGCGCTGGCCGATGCCGGCGCGCATGTGACGCTCGCGGCGCGCACAGAAAAGGAAATCGAGGAAGCCGCGGACGCCATCCGCACGCGCGGACAAAGGGCCGACGCGCTTACGCTCGACGTGCGCGACGTCGCCGCCGTGCAGAAAACCATCGTCGCACAGGAAGCTTTCGACATTCTCGTCAACAACGCGGGCACCAACCGGCCCGCGCCCTTTGTTGACGTCAAGGTGGAGGATTTCGACTTTGTATTCGAACTCAACGTGCGCGCCGCTTATTTCGTGGCGCAAGCGGTGGCGCGGGCGTTGGTCGCAGCGAAAAAGCCCGGCTCGATCATCAACATGTCGTCGCAGATGGGCCATGTCGGCGGCCCGACGCGCACAGTCTATTGCGCCACCAAACATGCAATGGAGGGCTTCACCAAGGCAATGGCGATCGAACTCGCCGCGCAAAAGATACGCGTCAACACGCTGGCGCCAACCTTCATCGAAACGCCGATGACGCGGCCGTTCTTTCAGAACGAAGCCTTCCGCAAGGATACGCTGGCGCGTATCAAGCTCGGCCGCCTTGGTCAGCTCGAAGATCTCACCGGAGCCATCGTCTT
>Ga0207933_1002163_pt1 | contig 13176 bp, 15 predicted proteins | sample NGESurdeep092012_4_FD_184488 | JGI IMG/M metagenome (GOLD analysis project Ga0207933, IMG submission 184488) | Arctic peat soil microbial communities from Barrow, Alaska - NGEE Surface sample F53-3 deep-092012 (SPAdes) | ecosystem: Environmental > Terrestrial > Soil > Wetlands > Peat ... | reverse complement strand
CCTCTTCCGCTGCGCTCCAGAGGCCCTCGCCTCCGCAATCCCACCATGCAGAATCTCAGACCACAGGTGGCTCCCTTTTGTTCCGCCGTACTGGTTCACTTTTACTCCGCCCTTGACAGCTGGTTCTCTTTGCAGGCGAGTCTCTTCACTCTGGTCGAGTTTGACACCTTGAATCCCTCACTTTTGCTGATTTGCTCAAATATAGGCCCGCCTAACAGCTCCTTAAAGGAAATTCAGACGAGGACATCCCGAAGCAGATAGGGCCGGACGATCTCGGTAAAGGCGGGGACGGTCTTCTCGTGGATCTCGAGCAATCGTGCGACACCCTGCCTGGCATTTGCCTGTTCGGTCAGCTTCGCCAGCACGACTTCGGGATTCAGATGAAATTGATGCACCAGGAACTCATCTGGAGTTTGCACGACGACATTCCACGGCTCCACGGCCACATCCGCAAAGTCCTTGGTGTTGAAGGTGACGATAGTTTGAGCGCCGGTGCGCACCGCAGCCGCGAGGACATGCCTGTCCTTAGGGTCGTTGGTCATCGCCGGCACCAGCTGCTCATAACCCTCAACCCAGCAATCCTCGAAGTGAGCCCTGAGCTGTCCAACTAAATGGGCGGTCTGCTGCCGCGAGCAGCCCAGCTTGTTCTCCAGCGTCCGCGTGGTCTCTTCCATGATGTCGTTCGACCATCGCGGGAGATAGAGACGAGGCGGCTCCGCAATGCGCAGCAGCGTATCGCGGAGCGCCGCGTTCACAAGAACACAGGCATCCAGAACGACTTGGTAGCCAGAGGTCACGCGTCAGGAAGCAAAACCTTATCGTACAACCCGGCCTCGTCTGCCTCCCTGGCCATGGTGTCGAGCGCTTCCTTGCGTTGGTTATCGCGGCGATGCTTGTAATCGAGCAGATCTTTGAGATAGACGCGGCGGTGTGTTCCGATGAGGTGGAAGGGTAGCTCATCTTCTTTGAGCAGTTTCACGAAGAATGGGCGGGAAACTCCCAAAAACTCCGCGGCCTCTTGCGTGGTCAAATCCTGGGTCACGGGCACAACCGAGATCGCTTTGCCCTGCTGCAGCCCACCCACAATCTTGAGCAGCAGATCGTATACTGCATCCGGCAGCTCTAATGCCGGTTCGCCGCCACGGCCGACCAAGCGCGCCTTCCCGTCCTTCCGAAGAAGGTCATGGAGTGCCTGCACCTGCGCCTCTTCAGCGGCAGGAAGCGAGATGGGATCAAGTACTGTGGTTGCCATAATGTCCTCCGCTACCCTGTACACCTTTATACCGGAAGTTAGATGCTGTAGGTGAAATAAACGAAACAAAAGAAATAAGTGATTTAAAGAGACAATTCGAGGGGTGGTTTCCCGGTTTTTTGAGAATTGAGAGTGTTCGGACTTCGTCCTTGGCGGCGGGAAGCGTCAGGGAGAATGACATCTGACCAACGATTTTCGCGACACCCACCGCGAACGCGCAGGATCTGTTTGGCGGCCTGGCCGCTCCGCAGAAGGCCGAAGTCGTCACCGTCGAGTTGCAAAGCCGCGACTCGCTGGCGCACATGTGTACGAGGCTGAAGTGCTCGCTGTAGCGGTAACAAGCTTGAATGGCCGATTTGGCCGGGGCATGGTGCGACCTGCCATCTGCGGCGTTGATCGCTGGTGCACGGTCAAGACGGAACACCTTTCGTCGCGCTACAGAACACAGCTAGATGAGCTTGGCGGCGGTTCGCATAAGTTCATTAGTCAAACGTGTGGATTATCTTTTGCCCATCAAGATCGGCAAGCCACACGTCGCTGTCTTCCCAACAGGTAGCGATGATGGTTCCATGGTCAACCGTGGAGAAGCAGCCCTTTTCTGAAAATCGTTCATAGCTTGCGTTAGCATCATGTTTGCTATGCAACTCGCCTACAGAACATACGGTGACGTCAGGGTCCATCGCCTTAACTGCATTTAGGCTGTAACCGCTCTTCCGCCCATGATGGGATGCCTTGAGCAGATGCGCTTTTGGCAACTTGCCTTCATTGTCGGCTGCAAGCTTATCCCAGAGATTGCTCGGTAAATCGCCGCCTAGGACAATTCGACACTCGCCAAAAAGAATGCTCAGAACATAGCTGAAACAGTTGGGATCGGCATCCGGATTGTCTTTCTCGGTGTTTTGGAAGGGAGCCCAGATGGAGATTCCGTCCGCGCTGTAGAAATCCCCCTCTTGGTTCTGCTTGAGCCTGAGAACAGGGCAACCGTAACGACCGGACCGAATCTCCTGATATGTTGCCCAGTCCTTCTTATCGAAGTTCACATTGGACCACTTGGTCGCCTTATCTTCTTTTTCGATCGCGTTGTGAGTATCCCAAAAGTTGAGGATTTTGACCTTCTTTTCATTCACAAGCCGATGCAAGCCTGCCATGTGATCCATATCTGGGTGGGTCTGGATGTATCGAAAGATCGACTGGCCTGGAAAGTTGGACGTTATATAGTCAACAGGGTCGATGAGCAGCTTCTCTTCCTCTTCGATCTTCATTTCAGTGATATAGGCCGACAGCGATTGACTGCCGTAGTTTGCGCTGCCTGAGTATTTTTTCTTCAGTTCGTCGCGGGTTGGAGCTGCAAACCGTTTACAAGCGTTGATATCGACGAGGGTCAGATGATTCTCGAATTCAATGATCGTGCAATCACCGTGTCCCACATTCAGAAAATGGATCTTCAAACTCTTCATACTGCAAATCTCCTATGCGACTACCGTTCGACGAATACGATGTACGTGCAAGGGCTTTCCCAGCACTGTTGGTTAGCCTGCCGGCGCTTGCCCTTCTCTATGCCGCCTTACCGTCAGCGCGGAACAAATGGGGAGCAGGGGCAGGCACAGTTCTAGAGAGTGCTGTTCTGTTTTTCCTTGCACGTATAGCTAGAGATCGAGGAGCGAAATTACAGCCCAGTCTATACGAGCTATGGGGCGGGCCACCGACCACACGAATCCTGCGCCATCGAGATTCGACCCTCGATCCACTGACGAAGGCGAGGTACAAAGCGAGCCTTGCCAAGGCGACAGGTATGGAATTTCCAACCCCAGAGGTCGAACAACTAAGCCCTGACCAAGCGGATCAAGTCTACGGGTCAGCGATTCGGGCACTGTTAGAACAACGTCGGGATAAGAAACATCGCCTGATCTTTTTAGAAAACTGCAACTATGGATTTGCACGCAACCTACTTGGAATCAAAAGCTTGGGCATGTCGCTAGCAACAGTGAGCGTGCTTGCCGATATATGGCTTTACCTGACCAAAGGTCTCTCGCCAGCCCTCCTGATCGCCGCCATGACTTCGCTTGCAGTCCTGCTGCTGCTACCCCTTTTCGTCAATAGGGGTTTCGTTGAAAGAAGCGCGAATGCCTACGCAGAGGCACTTCTTAGAAGCTGCGAACCAGGAACGCCTAGGGCACCCGCAAAACCTCGTAAGCCAGGCGCCTAAAGGCTGCTTTCCTTCCATTGATGCCGCTGGTCTAAAAGCGGTTCGTGCCTAAACGCCTCGCTCGTGATTAGCGAAGGCGTCAGCGTCGAGTTATAGATGCACGCGCAGTGGGCAATATCGAGGCGCTCCGACTAACTCTCCAGGCGCGCCTTACGCCAGTCGCCGTAGCTTTGCCCACTATCGAGATGCTTCCAGTAGCGCCGTCCGTTGACGCTGCCGCCATAGACAGCGCCGCCGGCGCCTGAGGGAGATTCGAAGGCCGTATCAGCGGTGAAGCGGTAAAAGCCGTTTCCGTCCGGGACGAGACGACCATCAGCGATCAGTTGCTCACGGCGGCCGTGGATGCTTTTCGAACAACTCGGCGTTTCATTCTGCCGTGCCAGGGAACCTTCCAAAACAACAAATTCATCGCTGACTTCACGCGCGCGGGCGGAAGTCCCGGACTCGGTGAAGGTGAAAACATCGCTCTCAGGTGGCGATGACAGATCATTGCTTGCCTGCAATTGCCGCGCGCTTTTCGCCGCAAGCGTTTCCTGCCCGGCCGGCCGAAGAACGTCGAATCCCAGAACCGGCAGCAAGACCTCGATCTCGTCTAGTACCCGTTCCATGTCCGCAATTTCCGGCTCTGGCAAGCCTTTGAAACTGGGTTCTGTGCCGTTCACAAGCTTTGCGCGGCCCGCAACGCGGATTGCATCAATGATGCGACTTTCCAAATAACGGCCATGCGCTTTGGTGAGGTTTTCGTCTTTTGAAACGATGAGAACGACGCGCGTGAAGAAGTCTTTTGCATCGTCAGCGTCGTGCGCGGCCAGGCGTGTGCGTACCTGATCTCCTTCTCCGACATACGCGAGTTGTCGTTCAGGCAGATCAGGGTCTGGACCGACCAGCAAATATATTCCAGTCCTCAGGGCCTCTTCGCGCCTGAGTAGATCAGGCAACGCCGTCCGGCTGGCCACGACAGCGCGCACAGAAGAAACGCCGAGTTCGGCAGTAATGACACCGGATGCGGAGCCATCGACCAGATACAGCTTTAAGGTCCGTCCCCGTCGTTGCTGAGCATCAGGCATATGACCACTTAACAGCACTTCCCTGTTTCGTGCAAATGACGACCCTTTTCTTTCCACTAATGGCCTACTTCGGCGGCAACCCATCCACCTGCCAGGCCGACCGCGTATGGCAAAGGACATTGTCATGTGTGAATCGACAAGCCCCTTGCCTGTTGAAAACTCCTCTACGCTTTACCCGCCCGCAAGGCGGCCCAGAAGTCGGACTTCGTGCCCCCCTTGTATCGACCAAATGAAAGGGGATCATGCCATGAACGCAATCGCCATCATCGCGGTGCTCATCGAAGTCGCTCAGCTTGTTGTGCAGCTGCTCAATCGTCGCCGCTAGAGTGGAGGCCGGCCGCAACTGTGGCCGGCTCCTTCACCACTAAAAGACTTAACCCGATCGAGCTTTTGAACTTTCCGGGTCTATATATACGGCACTTAAAAGCGCCGGGCCCGGTAGACGGTCGATAGGCCCTGCCGGCCAGGAGATAGACGACATGCGTGTGTGGATGAAAACGGGGCGAAGTGGATATGCAACCTGTGTGGACATATCTGGCGGATGAAGGACGAGGAACGGCCGCCCGTTCATTGCGCAAAGTGTAAGCAGCGCCGCTGGGACCAGGAGCGGCAGGTGGAGGCTGAACTGTAATGCGTGGGTCCACCACTTCAGGTCGCACTAAATTCTGGTTGACCCAACATTGCTGTCACCGAGGGCAAACTACCGCCTGAATGCCAGCAGAGCAGGAAGGACGAGCGATTCCGTGGTTGAAACTTGACCGTGATACTCTCACTCCGGCTCTTAGAGGAGGAAGTCCCCAATGATGAATTCAAACCCCGAGGAATCCCTAAAGACAGCATTGACGATGATGGAGCTCATGAGAAGGCCAAACCTCTCCAAAGAGGTAGAGAAACCAGGGAACAACGGTTCTTCGCTCGACCACCTAATTAAGGTACAACCCCACGAACGCGGCCAAAATAGACCACGATAGCGTTGCGGGTCAGGGCTAGAGGTGCGCTGAGTACGCTTATCGATACGGCTCGGTTGGCCACTCGGACGCGGCTGCTAGCCGATCTCGGTGGCTCATGTGGAAGCGAAGGTTCCCCTGGAATCCTTCACTATCAGGGTTATGAGGTAAGCCGACGCCATCTGATTGATGCGTCGGCAAATTTGACTAAGACTTCCTCCCGTCCACGAACTCGACCGCGATCCGCTGCCACTCAGACACATCCGCCACGTCCGGTCCAAAGATGGCGCCGTAAGATAGCCCGACTACTTCGCGATGAAGGACCAGATCGCCTTCTGAGAGGGTGAGCTCCCCAATGTAATCGTCGATCCGTGTAATGGTGAGCACGTATTGGCCGTCCAGGGTGGAAGTCCACACTATGTTAGGTTGCATTCGTAACTCCTTTGAAACTTTGGGCTTGCTTGCCGAGCTGCGTCAGGCAGGGTGGCACAGACGCATTGCATGATGCCGTCAAAGCCAGCGATTATGGTCGGCTGGTTGACGCTCAGGCGCGCAGATACAGGAGCCCCCAGTACAGGGCTCCCGCATTCACATGTGAGTTTGGTGGGGAAGGTTGGAGGGCCTGCGAGCCGGCCGTCACTGCGCAGCGATCGGCGTAAAGTGCAGCTGAGAGGGAGATTCGAGGATCAGCCGCGCTGATCGCGTTGGATCATCACGGATCGAACCCACTTTGCCGTGAGCCAGAACCACACAAAGCCCGTTGTAAGATCGTGGATCGCTGTCAAGATACTTGCCGCTCCGCAAATCCAGAGCGCGGCTGGAAGGTTGTGGTGAAAACGCACTCCCACTCCACAGCCCATAAGTAAGAGCGCCGCGCTGTACAAAATGATAAGGATTGGGTGGCCGAGGGTGGCTCGCAGCATGGGGGACTCCTTGTGCAATGGGTTGGGCAAAATTGGTGCAGCTTGTGCGTTGACGACCAGATGACCGGAAGTCCCAGGGTCTGTGGGACGATGCCCTAAATGCCATCCGCCTCCGGCGGCGGCCGGACACGCGTAAACCCGCAGCCCCGGATCCCTCTGAATCTCACAGACCTTCCTGGCTGCTGCCTCTGTTTCATAGGTTCTTTTTTTTCGGCCAAGACGCATCCGACAGACGGAGCATCGCGGAGTCTTCGGCGGTCGGTGGAGCATTTGTGTAAGAGATGGCTGGTTGTGGGGCTCCCTCCCCGTACGTCCCTGCTGGGGAGGCCGAGGCACCAAATGATCTGCAGCCCGCTGAAGCCCACCTGCGGCTGAAATTAGACGGAGAGCCTGACGCCGCACTGCCTTGCGCCGGTTAGGCGCAAGGCTGTGCAACTGCTGATCAAGGGCCGCCTGCATAGCGCGGTAATTGCAACCCACAAAAACAGGTTTGACGCCGGCAACGATAAGCATGTGCGCCCGCATGACAACTCGACGCCTAAATCTGGTCATGGGTCACCTCCATAAAGACAGGGCCGGACCACGCAGAGACCACGGAGATACATGGCGGAAACGGCCGAGCGGCATCAACCGTATCGGCAGGTTTGAAGGCACACTCGAGAATGTATGCAGGAGCTGCTGAAATCTCGGCCAGAGGATTCATGTAGGCATGTTGGGGCCCACGTGGCTCGCGAGAGGGCGGGATCAGGACCCAGTCGCCCTCGCCGATGATCCTCAGTCCTTTGGCAACCTGCTGCTCCATGCTGATCTGCTTGAGACCATGGGGCCAAGCAAACGAGATCCAGCGACGCTCGCCGGCCATGGAGCGAAGCGTGTCGAGCCAACTCCAGTCATCGCCGCACAGGTCGAGGAGAGCGGCCAACCCTTCGCGGCCATTAATTTCTAGGAAAAACACGCCTGAAGATCGCCCCGTAGCAACAGCCCAATTCGGGCACGCGCGCGCCCAACGCCGCAACTGTTGCAGATTGTTCGTGGCTGCATGGAAGAGATTTGCATGGGTCTCCGTAAGGTGCTCGTTGGAGGGAACGGGGAAGAACCGCCAGCCCATCCGCAACGCGGCATTGTGAACTTCGACAGGCAACCTGTCGATGTAGCGGGTCACGTAGTCTGGAAGAGAATGGATTGCTTCGACGGGGCTCAAACCCTGCTCGAGCGCTTCGATGAACGATTCGCAATTTTTCAATGGTCATTTCCTCTCAAAAGTAGAAAAGGCCGGTTGCGCTGCCGCCTTGATAGGCAATCGCGCAACCGGCTGTTGGTGGAGATTGAATAAGTTCACGCACCGCCAGATGGCTGCGCGACGCTCACCGAAAACACGGCGAGCACCCTTTTGAAACGGACGTTTATACCGACACATGTTCCGCTGGACCTACGACGTGTTGGCGGAAGGGTGTGAAGGTCTCCTTTTACTGCGGAACCGTGGCATCTTTATTCAAGAGTGCGCTCGTGATCGGGCTGCCGTGGCGGTCTTCTCAGCGCACGGCTTGGGCGCTTCATTGGCCTCGCCGACACGCTCGATTCCGCGAGTCTCAGTAGGCGGTCAATCCTCCTCCACGAGTGGACCGTCCCCGTCGTCCAAATGTTCAATGGCGACGCACCGTCCGTCCACCATAACGAGATCAGTAACAAGTCTGGAGTTGCCGCCGTAATATTCTCCGCTCAGTTCCGCTTCATCAACCGTCGGTTGATTGACAGAATTCGGCTGCTCGACGCGGACAAGATGTATGCCCATACGCAATTATTGGTCTCCTTCCGCGTGTAAATTATTGAGTGCGTCAACTCCGATCGGGTTGATCAACGAGGCGCCAATCGACTTGATCTTTGCAGTTGCGTTCGCGAGGGACGGGTCGTACGCCGCATTGCGTGTGTGAGCAAGGATGCGACCAACCTGTACGGACCCCCAACTGCCACCGCGCGCCGCCGTGATTCCCCGCTCATTGAGGGCACGGGCAATTTGGCCCAGGGTGCTATCCCCACCGGCGCGGATGTCACAAATCAACGGAAGCAGGTCCTCGTTTCTTTTTGCCGCGGCATTGCTTCGCGCTCTGGCGCTTTCAATATTCCCCTTGCTTCCAATCATTTTCATGCGTAGGAGATTCCCTCGTAGGCCGCCAAGGATTACGCCGCGCGCCTTGGCAGCGCCAAGAGCAGCTTTTGTGCGTGCGGATATCATCGTAGCTTCGTACTCGGCAACGGCGGCGAGGATGTGAACAGTGAGACGGTTGGCTTGGGGGAAGTCAACAGCGATGAATTCAACTCCAGATTCCATAAGAGACGAAATAAAATAAACGTTCCTCGCGAGGCGGTCGAGCTTGGCAATAACGAGTGTGGCGCGATGTAGCCGGCAGAGGCGAAGAGCCCGGACGATAGCGGGGCGGTCATTGCGCTTTCCGCTTTCGATCTCGATTACTTCCTGAATCAGTGACCAGTGCCCACCGTTGAGGTAGCGCAAAACAGCGTCACGTTGAGCCTCTAATCCAAGTCCGCTTATTCCTTGCCGCGCGGTTGAGACTCTCAAATATGAAATGAAGGTTTTGGTACTTAGCATGATTTGACCTTTCAGATCGTTTGTCACAACGTTGGCTGTGCCAAATGTGTGTGGTTGGTTTAGTCGAAATATGGATATCCGACCAACACTGTCGGGTTTGCCATATTGCGTGATCGCGCACTAACGCGACTATCGGTAGAAACAATTCGAATGGTCAGAATCAAGGGGTGAGCGCAAATCAATAGCAGCCATCAGCGAGAGCGTTCTATCAAGAGGCAGTCTTCTTAAGGAGGCGTGTCAATGCGTCTCGTACAGGGGATTTGCGAGCGGGAAGCAGGCAAGATTATTGGTGGTGGTGATCGACGCGAAATTATTCTTCGGTTGACCTCCGATTTATCTTCACCGACCTATCGCCTCGAGCATGTCAAGACTAGCGTGAGGGAATGGCTTCCTATAATCAACCAGATGCGAGCGAATGGTTTAGTTTCGTGCCGATTCCGACCTCCACCACGACAGGAGAATTCGCCCAGTCAGCGGTAATCGAATCTTCGAGCACGCAGCAAGTCAAGAAAGATCGTCGGATTAGCGGAAAGCCCATATTGGACTCGCCCTTGTTGAAACGCCATGGCGTTTCAACATTCTCGGTGCGCGAAGATGATATTGAGCTCACTAGTATCCGTTTGGTCTTCAAGACATGCCGCAACGACGGCAAAATCTATGATGCACTCATACAATTGGCAGTTTCGAACGGCGGACTGACCGACGACGGGGCGTTCACCATCACCATCGGATATTCCGCGCTGACGAAGGCGTCGGGCTGTCAGACTAGGGCACTTGGGCGAGCACGACCCCGCCTCATTGACTGGGGCTTCTTGCGTTCCTTCGAGCCACACGCTGATCGTCAGCCGACAAAGTATGTTGTGCGCTCGATTGCCTGCCTTGACGCGATTTACAGGGACGCCGGCTGTACGCATTTGCGCATCACGCCGGGCGGTAAGATGCAGCCATTCCGGTCTGCGCCAAACTCGGGAGGTAACTAGGTGCACGACGACCTCACCACCCCGATCGGTAGATTGCTGTTCATCCGTAGCAAGGCGCTGGTGCGGGGCACTTCTACAGGCTCTGACGTGTTAGCCGAATTGTTGGCACTTATAGAGGCTCCATCGTCACTAATTGGGGGAAAGCGAATTGCAAGCCAAGTTTGCAGTCTGCTGCGCGAGGCTCTTTCGACGTTGCGGCCCGAAGATCGATTCAAGGTCAGTGAGTATATCGGCGAGTTGCGATGGGTAATATCTCATGCAGAAGAACTCGCGGATTTCCTGTTTTACAGTGGAAAAGAGCACAAAACTGAAGAGGATCGCCAGCTGTTTCTCTGTTGTACCGGCGGCAACCCTTACTTGCGACGAGGTGCTCTCGACCATGGACTGTGCTGCCTCCTTTGGGAGCAGTACAGTAGGCGAGGATCCGATGTTGGTTACGATCTACCGAGCCTCCAAAGACCCTACGATGTGCTCCGTCGTGTAGCGCTGCTGACCCACATTGCCGCCCTCAGCTACTGGACGCAGCGCGGAGACTGGTTGTCTTCTGAAGGGCCGGGAACAATCGTGCGGGGCTCGATGTATCGGCGGACTTTGGCTATCCGGCATTTCATGATGGAGCCGTACCAAGGGAGTAAGGAATATCGCGATGTGCTGCGGCTTGTTCCGGTGGTTGGGTCACGAGCAAATTTAAATGCCGCCCTAAAGCAGATCCATTGGAATTTGCCGGCGAGCGCGACTTTACAGGAAACGCGTCTACATGGGGATATTGGTTCCATTCTTGGTCTATTGAGGGTCGCAGATGATCCCGCTTCGCTCCGCGCCTATACGAAAAAGGCGGAGACCGAAGTGAGTGCAGAGGAACTGGTGAGCGATCTGCCGGATTCCAAGGAAACGAATGAGGAGGTCGAGTATGAGGTTGAGTGCCAATACGACAAGGACGAGGCAAACGAAATTGGCGAGGGTACCAAAGGCGGAGACAACAATAGCGACCACGGCGAGCTCGATGCACCGGGCGTGACCTACACGCGCCACCGTTGGTCTGCCGAAGACAGAAGGGAGTGCATCGAAGCGGGTATTCATCCTGCAGACGCTTTGCCCATTCAGCATTTACATCTTTCCGTCCACCGCTATGGCGACAGTCGTGCCCAGCAGGCCATGCGCAACCAAAGCCTTTCCCTTGATTGGCGCAACTTGGCTATACAAGAGGTCGGCTTAGCCCTCCATATCCTTGAAACTCAAGTAGGACTCGGCCTTGAAGATCTGGAGATCTTTGCGCTTGTAACGATTGTCATCGCGCGAGGTTTGACACTGCCAACCGCGCAATCTATCGATGTACGCGGTGATCGCCCGGACGAGGTGAACATGCTTACAATGTTCTTGCCCGCGAGCAAAACGGAACGTGCCGAGTGGTTGGTCCCCGCCGTCCCGATCCCTTATCACCAGGAGCACGGCACCTATGTTGGATGCCGACAGGTCGTGAAATCCTTTGTTTTGCCCGACTACTGGCATACCGGCAATCTGTTGCGGCGCCTCATTACGATGAAGTTTCCCCTCTGGAACGGCGAACTCCTGCAACCATTTGCAAAACCGGCACAATGGGACGAGCATTCTTCGACTTATGCTCAGCGCCTCGAACACTCTTTGCGGAAATCAAATTCCGATCGGGGACCGGGTCTCGCATGTCGCGTCACCTTCGCGTTCCTGCACGGTGCCACGCGTCCAGAGCTGACGAAGGATGGAACCTCTGGCAGGTTCGCCTACTTCCCGACACCCGAGGTTGGCTTCGCCGCGATGCGTGCGCTGCTGCAGACGCCGACGTACAAAGGCAAGACGGTGGCGCAGGCGCTGAACATCTGGGCACCGCCGGTGGAAAATGCCACTAATGGGTACATCTCCAACATCTGCGCCTGGGTGCCGTGCAAACCGACGGACGTCATAGACGGATTGCTGGGCGCAGGCTAGGTGGTCACTTGCCGGGGACTGAGCCGAGGTAGACTTGCGCGTCCATCCCCGAGTTGTCGTCGAAATAACGAACGGCCTCACTCTGATAACTTCCCTTAATCACATCTGCAGCCAGCTTGACTCCGCACCGGTTTGGTAGTTCTCGATTCACTAGGACCTGAAGTTGCTCGGCCTCTGTCTTCTTCTCTTTATCAAAATAGATAATTTCACTATCTGAATCCCCGTCCGGATACGACAGTCTGTAGAATCCATAGCCGAAGTGACCGCCAACACTCGAAACACCTATGAAGACCCGATAGCCTGCTCCGAGAAGAGCGGATTCTACCTTTTCTAATTGGGCGGTCGTGTAAGTTTGCCGCTGAATAGCATCGAGTGAGACGACTAAGTTCACCCACTTTTCTCCAGGCTTCTTATTCTTCTTGGAGATAGTCTGACCGCCGACTGTCATGGCCGGATCTTCGGCCATAAAACCGTATGCTTGCGCTATCGCCGTCTTGCTGGCAGAGGCGGTAACCTGATTGATCTGTTCCGTCGACCGCTGTGTGAGTTGATCTAGTTTTCGCTGATTGTCTTGAGCGCTTTTACTGAACGCTGCGCTGTCGGCATTGGCCTTTTGTTCGGCTGCGTTTAGGGACGCCATACTCTTTGCGATTTTGCCGTCAGCGTCCGACACCCGTTTTTTCTGTGCCTGAGCTTCTCCCTCAACGACGTTTAAGGATTGAGTGACCGCCGGTATCCGCTTTTTGTTCAGGTCATCGACAGTTGCATTCAACGCATTCACATTGTCCTGGAGAGCCTTGACGGCGGGCTTCACTTGCTCGACAACTGAAGCCTTGAGGTCCGCGTAGGTCTTGAACCCAATGAATGTTACGAGACCAAAGATCACGACTAAGAAAAAGCCACTGATTATCGAATAGCGCTTGAATCGCTTCCAAACGACATCTTCGGCGTCGTCAGCAAGTTCCCGGACAACACTTGCCTGGTCCTTTAGTTTGGCCGCAAGTTGGGAAGCGATCTGTGCGTCGACGTAGGTCTGCATCGCGGCCAAGCTTGGCGGGGCACCGTTCAGCGTCCCGCATGTAGAACAGAACGGTTGATTTGGTACGAGCGTTGCACCGCATTTAGCGCAAGTGTTGACCCCAAGCGGGTTTGTGGCTGGTGTACCCATCCCGGCAATTCTAACCCCAAGGTGGAAGAAGGTTTCTCCCACCCTCCCACAGCGCAACGCATA
>Ga0207933_1002161_pt1 | contig 13189 bp, 13 predicted proteins | sample NGESurdeep092012_4_FD_184488 | JGI IMG/M metagenome (GOLD analysis project Ga0207933, IMG submission 184488) | Arctic peat soil microbial communities from Barrow, Alaska - NGEE Surface sample F53-3 deep-092012 (SPAdes) | ecosystem: Environmental > Terrestrial > Soil > Wetlands > Peat ... | reverse complement strand
GGTGACGCCGAACTGCACGTCGGTTTCCAGCTTGTCGTCGTCATTGACGTAAATCTGCGAGATCAGCGTCTTGAAGCCTTGCTTGAAGATCAGGAAATGCAGATGCGCCGGACGATAATGATGTCGTCCGGTGGCGCGCACCAGATCGCCGACCGGGCCATCGATCGGGATCGGATAGCCAGCCGGTTTGACGCTGCGAAAACCAAAATGGCCTCGGGCGTCGGTGGTGAATTTGCCGCGCAGGTTCATATCGGCTTGCTTGGGATCCTGCTGTTCGTAGAAGCCTTCCGGCGAGGAATGCCAGACATCGACCTCGGCGCCGGCGATCGGCTTGCCGCTCTGGTCGAGCACCGTGCAATTGGTGAACAGCACCGGCCCCGGCGTGGGCGAGCGCACGATTGTGCCGCCGTTTTCCGTGCGCGGCGAATTCAGCCGCCAGAACGGGCCAAGCAGATTGGCGGTGGTTTCGGTCTGGCCGTTATTGCCGTTGTTGAGCAAACAAATGAGCGCCGAGAAACCGAGCGAGCCCGACATCAGCACCGCTTCGTTGTGCGTGTCGGTGGTTTTCTTGCCGAGTTGGACGACATATTGCACCGCCTTCTCGAACTCCTCCTCGGTGAGGCGCACGTCGCGCGCAAAGGCATGCAGATGCTTGACCAGCGCGGCCAGAATTTCCCGTACGCGCGGATTCGCCGTGTTCTTGAATGCGTCGATCACCACCGGGGTGACGTCTTCCTGCCGCTCGATGATCATTTCCATATTTCCGTTATGTGGCCGCCTGCTCGTGGAAGAACTCATATATCTTTCGCGCCGTTTCCGCATTAATTCCCGGCACCAGAGCAAGATCTGGCAGGCTGGCCCGTTCGATCGCTTTCAGGGTGCCAAAATGGCGCAACAGGGCGCGCTTGCGGGTGGGCCCGATCCCTGGAATTTCCTGCAATCCGGCCTCGCGGATGTCCTTCTTGCGCCGCGTGCGATGCGAGCCGATGGCGAAACGGTGCGCTTCGTCGCGCAATCGTTCGATGAAATAAAGCAGCGGATCGCGCGGCGGCAGCTTGAACGGCGCGCGGCCCGGCATGAAGAAAGTCTCGCGCCCGGCGTCGCGGTCGGGCCCCTTGGCGATGGCAACCAGCGGCACATTGGTCACGCCCATTTCCGCAAGTGTATCGACCGCGGCACTCAATTGCCCCTGCCCGCCGTCGATCAGCACCAAGTCGGGCCACGGCTGGTCGTCGCCCTCTTCCGGCTCGCCGGTGAGTACAGCCGCGAGCGCAGCGTCGGCGGTGAGCCGCGGGTTTTCTTCCAACAATCTTTTGAACCGCCGCTGCAACACCTCGCGCAACATGCCGTAATCGTCGCCAGGATTGAGATCGGCCGAGCGGATGTTGAACTTGCGGTACTGGTTCTTGCGGAAACCTTCCGGCCCCGCCACCACCATAGCTCCGACCGGATTGCTGCCGGCGATGTGGCTATTGTCGTAGACCTCGATGCGGCGCGGCTGGCGCAGCAGCGCGAATGTCTCCGTCATGGCCTTGAGCAATTTCTGCTGCGATGATGCGTCCGCGAGCTTGCGCCCCAGCGCCTCGCGTGCATTGGCGAGCGCATGCTGCACTAATTCCTTGCGCTCACCACGGACCGGCACGGCGACTTCGACCTTGTGCCCGCTTTTGGCGCTAAGCGCTCTCGTCAGCAGCGCGCGTTCCTCGAACTCGTGCGACACCAGCACCAGCTTCGGCGGCGGTTTGTCGTCGTAGAACTGTCCCAGGAAAGCGCTCAATACGTCGCTCGGCCCGAGCACGCGATCGGCCTTCGGGAAATAGGCGCGGTTGCCCCAGTTCTGCCAAGTGCGAAAGAAAAACACCTCGACGCAGGTGTACCCGCCGGCCTGATGCACGGCGAACACGTCGGCTTCCTCGATCGTGCGTGGATTGATGCCCTGATGCGATGTGATCGTGGAGAGCGCCGCCAGCCGGTCGCGGTAGAGCGCGGCGCGCTCGAACTCCATCTCCACAGAGGCTTTGTCCATTTCCTTGGCCAGTCTTTTCTGCACCGCCTGGCTGCGGCCGGAAAGAAAGGCGTTGGCCTCGCTGACCAGTTTGGCATAGCCGGCAAAATCGATAACGCCCGTGCACGGCGCCGAACAGCGTTTGATCTGATGCAACAAGCATGGCCGCGTGCGCGACTCGAAAAACGCGTCGGTGCAAGAGCGCAGGAGAAACGCGCGCTGCATGGTATTGAGCGTGCGGTTTACCGCGCCGCCATCGGCGAACGGTCCGTAATAATGTCCCGGCTTGGTGCGCGCGCCGCGATGCTTGAGGATCTGCGGCGCCCAATGGTCGGAGGTAATCAGAATGTAAGGGAACGACTTGTCGTCGCGCATGATCACGTTGAAGCGCGGCCGCAGCCGCTTGATCAGATTGGCTTCCAGCAGCAGCGCTTCTGTCTCGGTCTTGGTAGTGACGAATTCCATCGTCACCGTGCCGGCGATCATGCGGACAATGCGATTGTCGTGCCCGGTCGGCCGCGTATAGGAGAGCACGCGTTTTTTGATGTTTTTCGCCTTGCCGACATAGAGCACATCGCCCTTGGCATCGATCATTCGGTAAACGCCGGGCTTCGACGGCGCGTGTTTGACCGCTCGCACGATTGCCGCGCGGCCGGCGGCCAGCGTGCCAATCAGCGCTTCCGCCGGCTCCAGCTCGGGCAGCGAGGTCTCCACTTCGTCTTCACGAAGTTCACTGGCCGGATCGATGTCTTTGGGCGTGCCGTTCATGGCGCACGCTTTACCCCCAAATGCGGACCTTCGGCAACGCGGCGGCCCGAAAGGCTTGGATATATGCAAAAACCGAAGCGCCTTTCAGTGACGCGGCAACTAAGCTAGCTTTGCCGGCGTCCGGGGAGCAAATCATGAAAATTTTTCGTCGTCGATTTCTGCAGCTCGCGGCTGGCGCCGCCGCACTGCCGGTCGCTTCGCGGTGGGCCTGGGCGCAAGCCTATCCAGCGCGGCCGGTGCACCTGATCGTCGGCTTTGCCGCAGGCGGCCCGCAGGACATAACCATGCGGCTGATGTGCCAGTGGCTTTCCGAGCGGCTCGGCCAATCTTTCATCGTTGAAAACCGTCCGGGCGCCAGCGGCAATGTCGGCGCCGAGACGGTGGTGCGTGCCGCGCCCGACGGCTACACGTTACTCTCGGTGTCGTCGCCGAATGCGATCAACGCCACGCTTTATAGCAACCTCAATTTCAATTTCATCCGCGACATCGCGCCCGTTGGGAGCATCATGCGCGTGCCGCTGGTCATGGAGGTGAACCCCGAGGTCCCGGTCAAGACGGTTCCTGAACTCATTGCCTATATGAAGGCCAATCCCGGCAAGATCAGTTATGCGTCGGCCGGCATCGGCACCCCGCAACATGTCTCGGCCGAGTTGTTCAAGATGATGACCGGAGTCGAAATGGTGCAAGTGCCCTATCGCGGCGCGGCGCCGGCGCTCCAGGATTTGATCGCCGGACAAGTGCAGATCATGATCGACACCTCGCCCGCTTCCATGCAGTTCATCAAAGCCGGCAAAGTACGTGCGCTGGCTGTCACCACCGCGACGCGTGCGGCGGTGCTGCCCGATCTCCCGACAGTCGCCGATTTCCTGCCAGGCTATGAGGCGACCTCGTGGTTCGGGATCGGCGCGCCGGCAAAAACGCCGCCTGACATCATCGAAAAGCTCAACAAGGAAATCAATGCAGGATTGGCCGACCCCAAAATCAAGGCGCGGCTGATGGAGCTCGGCGGCATTCTCATCCCCGGCTCGCCTGCCGATTTCGGCAAGCTCATCGCTACCGACACCGAGAAGTGGGCCAAGGTGATCAAGTTTTCCGGCGCCAAACCGGGCTGATACGACTCGCTATTTCGTGGCCGCGATGTGATTTGCGCGGATGACTTCGCCCCACAGCTTGATCTCGCGCACCAGCAGCGCGTGCGCGGCCTCCGGCGTTTCCTCTGCGTCCGGGAATGGAACCATGCCGCCTTCGGCAAAGGTCTGTTCCACCTTTGCATCGGCGAGAGCGGCGCGCAGCGCGATGTTGAGCTTGTGGACGATCGGCTTGGGCGTGCCGGCCGGCGCCAGCAGCATGTGCCAGAAATCGATATCGAGCTTCTTGTAGCCGAGTTCTCCCAGAGTAGGAATGTCCGGCATACCGGCAAAGCGCCTGCGGCCGATGATGGCGTAGATTTTAAGCTTGCCGGATTTGGCCATTGGCCCCGCGGCCACGGCCGAGATCGAGCTCAGATCCACTTGCCCCGCCAGCAGATCGACCAGTGCCGGACCGGCGCCGCGATAAGGAACCTGCGTCGCTTTTATGCCGAGTTCCTGTGCGATCAACACTCCGGCCAGATGACCGTACGAGCCGACGCCGGGATGCCCGATCTTGACCGTGCGACCGGGCTCTTTCATCCAGGCCAGCAGTTCCTTGAAATTATTCGGCGGCAGCGTTGACGGCGCCGCGAGCGTCGATGCGGCGGTGTTGATAAGGCCGATGGTGGCGAAGTCCTTAGCCGCATCGAAAGTGAGGTTCGGATAAAGCGTCATACCGGCCGCCAGCGCCGTCTGATGGATCATGAACGTGTAGCCGTCAGGCGTGGCACGCGCGGCTTTGGCAGCGGCGATCATGCCGCCGGCGCCGCCGATATTTTCGACCACGATCGTCTGGCCGAGAGATTTCTCCATGCTGTTCTGGATAATGCGCGCGATCGCGTCAGTCGCGCCACCGGGCGGGAACGGCACAATCATGATGATCGGGTGATCGGGATAGTTTTGCGCCGAAGCGCCGCCGGCCGCCAAAACGCATGCGGCGAGTAGCGCCGCCGCGAGCGCGCGTACAAAATTCATCGATTCCTCCCCAGTGCCGCCTGTCGTTTTATTCTCAGCGGTTGCCGACATCATCGGCCTTTTCTTGGAACCTCTGCAAGGAGGACGTGGAGGCAGACCGCGCTTTATTCAGGCGCCTCGCTATCGGCCGCGCGCCATGCGGTCGTGCAGCACGCCGACGTCATCGCTCGTTGTTCTGCCCGCGAGCATCGCGTGCACTGCTCGGTATAGTGAATGCTCTGTGAGTGAACATGGTAAATCGGCGGCATGAGCTTCGCTATTCTAACAGTTCTTTAGGGATAACGATTGCGTTCGGTTAGCGATTCATAACCGCTTAACTTAAAAGGCCCGATAAACCCTTCACGATAATCTCGAATTCCGCCATCGACTTAACGCGCGGCGGATCATGTGAGTGAGTGGAGGGTGTGATGAAAAAAACGTTATTCGCCGCAGTACTTGCGACCGGTTTGGCCGCTGCCGGCAGTGCCGCCGCGGCCGATTTGCGCCCGGCTCCCTATGCCCCGATTGCGCAATCAGGGCTCTATAACTGGAGCGGCGCCTATGCTGGTCTCAACCTCGGCTACGAGTGGGGCAACGTCACCAATTCATCCGTCAATCCGAGTGGCCTCACCGGCGGCGGACAGTTAGGTTACAATTGGCAGAACGGCCAATTCGTGTTCGGCGCCGAAACCGACTTACAGTTTAGCGGTGCCGACGACACTTTTGCGCCTTTCAAATTCTCCAATCCGTGGTTCGGCACCTTGCGTGGCCGCGCCGGTGTCGCCTTCAACAACGTGCTGCTCTACGCCACGCTCGGCCTCGCCTATGGCGACCTGAGGGCTCAGTCTGCCGGTCTCGACGAAACCAGGACCGAAGTGGGTTGGACCGGCGGCGTCGGTCTCGAATACGGCTTCGCCCCGAACTGGTCAGCGAGAGTCGAATATCTCTACCTGGATCTGGGCAGCCGCGGCTTTACCCTCACCGGCACCGACAATGGCTTGCAGGCCAATCTACTGCGCGTCGGTATCAATTATCATTTCTGAGCGGCCATCACGGCCGATGTGACGGAAAACCCCGGGCCTCGCGGCCCGGGGTTTTTCTTGTGGCGGCAGCGTTGGCTAGAAGTTCCATCCTCGACCAAAGTTTAAGTATTCATTCATCACGAATGGAACCATCAACAGTTTAGATAGAGGCGAGAACGTGGCATTTCATCGGCTTAATTGGGACAATACTCACTGCACTTGCTTTTGGTCTGTGGCTTTTCTGCACTAGACGCCATCTCAATTTTGAATACTTATGCGGCTTCGATTGTGGGGGCCCACAGTGACGGAGGTTTCAAGATGAAGCGTTTGGTTTTGGCGAGTCTCGGCGTGCTCGCCGTGGCGACAATCATGAGTTCGGCAAACGCGGCCGACATAGCACGCCGGCATGCGATGCCGACCAAGGCTCCGCTCTATGCCGCGCCGTACAATTGGACCGGCTTATACGTCGGCATCAATGGCGGCGGCGGTTTTGGCACCTCGAACGTCGCTACCGTGCCGTCAGGTTCTTTTAATACGAACGGCGGACTGGTCGGCGGTACGATTGGTTATAACTGGCAGATGGGCCAGACGGTGTTCGGCCTCGAAGGCGACATCGATTGGACCGACCTGCGCGGCAGCGGAACTTGCGCCGGCACGACATGCGAAACCCGCAATAGCTGGCTGAGCACCGCGCGCGGCCGCCTCGGTTATGCCTTCGATCGCTTCCTGCCCTTCATCAGCGGCGGCGCGGCATTCGGCGACATCCAGAACAACATTACCGGTATCGGCTCGGCGACTGAAACGAGAGTCGGTTGGACTGTCGGCGGCGGCCTCGAAGCTGCAATCGCGGGACCCTGGAGCGCCAAGATCGAATATCTCTACGCCGACCTCGGACGCGGCGCCTCGGTGCTGGGCTCCGATGCGAGCTTCAAGACCAACATCGTGCGCGGCGGCCTCAACTACCGCTTCTGGTAGCCAAACCGACTACACCAAAATATGGAACCCCGGAGTTCGCTCCGGGGTTCTTTCTTTTTCAGGAAGCGACTTTGGTTTGCGCGAACGCCGGCACTTGGCTCACGAAATTGTCGAGCCAGACGACCAGCTTCGGATGATCCGCACGCCAAGTTCCGCCAAACCGCAAGTCGCGATAACCAAGCATGCAGGCCAGCGTAATCTGCCCGACATCCGGGACTGGCGTAAGCGTCGGGGGCACCGCTTCGAGCGCCGCCAGACCGCGCGTGACTTTGTCGGACTGGCGATCGACCCAAGGCTGCACCTTCATCTCGGCTGGCCGATAACGGCCCTCATAGACCAACAAAAGACTCGCTTCGAGAATGCCGTCGCATAATGCCTGCATTCGAAGCGCAGAGAACTTTGCTTTGGGCTCGCGCGGGATGATACGGCCGCCACCGGCGAGATGATCGAGGTAGTCCAGGATGACGCGCGAGTCATACAAGGCTTCACCGTCATCCAGGATAAGCGCCGGAATTTTCCCGACGGGGTTCTGGACGCGGATCGAATCCGCCGGATTGTTAAGATCGGTTTCACGCACCTCGATCTTATCGGCGAGGCCGAGCACATCCGCCGCGATGCGAACCTTGCGGCCAAACGGCGAGGCGGGTGAGGAGCGCAGGATCATGGACATGACATCTCTCCGCGGCAGGCGCGGAGAACCCGCAACCGATAACGATTGATAGCAAGCCGGAGCGCCGCTTTAAGCCGGCGCCGGTTATTAAGCAATCAGCCGGTGACGACCAGGTTCACGGCTTTAGGGCCTTTACCTTTTTTGTCCGGTTCGACATCGAAGTTTATCTTCTGGCCTTCGTTGAGGCCCTTGAGTCCGGCTGCTTCCACGGCCGTGATGTGTACGAACACATCGCGCCCACCATCATCAGGCTTCACAAAGCCGTAGCCTCGCTCGCCGTTGAAGAATTTAACAACCCCAGTTTGCGCCATCGGGAATGCTCCTCTCCCCGTACTGCTCCACCGCACGAGCCCCACGCTCGGCGGCTCGGCCGGACATTCACATTCGGGGAAAGCATCGGCCGCGAGCGGCCTCAGTCACTCCGCCGGCCCCCACAGGAGGCGGAACGTCACTGCCAAGGATAGGAACTACACACCAACTGGGCGTCCATGGAAAGGGGCTCGGATGTCCCCGGTTGGCCTACGGAATTTCCCCGGCAAGCCAATCGAGCCTGAAACCGCCTTTGCCGTCATGTCCCAGCAGGCTTGTCAGTGCCGGCAGCAGAACCGAGAGCTCCCTTTCCAAGGTCCAGGGCGGATTGACCAGGATCAGACCGCAGCCGTTGAGACGGGCCGCGTCGGTGAGCGGCGCGACAATCAGTTCCACGCGCAACGTTTTTGCGATGCCCAATCGCTGCAGGCGTTTGGCCAAAGCATCGGGTTCGCCGCGATCCTTGATCGGATACCAGAGCGCATAGATCCCTGTCGCCCATTTGCGGTGGGCTTCCGCCAGACCATGCGATAGCCGGTGGAAATCGCCCCCCTCTTCGAACGGCGGATCGACCAGCACGAGGCCGCGGCGTTCCGGCGGCGGAACATAGGCGGACAGTGCAGTCCAGCCGTCGATCTCAATGGTCTTGATACGCGTGTCGCCACGCAGATGGCTGGCCAGCGCGGTGGCGGCCTTTGGCTCGAGTTCGCACGCGATCAGGCGATCCTGCGGGCGCAGCCAGGCGCGCGCCAGCGCAGGCGAGCCGGGATAGACCGTTAGCCGGCCGCGTTCATTGAGAGCGCCGATCACCTCGAGATAAGGCGCGAGCAGCGCCGCCAGCGGAGCAGCGAGCGGTGCGGCCATCAGGCGCTCAATGCCGTCGTGCCATTCGCCGCCGCGACTCGCTTCCGACCCGGTGAGATCGTAGAGCCCTGCGCCGGCATGGGTGTCGATCACACGGAAGGCGGCCTCCTTGCCGCGCAAGTAATGCAAGATGCGGCAGAGCACGATGTGCTTGAAGACGTCGGCAAAATTGCCGGCATGGAAGACGTGGCGATAATTCACTGCGTTAGCAAGCTCCGGCGAATGCGGTCCGCGCGCGGCCGCTATTGCAAGCTTGTGTTTATTCCGGCCTGTCGCGCAAGCCAAAATGGTTGCGCGGCTTAACCGGACGGTACGAGCGCGCCGGCTTTCGCCTCGGCGGCTGCAACACCGCGGCCGGATTGCGCGGACGGGGCATGTTCTTTGCCGTTACTCTCCGGCGGCTGACGGCGCTTATGAGAAGGCGCACGGGTACCAACATCGCCGCCCCCATGCCGGCCGCATGCAGACCGGGCGACAGCATCAATTGTTCAGGCGAGCCGAACGCCCACAAGGCGATGTAGCCGAGGCCCGCGAACCAAATCGCAAATCCGATATAATCCCATACACGATTCATCGACGCGCTCCCCGCGCATGCCGCATGCGGAAGATTGCGGATTTCCCTTACGAGAATCTTGCGCCAATTCATGACGCTCGGGGGTTATCCCCCTAACGCCTGTTGCCATCGTTAGTAGCGGCTTAACGCGGTCGCAGACTCGCGATCGAGATTTTGATCTGAATTTTATCTGGCCAGAATTTAGCCGCAGTTCATTCGCCGCGCACCGCCGGCATCAAAATGCTGTCGCGTTTGCAGGCATTGCGCGCCACCTCTGGGCAATCGTGGAATGAAAAATCCTTGTTCAAACACACGCGCACTTCACTCAACCACTTACCACTGCAGGCAACCGCGAAGTTCGCGCGCGTCAGTCCCGGATTGGCCTTCACGAAAGCCTCGGAGACATCGTCAGCGCTGACCGTGGCCGGCTTGTCCAGTACGACGTAATCCTGCGGGATTTTCACGACAGAGCGCGCTTTGCGCACCGCTTCGAAAAAAGCGTTCTGCGACAGTCCCGAACAGGTCCCGTGGCGATCCCATTCATGAAAGATCAGCCGCGGGCTCGGCATCAAGTCGAGCATGCTACCGATGATCCGATGATCGAGCCTCGGCGCGGGAACTTGGCAGAAGGCCGGAAAGCCGTGCTCGTTTTGCGGCCACAGCCCATGCACTACAAAGGAAAACGGCCGCCCCGAACACTGCTGGTCGGGTGCCCTCTCGGGCGCGCGCTCATGAGCAGATTCGCAATATGACGGCGACCAGGACAGCGCCAGTACATAGAAATCGAACTGGCCGGGCGCATTTTGCCGCTGGTCTTGCGCCAGTGCGACGATGGCGAAAAGGAAAAGGAAACTCAGGGTAACAGCAGCGGTTTGAGCCGCTTGCCCGACGCGATGACGGAACATTGGACGCCCCCACTTGGCACCAGAACAAACCGGAAATTGGTCTTGGTCTACGGTTCCATAAAACCGTATCTAATAATTTAGAACAATACAAGAACAAAATGAAACAAACCGGGATCGACTGGCCTGACCGTTAAGGCCGCGCCATCTTGCAAGTCGGGTTGTAGGCCCAGTTGCGATCCAGGCCGACGACGCACCATTCGACACCCCAGCCTGCGCCGATCATGCCGGTGTCTTCGCCAATCCAATAATTCACCCGATGTTTGCGCCCGTCGCTGACCGTCGCCACGGCGCTGCAGAAGCGCCGCGGAATGGTTCCTTCCGCCCAAGGGCTAAAAGCGATTTCGCGTACCTTTTCGAAATCAAGTATTTGCAGATTAGAGTTCCAATATTGGCCCTCCTTCTGCGCGAAGCGCGACGCGATCTTGTCGAGCGCGGCCTCACATGGGGGTACCGCGCCGTCGTAGTTCGGCCCGGTCATGTAGATGTCTTTTTGAAAAATGTTGGCCGCCTGAGCGGGCCCGGTCAAAACGATGAGCAAGAGCAACCAAGACACACGCGACATCGCGGAACTCCCATCAGCGGAAGCATTACTTTATCACAACTTTCTCCCGCCGCAGCCGATTCGTACACAGTTTTGCGCCCCCGGGGACTCGTGGCTGCTCTTGCGGCGCTGCATCATTTTATTCGCGAATCGGTATGCGGGCGCCCGACAGCGTCCGGTTGGGTAATGGCCTTATGCCATGTCAGTTATTCAGTAGTGAGTCATTCAGTAGTCAGTCAGTGGCGTCGCGTTGGTTGCTTACCCGTGTCAAACGGCGCGGTTGCCCGGTCGGCAACCGCGCTGGCAGGCTTATTCAGCCTTTGCTCCAATCGCCCATCACCGCCTGCACCAGCGCGAGCGCCGCCACCGCGGCGGTATCCGCGCGCAGGATGCGCGGCCCAAGCGCGATCCGTATCACATTCGGCAATTTGAGCAGCGCCGCGCGCTCGTCCTCAGCGAAGCCGCCCTCCGGACCGACCAGGACCGCGACCGGCATATGCGCGCGCGCCGCACCGAGTGCCCCGATTGGGTCCTTCACCTCGGTGTCCTCGTCGCAGAACACGAGCAATCGTTCCGGTTCGGCCTGCTCTATCAGCATTTTGAACGTCACCGGATCGGTCACCTCCGGCACGGTCAAAATGCCGCATTGCTGGGCCGCCTCGATCACGTTGGCACGCATGCGATCCAGATTGACCCGCGCCACTTGCGTGTGCCGGGTGATCACCGGCTGCAGCCGCGAGGCACCCATCTCGACCGCCTTCTGCACCAGGTAATCGAGCCTGGCATGCTTGAGCGGCGCGAACAGAAAATGCAGATCGCAAGCTTGCGGCTGTTCTCGCAGGCGCTCGCCCACGGCGGCGGTCAGGGCCTTTTTGCTGGAGCCGGCGAGGCTCGCCAGCCATTCGCCGTCGCGGCCGTTGAATAAAACTACCTCATCCCCGCGCTTGAGCCGCAGAACATTCTGCAAGTAGTTCGTCTGGGCGCGGTCGAACGAAACCTCCTGCCCGCCGGCTAGCGGGGTAACGAGATAGATGCGCGGGGTGCGGAAATCGTAATGCGGCATAGTGGCAATCGTTAATGGCGATCCGGAGCAGGTTAGCGCAAGGGGTTACCGTGAGGGGTCGAAATTGAGCTTTTTTGCCGTGATGCCGACGCATTCCGCCGGTTGTTATAGACACCCGTTTGCACCATTGCCTGTTATAGTGCCTCCGGGACTGGGAGATGAACCGTTCATGAGCTTACGCAGGAAAATGCTGATCGCCGTGTGCCTGATGCCGCTCGCCTCCGTGACGGCCATGGCGCAGTTTCAGCCGCCAGCGCAGCCGCAAGCCGAGCCGCCACCGTGCATTAAGGGGTTCCTGGCTTTACGCGACGATGCCTCGAAAAAAGCATCTGCAATACACTCCGCAAGTGAGCATCATGCGCCGGCCAACGTGGCCTGCAAGTTGTTCAATGAGTTTACGGCCGCCGAAGCCAAGATGATCAAATACGCCGAAGAAAATACGGTCTGGTGCGGCATCCCTGCCGAAGTTGTCACCAACATCAAAGCACAGCACGTCAAGTCGACTCAGATCCGCACCCGGGTCTGTCAGGCTGCGGCGGCGCCACCGCGGCCCGCCGGTCCGAGCCTGAGCGACGCACTCGGTGCGCCGGTGCCCGATTCCAAAAACATCAAGACCGGCCGCGGCGGCACTTACGACACCCTGACCGGCACCCCGCTCGGCAAATGAGCGAAAATACCGGACGCGTCGCCGATGCGACCGGGAACTGGGTTGAGGGTCTCGCCCCCGCTTTCACGCGTCCCTATTTGCGTCTCGCCCGCCTTGACCGGCCTATCGGCTCCTGGCTGCTGCTTATGCCGTGCTGGTGGTCGCTCGGCCTCGCCGGCATGCGCAGCGAAATTTTCCCGAGCCTCTGGCAGATCGGGCTGTTCTTCATCGGCGCCTTTGCCATGCGCGGCGCCGGCTGCACCTGGAACGATCTGGTCGACCGCGATCTCGACGGACTGGTCGAACGGACACGTTCGCGCCCGATCCCATCCGGCCAAGTCAGCGTCGCGCAAGCGACCACTTTCATGCTGGCGCAGGCGCTTATCGGTTTCCTGGTGCTGATCCAGTTCAACCGCTTCACGGTCATTACCGGTTTTGTCTCGCTGCTCGTGGTGGTGATCTATCCGTTCATGAAACGCATCACCTATTGGCCGCAGATTTTTCTCGGCCTCGCCTTTTCCTGGGGCGCGCTGATGGGCTGGCCGGCCGCATTCGGGCGGCTCGATTGGCCCGCGCTCGTGCTCTATGCCGGTTCGATCTCCTGGGTAATCGGCTATGACACCATCTACGCGCATCAGGACCGTGAGGACGATCTGCTGATCGGCATCAAATCGACCGCGCTGCTGTTCGGCGAGAACACACGGCCGATGCTGGCGGGTTTCTACGCCGGCGCGATCGTGCTGATCGGCATCGCCGGCCTCATGGCCGGCGGCGGACTTATATT
>Ga0207933_1002160_pt1 | contig 13194 bp, 7 predicted proteins | sample NGESurdeep092012_4_FD_184488 | JGI IMG/M metagenome (GOLD analysis project Ga0207933, IMG submission 184488) | Arctic peat soil microbial communities from Barrow, Alaska - NGEE Surface sample F53-3 deep-092012 (SPAdes) | ecosystem: Environmental > Terrestrial > Soil > Wetlands > Peat ... | reverse complement strand
GGCCAATAGGGAGCTCTCCACCCCTGAGTCCTGTTCCAGAGTGGCGTGCAGCAAAAGCTTGGAGTCGGCAGATGGCACGATGTGCACGTAGATGATGTCGCCCGGCTTGAGGAATGCAGTGGCATCCCGTTGCTTGGTCCATGCCCAATCCTCCGGACCGAGCACGAGTTGTCGACTACCGATGCGCGCGCTCACCTGATAAGGAAGCACACTGGTGACCAGCGCATGCATGTAGGTGCCCGGCACAGGCTCCTCGCGCCAGTCGGGATGATGAAGCTCGTCCATCACTCCACCAGCTTCAATCACGTTGAGCAGATGGCCGTGCCAACCTTGGCCGCGCTCATAGGCGGCCAGTCCATCCAGCACCGCCTTATTGGCGGTGTCCTGCAGATCCAGGTCTAGTGTGGTGTAAACCCGCAGCCCCGCGTCATGCGCTCGCGCCACGCCAAACTTCTGCTCCAACTCGCGCCGCACTTCTTCAATAAACCACGGAGCCACATTATTCGGCGGAGGCTCGATGTGCAGTCCCAGCGGAGTCGCCTTCGCCGCATTGGCTTGTGTATCTGTAATCAGGCCATCCTCCAGCATGGAGTTAATGACCATGTTCCTGCGCCTGAAGGCGCGTTCCGGATTCAGAACCGGGGAGTACGCCACGGGTCCTTTGGGCAAGCCCGCCAACAGAGCCGCCTCCGGAAGCGTGAGAGCGTTAGCGTGCTTGCTGAAGTAATATTCCGATCCCGCTTCGAAGCCGTAGACCCCTTGACCCAAATAAATCTGGTTGGCGTAGAGAGCAAAAATCTGGTCTTTGGTAAAGTGCCTCTCTATCTGAACGGAGAGGACGACTTCCTGCAATTTGCGCGCCAGGGTGCGCCGCGGCGAGAGAAACAGATTGCGCGCCAACTGCATGGTCAGTGTGGAAGCTCCCTGCACGCGGCCGTTGGAGACCAAATCGTGATAGGCCGCTCCGGCCACGCGCATCGCGTTCACTCCCCAGTGGCTCTCGAAGTTCTTATCCTCGATCGAGATAACCGCCTCGCGCAGCACCGGAGAGAAGGCGCTATAGGGGACCACGACGCGGCGTTCTAGCGCGAAGGAGCCGAAGACACGCCCATGAATATCGAGCAGTTGCGTCGTCGCATTGGGATGATAGCGTTCAAGCGCGGCGATCTGCGGCATATCCACTGAATAGATGAGCAATAAGCCAAGCAGTGAACCGGCGACCGCGGCCAGCAGCAGCAGGACGGCAAAAATTGCGCGGCCGGTGAACCCCTTGTAGACAATGCGATAGCGGCCCGCAGAGGAGGGCGGGCGAAAGCGGCTGGCGTGGGAAGCGGGGTCTGGATCGCTAGAAGTCAAGGGGGATGTCCGCTAGAGCAAATTTCCGATTTGGCTCCTCCAGCAAAAGGGCCGGACCGGCAGTCTCACCACGAACATGGAGGTGAAAACGCTCTTAGCACTGAACATAGCACGGGGCGGCGCTGCTGCCACGCATCTTTCTCTGCCACTGTTGCGGGATTTGCCGGACCGGACCGCAAACCGCTTGGAATCCGGTGGGCTGAGTGGCGCTTCAATCGCTGCTTAGGCAGGTTTTTGCTTGAGCACGTCGAGAGCTTTGGCCAGTTGCGCGTCCGGATGCGGCCCGCTTTCATCGTCAAGATCGTCAGCCGGCGCAACGAAGATATTCGGAGTGACTGCGTCGTCCTGGATCTTCTTGCCTGAGGGAGAAGCGTACTTGGCGACAGACAAGATCACTGCCCCGCCGTCAGGCAGATCGATAGTCTTCTGCACCGATCCTTCGCCGAAGGTGCGATCGCCCACCAAGTCGCCCCGGTGATTCTCCATTATCGCGGCCGCGGCGATCTCCGCGGGGCCCGAGGTGCCCTGGTTGACCAAGACCACCAAAGGCGCGCTGGTGAGGAACTTTGACGGATCGGCAGTGAAGGTCTGGAGCGGATATTTCTGACCCGACAGGGTCGCAATCGTGCCTGTCTTTAAGAAGAAGTTTGCCAACCGGATGCCCTGAGCGTCATCGCCCTCCGCCACATCGCGCAGATCCAGGCAAATCTTCTTATTTCCATCCTTGGACATGGCGCGCAGACGATTCTCAACAGCCTGCACCCGGTCCTTGGTAATCACTCCCGGCTTCAGATAAACAATGCTGCCATTGTCGTACTGCTCAACGCCCAGAGGCGGCGTTACCTCCGGGGTCCGGACGAGAGTCACCTTGTCCGGTTCCGACTTCCGCGGCCGCACCAGATCGAAGGTGACCGGGGTCCCCGGCTTGCCTTCCAGCAGCAGGCGGATCATGGCCAACGACATCTCCCGCGTCGAGTTGCCCTCGATTGACTCCAGGATGTTGCCATCCTGAATGTGATCCTTATCCGCCGGGCTCCCGGGTTCTACCGCAACCACGGTGGCATACCCATAGCGCTTGGAGACGTCAATGCCGACCTGCGCCGTGCCTTCATTCTGGCGCTGCTTGTAGGTCTTGTACTCGTCCGGTGTCAGATAGCTGGAGTCGGCATCGAGAGATTCCAGCAGCCCATGCAGCGCCCCGTCGGTCACCTTCGTGACGTCAGGTTGTACCACATAGTCAGTCTGAATCTTTTTGAGTACCTCGCTATAGACTTCCATCTCCGGGTAAGCGCCATCGGCCTGCGCGCCGGCGCTCACGCCGGCGGGTCCGAAGCCACCCAAAAAGGCCAGAGCGATCAGGAAAACGGAGAGGGCAAAGACAACACGCTCAAAGGTTTTTGACATGGACAGGTTCTACTTTGGACCCAAACGGGCTTAAAGCCAATGATACTCCAGCGTCACAGCGTTTTTGGGGCGATATAAGCAGAGACCCGGTGCGACGTCAGGCTTCCCCGCTGCTCTCTATTATCGCCAGTCGTCAATCACATAGACGCCGGGGCGGTTAAATCCCGCCGCGTGGGGGCGCTGCATGGCGACACCCTGCACTGTCGGCCGATAGCCGTGGGAGCGGACACGGCGGTAGGCATCTACCCTGGCCATGTTCACGCCGGTCTCCAGATCGACCGCCCGTGAGCGGGCAAACGCCTCGCAGGCGTCGAGCAATCGATCGAAGCGGGCGCCTCCGCCCGGGCCGCCGCGCGCTGCGCCAAACTTGACGTAACAGGTCTTCTTGCCACCTTCCGATCCTGGACCCGTCAGGCACACGGCAAAGCCGTCGAGAACCGCGCGCGTATAAATCAGCATGGTCTCTCCCCGATCCGGTTTGAGCGAAGCCCGGATTTCCTCTCCCAGATCGAGCCCTTTCTCTATTTTCCCCGTCAGATTCGCGCAGGCCTCAATTGCCGCTTCGCGCCGGCTTCGGGAAAAGGACGAGAGCCTCATTGGAGTATCCGCAGAGCGTCCATCCCGCGGCAAAGCCGGTTCCGGCGTGTACTTCACGAGAGCTGTAAGGTAACAGGGCCAATACCCGAACTTCTGGTAGAGTCCGACGTGCTTGGTGCTTTCCGCAAAAGTAAAAAGTCCGGTGTGGCGCAGGTCCCAGTGATCGAAGACAGCCATCGTTGCGCCGAGCAGCCGCTGTGCCACGCCGCGGTCCCAGTACTCCGGCAACACCGTCAGCGGCCCGAAGAAACCGAAGGAGCCCCAGCGCGTGACCACGTTCGATCCAATCAGCCGCCCGCCGTCACGCGCTGCGATCATCTTGACGTTGGGCATGCCCCAGCGCGGCACAACCAAGCTGCGGTCACCCATGAAATCCAGCGGGTTCGGAATGCGCAGGGCCGTTCCAAAAGCCAGCCGGACGATCCGGTCCGCTTCGCTGAGTTCCTCACGTTTGAGCGTGCCGATCTTTATCGGGTCGTTCTTCGGCATTCCGTCTGGCTCCAGTTTCTCTTCATCGATCTCGTCGCGAGGGTGTCAGCGGAAGATCTGGTGGCGGCGAGTGGGATCGAACCACCGACCTACGGGTTATGAGTCCGTCGCTCTAACCATCTGAGCTACGCCGCCAAGGGTTGGGACGAGTAGCCGCGGCGCCGGTAGTACGGCTCGCATCGTCCCATGAAGTCGTGTCTTTCGATGATACGAAGCCCATTCTTATGAGTCAATTTACTGAAGGAGCCATTATGCTGAACTCCGGCTGCCACTATGGCTGGACACCCCCTGCTCCGCCCACTTCAGGAAGATGACCAAGCCCTCTCGGGACCCCCTGGGCCGCCTCAATTGAAAGCTGGCCTCGCACAAAGCAGCGCACCACCCTCAATGACAGCGGCGGCGGAGACAGTCTTGCCCTCGAGAATCTCGCCCTTGGGGCTCGAGCGAGGATACTTCTTTCCGCTTGGCATTTATATTTAGGTCGTATCTCGGGGTGTCGGCAAAAATGTCTTCCCTGTCACTGTGGTGTGACATGCCGCGGCGCGGCGCAATCGGTTGCGAACGATCAGCCGTCCAGGGCGGCCCGTCGCTATGCTGACTGGGATGTGGGGCCACCTTTTCGCGCGTGTGCCCCACCGCCTGAGTTCCTTCGATCTGCTGCTGGTGGGGCTTTACCTCGCCGCCATCACACTCTTCGGTCTCCGGTTTCGCCGCAAAGACCGATCGCTCAAAAACTACTATCTCGCAGACCGCACCATTCCCTGGTGGGCGATCGCACTCTCCATCGTAGCCGCGGAGACCAGCACGCTCACCATCATCAGCATTCCCGGTCTCGCCTTTACGGAAAATTGGGGATTCATGCAGGTTGTCCTCGGATACCTGCTCGGCAGAGGGGTGGTCTGCATCCTCTTCTTGCCGCGCTATTTTCGCGGCGATCTGCTCACCGCCTATCAAGTTATCGGCCAGCGCTTCGGTCCGCGCCTGCACCGGCTGACGGCAGGCCTTTTTCTCTTTCTGCGAGCGGGCGCCGAGGGAGTGCGAGTCTTCGCGATCTCGATCGTCGTCGGCATGGCCATCGGCACCGGAGATGTGGTCTCCATCGCGGTGATCTGCACCCTTACGCTGATCTATACGCTGGAAGGCGGCATGGCTGCCGTGATCTGGACCGATGTGGTCCAGATGTGCCTGTATATCGCAGGAACGATCGTGACCGCCGTGATGCTCGGCCACCTGGTCCCCGGAGGATGGCACACCATTCACGTTCTAGCAGCGGCGGGCGGAAAGATCTCCATTTGGCATTTCGCCTGGAACGTCACGCAGAACTATACCTTTTTGGCCGGGGCGCTGGGGGGCTGTTTTCTCACCATGGCCAGTCATGGCACCGATCAACTTATGGTGCAACGGCTGCTGGCCGCCAAGAACCTGCGCTCCTCTCAAATTGCGTTGCTGGCCAGCGGAGCCGTGGTCGCAGTGCAGTTTGCCCTTTTTCTAGCCATCGGAACCGGTCTCTACTTCTTCTACAACACGCCGGGCAACGGCTCAGCCGCGGCCGACGCCGACCGCATCTTCCCCGCCTTTATTGTCGAGCACCTGCCGCGCGGAGCGGCTGGCCTGATGGTGGCCGCGATTCTGGCTGCCGCCATGTCTAACCTGAGCGCAGCCGTCAATTCCCTAAGCGCAAGCAGTATGGTTGACTTCTATTTGCACTGGCGGCCCACTCTCAGCCAGCGCCATCGCTGGCTGGCATCGCGTTGGCTCACGTTGTTTTGGGCTCTGGTACTCTTTGCGCTTGCGCTCCTCTCGCGTGGAGGAGGACACGTGGTCGAGACCGGCCTCTCCATTGCTTCTGTAGCCTACGGGGCGATGCTAGGCGTTTTTCTGCTGGGCACGCTCACCCGCGGCGCGACCGAGACGGGCGCGATGATCGGCATGATCTGCGGTTTGGCTGCGAATCTCCTGCTATGGCTGCAGCCGCACGCCCGCACCATAGGCTGGGGCGCGCTCCAGTTCACGCTACCCAAGATTGCCTGGACATGGTTCGTGCTCGCTGGATCGTCGATCACCTTCGCCGTCGGCTGGACGGCGAGCATAATTCTTTCCCGAGGAAAGGGGCGGTTGAAGATGGACGCCGTCCCTTCACGGTAGGGTATTTTTGGGTTCCTTTGCTATGCCCCTTCGTCTCACTGCCGCACTGGCTCTGCTGATCGCTCTCACTCCGGCCTCCTGCTGGCCGCAACAACCGGTGCGAGGTCTGAGCGCCATCGACGGCATCGTCGCGCACGCCATTCGAGAGAAGAGGCTGCCCGGCGCCGTAGTGGAAATTGGACATGGCGGGCATGTGATCTTCGAGCGCGCCTACGGCCTGCGCTCATTTGCTCCCAGGCCGGAGCCCATGACCAAAGACACGATTTTCGACCTCGCGTCGCTCACCAAGCCTCTGGCGACCGCGACGGCCATCATGCAACTCTGGCAGCAGGGCAAGATACGGTTGGACGATCCGGCGGCGCGCTATCTCCCGGCATTCGCCGCCCATGGGAAGCAGAGGATCACCATCCGCGAACTACTGACCCACTACTCAGGACTGCCCCCCGATCTCCCTCTCTCCCCACCCTGGTCGGGCCAACGAGAGGCCCTGCGGCTGGCATATGCCACAGTTACGGTTGCAGTTCCTGGCTCTCGATTTCTTTACAGTGACGTCAACTACATCGTGCTTGGCGCACTGGTTGAGAAGCTCTCCGGCCTCACCCTTGACCGGTATGAAGCCGAGCGTATTGCGCGTCCCCTGGGATTAACGCACACCCGCTTTTTGCCCCCCGTGTCATGGCGAAGCCTGATCGCGCCGACTCAATATAGCGGCAGAGGCATGCTGCTGCAGGGCTTGGTGGATGATCCCACTGCGCGCCGCATGGGCGGCGTCGCCGGCAATGCCGGCCTCTTCAGCACCGCTGGAGATGTGGCCATCTTCGCTCAAGCCATGCTGGACCGCTTGGCCGGGCGTCCCAGCGACTTTCCTCTACAACAAGCGACACTGAAAACGATGATTGCGCCCAGCCAGCCTCCGGGCGGCAGGGACGTGCGCGGCTTGGGCTGGGACATCGCCTCGCCGTTTTCGAGTCCCCGGGGAAAACTCTTTCCGCTCGGCTCGTTTGGGCATACAGGTTATACCGGTACCTCGCTCTGGATCGATCCCGCGAGTGACACCTATGTCGTCATCCTGTCGAATGCCGTTTATCCGCGCGGCCACCGGAGTCTCTCCGCCTTGCGCTCGGAGGTGGCCGATTGCGCCGCGGCTGCGGTAGGTGTAGGACGCGCGAAACCAACCGTAACGACGGGTATCGACGTACTGGAGGCCAGCCACTTTGCTTCGCTGGCCCTATTAGCGCATCGGCATGGAGGTCGCCTGCGCCTGGGCCTGCTGACCAACCAGACGGGCCGCGACCGCGAGGGGCGCCGCACGGCAGAGATTCTGGCCCACGATGCCGCTGCCGCCATTCCCGGCCTCCAGCTCAAGCTGCTCTTCAGTCCCGAGCATGGAATCAATGGCGTTCTTGACACCGAGAAGATCAACAACTCGGTGGACGCCGCCACCGGACTCCCCATTCTCAGCCTTTATGGAGCAAGCGACGTCCAGCGGCGGCCGCCGCTCTCAGCTCTACGCAACTTGGACGCGGTCGTAATCGATTTGCAGGATGCGGGCGTCCGCTTCTATACCTACGAGACGCTGACGCTCTATTTTCTGGAAGCTGCGGCGCAGACCGGCACGGAAATCGTCGTGCTAGACCGGCCGGATCCCATCGCCGGTGCAGTCCAGGGCCCGCTCTCCGATCCTGGCCGAGAAAGCTATGTCAATGCGATGTCCATTCCCGTTCGCCACGGCATGACGCTGGGCGAGTTAGCCCGCTATTTCAACGGAGCGCGGAATCTGCACGCGCCCCTCACCGTTGTTCCCATGCGCGGCTGGAAGAGAATGGATTGGTACGATTCCACGGGATTAACTTGGGTCAATCCTTCGCCCAACCTCACTTCCCTTGCCGCTGCGACGCTCTACCCGGCGATCGGCCTGATCGAGACAACGAATATCTCCGTCGGCCGGGGCACCGACCATCCATTTGAATATGTGGGCGCGCCCTGGATCGTCAGCCCGCGCGACGCCATGCGGCTGGCCAAGGCGCTCAACGCCCGATCGCTTCCCGGCGTCCGCTTTTCCGCCGTAAGCTTTAGACCGCGGCCGCCGAACCCCTATGGCGGCCAACTCTGCCGCGGTATCCAGATCACAGTTACAGCCCGCAATGCGATGAATGCTCCGGAGATCGGGCTGGAAATCGCCGCGGCGCTCCATCGTTTATACCCTGCACAGTTCGAGTTGGCGAAGATGGATCGCTTACTGGTGAATCGCGGCGTATTGGAGGCCTTGCTTGCGGGAAAAGATCCCAGGCAAATTGCCGCCGCATGGCAGAGCGATCTGCGGCGCTTTGAGACGGCACGCCAGCCCTACTTGCTCTATTAGGAGCCTCTCCGGTCGCTGTATCGCACGGGCGCCCTTGCCGATGCATTCAAACGCTTGAAATACATCCAGTACGGTTACTTAGGGCCCAAGCCGTGCGTTTCTTTTTTTCTTCCCGCTGGAAGGGGAGGCCGATATGTATCTCGTGAAGAGAATTCACTGAAGGATGAACCGGCCATGAAGCTATTCGCTTTGGTCCTCGTATGCTTCTCTCTGTCAGCGGCCGCAGAAAAGTCGCCTTTTGATGCGAATGTAGAAAACACTACCGTTCTGAATCCGGGCTGCCCGGTAACACTTACGGGGATTTATGCCGGCTCGCAGGGTCACGACGGCGTCCCCATCAGCGTCCACTTCGTGAATCAGACGGATATGCGCTTGGTTGGAATCAAGGTGGGTCTCGTCGGATACGATGCGACTCGCGATCCGCACGCGTTTCCTCAGCAATATGCAATTGCCGTCAACCTAAAGCCGCAGAAAGAAGCGAAGCCGGTGTGGAAGGTTCAAGAAGATGACTTCGCCCTAAATACCGCGAGCGGCGCGCGTGTGTACATAGATAAATTGATGTTCTCCAATGGCTCCACGTGGAGCGATGACGGAACACATTCCTGCTCGCTGATGATCTTGGGAAGAGCCAAGCCACAAAGAAACAGAGACGAGTAGCGACGACGACGCAGATTGGGCCGCGCCGCCGCGCTCACTCTAGCTCGCTTTCTTCACGTTGAGATTTGCAACGCTTCACTCAGCGCTGACAACGCTCTTAAAGATGCGCCTGCATAATCTCATCGAGCACCCGCTGGGGCGGACGCACGCGATCTTGAGGGAGCGTCGCCAAGGGTTCCGGCGTGAGATTCAGAGAGTCAATAAAGCTGGGACGCTTGGCATCGATATAGAAGACGCCGGTCAGTATCTCGCCTCGCTCCTCAGCCTCCATCAGAGCCTTCACCGCGCCGATGCGGTTGGTGGGATCATACCCCTCATGCAGCTTGCGCAGCTTGAGGTGTGACCCATCGTGCATTTGGACGTCGTAGGTTGTTCCAGGATCGTAATCGACCGAGATGTCGTCGAAGAAAGGCACAAAGCCTACTTCTCCGATCGAATCCTCGTGCTCCTGAACGTACTTGTAGCTCTTGGTTGAGCCTTCATGGTCATTGAAGGTGACGCAAGGCGAGATGACGTCGAGCATCACGGTGCCATTGTGTGCGATGGCCGCCTTCAACATCGACAGCAGTTGCTTCTTATCCCCGGAGAAGGAACGTCCGACGAAGGTAGCTCCCAAGTCCACGGCCATGGCGCAGGTGTTGATGGCAGGCAGCTCATTGATTACGCCGGTCTTGAGTTTGGAGCCAACATCGGCGGTGGCGGAGAACTGGCCCTTCGTAAGGCCGTAGACGCCGTTGTCTTCGATGATGTAGATCAGGGGAAGATTTCGCCGCATCAGGTGCGCGAACTGTCCCAACCCGATTGACGCAGTGTCACCATCGCCGCTGACCCCAATCCCCAGCATGGAACTGTTAGCCAGCAAAGCGCCCGTGGCGACCGATGGCATACGGCCGTGGACGCTGTTGAACCCATGAGCGCGGCCGAGGAAATAAGTGGGACTCTTCGAGGAGCAGCCGATACCGGAGAGCTTGAGCACCCGCTCCGGCTTAACCCCCATTTCATACATGGCATCGATGATGCGTTCCGAGATTGCATTGTGGCCGCACCCGGCGCAAAGAGTCGTTTTGGCTCCGCGATAGTCGATGGCCTGCAGACCAAGACGGTTTGTCTTGGGAGCCGGAGTTTTTGGAGCCTCAACCGTGGTTGCCATTTATATTCCCTCCTGCAGAACCAGCCCGTCGGTTACCGTTCGGGCGTCCAGCGGCATTCCGCCAAAGTAGCGAACGCTCCTGAGCTTGCTCAATTCCTTGACCGGAAGGTCCAGCTTGAGAAGGCTCAGCATCTGTGCATCGCGGTTCTGTTCAATTACGTAAATTCGCTCGTGCGAGGCGACGAAATCCAGCACCTCGCGGGAAAACGGGAAGGCTCGCAGACGAAGATAATCCGTTTCCAATCCATGTTCTTTCTTGAGCTGGTCGCGGCTTTCCCGAACGGCAAAATCCGAGGAGCCAAATGCAATCAAACCCACCTTCGACTTACCGTTCTGCACTATCTCGGGGGCAGGAACCATGCCGCGCGCCGTATCAAACTTGCGCGCTAACCGCTCCATCACTTCCTGATATTCGTCCGCACGCTCGGTGTAGAGACCCTTCTCATTGTGACCGCTGCCGCGGGTAAAGAAGGCGGCGCGAGGATGGTCGGTGCCGGGTATGGTCCGATATGGGATCGCATCTCCATCCACGTCCTTGTAGCGGGCAAAACCGCCCAGCCTGTCCAGATCTTCCTTAGTAAGCACCTTGCCGCGATTTATCGGCTTGGTTGGATATTCAAACGGCTTGGACATCCAGTTGTTCATCCCCAGGTCGAGGTCGGAGAGAACAAAGATCGGCGTCTGCAACTGTTCGGCCAGATCGAAAGCCTCGATCGCGAACTGGTAGCACTCCTCTACCGAGGCGGGCAGCAAAAATACATGTTTGGTATCGCCATGAGAGAGATAGGCGACCGAGAGCAGGTCACCCTGCATGGTCCGCGTGGGCATGCCTGTGGAGGGCCCCACGCGCTGAATATCGAAGATCACGCCCGGCAGTTCCGCATAATAGCCAAGCCCGACGAACTCGGCCATCAGCGAAATGCCTGGTCCCGAGGTTGCTGTCATCGAACGAGCCCCCGCCCACCCGGCTCCCAACACCATGCCGACCGCGGCCAACTCGTCTTCAGCCTGCACCACCGCAAAGGTGGCCTTCCCGTCCTGGTCCACGCGATACTTGCGCAGATAACTAATTAAATTCTCCACTACCGACGAACTTGGCGTGATGGGATACCAGGTCACCACTGTGACCCCGGCGAACATGGCTCCCAGTGCCGCAGCCGAATTGCCGTCGATGATGATCTTCCCTTCCGTGGCCTGCATCGGCTCCAAGAAAAACGGATCGGCCTTGACCAGAGACTGAGCGGCATATTCGTGACCGGCCTTGACCGCATTCCAATTCAGGTCAGCGGCCTTCGGCTTGCGGGCGAACTGCTGCCGCACCGATGTTTCGGCCGATTGCAGATCGATGCCGATCAGTTGCGCCACTACGCCGACATAAACCATGTTCTTGACCAACTTGCGCAGCTTGGCTTCCGGGCACACGGCTGCCGTCAGTTGGTCGAACGGAACCGGATAGGATGTCACGTCCTGGCGATATTGCTTAAGGTTGAGCGATTGGTCGTAGATGGCGGCGCTGCCGGCAGGCAATGAGAGCATGTCCTCCCGCCCTGTCTCCGGATTCATGGCGACCAGAACATCAATTTCCTTCTTGCGGGCGACATAGCCATGCTTGCTGGCGCGAATCGTATACCAGGTGGGCAATCCGGCAATGTTGGAGGGGAACAGGTTCTTGCCGCTTACCGGAATTCCCATCGAAAAAATGCTCTTCAGCAGTACGCTATTGGCGGACTGGGATCCGGAGCCGTTCACTGTCGCTACTTGAATGCTGAAATCGTTCACAACTTTTTTTGTTGTGGACGGCTGCGACGCCGCCAAACTTTCCGCTGCGGCGCCCGCGGGCTTGCCCAGCGCCACTTCTCCTGTTGCCATGTAACCGTGGTCCCTTCTCTTTGGAGAATAAACGAGAGGGTTGTCGCCGATCTCAACATCCGGACCGATCAAAGATCAATCGATCCTGAAGATGACGGCAGTCGCTTTTGCGATCCCGCTCATTGACATTATAGAGCAGCGGTCCCGGCCAGGCCGGGCCGCGCATTGTGATAGTGGATACCAGGGGGAGCGCGATGAATACTGCACTTCCGAGTCACTGTGCTCTACGCTGCAATGGAAAAGCTCGGCAGTGCTAGAGCATTAGCCTCTTGGACGCCAACGACGACGGCCGTGCCCGAAGGGCGGGAGCTAGCCCCAATGAGGCCGACCTCCGGCTTGCCTCCGGTTCGCAGGAAAATTGACAAGGCTTTAATTGCGCAGATCCCTTCATTGCGCAAATTCTTTAATTTCGCAGATCCCTTAGAGCATTTTCCCTAACGGTGTAGGGGCAGGAGCCGAGCCCCGCGCGGCCATTCCATCGAAGAATGGACGCACATAGCCGATCTCACCACTCCACAGTATTAGGAAAAATGCTCTAATTGCGCAGATCCCTTAATTTCGCAGATCGAGGAGCAGTTCCTCGACTCGGTGCTGCCGGTCTGCGGTCAGTGGCAACAGGGGCAGGCGCGCTCGGCCACCGAAATACCCATTCCAGTCCAGCGCGTACTTGATGCCAGGAATCCCCATGCCTCGGCAAACTTCATCTTCGGCGCCGGCGACCCGCTGCTGCTTTTCCTTGGCCAGAGGCGCGTCGCGATCCTTCCACGCGGTATAGATCTCGTGCACCGCTTGCGGGGCAAACGTTGACAGAGCCATCACGCCGCCCGTGGCGCCGGCTGCGAGCGCAGCATGAAAGGACTGGGCCCGGCTGAAAAGAACTTGAAAGCCCACCTCGCGGGTGCGCAGCGAAGGACGCTTTTCAACTGCGGCTGGCGCAGCCAGGGCTGCCCCGCCGCCGGAACCCAGCTGGCTGGGGGCGATCAAACCCGCGGCGGAATGCGCATCCTGGCGGCTTTCCGCCAGCATCCTGCCGGTGACGGCCTCAAAAATCGAGGTCACCGTCACGGTGCGCTTTTGCGCCCCCCGCGTGGCCTCCACCAACTGCTCAATGCGCTCCACGCTGCCGCTGGAATCTTTCATGCCAATAATATTGGGGTGGCTGGCG
>Ga0207933_1002159_pt1 | contig 13208 bp, 11 predicted proteins | sample NGESurdeep092012_4_FD_184488 | JGI IMG/M metagenome (GOLD analysis project Ga0207933, IMG submission 184488) | Arctic peat soil microbial communities from Barrow, Alaska - NGEE Surface sample F53-3 deep-092012 (SPAdes) | ecosystem: Environmental > Terrestrial > Soil > Wetlands > Peat ... | reverse complement strand
CAGCACGCCGCGTTCGCGCCGCTTCTGTGCTCGGCTCCGATGATCCTGGTGCAAGCGCTTGCCTCGCTCGCCGACGTCCAGGGCAATGCAACGATCGCCGGCTTCGACGACGGCATTCCCACCCCGACGCCCGAAGAGGAGTCGGCCGCGGACGGAATCGACCCCCCGACCACGGAGTTCGGCGAGCACGCTTTGCTCCCACTCCCGCCGCGCGAGCTCGCCCGGCGACTGCTCTTCTCCGCCCCGGTGAACATCTCCGGCCTCTCCGCAGGTGCGGTGGGAGCCGCGGCACGGAGCGCCGTGCCGGCCGAAGCTCGCGCGCACGTCGACGTGCACACGCTGCCGGGCCAGGACGCCGACCGGCTCTTCGGACAGATTCGCGCCCACCTCGACGCGCACGGGTTCGACGCGGTCGAGCTGCGCCTGATCGCGAAAGTCCCGCCCGCGAAGGGGCCGATGGACTCGCCACTTGCGCTTGCGGCGCTCGGGGCGTCGCGTGATGTCTTCGGCGAACCGGTCCGCTACCCGGTCGTGCCCGGTGCGGGACCCGCCCATCTCGTGGTCGACACGCTCGGGATACCCGTCGTCTCCCCGGCCGGGACGACCCGCCTATCCAGCAACATCCACGGTTTCGACGAGCACGGCTCGCTCGACGACTACCTCGAGCACGTCGCCTTCAACATCCGTGTGTTCGAACGCTTCGCGGAAGAGCTGGGATGAACGAATACGCGCTGCGCCGCGAGCGGCTCGGGCACGCACTCGAGGAGGCGCAGCTGGACGCCCTCTTCTTGCCGCTTTCATCCGACCTGGAGTACCTCACCGGAATCGAGCGCGATCTGCCGAGCTTCGGCGAGACGGCGCAGGCGCACGCGTGGCTGGCGGGCGCGTTCTTCGCTCCCGGACACGAGCCGGTCTGCCTGCTGCCGCGGATGTTCGCCGCCTTCCACCTCCGGGGCGAACCGCCCCGCGGCCTGGTTGTCGTCGACGAGGCCGACGATGCCGAGCAGGCGCTGCGGGCCGCCGTCCACGCTCTCGGCCCGATCCGCCGGCTCGGCATCGGGCAGCGCACCTGGGGCGAGAGCGTCCTGCAGCTGCAGCGCATCCTCGCGCCGGAACAGGTCGTCGACGGGACGCCGGTCATTCGCCGCCTCCGCGCGGTGAAGTCCGATGCGGAGCTCGCACTGATGCACGAGGCGTGCCGGATGGCCGAGCAGGCGATGGCCTCCGTCGCGCCGAGCGTGGTTCCGGGAGTGACCCTGGTCGAACTGCTCGAAAGCGTCGAGCACGAGCTGCGCAAGCAGGGCTCCCGCACCCCGTCGTTTCCGACCCACCTCTTCACGTTCGGCGACAAGCGGCTCGACTCGGGCAACCAGTCGGGGCTCGTGCCGCTCAAGGGCGGCGAGGCCGTGATGTTCGACTTCGGCGCCGTCCACGACGGCTACTGCTCGGACTTCGGCCGCACGATCGTCTGCGGCGAGCCACCCGCCGGGTATCTCGAGGCTTACGACGTGATGCTCGCCGCGCAGGAAGCGGGCCGGGAAGCGATGCGGCCAGGCGTGCATGCCGCCGATGTGAACCGAGCCTGCCGCGAGCCGATCGAGGCAGCCGGTTTCGGCGCGGCGTTCCGCCACCGCATGGGCCACGCGATCGGCCTGGACGTCCACGAACGGCCGTTCCTGTCCGTCGAGGACGAGACCGTACTCGAAGCCGGGATGACGTTCACCGACGAGCCGTCGATCCTGATCGACGGCCGGTTCGGCGTGCGGATCGAGGACGTGATCGTCTGTGCGGAGCCGGCTGCGCGCTACGTGAACGAGTACTCGCGCGCGCCTGTCGTGAACTAGTCGGGTGCTTCCCGGTCGACCCAGTACCGCGCTCCCCGGCCCTGGTCCGGCCCGAGCATCGAGAACCCGCCGTCGCAGGCGAGGTCTGTGCCTGTGATGAACGACGCTGCGGGTGAGCAGAGGAAGACGGCGGCGGCGGCGACCTCCTCAGGGTTGCCGGCACGGCCGAGCGGCTGCGTGTTGGCACTCGCCCGGTCGGCTCGTTCGCGGCTGCCGCCTGCCATCTGCGCAAGCGGATCCGACCACGTCCAGCCCGGCGAGATCGAGTTGACTCGAACACCCCGCGGAGCGAGGTCGGCCGCCTGGTTCTTGGTCAACTGCAGCAGGGCCGCTTTGCAGGCCGGGTAGATCGCACGCCCCACGGCGCCGAACTTGCCGCCGATGCTCCCGACGTTGACGATCGCGTTACCCGGTTCCATCTGCCGCGCCACCTCCCGAACGAAGATGGCGCTGCCGACGAGGTTCACGTTCAGGGCAGAGAGCCACTGCTCCCGCGTCGAGTCGAGCCCGCCGTCGGTGTAGACGACCGCGTTGTTGACGAGCACGTCGACGTGGCCGAACCGCTCGACGGTCGCGGCCACGCACGCCTCGATCGATTCGTCCTCGCCGATGTCCGTGTGCACGAACAGCGACCGGTCGCCAAGACGCTTCGCGGCGGCCTCACCGCGCGTCTGGTCCCGTGCGGCGAGCACGACCGAGGCGCCCGACTCGTAGAGCGCTGTCGAGATCGCCAGCCCGAGCGTCGAGTTGCCACCGGTGACGATGCCGACCTTGCCCTCGAGATCAGCCACTGCCAGCCGCCGTGTCAGAGAACGATGCTGACTGCGCCGTACGGCGCGAGTGTCCACGCGTCGAGCGTGACCCGCTTGCCGACCAACCTGAGCCCGGACTCCGTGCGCCGCGCCCTGACGTCGTAGTGGCCGACAAAGCAGTCGCGGTCCTTGTTCCGGAAACGCCACACCATGAACGCGGCGTCGCCGTGTACGACCCCGTCTTCGTCTTCGCCGGCGACGCGGACGTTCGTCACGATGTGGCGGGTTTTCGACCACGGGTACTCGCGGTGCGCGTGCACGCTGTTCAGCCGCACGACGAGCCCCTTCAGCAGCCGGTAGTCGTGGTTGATGTACATCAGGTCGTTGTCCGGGTCGGCATGGGGGTTGTCGTTGGTCGGGACGACGTACTGCGCGTCCTCCTCCCACAGCGCGAGCCAGTCCTCCATCCGCCATTCGTCGAGCAGGAACGCCTCGTCGTAGAGGAGGTCCTCGAGCTCAGCCCGGGTCACGTCGGTTGGACGGAGCTCGGGGCGCTCGAGCGTGGACTCCGGACGGCGGGTCACGCCGCCGGCACCAGGTCGCCTGCGAGCAACTGCTCCTGCCAGCGGCGCCAGAATGCACGCATCTGGAGCTCACCCGACATCGGCGGCTCCTCGCTGAAGTACCCGCGTGAGAGCAGGCTCCACTCGACGCCCGAGGCGGCGCCCTGCTGGCACGACTCGAGTGCTTCGACGTCGTCCGGCGTGGCGAGCCCGCCTGGCCCTGCGAATGTCACGTAACTCTCCAGCCGCACCTTCCGCACGGTGGGATCCTCGACCCGCGGCGCCAGCTCGTACTGCGCGACGTCCATGTAGTCGACCGACGTCGGCTCGATCACGCGCAACGCCGTCGCGTTGTTGTCCATCACGAAGAGGTTCGGGTAGATGAACAGGTTGCGGTTCAGCTCCGCCATGCGGTAGCCGGTGTCGCCCATCTCGTCGATGATCTTCTCGCGCAGCGCCTCGAGCTGCGTGCGCGACGCGTCACCGAACTGCTCCGCCCACCGCGCGATCGGCCTGCCCCACGAGCCCGAGTACTCGATCACGGCGTGCCCGTTGCCGAGCAACTTCATCGAGCCTGTGCTCGGCGAGACCTCGACGTTCTGGTCCTTCAGGAACTGGAAGTACGTCTGGTGGGTCGGTCCGAGGTGGTAGCCGTCGAAGCTGTTCTCGACCAGCAGCTTCCAGTTCGCCCTGATCCCGTACTGGTGCGTCCCCTTCAGGACCTGCAACGGGCCCGACCAGCCGTCCGGCGAGGCGCCGTTCCCGTCCCCGTTGGCGGAGAACGTGGCCGCAACCTCGGCAGCGTCCATCATCGCGTCGATGTACTCGCGTGCGCCGGCGAGATAGTCGACAAGCTCCTCAACCTCCGGGTCGAAGCTCACGAAGACGAGGCCGCGGTACGACTGCATGCGCGGCACCGGAACGAGCCCGTACTTCGACTTGTCGAACGTCGGCCCGTACGTCTCCTCGTCGGGCACGCCGATCAGCGACCCGTCGCTGTCGAACGTCCACGCGTGGTAGAAGCATTGGAACGTCTTCGCGTTCCCCCGGTCGTGCCGGCAGATCGTCGCACCGCGGTGGGTGCAGCTATTTGCAAAGACGCGCACCTCTCCCGTTGCGCGGCTGCGGACACAGAAGAGCGGCTTCCGGCCGACCGTCCGGCGGACGAAATCCCCACGTTCGGGGATTTCCGACTCGTGCGCCACGAACAGCCACGTCCGGCTGAAGATCCGCTCGATCTCCGCACGGTGAATGGCCTCCGAGGTGAGCGCCGACCGGTGGTATGCGAAGTAGCCCTCATCGGTGCGTTCGACGATCATTTCCGTCAGATCCATATCGCCGCTCCTTTGGGCTCCGAGGTGGTGAAAAGCATAATGCTAGTACGGGAACTGGCGGCGACCGTGGTTCACGGACACCCACCTCATCGTCGTGAACTCGTCCAGGCTCCACGGCCCGTTCAGGCGACCGAGGCCCGACTGCTTCTCACCGCCGAAAGCGACGATCGGCTCGTCGTGGATCGTGCAGTCGTTGACGTGGATCATCCCGGTCTCCACGCGCCGTGCGAGCGCGACGCCCCGGTCGAGGTCTGACGTGTGGACCGCGCCGCTCAGGCCGAAGTCGCTGTTGTTCGCGATCTCGACCGCCTCGTCGTCGCTGCCGAACGGGATCAGCGAGACGACTGGACCGAACAGCTCCTTCTGCGCGACGTCCATGTCCGGCGTCACGTCGAGCAGCACGACCGGATCGAAGACACCGCCGCTGACCTCGCCGCGGAGCGCCGGCCGGGCGCCGTCTGCGACTGCCTGGTCGACCATGGCGTTCAGGTTGTCGGCTTGCTTCGCGGTGATCAGCGGTCCGATGATCGTCGCCTCGTCGCGAGGGTCTCCGACGCGAAGTGAGGAGACTTTCGCGACGTAGCGCTCGGCAAAGTCGTCGAACACGTCTTTGTGCACCAGCACGCGATTCGCGGACATGCAGATCTGGCCCTGATGCGTGAAGCGGCTGAAGACGGCGGCGTCGACCGCGTACTCGAGATCCGCGTCCTCGAGCACGATGAACGCGCTGTTACCGCCGAGCTCGAGGATCACCTTCTTGAAGTTGCGCGCACCGACTTCTGCGATGTGGCGACCGACCGCCGTCGAGCCGGTGAACGAGATCACACGCGGGATCGGATGCTCGACGAACGCGTCGCCGATGGCGGGAATCTCGGTGACGACGACGTTGAGGAGCCCAGACGGGAGCCCCGCCTCCTCGAAGATCTTCCCGATCAGCGTGCCGCCCATGATCGGCGTTTCCTCGTGCGGCTTGATGACGACGCCGTTACCGGCGCCGAGTGCAGGCGCGACAGACTTCATCGAGAGGAAGAACGGAAAGTTGAACGGGCTGATCACGCCGACGACACCGACGGGGACCCGATAAAGGAAGTTCTCGCGCTCGTCGACGGCCGACGGAAGGATCTTGCCTTCCATGCGCAGCGGGAACGTTCCCGCCTCCTTGAGCATGTCGAGCACGAGGCCGATCTCGAAGGCGGCCTTCAGGCGGGTGCCGCCGAGCTCGTCGATGATGATCTCCGTGATCTCGCTGAAGCTCGACTCGACGTACTTGACTGCCTCTTCGAACACCTTGCGCTTCGCGTAGGGGTTGACACGGTCCCACTCTTCCTTGGCGCGCGCGGCGGCACGGTATGCGGCGTCGATGTCGGCCGGCGTCGCAACCGGGAACTCCGCGATCACCGACCCGTCGTACGGGTTCCGGTCGACCAGCACGTCGGTGCTCGACCCGTCCCGCCAACGCCCATCGATCAGCTGGCGATCAATCGCCATAACCATGTCCAGTCCTCCCTTGTTGATCCAAGTCGCTCGACTACATCCTCGTCCATACGCGTCTCGGACACAATCGGATTTACCGCCCAAGACGGTGATGTCCGTACGTTGACCACCTGTCCCAAACCTGTTTAGCTAGTTCGATCTCCGAACGTCCTCACTTCTGGGGCCGGAGATCTCCATTACCCGAGGAGGGCGCATGTATCTACGGAGGACCGGCGGTGGACGGGCAAGGGCGCTGCCGCTTGCGGCGGTCGTTGCCATGGGGTCGGCTGTCATCTTGACGACGGCGCTCAGCGCGTCAGGTGCCACGTCGCACCAGGCCGTTGCGGCGGCACACCATGCCACGACGGCCAAGCTGACGCTTGCCAAGGCCCGGGTGGACGTTGCCGCGGCGCGGAAGCCGATGACGATGTTCACAGGCCCGAAGACCGCACCGGGCCTCGTCCCGGCAGGCAAGAGCCTCGTCTCGATCTACAGCGTTCCGGCGCCGCTCCCGCAACGGTCGGCAGCCGGCGTCGCGACAGCCGCAAAAGCGATTGGTTGGAAGGCCAAGGTCGTGTTCGGCAATGGCACGCCGAGCGGCTGGCTCGCGGCGATCAACACCGCCGTCCAGGGCGGCGCGAATGCGGTCGCGATGAGCGCGGGCGTCCCGGCCCTGATGGCTCCGGGCATCGCGAAGGCGAAGGCGGCAGGTGCGCCGTTCGTCGACATCTTCAATGGCGTCAAGAATCCACCGCCCGGCCTCGTCGCCCAGATCGGTCCACAAGAGCGGACGCAGGGCTACCGGTTGGCCGAGTGGATCGTCCAGAACACGAAAGGCAAGGGCGCGCAGATCATCGCGTACAACTCGCCGCAGTTCTCGGATCTCCAGGTGGCGCTCGGAGGGTTCGTACAGGGCATCAAGGATGCGGGCTCGAAGTACAAGATCATCAACACGACACTCTCCCCCGCGAGCGACATCGGGTCTCCGGCCGGCGCTCAACGGATGGCCGCTCTCTTCCGGAAGTATCCGCAGGCGAAGTACATCTTCGTCCTGTCGGAGTCCTGGGCCGGCACATTCGCCCAGGCGGTGCAGGCGAGCGGACGGCATGACGTCACCGGCCTCGGCACCGACGGCGACTTCTTCCTGCCGCAGATCCGCAAGGGTGCGAAGTTCGTCGAGATCGGACCCGACACGTCCGAGTACGGCTGGTTCGCGATGGACGCGATCCTGCGTGCGATGAACCACAAGCCGCAGGTCAAATACAACGTGCCGTTCAGGCTGTTCGACAACACAAATGCGAAGTCGAGCACCGGCCCGGCGATCGCAAACTCGTACGACTACAAGTCCGCCTGGCTCAAGCTCTGGGGCGTGAAGAAGTAGCGACCGGCTCGACAGCACCCGAGACGGTGGGGACGTCCGAGCAGGACGTTCTCACCGTCTCGGGGCTTTCATGCCGCTTCGGCGGCACCTGGGCTCTGCGCGGAGTCGACCTGAATGTTCGCCCGGGCGAGGTCGTTGCGCTGCTCGGGGAGAACGGGGCCGGCAAGAGCACGCTGATCAAGATTCTGGCGGGCGTCCACCGCCCCACTGCCGGGACGATCAAGATCGGCAGCGACGTCTTGCCACACGGGATCACGGCGGCCGAGGCGCGTGCGCACGGGCTCGCCTTTGTGCACCAGGATCTCGGACTGCTCGGCAGTCTGTCGGTTGCAGAGAACATCGCCCACGTCGCCGGCTTCTCGCGTCGGGCCGGGCTGATCTCGTGGCGGCGCCAGTTTCGCCGCGCATCCGAGCTCTTGCAACGGTGGGAGATCGATCTTCATCCCGCGACGCCCGTCGAGCGCCTCGAGGCGGCGCAGCGCTCGCTGGTCGCCGTCGCCCGTGCAATCGCGGCGGACGCTCGCGTGATTGTCTTCGACGAGCCCACCGCCGCGTTGCCGCGTCATGACGTCGAGCTGCTGTTCGGGGCCATCGACCGGCTGAAGGCCGCCGGCGTCGCAGTCCTCTACGTGACGCACCGGCTGGCCGAAGTTCCACGGCTTGCCGATCGCGCCGTCGTCCTTCGCGACGGGCAGGTAGCGGGCGCTGTGGTCGTCGGCCAGAGCACGGAAGCCGAGCTCGTCGAGCTGATCGTCGGGTCGAAGCTGCACCAGCCGGTTGACACGGCGCGCGGACCGAGCGCCAATGTCCTGTCGCTCCGGGGAGTTTCGGGCGCGGGCGCCACGGACGTCACACTCGATCTGGGAGGTGGCGAGATCCTCGCGCTCGTCGGCCTCGTCGGCGCAGGCCATCGAAGCGTGGCGCGCGTGGTTGCCGGTGTCGAGCGAAAGACGGCGGGAGAGATGCGTCTCACCGGGAAGCGCTACCGGCCGGGAAGCCCGCTCGAGGCGCAACGCCGCGGTGTCGTGCACGTACCGGGCGACCGGGTCGGCGAGGGAGGGTTTCCGGTGCTCGATACGGCGACGAATCTCTCGCTCCGAGACCGCGCGGGCAGCGCGTTTGCCTCGGCGCGACGTGAGCGTGCGGACGCTCGCGCGGTGCTCGACAATTGGGACGTGACGCCGCGCGCCCCCGATGCGACCTTCTCTTCCCTCTCGGGTGGCAACCAGCAGAAGGTGATCCTTGCGAAGTGGATGGCCCTGCGTCCGGCCGTTCTCGTTGCGGAGGAGCCGACCGCCGGAATCGATGTTGGAACGCGAGCCGCGATCTACGAGCGACTTGCGCGCGCTGCGCAGGAAGGGACGGCCGTTCTGCTCATGTCCTCCGATCTCGACGAGGTTGCTGCGATCGCGGATCGCGCGATCGTCTTCGCGCACGGCAAGCCGAAGACCGAGCTCGCCGGCAGGGAACTTTCACCGGCTCGGATCGCGCAGGAGTGCTACGGCGAATGAGTCCGTCGAAGCTGCTCTCTCGTTGGGGCCTGTTGATCGTCTTCGCGGTCGTCTTTGGTGCGTTTTCGGCGTGGATCCCGCAGCGCTTCCCGACCAGCGGAAACGTGCAGGACATCCTGACGTCGCAGCCGCCGGGGATCTTCATCGCGTTCGCGGCGATGCTGGTTCTCCTCGTCGGCGAGTTCGACCTCTCGATCGGCGCGTCGCTTGGCGTTTCTCAGTACCTCGTGCTGAAGCTGATCACGCACTACGGGCTCTCCTGGCCGGTTGCGATTCTCGTCACCCTCGCCGTGTGCGCCGCGATCGGCCTTGCGAATGCCGCCGCCGTGGTTGGCCTTGGGATCAACTCGTTCATCGCGACAATCGGCATCGCGACCATTCTCGAGGGGCTCACACAGTGGATCTCCAACGGCAACTCGCCGATCTTCGGCGGAGCGCCGCATGGCTTTACGACACTTGCGCAGACGAAGGCAGGGGTCGTGCTGCCGGTGTACTACGCGCTCGCCGCCGCGATCCTCCTCTGGGTACTGCTCGAGTTCACCGTGATCGGGAGGCAGATGCGGGCGACGGGGGCGAACCGCAACGCCGCACGCCTTTCCGGCATCCGCACAGGGCGCGCGCGGACGATCGCGTTTGTTCTCGCAGCGCTCCTCGCAGGGATCGGCGGCATCCTGGTGACCGCTCAGGTGGGCGCGGCCGACGCGACGTCGGGGCCGGACTTCCTCTTGCCCGCCTATGCCGCGGCGTTCCTCGGGGCGACCGCGATCAGGCCAGGCTTCTTCAATGTCTGGGGAACGACGATCGCGATCTTCCTGGTCGCGGTCGGCATCACCGGCCTCCAGCTGAAAGGGGTCGAGTCCTGGGTGACTCCCGTCTTCAACGGCAGCGTCCTCCTGCTGGCCGTCGCCGTGTCGAACTTCACCGTGATGCAGGGGTTGCTCGAGCGCGGGCGTGACGTGCTCGGGATGCGGCGAGTCGTTCGAACCCCGCCGACCGACGGGCCGGTCTCGTAACGCTAGTACATCCGTCCGTAAGTTCGGTGTGGTATCCGGCGAGTGGCTCGGCGTTCGTGGCAAGGACGCAGGGAGCCTCGATAGCTTGCCTATCGGGGCGACTGAGGACGCGGCCATGGGCGGCGAGACGCCGCCGGGAACGTGCCATGACTTGCGGACGGGTGTACTAGGTCTACCGCCGTCCCCCGAGGAAGTTCCCGGCCTGCTCGACTAGATCGCAGCAGCCTGCGTGGAAGGCGTCACGACGGGTCCCCCCACCTCGTGGAGCCAGCACGCGACGCGACGGTCCTCGGCGATTGCCACAAGCGACGGATGCTCGCTCTCACACCTGTCGAAGCTGTAAGGGCAGCGCGGATGAAAACGACAACCCGACGGCGGCTGCGCCGGATCGGGCACCTCGCCGGGCAACGCTAGCGGCAGCGTCCCGGCTCCGTCGGCATGGGGCACGGCGGCGATCAACGCCTCCGTGTACGGATGAAGCGGCGTGTTCCAGACGCTCGGGGTTGGTCCCGACTCGACGATCTCGCCCAGGTACATGACCGAGACCGCATCGGCGGTGTGACGCACGATCGCGAGGTCGTGCGAGATCAGCAGCAACCCCAGGTCGAGCGTCTGCGCCAACTCGGTGAGCAGGTTCGCGATCTGGGCCTGGGCCGAGGCGTCGAGCGACGACAGCGGCTCGTCGAGCACGATCACGGACGGATTGGCGGCCAGCGCGCGCGCAATCGCGACCCGCTGGCGCTGGCCACCGCTGAACTGATGCGGGTACCGGTCGGCAGCCGCCTCGGGCAGCCCGACGCGATCCAGCAGTTGGGCGATCTGTTCGCGATTGCCGCGACGTCCACCGCCGGCCGCTACGAGTCCATCAGCGATCTGCGAGCCGATCGTGCGGCGCGGGTTGAGCGACGAGAACGGGTTCTGGAAAACCATCTGCAGGCGCACCAGCTCGCGGGGACGCGCACGCCGGCTGAGCGGCGTCACTTTGCGGCCCTCGAACATAATCGCGCCCGACCGCGCGGGCATGAGGCCGACCGCCGCGCGCGCGAGCGTCGACTTGCCGCAACCACTCTCGCCCACGAGCCCGACGATCTGCCCTGGCTCGACCGTCAGCGTCGCGCCGGCCACAGCGGGCACCGGCTCTCGACCGCGACGCTCGTACACCACCTCGACGTCGTTCAATTCCAGGACGCTCACGCGACATCCCTGAACGGATCGACGGGGCAGGCGAAGCGCCGGCCATCGCGCTCGACCAATGGCGGCTCGTCGGTCGTGCACGACTCGATCGCATACGCGCAGCGGGGATGGAACGAGCAGCCGGACGGAAAGCGACCGGCCGCGGGCGGCGAACCGGGAATCGAGACAAGCGGCGCCGTGCCGGCTGTTTCAGGGTGCGGCAGCGCTGCGAGGAGCGCCCGCGTGTACGGGTGACGCGGGCGACGCAGCACACCGCTGCTCGCTCCGGATTCGACGACGCGTCCGGCATAGAAGACGGAGATCGTCTCCGCGATCGACGACATCACACCGAGGTCGTGGGTGATCAGGATCACCGATAACCCCATCCGCTCGCGCAGGTCGTCGAGCAGGCGGAGGATTCCGGCCTGCACCGTCACGTCGAGCGCCGTCGTCGGCTCGTCGGCGATCAACAACTTCGGCTCGCAGGCGAGCGCCATCGCGATCGCGATTCGTTGCCGCATCCCGCCCGAGAACTGGTGCGGGAAGGCGTTCAAGGCGCCAGTCGGGTCGGGAATGCGCACGTCACCCAGCAATTCGGCGGCACGCCGGCGTGCGGCCTGACGCGAGAGCCCGAGGTGACGACGCATGTGCTCGGAGAGCTGCCGCCCGATCGACATCATCGGATGGAGTGCCGTCAGTGGATCCTGGAAGACCATCGCGATCTCACGGCCGCGCACGTCACGGAGCGCCCGCTTCGAGAGCGCGAGCAGGTTTCGCCCGCCGTACATGGCCTTGCCCTCGACGGTGGCGCCGAGCGGGAGCAGACCGAGGAGCGCCAGCGCCGAGATCGTCTTGCCACTCCCGCTTTCGCCGGCCACGCCGAAGACGGTTCCGGGCTCGACCGAGTAGGAGACGCCGTCGACGATCGTCAATGGCCCTTCAGGCCCCGGCAGGGTGACCGAGAGGTTCTCGACGGTGAGCAGCGCCGCCATCAGCCGCGCGGACCGCCGGCCGCAGACCGAGGATCGAAGATGTCACGGAGGCTGTCGCCGAGGAAGTTGAATGCAAGCACCGCGGTAAAGATCGCGAGCCCGGGAAACGTGCTCATCCACCAGTTTTGGAAGTAGTCCGTCCCGGTCGCAACCATCGCGCCCCACTCGGGCGACGGCGGCTGGGCACCGAGCCCCAGGAACGACAGGCCCGAGAGCAGGAGGATGGCGTTGCTCAGGTCGAGCGTTGCGAGCACGACCACGGGCCCGATTACGTTCGGCAGGACGTCGCGAAAGAGCGCCTGCCGGGCCGACGACCCGAGCAAGCGACTGGCCTGCACGAACTCGGTGTCCCCGGTCGACATCACAAGCCCCCGCACGACACGCGCGTAGGTCGGCCATGAGACCACGACCAGCGCGAGCACCGCGTTCCGGATGCTCGGCCCGAGCGACGCGGTCACGACCATTGCGAGGATGATCGCGGGGAACGCAAACACGAGGTCGGTGAGCCGCATCACGGTGCCGTCGATCCACGAGCGGAAGTACCCGGCGATCATTCCCAGGAGGCCACCGATCAGCATCGAGAGGCTGACGAGCAGGAGCGCCAACGGCAGCGTCAGCCGCGTTCCGTAGACGACACGGCTGAAGATGTCGCGGCCGAGCTCGTCGGTGCCAAAGAGATGCGCCCCTGACGGGTGCAGGAACGGCGGGAAGTTCTGCGCCAGCGGGTCGGATGGTGCGATTAGCGGCGCGAAGATGGCGACCACGATCCACACCGCCGCGATCAGCAGGCCGATGATCGCAAGCGGCTGGCGCCAGATCGGCCGCGACGCGCCGGGACGGCGCCGCCGGACGCGGAACCGGTAGCGAAGGGGCAGCTGGGCCGGCGTCGCGGTCATGTGACGCGGATCCGCGGGTCGATGACGCCATAGAGGATGTCGACGATGAAGTTGATCGTGATGTAGACGAGCGCGACGAAGAGGCTGACGCCCATGATCGCCGGCAGGTCGAGGCTGATTGCGCTCTCGTAGGCGTACTGGCCAAGGCCTGGCCAGGCGAAGATCTTCTCGACGAGCACCGATCCGGTCATGACGTTCGCGAAGGCGAGCCCGATCACGGTGATCAGCGACGGCATCGCCGCTCGGAGCGCATGCCGCCACACGACCGTCCGCTCG
>Ga0207933_1002158_pt1 | contig 13210 bp, 11 predicted proteins | sample NGESurdeep092012_4_FD_184488 | JGI IMG/M metagenome (GOLD analysis project Ga0207933, IMG submission 184488) | Arctic peat soil microbial communities from Barrow, Alaska - NGEE Surface sample F53-3 deep-092012 (SPAdes) | ecosystem: Environmental > Terrestrial > Soil > Wetlands > Peat ... | reverse complement strand
CTCTACCGGTTTGGCGGACCCTTCAAGTGGCCCGCCATCCCGCTCAGGGGGTGGGGAATTTCAGTGATCGAGGGTGGGGAATTTCAGTGATCCGCAGCAAGTTCACCGTTGTCGCGTTAGCTGAGCCGGAGATCCTATTGAGGCAGGAAACGTATGGGGCCTACAAGGGAGGTCTCTATGAGTCAAAGCGTTCGACTCCCCATTCGGGTGCGGTGCCAACTACAATGCCGCTGCAGTAGCTTCTGCCCAGGAGCGCTTACTTCCGGCGAACACGGGACCAGTGAAGAATCCTTTCTCCAGGAACCGGTCGTCAAGCTCCGGAAGTGCACCGACCGAGTCCCTGCTTTCGGTCATGCGGACGCTCGGCCTGGGCTCGCTGCGTCTGAAGCTCGTCGCCTTCACCATCCTCTCCTTTGTCGGCGGACTGAGCCAAGCGGTCGTCCTCGTGCTCGTCTCCGAAGTGGCCGTGGCGCAGGTCGACGGAGAACACTCGGTCCATGCCCTTGGCCACTCGTTCTCATCGACTAGCGCGATCATCGTTGCCTTCGTGGCCCTGGCGTTTTTCTTCTCCACCAGCATCGTCGCCACCCTGCTCAGCACGTCCGTCTCGGAGCGGGCCCTCACCGTGACCCGCTCACGGATCGTCGACGGCTTCTTCCAATCGAACTGGTCCCTCCAATCTACCGAGCGGCTCGGGCACATACAGCAACTCCTCACGGTGAACAGTATGGCCACCGCCAACGCCGTGGGGAACCTGTCCACCGCCATTCAATCGCTCCTGATGGTGAGCGGGCTCCTGGGTGTGGCCCTAGTCGTCGATCCGGTTGCCGCCATCGGTGTCATCGCCGTCGGCATCGTGCTCTCGCAGATCCTCAGGCCGCTCAACAAGGGGAGCAGACGGGCAAACCGTCTGGTCTCAAAGGTCACGAGAGGCATGGCCACCCAGGTGACCGAGTACACCCGTTTGAGCCGGGACTTCCGACTGTTCGGCGTGGAAACCCGGGCCACGAACACTCTCCACACATCGATTGAGGACACGGGTCACGCGTTCCGCCGTGCTCAAATCCTCATCAACTTCACGCCAGTCCTGTACCAGTCACTGGCGCTCGCGCTCGTCATCGCCGCCATCGCGTTCCTGTCCGGTGGGGGGCACGCGAGGTTCGCCGAGCTCGGGGCCATCCTGCTTCTGGTGCTGCGATCGGTCAGCTACGGCTCCTCCCTCCAGAGTGCGATCCAGGGCATCCGGGGCTCGCAAGGCATGCTCGAGGACGTGACGAGCGACCTCCGTCGGTTCGACGAAGCCCGGGTCAGCTCTGGAGCACTCGTGCCCGAATCCTTCGAGGTGGACTTCGACTCCGTTGAGTACTCGTACGACGGCACGACGCTCGCCCTCCGAGACGTCACCATGCACATCCCGGAGGGAAAGGTGGTCGGCGTGCTCGGACCCTCTGGCAGCGGGAAAACCACCATCAGTCAGCTCCTCCTGGGCCTACGCGAGCCTACGAGCGGTCGGGCCACGATTGGCGGCCAGGACGCAGTTGCGATCTCCAAGAACGATGAGCGCGGCACGGTGGCACTCGTTCCCCAGGAGCCGGTGCTCCTCCAAGGCTCGATCATCGACAACATCAAATTCTTCCGGGACTTCGAGGAACGAGAGGTCCTCGACGCGGCGAGGGTGGCATACCTGCACGAAGACATCGTCCAGATGACTGACGGTTATGCGACTGCGGTGGGTGAGGGCGGTGGCGCCCTCTCGGGCGGCCAGAAGCAGCGCCTCGCCATCGCACGTGCGCTGATCGGCTCCCCGAAGCTCATCGTCCTGGACGAACCGACCAGCGCGGTGGACGGACGCACCGAGAAGCTGATCCGCCAGACCCTCTCCGAGCTCAGAGGGCACGTCACCGTGGTCATCATCTCGCATCGCATCGAAACGACTAGGCAGTGCGATCTGCTACTTGTCCTCAAGAACGGGATGATCGCGGACTATGGCGAACGGGACAAGGTCCTCACCAGATCGGCATACCAGGACATAGTGTTGAACCGCCACGAGCTCGATGTGGACGACGCGTCGGAGGACTAGCGCGTGAAGAACACGGTATTCGCGTGATACCTCCGGTGGGCACTGTTGTAATGAGCGCAAACCTGGCTCGAATTCTCAGGGGTCTGTGCCTGAGCCGTGGTGGCACTGTTGCATTGAGCACGACCTCTATATGGACCGCCGTGGGGCTGAAGCCCAGACCGCCGATTGACGAAGCTGTCGGAATGAACCATCGTCGACACATTCGGCCTATCCAGCCATCCGGTCTACGCGGGGCTTCGCAACTCAGTCGAAGGTACGAACGGCTATCTGAAGGACGGTGGTCACCAGGGTCTGGCCGACCCTCTTCGTCGCAGGGTGAGGGGAGTGGCGGCGCAGAGCGTCCTCGTGGCCTTTCAGATCATGGCCAGCAACCTGCGGAAGATCGACGGGTTTCTCGAGCGAATGGCATCAGCGGTTGGGATCGCCCGACCGCGTCGGCGTCGAGGGCGGGGCACGGAGCCCATTGAGATCTGCCTCGAGCCCTCACAGTCGACAGCACCCGATGGGCGTGCTCCCCCCGACTCGAGCTAGCACCTCTGGGAATCACAAGACTCACCAGCCGGGCTGGCTTCAGCGCGACCCGCAGCGGGTGAAATGACGTCCTGTCAGTAGCTCCGCGTTACCCGGGTCTTGGCGACACCCGAGTAAGTGCCCAAGTGGCTGGATATTTCGCTAGTTGCCTGGATGGTGCCCCTGAGTCTCCAAGTTTTGTCGGCACCAGAGGGCCAATTTTGTCGGTACCCCGTGGTGGTGGGCGAGGGGGGACTTGAACCCCCACATCCTTTCGGACACAGGAACCTGAATCCTGCGCGTCTGCCAATTCCGCCACTCGCCCGAGCGACCGTACGAGGCTACCCGATGGTGGAAACCCCTTGGTCACGCGCCCGGGCCGGCCCGGATCCCCTCCGCAGGGCCAACGGTCCGGCCCCGGTCACCAGCCGGCTCGACCGCCCTACCCACTAATTGGGGGTGGCCACCGATAGGCTGACGCCAGCATGGGACTCCAGAAATTCGAAGGGCGCCTCGAGCGCTTGGTAGACGGCACCCTTTCCAAGGCTTTCCGGGGCGAGCTGCACCCCGTGGAGATCGGTCGCCGCGTGACCAGGGAGATGGATCTGCAGCGCCGGCTGGGGGTCCACGGGCTCATCGCGCCCAACGCGTTCACCGTGTACCTGTCCACCAACGACTTCGACCGGTTCGAGAGCTTTCTCGAGGCTCTGGTCCGAGAGCTCGAGGAGGCGGCCCGTGAGCACGCCCGTACGGAGGACTACGTTTTCGTCGGACCAGTCACCGTGACCGTCATGGAGGACACCCGCCAGCGCCGGGGCCGGTTCGCCGTGGTCTCGGAGGTGGAGGAGGGCCCGTCCGGGCTGCCCACTGCCTCGGTAGTGCTCGCCGACGGGTCCCGGGTGGTACTCGGCCCGGAGCCCCTGACCATCGGACGCCTGCCGGAGAGCGCGGTGATGGTCACCGACCCCAACGCCAGTCGGCGCCACGCCGAGATCCGGCGGGTGGGCAACGACGTCGTGGTGGTCGACCTCAACTCGACCAACGGCACCCGGGTGAACGGGGCGACCATCCGGGAGCGGAAGTTGGCGGACGGCGATCAGATCGTGATCGGGACCACCGTCCTGCGGTTCGAGACCTCGTGACGGCCGGCCCCTAGGCGCACATGCATCTGCTACTGGTCTCCCTGCCTGGGCCTACCGATAACACCCCCGTACTCCGTGCTCTCGAGTACGGGGTGATCCTGCTGCTCTGGCTGTTCTTCATGTGGGTGGTCCGCGCCGTGTGGGTGGAGGTCCGTCCTCTCAAGCGGCGCCGCCGGCGGAAGGACGCCAACGAGCCCGTGGTGGCCGGGGCCAAGGGCCGAAAGGGCAAGCTGCTGCGCCTGCACGTCATCCGTCCCGAGGATCAGGCGGGACGGATCTACGACATCGGCGATGAGGTCACCGTGGGCCGGGCCGCCGGGTGTGGTGTGCCCATCGACTACGACACCTACTCCTCGAACCTCCACGCCCGGCTGTTCCGCCTGGACGGGGACCTGTGGGCCGAGGATCTCGGCTCCACCAACGGGACCTGGGTGAACACCATCAGGATCAATGAGCGGACCCGGCTCGAGAAGGGTGACCTCCTCCAGGTGGGGGGCACCGTCTTCGAGGTCGGGAAGTGAGATGACACTCCTCCGCTCCGGATCCGCCACCGACACCGGACTGGTTCGCTCGGTCAACCAGGACCTGGCCGTCGAGACCTCCACGCTGTTCGCCGTGGCCGACGGCATGGGAGGCCATGCCGGTGGCGAGGTGGCTTCGCGACTGGCCGTGGACGCCCTGGCCGCGGCGTTCGGAAGGCAGCCCACTGGTGCGGGGCTCTCGCAGGCGGTGACCGAGGCCAACTCAGTGGTCTGGCAGCACAGTCAGGACAACCCGGAGCTCCGGGGCATGGGCACCACACTGACCGCCGTGGGCCTGGTGAACGAGGGCGGCCAAGACGTGTTGGCCCTGGTCAACGTGGGTGACTCCCGTTCCTACCGCTTCCATGACGGCGAACTGACCCAGATCACCACGGACCACAGCCTGGCCGAGGAGATGGTCCGCACCGGCGAGCTGACCACGGCCGAGGCGGCCGTCCACCCCCACCGTCACATCCTGACCCGGGCCCTTGGCGTCTCCACGGACGTGGCCGTCGACCTCTGGCGCATCCAGCCGGTGCGGGGTGACCGCTTCCTGTTGTGCAGTGACGGGCTGACCAACGAACTCGAGCTCAGCCAGATCAGCGAGGTGCTGGCGTCGGTGAGCGATCCCCACCGGGCCGCCGACCTGCTGGTCCAGGCGGCCCGGACTCACGGCGGCAGCGACAACATCACGGTGGTGGTGGTCGACGTGGTGGTCGGCGACGAGGTGGACTCGGCGCCGGTGGTGGCTGCGGTGAACGCCGACTTCGTCCCGGTGCCGTCACCCGATGACCAGGCCCAGGCCGGAGCCCCCGACCTCTACCCGGCGTCCGTGGCCGAGGAGCGACAGCCGAGCCGGCGGGAGCGCCGGCGGGCCAAGCGACGGGAGCGGCGGATCGCCCGGGGTCGTCGACTGATCACCTTCCGTACCCTCTTGTTCGTGATCCTGCTCGGCGCCGTGTTGGCCGGAGCCTTCTACGCCGTGCGCTGGTACGACACCAACTCGTACTTCGTCGGGGTCAACAACAACGAACTGGTCATCTACCAGGGCCGGATCGGCGGCTTCCTCTGGTACAACCCGGTCGAGGTGCAGCGCACCGGGGTGACCACGGCTGACGTGCCCCCCCAGTACACCGACCAGCTCACCAGCGGGGTGGAAGAGTCGTCGGTGGCCAGCGCCCGGACGTACGTGGCCAACCTGGTGACGACGAGGAACTGCCAGCTCAATCCCTCCTCCCAGTTCTGCACGCCTTCGCCCAACGCCACGGTGCCCTCTCCGTCCACCACGGTCGCCTCCGTCCCGCCGACCACGGTCAAGGCTCCCTGATGGAGCGCCGGATCCGACGGCTCGGCATCTTCATGGTTCTGTGCTTCGTGGCGCTGTTCATTCAGCTCAACAACATTCAGGTCCTCAAGGCCAACTCGCTGGCCAACAACGCCGAGAACCCGAGGGTCCAGCTGGTGGAGCGCAGCCAGACCCGGGGCAGCATCCTGTCGGCCGACGGGGTGACCCTGGCCTCGTCGGTGCTGGCCCCGAAGGGCAGCGTCTTCAAGTACCAGAGGACGTACGACCCCTACACGGCCACCCTCTTCGCCCAGATCGTCGGGTTCGACTCCATCAAGTACGGCAACTTCCGTGGCGTGGAGGCTGAGTACAACAGCTACCTCACCCCCCACACCCGACCGGCCAAGACGCTCCGCGACCTGCTGATCAACCGGACCGTGGTGGACAACGTCTCGCTGACCGTCGACACCCGTCTGCAGAGCCAGGTGGCGGCGGCCCTCGACCAGCACGCGCCGGGTGTGCTCGGTGCCGCCGCCGTGGTGCTCAACCCCGCCACGGGGGCGGTGGAGGCCATGTACTCCAACCCCACCTACGACCCCAACCCTCTGGTGTCGCAGAACCTGGCCAAGGAGACGGCGGCCTGGAATATCAACGCCTGTCCGACCTCGGCCAATCAGGCACTCTGTGCTCCCGGCAGCCCCCTGGTGCCCGGCTCCTACGGTCAGGTCTATCCGCCGGGGTCGACCTTCAAGGTGGTCACCACCTCCGCCGTCCTCGAGAACCGCCCCGATCTGGCCAAGATGATCTACCCGGCCGTGCCCTCGGTAGTCCTGCCCAACTCCGGCACCCCGCCCCAGGTCCTGACCAACTACCACGGTGGCGTGTGCCCGGCACCTCCGGGCGGCAACCTGGAGACCCTCCTGATCAACTCCTGTGACGCCGACTTCGCCCAGATCGGGCAGCTCCTCGGATCCCAGACCCTGGTCAACCAGGCCGAGGCCTACGGCTTCAACCAGCACATCCCCCTCGACGCGCCGGCCGACACCGTGGCCGTGTCCAACTTCGGGACCACCGCCGACTTCGCCGACGACGTCCCCGGGCTGATGAAGTCGGCCATCGGCCAGCAGAACGTGACCGCCTCCGCCCTCCAGATGGCCCTGGTGGCCGGCGCCGTGGCCAACGGCGGCGTGGAGATGACGCCCCACGTCATGTCCCAGATCCGTGACTCCCAGGGCAACCTGGTCAAGGTGTACCAGCCCAAGGCCTGGCTCCAGCCCATCTCCCCGGAGACGGCCAACACGCTCACCACCTTCATGCAGGGGGTGGCCAAGTCGGGCACGGCGGCCGGGGTGTTCCCGACGGCGTGGAACGTGGCGGCCAAGACGGGTACTGCCCAGACCGGCTCGTTCGGCCCCAACCCCCAGTTCACCGACGACTGGCTGATCGCCTTCGCTCCGGTGGGGACCACCGGGGCCAAGGTGGCCATCGCCGTGGTCATGCCCAAGCAGCCCGGGGACGCCACCGGGGCCAAGTACTCGGGACCCATCGTCAAGCAGATCCTCGGCGACGTACTGGCCAGCCAGGCCACGCCGTGACCAACCACCCCGTCCCGCCCGACTGGGCATTCGACCGCCCGACCCGAAGAGGAACGATGAGAACCTCGGACCCGAGAGAGTGCAGGCCTAGGCTTTGACCCACATGGAACCGAACGAGACGCCACGAATCTTCTCCGAGCGGTACGAGCTCAACCACCTCATCGCCCGGGGGGGCATGGCCGAGGTCTACCGGGCACACGACCGGCTGCTCGACCGTCCGGTGGCGCTGAAGGTGCTGTTCCCCGAGCTCTCGATCGACCGGTCGTTCGTGGAGCGGTTCCGTCGGGAGGCCCAGGCGGCGGCCAACCTGTCCCATCCCAATATCGTCCCGGTGTTCGACTGGGGCGAGGACACCGGTACCTACTTCATCGTCATGGAGTTCATCGACGGCCGGCCGCTGTCAGCCATCCTGAAGACGTCAGGGCCCCTGTCCGCCGACCGAACCGCCGACATCGGGGCCCATGTGGCCGCGGCCCTCGGCTACGCCCACAAGCACGGGGTGATCCACCGCGACGTCAAGCCGGGCAACGTGCTGATCACCGACGAAGGTCAGGTGAAGGTGACCGACTTCGGCATCGCCCGGGCCATCAACACGGAGGAGAGCCTGACCCAGACCGGCGCGGTCATGGGCACCGCCACCTACTTCTCCCCGGAGCAGGCCGAGGGGATGGGCGTCGATGCCCGCAGCGACATCTACTCCCTGGGCGTGGTGCTGTTCGAGATGTCCACCGGCCGCCCCCCATTCCTCGGGGACACCCCGGTGGCGGTGGCGTCCAAGCACGTGCGGGACCACCCCCCGGCGCCGCGTGAGCTCAACCCGGCCATCCCCCCGACGTTCGAGGCCATCATCCTGAAGGCCATGGCCAAGAATCCCGAGCACCGCTACGCCACCGCCGAGGACCTTCGGGCCGACCTGCTCCGGTTCAACGAGGGCCGGACGGTACTGGCCATGGACGACGCCACGGCGTTGCTGGCCGTGGCCGGAACAACCGCGGTGGTCGGAGCCGTGAGCGCCATGGACGCCACCCAGGCGGTGGGTGCGGTCCCGCCGGCCGAGGAGGCCGCCGAGGAGGAGAGCGGCTCCAACCGGACCCGCACCTACGCCATCATCTTGGCCGTCCTGGTGCTCCTGCTACTGGTGGCGGGCTACTTCCTGGCTCGCAACCTGGGGTATCTGGGCGGGAGCGCATCGTTCAACCTGCCCTCGGTGGCCGGTCAGCCGGTGGCCCAGGCAACATCCAAGCTGACCCAGGACGGCCTGGTGGTCAAGAGCAGGGCCCAGATCTCCACCGACGCCCCGGGCACGGTCATCTCCACCGATCCGGCCAGCGGCACCCTGGTCAAGAAGGGGGACACGGTGACGCTGACTGTGGCTGCGGTGCAGAAGGTCACCGTGCCGCAGGGCATCACCAACACGTCGCTCACCAACGCCCAGCAGCAGCTGACGGTGGCGGGGCTCACCGCCACGGTGAACAACGTGGTCAACAACGCCCCCCAGGGGACGGTGCTCAGCGCCAGTCCGCAGTCGGGGACCAAGGTGCCCAAGGGCAGCGCGGTGGTGCTGACCGTATCGTCGGGCCCGTCCAACGTCCGGGTGCCCTCATTGATCGGCCTGGGTCAGAACCAGGCCAGCAATCTGCTGGGCAGTGTCGGACTCAACGTGGGCAATGTCACGCAGGGGGCATCGGGCAACTATGCCGCCGGCCAGGTGATTTATCAGAATCCGACTTCCGGGACGTCGATCAAGCCGGGGAGCTCGGTGGACATCGTGGTCTCGACCGGTCCGCCGCCGACCACCACCACGTCCACGTCGACAACGACAACGACCAGCACGACGACACCCTCGAGTTCGACGACCAGTACCTCACGTCCGTAGCCACTGACGTCAGGAGCGGACTGACCTGGGTGCCGGGCTCAGTCCGAACGGGTCGAGGCCAGAAAGTTCGACAGCAGGCTCGGCCCCTCGAGGGTGAGCAGTGATTCGGGATGGAATTGGACCCCCTCGACGGCCAGCGTGCGGTGCCGCAGCCCCATGATCACGCCGTCGGGCGTCCGGGCGGTGACCTCCAGGACGTCCGGAACGCTGGCCGGCTCCACCACCAAGGAGTGGTACCGGGTGGCCGTGAAGGGATCGGGCAGGCCGGCGAAGACCCCCGTCCCGTCGTGGTGGATGGGGGAGGTCTTGCCGTGCATGAGCGTGGGGGCGGCCACCACCCGGCCTCCGTAGACCTCGCCGATGGCCTGGTGCCCGAGACAGACGCCGAGGATGGGGAACTCCCCGGCCAGCTCCCGGATGGCCGTCATGCTGACGCCGGCCGACTCGGGGCGCCCGGGACCCGGCGAGATGAGGATGGCGTCGGGGGAGGCGGCTCGAATGCCGGCCACGTCGATGGCGTCGTTGCGGTGGACCACCGGGTCGGCACCCAACTCCCCGAGCTCTTGGACCAGGTTGTAGACGAATGAGTCGTAGTTGTCGATGACCAGCACCCGGGTCCCCATGGACCGTTGATCGTACCGGTCGTACCGGGGCTCCTTCGACCCGGCGCCCTCCCCGGACCCCGACTGGCTATCCTTCGCCCATGGCAACCAAGGCCAAGCCGGGACCGGGCAAGGCGCAGAAGAAGGGCCGCTCGGCCGGCGGCCGGACCACCGAGGCCTCCAAGTCCGTCCAGTCCAACCGGTACACCCCACCCATCCCGAAGAACGTCAAGACCAGTCCCCGATGGATGGGGATCACCATCATCGTGCTGTTCCTGCTCGGGGTGCTGGTGGTCATCCTCAACTACGCCGACCTGCTCCCCGGTGGTGTGAACAATCTGTGGCTGGTCGCCGCCATCGCCGCCATCTTCGCCGGCCTCATCCTGGCCACCCGCTACCACTGACGGCGGCTCCGATCCCGGACGCCTGTCCTCCGGACGCGACGCGAAGAGCCGGCCCCGGGGGGCCGGTTCTTCAACTTGTCGGGGCACCTGTTCCGGCCCCGTCGGCGGCCGGAGCACGGTGGCTCCGACGGACGGATCAGCCCAGGCGCTCGATGATGGTGGCGTTGGCCATGCCGCCGCCCTCGCACATGGTCAGCAGTCCGTACCGGCCCTGGGTCCGCTCCAGCTCGTTGAGCAGGGTGGCCATGAGCTTGGCTCCGGAGGCCCCCAGGGGGTGGCCGAGGGCGATGGCCCCACCGTTCACGTTGACCTTGCTCAGGTCGGCACCGAACTCCTTCTGCCAGGCCAGGACCACGGAGGCGAAGGCCTCGTTGATCTCGATGACGTCCATGTCCTCGAGGGTCAGCTTGGCCTTCTCCAGCACCGACTTGGTGGCCGGGATGGGTCCGGTGAGCATGGTGATGGGGTCACTGCCGGCCACGGCGAAGGCGTGGAAGCGGGCCCGCGGGGTCAGGCCGAGGGCACTGGCCTTCTCTTCGCTCATGATCAGCACGCCGGACGCACCGTCGGTGATCTGGGACGAGTTGCCGGCCGTGACCCGACCGTTCTCGGGACGGAAGGCCGGCTTCAGGTTGGCCAGAGTCTCCACCGAGGAGTCGGGGCGGATGCCCTCGTCGCTGGTAATCAGCTCGTCGGTGTCGGCCCGGTCGTCGTCCTTCACGGCCACCGGAATCAGCTCACGCTCGAACCGGCCCTCGGCCGTGGCCTGAGCGGCCCGCTGGTGGGAGCGGACCGAGTACTCGTCCAGGTCATCACGGCTGATGTTCCACTGTTCGGCGATGAGCTCGGCACCTTCTCCCTGTCCCACCAGTCCGCCACGCTCGGCGTACCGGTTCATCATGCGGGGACCGAAGGGATAGCCCAGGTCACGCACGACCGAGGAGCCCATGGGCGTGCGCGTCATGACTTCGACTCCAGCACCGATGACGATGTCGTAAGCCCCGGCGATGACGCCCTGGGCGCCGAAGTGGAGGGCTTGCTGCGAGGAGCCACACTGCCGGTCGATGGTGGTGGCGGGTACCGACTCGGGATAGCCGGCGGCCAGGACGGCGTTGCGGCCTACGTTGAGGGACTGCTCGCCGACCTGCATGACGCATCCCATGATCACGTCGTCGACCAGGGCCGGGTCGAGGTCGTTCCGCTCGACCAGGGCCTTCAACGGCTCCGAGCCCAGATCGGCAGCGTGCCAGTTGCGCAACTTCCCGTTCCGCTTGCCCCCGGGGGTGCGGACTGCATCGATGATGACGGCATCGGTCATGTGGGTCTCCTTCTCCGGTCCGGCGGATCATGGGCCTGCCGGCCGTGGTCGTCTCGATAGGGCCACCGGAACGGATGTCCCGGCCGTGGCAAAAACTTGACCGTCCGGTCAAGAAAATCCCACAGCATGATCGTACCCGTCCGGGTCGCGAAGTCCAACACCGACGGGTCGGTGGTCGATGACGGGGCTCTCGCAGCCCGGCGCTACGGTCGGGGGCATGACGGGTCGGATCAAGGACATGGACCGATGGCTGGGTGACGGCGGGATGGAGCTCATCGGCACCGTGGGCGGTTCCTTCGACGACTACGGGGTGGACGGAGAGGACCTGGGCTGGGTCAGCGGCTCCCTGGTGCCGACGGCGGTGGCCGGGAACCCCCATGGGATCGTCCAGGCGGGGGTGCACGCACTCCTGCTCGACGCGGCCATGAACTTCGCCATCAATTCGGCTCTAGCCGGTCGGGACCGGACCCGGGCCACGCTCGAGATGAAGGTCGAGACCATGCGGCCGGCCCAGGTGGGGGAGCACTACCGCCTCCGCGGCGAGGTGGTCCGTATGGCCCGGCAGGTGGCCTACGCCGAGGCCACGGTGACCGATGGCGTCGACCGGATGGTCAGCCGGTCGACGGGCACCTTCCTCTTGTACCGTCCCGAGTAGGTCGGGGGGACGGGCACCCCTGCCTGGCGTCGGACCCGGGCACGAGGCCAGACCTGTCGTTCGGTGGTATAGTTGCTTGTTACAAGCAGTTTGCTGATCAACCCCGAGAACGACGTCCGAGAGGAGAAGCACCCAGTGGCACCGACGACCACGCCCACCGATCGACCCACCTGCGCCGTCTCGGCCGAGCTCGAGCGCTCGTTGACCCAGGTCGCCCGAGCCATCCTGCGACTGGAGGTGCCGCTCGGTGAGCTGACCGAGGGGAGATCGGTGGACCGGGCCGGCTACTGGCTCCTCGTGCGGCTGTCGAGTCAGGCCCCGGTCCGGTTGTCCGAACTGGCCGACACCGTCGAACTCGACCTCTCGACGGTGAGTCGCCAGATGCGGGACCTGGTGGCCATCGGACTGGTGGTCAAGGTTCCCGATCCCGATGACGGCCGGGCTTCGCTGCTCAGCCTGTCCGAGCGGGGCTGGGCCGTCCTCGAGACGGTGTCGGAGGCCCGGCGCCAGGCGCTGGCCGAGGTCATCAACGACTGGTCGGACGAGGAGCGCACCGCCCTCACTCGCGGCCTGCTCCGACTGGAGGACGGACTCCACCGCACCCGCGAGCAGCAGGCCAGGGGAGGGGCCCAGTGAGCATCGACACTCCGTCGCTCCACGACGACCAGCTGCCGGCGCCGCCCGCCACCGGGGCCGAACCGGCACCGGGGACCACCGGCCCGGTGGCCGCCCTGACCCACCGGCAGATCCTCATCGTGTTCAGCGGCCTGATGATCGGCATGTTCCTGGCTGCTCTGGACCAGACCATCGTGGGGACCGCCCTGCCCACCATCGTGAACAGCCTGCACGGGCTGAACCACATCAGCTGGGTGGTCACCGCCTACCTGCTGACGTCGACCGTCTCCACACCGCTCTACGGCAAGCTCTCCGACCAGTTCGGGCGCAAGGGCCTGTTCCAGATCGCCATCGTGATCTTCCTGATCGGATCGGCCCTGTCGGGACTCAGCCAGAACATGGCCCAACTCATCGCCTTCCGGGGGGTCCAGGGCCTGGGCGCCGGTGGTCTGATGGCCCTAGCCTTCACCATCATCGCCGACGTGGTCTCCCCCCGGGAGCGGGGTCGATACCAGGGCTACTTCGGAGCCACCTTCGCCCTGTCCTCCATCGCCGGGCCGTTGCTCGGTGGCGTGTTCACCGACAACCTGAGCTGGCGGTGGATCTT
>Ga0207933_1002157_pt1 | contig 13211 bp, 18 predicted proteins | sample NGESurdeep092012_4_FD_184488 | JGI IMG/M metagenome (GOLD analysis project Ga0207933, IMG submission 184488) | Arctic peat soil microbial communities from Barrow, Alaska - NGEE Surface sample F53-3 deep-092012 (SPAdes) | ecosystem: Environmental > Terrestrial > Soil > Wetlands > Peat ... | reverse complement strand
GACGCATCATCAAATGCGATTCGATCTGGCGCATCGTGTCCAGCAATACGCCGACCGTGATCAAAATGCTCGTGCCGCCGAAAAAGCTCGCCACGGCGTAGGGAATGTTCAATTGCCTCGAAAGAATGATCGGAATCGTCGCGATGACGGTCAGGAAAATCGCGCCCGCCAGCGTGATGCGGCTCATCGCCTTATGCAGGTAATCGCTCGTGCCCGTGCCCGGGCGGACGCCGGGAATGTAGCCGCCGTTCTTCTTCAAGTCGTCGGCGATCTGGATTTCGTTGAACTGCGTCGCCACCCAGAAATAGGAGAAGAACAAAATCATCAGGGAATAGGTCGCCAGATACCAGAACGAGGCCGTCTGCGGATCAAGCGCCGCCGCGAGCTGGCGGAAAATCTCCGTCCAGAACGGGCTCTTTGAAAAAAAAATGCTCGCGTTCTTGAAGATGATCGGCGGAAACATCAGGATGGACTGCGCGAAGATGATGGGCATGACGCCCGCGTAATTCACCTTGAGCGGCATGAACGACGTTCCGCCCGCATACATTTTGCGCCCGACGGCGCGCTGCGCGTATTGCACGGGAATTTTCCGCTGCGCCTGCGTGATCGCGATGACGCCTGCTATCACCGCCGCCAGCAGAAACAACATCACCAGCCCCGCGCCGATAAAGCTGTGTTCGGGGTGGCTTCCTCCAAACATATCGTGAAGCCCATACCAAGCCAGAGGCAGCCGCGCCACAATGCCGATGGTGATGACCAATGAAACGCCGTTGCCAACCCCGCGCTCGGTGATCTGTTCACCCAGCCACATCAACAGCATTGTGCCGGTCGTCAAAATTAAAGTCGTCTGAATCCGATACCACCAAAGATGGTTGTCGCTGAAGAGAACAAGACGTCCGATTTCCCCACCAAAGACCTTTGCGGGATTTTCCCAACTGATGGCCGTCGCGAAGCCCCAGCCCAAACACAGCAGCACGGTCAGGTAACGTCCGTATTGGACGATTTTTGCGCGACCGCCTTCTTCGCGCGACAGCTTGCTCAATTTCGGCCAGACCGCCGTGAGCAACTGGATGATGATCGTGGCGCTGATATACGGCATGATGCCGATTCCGCCGATGGCGCAATTTCCAAGCGCGCCGCCATTGAACATATTGGCCATGCTCATCGCCCCGCCCTGGTCATGGGAATTGATGTAATTACTTAAAGCGGTGCCGTCCAGTCCTGGAACGCGAACGTATGCAGTCATACGGACAATCGCCAGAACGCCAATCGTGAACCAGATGCGCGACTTCAGCTCCGGGATTTTGAAGCAGTTGGCAAAAGTGTCTGCGATGTTGCGGAACATAGGTCAGTCCCGACTCAAGCCTTCGCGGGCACAGCGGGTTTACGGCTGACAACCTCAATCGTGCCGCCTTTGGATTCAATCTTCGCCTTTGCAGAGGCGCTGAACGCGCTCACGCTTACGGTAAGTTTTTTTTCAAGCTCGCCATTGCCGAGAATTTTTATCCCGGCGGATTTGCCGTTGGCAAGGCCGACCGCGCGCAACGCCGTCTCGTCAACTTTCGCGCCGTCGTCAAATTTGTTCAGATCGCCGACGTTCACCGGGCTGTAAATCACCGTGAAGCGCGCGTTGTTGAAACCGCGCTTGGGGATGCGGCGGATCAGCGGCATCTGGCCACCTTCAAAGCCGATGCGGATGCTGCTGCCGGAACGCGCCGTCTGGCCTTTGCCGCCGCGACCGGAAGTTTTCCCGTGGCCGCTGGATTCGCCCTGGCCGAGGCGCTTCGTGCGGTGCTTCGCGCCGGGACGGGGTTTAAGATTGTGCAGTCGCATAAAATTTTAGGCTGTTGCCGGAGCCGCCGCCGGCGCTTCTGGCGTTTTCACTTTTTTGATTTCCAGATCGCGGCCCTTGTAAATGGCTTCGCGGGTGCGAAGGCTCAACAATCCCTTGAGCGTCGCCTTCACGACGTTCGCCGCGTTGCTCGAACCGAGAGACTTGCTCAAAATGTCTTTTATGCCGGCGGATTCCAGAACGGCCCGGACGGTTTTGCCGGCGATGATTCCAGTTCCGGGCGAGGCCGGGCGCAGCAAAATTTTCGCGCCGCCATAACGGCAATAAATTTCATGCGGAATCGTCACGTCTTTCAACGAAACGGGAAGCATCTGGTTGCGCGCGAGTTCGCCGCCACGCTTGATGGCATCCGCGACTTCGCTCGCCTTGCCCAGCGCATAGCCGACGCGGCCTTTTTTGTCGCCCACGACGACGAGAGCGCTGAAATTGAAACGGCGACCGCCTTTGACGACTTTCGACGAGCGGTTGATGAACACAACCTTCTCCATCAATTCCTCCGACGCTCCGCCGCCAAAATTATTTTCAGGAGCATCCGACCGGCGACGTCCACCACCGCCACGACCACCGTGCCCTCGCGGGCCGCGCTGTCCTTCACCACCAGGTTTGTTGATTTCAGCCACAGTATTTTTTCAGGTTAAAATTTTAATCCAGCTTCGCGCGCCGCGTCCGCGAGCGCCTTTATTTTGCCATGATAGCGCGTGCCGCCACGGTCGAACACGACTTCCTTGATGCCTTTGCCCAGGGCGTTTTTCGCCGCGATCTCGCCGATGGTTTTCGCGCTCTTCACGTTCGCCGACAAATCTTTTGCCGCAGTTTTGCTGACCGTCGAAGCCGCCGCGATCGTCACGCCTGCGTCGTCGTCAATGAACTGGACGTGGATGTTTTCGCTTGTGAAGCACACGGCCATGCGCGGACGCAGCTTTGTGCCGGTCACTTTTTTGCGAATGCGCCAGCGCCGCAACTGCTTCAATTTTTGTTTCTTTTCCGTTCTCATTTTTTGCGTCCACGGATTTGGCCGTGGACAAATTCAATTGTTACTGGACCGTCTTGCCTTCCTTGCGCTCGACGTGTTCGCCGGCATAACGCACGCCCTTGCCCTTGTAAGGTTCAGGCGGATAAAACGCGCGGATTTCCGACGCGACCTTGCCGACCATCATCTTGTCCGGGCCTTCGATCGTCAGCTTCGTATTTTCCTCGACCGTCACTTTGATCTGGTCGGGAATGTCGTAATTCACCGGATGCGAATAACCGAGCGAAAGATTAACGATCTTGCCCGTGACGGCGGCCTTGAAACCGACGCCCTGGATTTCCAGCTTCTTGACGAAACCCTCGGCGACGCCCTTGACCATGTTATTGACGAGCGCGCGGCTCAAGCCGTGCAACGCCTTCGCCTGCGCGTCCTCGCCGTCGCGGCTGACAACAATGTTGCCGCCGTCAACCTTGAGGCTCGTGCGCTTCGGCAGTTCCCAGCCGAGCTTGCCCTTCGGGCCTTCGACGGAAACTTTCTGCCCTTTCACCTCCACTTTGACTTTCGGAGGGATGGCAATCGGTTGTTTTCCAATTCGCGACATAATTCAAAATTTATTTCAACCGTTTTTAATTGCGGCAAAAGAGCGCAATTCGTTCAAAAAAACGGAACGCGGAATATATCAGAGTGAATTTCCCGTGCAAGAATTATTTCAAGGATTTTTGGTGCAATGAAAAAGCCGGAACAATTTCTTGCTCCGGCTGCGTGAAATAAAAGGAACTGACTTACATTGCCATGTGCGAAACGGGTCGCTCCAATCGCCAGAACGCGTGCTGCCGCCAATCGCGCGAAAACGAAATGTGTAAGTCGTGCCCGGTGTCAGATTCGGAACGACGATATGCCGCGCTTGCGAGAAGATTCCAGCCGTCTGCTAATTATTTGCCGTCGTGCTGAATTGTCCTTCGTAAGCGTGGGCATTTGGAATCGGTTGCAAGCGCACGAGCAACTGTCCGCTTCCCGCATTGAGAATTTGGGCAATGACTGTTTTCGGCATGGGTGCTTGCGGATTGTGTCCCGTCGCCGCGATTTGAAAACCAGCCGAAAGAATTTTCGCCTGATCTCCGTTTGCCGTTTGCTGGACGTAAAGTGCTTCCTGTCGCAGCAAGCCGATGAGCGCATCATGTGAAGCGTCTTTGATTGCGGTTTGTTGCAGACCGCCGCCGTTTGCAGCCGCCAAAGCGGACTCAAACGCCTTTTGCCCCGCCGTGAGTGATGCGACTGAAACCGGCGGAGTTGTGAATACTGCCGCATTGGCGGTCAGACCGTTCTCGACGCCGACTGCGAAGTTGTTCAAATCAGCGTCCGTGAGTTGTGCAAAACCAAGTGAGACGTGTATTGCCATATTTTTCCTGTGTTGGATTTGTTGAAAAACTATCAATCGCCCTGAATGACGCAACAATAAACTTTTACTTTTTTCAACTGGCCTTTGTCCGTCAGAAAAGCAAACCAAACTGTCAGGGATTGGATTCGGTTTGCGATGGACTGATTCCAATTTATCGGGAACTGAATTCACTTCCTGCCGAAGTGGATTCAGTCCTTCAAAGACTGACTTCATTTCAAAACGAACTGGATTCGGTCTGCGACAAACTGGCTTTAATATATGGCGAAGTGGGTTCAATCCGTCACGGACTGGGTTCAATTCGTGACAAACTGGGTTCAGTCTGCGACGGATTGGGTTCAATCTGTGTATAAAAAGAGACAGTTTTAGACAAAAATGGCATTTTTTAGCGTTTTTTGGCGAAAAACCGAAGCCGGACAGCGAAAACGCCGATTCCAAGTGAAATTAAACCAATAGCCGATGGTTCTGGCACTGCGCCAGCAGTAATCGAGGTATCAGGCGTTGTTTCGTATGCGTAAGAATAAATCCAGCCAACGCCACCTGTTCCTGTAACATAAGGACTGCCAAGACTAATCCAACCATAATAAGTTTGGCCGCTTTGCTGAAAATCAAATCCCATGTAAGCCGATTCAACTCCGGCAAAATAGCCAACGGATAAAGGTGGTTCGCCAATCGTCTCGCTGTCCAGCGAATATGCGAGAAGGCCATTATTAGTCCAAGTGAAACCGTCCGCGTCGGAGCCGATTCCTTGGCCGACAGAAAATGGAACCACCCACATGTCATTTGGAAAAGCCGGGTTTGGCGATTGGCCGATAATGGCGCTGGTTGAAGAAGCATTAACTGTAAATCCGCCGCTTCCGGGGCCTCCAGAATAAAATGTGCAAACTGTTTGTCCATTGATGACAATGGATAAGGGGTCGCCGACGTATGTTCCCAGCGCGTCTTCGGGAAAAGTTACTGGCGTAGTTCCCGGCGGCGCACCGTTTGTCGAACGTATCGTCGGCGGCATCTGGACATAGACGATTCCCTGCCCAAAAACCGATTGAGCCAGCAAGACTGCCAGCACCGGCAAAAGCCGATGCCAGCAGTTGTTAAGAATCGCAATTGTTTTCATCGAACTTGAATGACGCGATAGAATTGCGTGTTTTGACCGCCAGCATAAAATAGCATGGCCGCATTGGTTTTGGTGGCGCTCAATTCGCCGGTGGCATCCGTCCACGAGCCGGAAGCAAGGTCGGTTCTGCTTTGAACTTTGTAAATGCGTCCAACTTCTGTTGCCCACTTCAACGCAACATTGTTCGAGACGGTCAATGCGCTGATGTCGGTAATCTGCGGCAAAATCGGCGGCTGCGCCACATTGCCAGACAAGAGGATGGAAACATTCTGGTAGCTGACTTGCCCCAAATCGTTCACGAGATTTCCTTTATGCGTGACGCGCACTTGATAAGTGCCGCTCGTTGGATTCTGAATTGAAACTTGCTCGACGTTATCCAAATTATTGTCGCCTGTTGTCGCGGCATTGGCCGGAAGATTCGGATTCAAAACCCACGGGAAGTTCGTCGTTCCGCTTGGAGTAATCACGCGAAGGTCAAGGTCGTTGACCAGCATGTGATTTGTCGGATTGAGCATCGGCGTCGTCGGAGTTCCCGGCGGGTCTGTCCAGGTAATCGTTGCTTTGAATGGTTGGCCATTTGTCAGAACGACTGGGAATTGAATGTAATCGCCGCTCATCAAGCGAACTTCCTTGATGAATGCGAGTGAACCGCTGGCGTAATTATTCGTGATGAGATTTGCGGCAGCGACAGGATCAATCAATCCCCAACCATAGGTGTAACTCGGTCCGACATTGGTTCCGAGTTGGTCTGCGGTATGAATGAGAAGTCCGCGCAACGTGGAAGACAACGGCGCATTCGTGCCGGAAAGCAATGGAGCATTTGTAGAATAAAGTTGCTCATAAAATGAAGTGAGCAAACCAAGTGTTCCGGTGACGGCGGGCGCGGACATGCTCGTGCCAGACATGGTTTCATAAGCTGAAGTCGAAGTAGCGATACTTGAATAAACATTCACGCCGTCCGCTACAACATCGGGCTTGATTCGTCCGTCGTCCGTCGGCCCAAAAGAAGAAAAATAAGCAATCGTTGTTGTGTTCGTGCCGCTATAACCATTCGTGTTTGCGTTGACTGCGCCGACCACAAGGTCGTTTTTGGAACAGGCATAGCCTGTCAGCGTATTGAAGCCGTTTGTGCCATTCGCGGGATGAGCTTGGTTGCTGTAATAATAGACGCCGTTGATAAGCTCAACATGCGTGACCGGCTGCGTGGGCGGCGGCGGATAGCCATTCGCATTTCCGGCTGAAAAAACCGGAAGATAAGTTTGCGCTTTGTAAATAATTGAATCATTTGTGGCCGCTCCAGGTCCATCGTAAAACCCAAATATCCATGACTGGCTGGAAATGGACGGATTACCTACCCAAAAATAATAAAGCGTGCCGTTAGCATTTATTAAACCAGACCAGCCAGATGCATAACCGTAGCTGTGATTCGATTCACGAACATTATTGGTCGCTGCTTGCTGTGGCATTTCTGTAATGTCATACCCCAACAACCCTTCGGCAAGGCGAGCGCGATTGGCAAAACCAATTGCTGTGCCATTCACGCCGTATGCCATCATCGTTCCGGCGACATGCGTCGGATGGTCTTGAACACCGAGTGAAGTCGGATCATCAAGCAGGCGGACACGATACCCATTTGTAAATTCCTGATGGTTGGTAAGAACGTCGCCGCCATCCCACTGCGCCAGTAGCACGTTTGAACCATTCAAGCTAAAACCTGAACTTCCACCCGGCCATAATTTTTGTGCGCCGACGGTTTGCGCCGACTCAATGTTGTAGGTCATCTTAATCGCCGCGCTGCCGTCGTCGTTCGTGTGGTCAAAAAACAAAACATTGCCGTCCGTGTTCGTAAAAGTTTGAGGAATCGGAATTGTTTGACTCAAAAGCAAATTGCTGACGGCTGCATGTTGGCTGGCCTGCATTTCTCCGATATTGGTTGAAAGCGTCAGGAGATTTGCGGCGGCTTGTGTTTGAAACGCCTCGCCCGTAACCGGCGGGCTGCCGTCTCCGACAACTACCGGAATAATCCACGTCGCGTAGTTGTTTGAGTAGTCTGCCTGCTGTGCGGCGACCATTGCGGCGTATTGCGCTGCAAGTTCTTCCGGCGTGGGCGGGTCGTTGGTGTCGCCGGGATCGTTCGGTGGAGATGGTTGTGCGTGAATTTTCAAGGTCAGGCAGCAGGCGAATAAGCAACCCACTATCAGCCTTCCGAGTATTTTGGTGGCTTTCATAGTTTCATTTTTTGTTTTAGTTTTTCATCCGAGCATTTTGCACGGACTCGAACCTCCTGCCATTGCCCGAAAATAAAAAGCGCGTCACTGACGCACTCTCATTCTGGGCCACGACCAAGCGGCCTTTTCGGAAAGCACACCAGGACGCGCCGCTTGGGCGCGTCAAGGCGAACTTCCGAAAAAAACTATTGGTCGTGTTTAGAATGAAGCTCGAGTCCTCGCAACGCAAAGACTCAATGTAAAAGAACTGACGAAGGTTTAACGGATTGCCAAAAAAAGGCAAGTTGCGATTTGAAAATAAAAAAAGCCGAGACATTTAAGCCTCGGCTTTTCCGCTTTTTTGTTCGTTAAATTGTTAAGTCGTCACCAAATATAGCAGAGCAGCTCGCCGCCCAGATTTTTTTTCTTCGCCTGCGTGCCCGTCATCACGCCTTCGGACGTGGAAACGATCGAAACTCCCAGGCCGCCGAGCACGCGCGGAATCTCCGTCGCGCCGACGTATTTGCGCAGACCGGGCTTGCTGATGCGCTTCAAGCCTTCGATGACATTTTTCTTGCCCTGATACTTGAGCTGGATTTTCAGCTTCTTGATCGTCTTGCCGTCAACGGACACTTCCGCGACGTAGCCTTCTTTTTTCAAGATGTGCGCAAGACTTTCCTTCATCCGCGAGTGCGGCAATTCCACCGCCGGCAGCAACGCGCGGCTCGCGTTGCGGATGCGGGTCAACATATCGGAAATCGGATCGCTCATAAATTCAATTAAAAATGCAAAATTAAAAATTAAAAATTAAAATGCACACGGCACACGCACAAAAGCTTTGCTCTGTTTCCACATTTTTCATTTTGCATTTTTAATTTTTAATTTGCTTACCAGCTCGCCTTTGTGACGCCCGGAATCAAACCGTTCAAAGCCGCCTCGCGGAACGTCAAGCGCGAGCAGCCGAATTTACGGAGATAAGCGCGGCGGCGTCCGCTGAACGAGCAGCGGTTGATCACGCGCGTCGGGCTGGCGTCGCGCGGCAGTTTCGCGAGGCCGGCGTAATCGCGCTTCGCCTTCATTTCAGCCCGGATTGCGGCGAATTTCTTCACAGTTTCCTGCTTGCGCTTGTTGCGCTCCAACCATGCTTTCTTGGCCATAAAAAATTAAATTATTTCTCTGCGAACGGAAAACCCATCAGTTTCAGCAGATCCAGCGCTTCTTCATTCGTCGGCGCACTCGTCACAATCGTGATGTCCATGCCCTGCTGGCGTTTGATTTTGTCCAGTTCGATTTCCGGAAAAATCGTCTGGTCGCCGACGCCAAACGTGTAATTTCCGCGACCGTCAAACTTGCGCGGCGACAATCCGCGGAAATCGCGGATGCGCGGCAGCGCCGTCGCAACGAGCCGGTCAAAAAATTCATACATCTCGTCGCGGCGCAACGTCACGCGGCAGCCGATCGCCTGGCTTTCGCGCAGCTTGAATTGCGCGATGCTGTGGCGCGATTTGCTGATGGCCGGCTTGCGACCGGTGATGAGCGACAAATCCTTCGCCGCGTCCTCGACCGCGCCTTTTTCCAGCGACGCGCTCACGCCCATGTTCACCACGATCTTCACCATCTTCGGAATCTGGTGGACGTTCGTGTATTTGCGCTTTTCTTTCAGCGCCGGAGCGACTTCGCTCTTATATTTTTCGTAAAGTCTGGCTTTCATTTTTTGGCGTCACGGATTTTGCCGTAACATTATTTTGTAATCGTAAAAATCAACTCGCCGCCGGCGCCGGCGTCACGCCGCGTTTTTGCGCGCGCGCGTCAAAATTCATCGCGCTCATCACATTTGAAATGTGGATCGAGCCTTCGCGCTCGACAATCGCGCCCTGCGGATGGTCCTGACTTTTGCGCGTGTGCCGCTTGATCATCTGCACGCCTTCGACAATGACGCGCTGTTTGCCCGCCAAAACCGCGATGATTTTGCCGCGCTTGCCTTTTTCTTTTCCGGCCAGCACGACCACTTCATCGTTTTTTTTCACATGAAACTTCATAAACTTTCAAATCACTTCCGGCGCGAGCGAAATTATTTTCATAAATTTCTTGTCGCGCAACTCGCGCGCCACCGGGCCAAAAATGCGCGTGCCTTTCGGGTTCAATTCCTTGTCAATGATCACGCACGCATTATTGTCAAAGCGCAAAGACGAACCGTCGGCGCGCGGAATGATCTGGCGTGTCCGCACGACCACTGCGTCATGCACTTCGCCTTTTTTTACCGAGCCGTCCGGCGCGGCGACTTTGATGTGAACCTTGATGACGTCGCCGATGCCGGCGTAACGCTGGTTCTTGCCCAGCACGCCGATGTTCCAGGCGATTTTTGCGCCCGTGTTATCCGCGACATCCAAACTGGAACGAATCTGCAACATAAAATTCTTTTAAGCCGCCACCGATGTTTCCTGAACCGCCTTCTCGACGACCTCAACGAGCCGCCAGCATTTGGTTTTCGACAATGGCCGCGTTTCCTCGATGCGCACAGTGTCGCCGATTTTCGCCTCGCTCTTTTCGTCGTGCGCGTAAAATTTCTTGAAGGCGGTGACAATCTTCTTGTAGCGCGGATGCGGAAAACGGCGCTCGACTTTGACGACAATCGTCTTGGTCATTTTGTTCGAGACGACTTCGCCGACGCGTTCCTTGCGGTTGGCGCGTTTCGTTTCCGGTTGTTTTACAATTTCAGCCATACAAATTTTTAACCACGAATAGACACGAATGAACACGAATTCGTCTTGGACTGCGGCGACACGTCGCCGCTTTCCCTCGACGCGACATGTCGCGTCGTTCCAAAGCGCGGACTTGTCCGCGCACTCCAAAATTCGTGTTTATTCGTGTTCATTAGCGGTTCAATTCATTTCGCCTTGTTGCGCAATTGCGAGATGCGCGTTTCGATGCGCGCGATGTCTTTGCGCAACACCGTCAGGCGCGCGGGTTTTTCCAACTGCGCGCTCGCCTGCTGCAAACGCAGGTTGAACATCTCGTGACGCAGGTCGCGGCTTTTGGCCGACAACTCAACCAGCGTCATGTCTTTGGATTCTGCAAATTTCATAAAATCAATGGCTGTGTCGCGAAATGAATTTCGTTTTGATCGGCAATTTCGTCGCCGCCAACCGCATTGACTCGCGCGCGATCGCTTCCGTCACACCGTCCACTTCAAACAGAACGTTCGCCGGACGGATCACTGCCACCCAGCCTTCAAGCGGCGCTTTGCCCTTGCCCATTCGGGTTTCGAGCGGCTTCTTCGTGAAAGATTTTTGCGGGAAAATGCGAATCCACATTTTGCCGTGGCGCTTCATATTGCGGGCGATCGCCACGCGCGCGGATTCGATCTGTTTCGCGTCCATCCAGCAACGTTCCAGCGCCATCAATCCGTATTCGCCGAACGCGACCGTGTGGCCGCTGCGCGCAGTGCCTTTGCGGCTGCCGCGGTGCATCTTGCGAAACTTCACTCTTGCTGGTTGCATTGCCATAACAAAAATCTTTTCTAAAATTAATTCGCGGCGACTTCGGCCGGCGCAGGCGGCACAATCGGATTAGCCACCGCAGCTTTTTTGGGTTTGTTCTCACCTTTGCAAATCCAGCATTTCACGCCGAGTTTGCCATAAACCGTCAGAGCTTCTGCGAAACCATAATCAATGTCCGCGCGCAACGTGTGCAACGGCACGCGACCCCAGTGATACAATTCCGTGCGCGCGAGTTCCGCACCGCCGAGACGACCGGCGCAACGAATCTTGATTCCCTGCGCGCCAAAATCCTTCGCCGTCTGCAAAGCCTTTTTCATCGCGCGACGGAACGCCACGCGGCGTTCGAGTTGCAAAGCGATATTTTCCGCAACGAGCTGCGCGTCGAGTTCCGGCGTCTTCACCTCGACGATGTCCACGTAGACTTCCTTGCCCGTCATCTTGCTCAAATCTTCCTTGAGCTTGTCAATTTCAGAACCTTTGCGACCGATGACCACGCCCGGACGCGCCGTCATGATGGTGACGCGGCAACGGCTCGTCGCGCGTTCGATCAAAATTCTCGGCACCGACGCACCTTCAAGTTTCTTTTTCAGGAACGCGCGGATCTTGCGGTCTTCGGTCAATAGCGTGCCAAATTCTTTTTTGTTGGCATACCACTTCGAGCGCCAGTCCTTGTTGACGGCGACGCGCAGACCGATTGGATTTGTTTTTTGGCCCATGAGATTATTCGTCGGAAACGGTGATCTTAATATGGCAACGGCGTTTCAAAATTGGTCCCGCCGAGCCGCGCGCCTTCGGTTGAAAACGTTTCAGCGTCGTCGCGGCTCCGGCAACCGCTTCTTTCACGCGCAACGATTCCGGCTTGAGCTTGTTGTTGTTCTCCGCGTTGGCGATTGCCGACTTCAAAGTCTTCGCGACAAGTCGGGCGCCCTTGCGCGGAACGAATTGCAGCACCGCCATCGCTTCGAGCGCGCCGAGGCCCTGCACCTGCCGCACGACCTCGCGCATTTTCTGCGCGGACATCGGCACGTTTTTCATTATTGCAAAAGCTTCCATAAAACTATTTGGCCTCCGCCTTGGCCGTGTGCGCGCCATGTTTCTTGAACGTGCGCGTCAGCGAAAATTCGCCGAGCTTGTGGCCCACCATGTTTTCCGTCACGAACACCGGGTTGAAAATCTTTCCGTTATGCACGGTGAACGTCAGGCCGACAAAATCCGGCGTGATCGTCGAGCGGCGCGACCACGTCTTGATCGGCGTCTTCTGGTTCGCAGCCTTCGCCTTTTGGATTTTATCCAGCAGGTGCTGCTCGACAAACGGACCTTTTTTAATCGAACGTCCCATAAATTATTTATTTTTCATCGGCAGACCGTTGCGTTGGACAACGATGAAACGGTTTGAGGTTTTGTATTTCGCGCGCGTCTTGCCGCCCTTCGCGACAAAGCCCCACGGCGAAACCAACGCCTGCCAGCCACCGCCGCCCTTGGATTTGCCCTGGCCGCCGCCGTTCGGATGGTCAACCGGATTCCGCGCCACACCGCGCGTGATGCCGCGATGACCGCGATGACGCGTGCGACCCGCCTTGCCTAAAATAATATTTTCGTGCTCCGTGTTGCCGACCTGGCCGATCGTCGCGTAACACTCTTCGTTGATCTTGCGGATTTCACCCGAGGGCAAACGGATTTGCGCGTAACCGTCATCGCGCGACATCAACGTCGCCGAACCGCCCGCCGAACGAACCATCTGTCCGCCGCGACCGGGAGTGATTTCCAAATTGTGAATCGCAGTGCTGACCGGAATCGCCTTGAGCGGAAGCGCATTGCCGATTTCCGGCGGCGCTGTCGGACCACTTGAAATTTTTGCGCCGACCACCACGCCGACCGGCGCGATGATGTAACGCTTTTCGCCATCCGAATAATCCAGTAGCGCCAATCGCGCCGAACGCATCGGATCGTATTCAATCGCGGAAACCGTCGCCTGCACGCCGTGCTTGTTGCGCTTGAAATCCACCATGCGGATTTTCTGCTTGTGACCGCCGCCGATGCCGCGCGCGGTGACGCGACCGTAATGGTTTCGCCCGCCGGATTTTTTCCGCGTGACGACCAGCGACTTCTCCGGCGTCGTCTTCGTGATGTCGCTAAAGTCCGCGATCGTGATGTATCGCGTGGACGGCCTTA
>Ga0207933_1002156_pt1 | contig 13214 bp, 16 predicted proteins | sample NGESurdeep092012_4_FD_184488 | JGI IMG/M metagenome (GOLD analysis project Ga0207933, IMG submission 184488) | Arctic peat soil microbial communities from Barrow, Alaska - NGEE Surface sample F53-3 deep-092012 (SPAdes) | ecosystem: Environmental > Terrestrial > Soil > Wetlands > Peat ... | reverse complement strand
GGACAGCTCGCTCAAAAGGCAGTCCGGCGCTGGAACAATTATAGGAGGGCTTGTTTTTTGCTCAGTTCAAACTGATTTGCTGTCTTGGACAAGAGTGATCAGCATTGGCGTTTCCCGTGGGCGCGCAATCCAGTCTGATATCCCTTGAAGAGCACGGATTGCATGCCGAAAAATATCGTTATCTGTTCGGATGGGACGGGGAATACGGCTATCAAGGGCAGGGGCACGAACGTCTTCAAGCTTTACGAGGCGGTCGATCTCATCGGACACAAGATCGACCGCTCCCTTACCCCCCAGCTCGCCATCTACGACGATGGCGTCGGCAACGAATACTTCAAGCCCCTCAAGATCTTCGCCGGAGTAACCGGTTTCGGTCTTGCGCGGAACGTGCGTCTGCTCTACAAAAGCCTGGTTCGCGTGTACGATCCCGGCGACCGGATCTTCCTTTTCGGCTTCAGCCGCGGAGCGTTCACCGTGCGCACTCTCGCCGGCCTGATTTCCGTCGCGGGCATTCTGGACATTGCCACGCTTTCCACCACCGAGGCGCTCGACCGGGCCGTCAGCAGCGCGTATCGCGTGTACCGGCAGGAATACCGCACAAAACTCGCCCGCCTGCTGCGCCGAAAGACCAACGGTGCGCTGTTAGCGCGATTTGAGCAGCGATACGTCCGGCACCTCCACGCGCGCATTCAGTTCATCGGCGCATGGGAGACCGTGAACGCAGTGGGCGCCCCCTGGCATATCGGCGATTACATCAACGCCACGGTTCACCGGTTCCGGTTTCCCGACATGAAGTTGCGGGATAACGTGGATTTTGCCTGCCAGGCGCTCTCGATCGATGACGAACGCAGGACCTTCCATCCGCTGCTCTGGGAGCATGACAGCCGGATTGAACAGGTCTGGTTTGCCGGATCGCATTCGAATGTCGGGGGCGGCTACGAAAAGCAGGGCCTCTCGCTCGTGACGCTCGACTGGATGATGCGCCAGGCCCAGCATAAGGGAGGTCTGCGGCTGCTTGCTTCCGACCGCGCTCTCTACCGCGAACACGCCAACGTGGACGACAAACTGTACGATCCTCGCGCCGGCACCGGGATCCTTTACCGCTGGCTTCCCCGGGACATGGAAGCCATTTGCGCGCGGCGCGGCGTGCCGGTGCTGATTCACATGAGCGCACTCGAACGCCTCGCCCACGGCACCGGCGACTACGCGCCCGGCAATATTGCCCCGGAGGCGAAGGTCGTAATCACGCATGCGGACGATCCGGGCGAAGACGGACCCGTACTCAGGCGCGCGTGCGCTGCTGAAACAGTGCTTCGCGCGGCCCATGCGAATCGAAAGTCGCTGCTCTCGGGCGTGAAAACGGAGTTGCTGATCGGGAGCGCTTCGTACTATGTCTATCTTGTTTCCTGCACCCTGGTCCTGCTGGCGGCCTGTGCTCCCCATGTTTCGGGGTTGCTCCGGTTGCGGCCCCGGGCGTTTCTCGCGAGCGCGAAGGGGCTGCTGGATTCACCGGTATTGCTGGGATGCCTCGCGGGAGGGTTGCTGTTGTCATATCTCATGGCGGTGTTTTCCGCGCGGCGCATGAGCACCATATTTTCGGAATTCTGGCATGACGAACAGCCGAAACTGCGTGCCGCGCTGGAGCCCTGGACGGAGAGGGACAGATGATCGCCCGCTCATACCTGTTCGTTCCCGCCAGCCGGCCGGATCGCTTTGCGAAAGCCTGCGCGAGCGGGGCCGACCGGGTGATTGTCGATCTCGAAGACTCCGTTCCGCCGGGCGATCGTGCCGCCGCGCGCGTTCATCTCGCCGCCTGGCTTTCACCCGCGCATCCGGTGCTGATCCGGGTCAACGGCGCAGGCACGGAGTGGTTTCCCGAAGACCTGGTTCTTTGCGGAAATCCGGCTGTTGCCGGAGTCGTGCTGCCCAAAGCCGAACGGGCGGAGGATATCGCTTCGATCCCGCACGCCACCGTGCTGCCGATCGTCGAATCGGCGCGCGGCTTCTGGAATCTGGCGGCGCTCGCCCACGCTCCATGCATCCAGCGCCTGATGTTCGGGTCCATCGATTTCCAGGTGGACCTGGGGATTCACGGAGAAGGCGAAGAACTGCTCTATTTCCGGTCGCAACTGGTTCTGGTATCCCGTATTGCGGGGCTGCAGCCGCCGGTCGATGGCATCACAACCGTTTTCTCTTCGAGCGAGCCCGTGCAGTCCGATGCGCTGCGGGCGCGCAGGCTCGGCTTTGGCGGCAAGCTGTGCATTCACCCGAAACAGATTGCCACGGTGAATGAGTGTTTCGGCCCCACACAGGATGAAGTGGCCTGGGCGTGCCGCGTGATCGAGGCTGCGGCGAACAGCGGCGGCGCGGCGGTTGCCATGGATGGCGAGATGATCGACCGCCCGGTGCTCGCCCGCGCGGAAGAAATCCTGCGGCGCTCTGTCAGTTGACGCGGCGCAGGAATTCGAGAACGGTCTGCGTCTGCCCGGGGATGTAGTGCCCGGCCTCCGGAAGATAATGGACCTCCACCCGCGCCAGATTGCGTTCGAGACGCTGCTTCGTCGATGCCGAATCGAACAGCACGTCCTTGCCTCCGAGGATGGCCATCGCGGGCATCGTCAACCGTTGCAGCGCGTTGTCGGCGAAGACCGGGAACTTCACCATGCGCGGACGGAAGTGCCGGTGGATGAGCGCCATGAAGTCCGCGAAAAAACGAACTGCCGGGGAGGGATCGGCGGGCGCCCGGCCAAGCACGATCTCCGCGGCCTTCCGCCTTCCCCATGCGCCGAGGAGCCGCAAGGGAGCAAGCTTGAAGACGAACCCGATCCTTTGCCGGCCCACACCCGCGGGGCAGAGCACAACGATGCTCCGCACGCGCTCCGGCCGGCGCGTGGCGTAATCGAGAGTGAGCCATCCGCCAAGCGATACACCCACAATCGACGCCCGCGTGATCGCCAGAGCCTGCATCGCGTCGTCCAGCCAGAGCGCGTGCGCCTCTGAGTCCAGCGGCGGGCGTGACGGCGCGCTCAAGCCGGCATCGCCAATCAGATCGACCGCGAAGACCCGGAAATGTGCGGCCCAGACGGAGATGTCTGCCATCCACGAAGCCGAATTGGCCATGCTCCCGTGAAGCAGAAGTACCGCCGGCGCGTCCTCCGGACCGGACGCGATAACGAACGTCTCGCCCTCGCGCGTCGGCACCCGCAACTGCCTGTTGGGTACCGGCCAATGTGTCAGTAACTGCAAATAGCGCTCATGAACCGCATGCTCGCCCTCGGTGGATTTCCAGATCCTCGCCATGGTTCACGACTCCAGCAGGGTGTGGATAAACTTCAGCATGTCGGCGTTCGTCTCCGGGGCGCCCACCAGGATGACCTTCAGGTGTGCCCGCTCTTCGTTATAGATCGTCTCGACGCGGCAGTTTCTGGCCACGGCAAGCAAGGCGTTGACGATGCGGATTACGGCTTCCTGGCCGATGGCATCGATTTCCACGATGCTCGATGCCTCAACGTGGCGTGTGCGCCGCACCGGCGCGGGATCGAAGGACGCGGCGGGGCGGCCGGTCAGCGCCTCAAGGTCCTCACGGGCGATCCGGTATTGTTTGCCGATGCGGACTGCCTTGAGACGCCCTTCACGGACGTAAGCGCGGACGGTGCGTACCTGAAGCCCGAGGCGGTCCGCAACCTGCTCGACGGAGTACAAATCCTGTGACATACGGCTCTATACTAACATACAAATACGGCAGTATGGGTATGTTTTCAGCCGTAAACGAAATGCAGGACCATTTTCAGGTCTTCCCACGATTCGCGTTTTGCGTTCTGGTTGTAAGGCCGCAGCAGATACGACGGATGGTAGGTCACCATGAGCGGGATATCGCGCCATTTGTGCCACTTGCCCCGCAGCCTGGTGACACCGTCTTTCCCGCCAAGCAGCGCCTTCGCGGCTGTCGAGCCCAGCGCGCAGATCGCTTTGGGTTGAATCGCCGATAACTGGCGGAAAAGGAACTGTCCGCAGATCTCCATCTCGTCCGCTTCGGGGGTGCGGTTTTCCGGCGGCCGGCACTTCACCACATTGCAGATATAAACGTCGCCGCGCTTGAGCGGAATACCCTCTTTGGCTGATGTGCCCTCGATCATCTGGGTCAGAAGTTGTCCCGCGCGGCCGACAAACGGAATGCCCTGTGCGTCTTCATCCGCGCCCGGGCCTTCCCCCACAAACACCAGCTTCGCCGCCGGATCGCCCACTCCGAAGACGATTTTGTTACGGCCCAGATGGAGACGGCAGCGCGTGCAGTCGCCGATGTCCGCGCGGATTCGTTCCAGCGTGTCTCCCGCGGGAGCCAGGCCGGGGAGTTGGATGCCAGCGTGTTTCATTTCTGGGCTGACGGGTCTTATTTCTGGGCCGACGGGTTTCATTTCTGGAATGACAGTCGTCATTTCCACAACTGTTTCCGCCACTGCCGCGGGCGCGCGCCGGTACAGATCTTTGATGCCCAGATCCCGATAAAACTCCAGTCTCCGGCGTAGTTCGTCAGGGTTCATGAGGCCGCGCTCATGACGCAATGCTCGCGGCCAGGCGCAGGGAAAGAATCCGGCTGAGGATCTGATCCGCAATCTCGCGTTTCGACGCCCGCGCCAGCGGAATCAACTCGCCGGTTCGCAACGCGAGAACCACTTCGTTCGAATCGGATTCGAACCCGGTATCGGCTTGCCCCACCAGGTTGGCGACCACCATGTCGCAATTCTTGGTTTCGAGCTTGCGGCGCGCTTCGGATTCGAGGTTGGCGGTCTCGGCGGCGAACCCGATCAGCAGGCGGTCGCCGCGCTTGCGCCCGAGTTCGGCCAGAATATCCGGTGTGGGGTCGAGTTCGAGCGAAAGCCGCGCCGCCGTCTTCTTGATCTTCTGCTTCGATTCCGTGGAAGGCCGGAAATCGGCGACGGCCGCGCATTTGATCACCACGGTCGCCGGCTCAAGATTGGCGAACACGGCGTCGCGCATCTCAGCCGCCGTGCGCACGTGAACCGCTTCGGCTCCCGCGGGCGGCGTCAGACTGACCGGTCCGCTCACCAGAACTACATGCGCGCCGCGCTCGATGGCGGCCTGCGCCAGAGCGTAGCCCATCTTGCCGCTCGACCGGTTGGACAGATAGCGAACCGGATCGAGTGGCTCCTGTGTAGGCCCGGCGGTGATCAGAATCGTTTCGCCCTCAAGATCGTGGATGGGCGGACGCAGGGCGTTTTCGACGGCTTCGAGAATCTTCGGCAACTCGGCCAGGCGGCCCGGACCATACGTGCCACAGGCGAGGAAGCCCTCATCCGGGTCGAGGACGGCGTGACCGCGGCGGCGCAACGTTTCGATGTTTGCACGCACCGCATCGTGCGCCCACATATCTTCGTTCATGGCCGGCGCGAGAATCACGGGTCCGCGAAAAGCGAGGTAGAGCGTCGAGAGGAAATCGTCCGCAAGGCCGTGCGCGAACTTCGCAAGCACGTTCGCGGTCGCGGGCGCGACGAGAAGCAAATCGTGTTCCCGGGCCACGCCAATATGCTCGATGGAACTCGAAAGCGTGGCGTCCGGATTGTCGAAAGCCCCGGGATTATCGGAAGAAAAGAGGCCGGTGATGACCTTGCGGCCGGTCAGTGAGGCGAACGTGAGGGGGCGGACGAACTCTTCAGCGGCGCGCGTGAGCACCGCCTGCACTTCGTGGCCGTTCCGGGTCAGCGCACGGGCGAGTTCCGCGGCTTTATAGGCCGCGATCCCGCCGCTTACACCGAGGACGATCCGCATCTATATATGTTTAGATCTGTTCGATTTCCGGCAGATCTTCCACCAGAATGATCTCATTCTGGATTTCGTACTTCACCAGGCCGCGGCGGGCTTCCTCCATCGCGATGACGGTGGATTTCTTCGACGACGTGGGCAGCACGGGGCGCTGGCCGCCCTGCAGCTGGCGAGCCCGTTTTGCGGCCACGATGATAAAGCGATAGGTGCTTTGGTCCGGATCGTCCGGAATCGAGCAGTGCGTGTTATTGCGAGGCGGTGTTTCACTCATTCTCTTTATGCTCCCAGTGCCTGACCGAAGGTGGCCAGTATCGGCCGGATCTTCTCTTCGACGCGTACGCGCCGCACGCGCTCGGCTCTCACGACCGCCTTCAGCGTTTCCGCCGCGAGGTTCAGATCGTTGTTCACCAGCACGTAGTCGTACAGGCTGTAATTTTGAATCTCCAGAGCCGCATCGGCCAAACGGCGGCGAATCGTTTCTTCCTTGTCCTGGCTGCGCGTGCGCAGACGTTGCTCCAGAATTTCCCGCGAGGGCGGGAGAATGAAAATACTGACGGCGTCCGGAAGCCGCTTCTTCAATTGTGCCGCACCCTGCACGTCAATGTCGAGCACCAGGTCTTTGCCTTTCTCCCGTGCGATCGAGAGCGCGTTCGCGTGCGTGCCGTAATAATTGCCGAAAACAACCGCCGATTCCAGAAATTCATCGGCCGCAAGGCGGTTTTCGAACTCAGCACGCTCAATGAAATGATAGGCTTCGCCGTCCACTTCGCTGCCGCGCGGCTTTCTCGTCGTGTAGGAGACGGAGAACGTGAGAGCTTCGACCTCGTTCAGTAAACGTGACACGAGGGTCGATTTTCCGGAGCCCGACGGCGCGGAAATAATGAAAACGGTGGTCATTCGATATTCAGGGCTTGCTCGCGGATGCGGTCGATTTCAGCTTTTGCGGCCAGGCCAAGATCCGTCAGGGCGAGGCCCGTGTCACCCAAACCGCCCGTCTTCGACAGGATCGTATTGGTTTCGCGATTCATTTCCTGCAACAGAAAATCGAGCTTCTTGCCGGTTTCTCCTTCGTCGGAGAGCAGCGTGTCGGTCTGATCGGCGTGCGTTTTCAGGCGCACCAGTTCCTCGCTGATATCGCTGCGTTCTGCCAGGATCGCGGCTTCCTGCGCGATTCTCGCGGGATCGATCTGCGCGCCGCTCAGCAACTCGCCCAAACGGTTCCTCAGCCTTTGGTGAAAGAACGGCAGCGCGCGGCTGCGAATTTCTTCCATGCTCCTCACAATGTCCCGGAGCAAACCGCAGCGCATGCGGATTTCGGTTTCGATGGCCGCGCCTTCACGCTCGCGGAAGGCGTCAAGCTGGTCGATGGCTTCGGCAGCCGCGGCCAGAATTTCGGTTTCAGGTACCTCGCCGGTAAGGGATTCGGCGCCTTCATGCGCCTCGCGCGATTCCATCATGCCGGGCATGCGGAGCGCCTGGTTGAGGTCGGGCTGCGATTCGAGGCCGAAGCGCCGCGCCACGTCGCGGAACGAATCGAGCCAGGCGCGCAGCAGAGGTTCGTTGATGCCTGCCGCGGCCGCGGCCCCGCAGCTGCGCGTAAGGTGTGCCTGCACCTGGACATGGCCGCGCACAATCCGTTTCCGGATGGCGGACCGCAGCGCCGGCTCCACCGCATCGAACCCCGGCGGCATGTGAAAGTGCATATCGAGGCCGCGATGGTTGACGGTCTTGATGGAAAGAACCAGGTCGCCGGACGGAGCGGCGCGCGAGACCCGGGCAAAGCCGGTCATGCTTCGGATGGGCATTCAGTCGATTTTCGATTATGACACCGCGAGACGGCTGGAGGCTTTCGGACCTTACACTATAATGAAAACCGTGGCCAAGGCAAAAGACCTCGAAAGCCGCTTGCAGCGAATCGAAGAGCAGCTCCGTCTGTTCCAGAAGGTGAGCCGGTTCATGGTTCGCGACATGAGCCTGCAGGAAGTTCTGCACGGTATCGTTTCGCTCGTGGTGGAGTATACAGAGTGCGATTCGTGCCTGGTCTACCTCTGCGACGGCGACAGTCTGGTGCTTTGTGCTTCCAATACTCATCATGACGCGGAAATCGGACGCATCCGGCTCAAGCTCAGCGAAGGGTTGACGGGATGGGTAGCGCGGGAGCGGCGTCTGCTGGCGATCTCGCGCGAAGCTTATCGCGATCCGAGGTTCAAGTATTTCGGCGAGCTTCCCGAAGACTCGTTCGAGGCTTTCCTGTCCGCGCCGGTGATTGCGCGCAACAAAGTGGTGGGAGTGATCAATGTCCAGCACCGCCATGCGCATCAGCACACGGGCGGAGAAATGGAAGTCCTGACCACGCTGGGCGAACAAGTCGGCTGCGCGCTCGCTCTCGCGCGGATGGCGCCTGCCGGCATGGAGTCCATCAACCACGCGGAACTGGTTCTCGCATTCCCTGTACGGTCGCGGGCGTGAGAGGCTGGAGTTTGAAAATGTTACGAATTTCCGCGATATTGCTGGTATTCGCCGCCGTGGCGCCCGGCGCTAACCAGCATTGGGACCTGCAATACCACTACCAGCAAATGGACAGTTCGCTCACCATCAACGACCTGTCGTTCCGCTCGGCAACGCGCGGCATTGCGTGCGGTTTTACCACCGACAGGCATGACAGGGAACGGCCGCTGGTTCTGCTGACAAGCGACGGGGGCCGGCATTGGACCGAAACACCCGTGAAAGAGGTGGGCTTGTCGATGTTCTTCCTCGACGATTCCACCGGCTGGATGGTGACCGAAAAAGGCATCTGGCGCACGGAAGAATCCGGGCACAGCTGGACGAAGCTGACCAGAGCCCCCTCCGGCATGTTGCGTGTCTGGTTTCTGGACAAGAATCATGGCTTCGCCGCCGGCCTCGAAAAACGCGTCTTCGAAACCGGCGACGGGGGCATCACCTGGACGCTTGTGCCGATCGTGAAAGAGGTGCAGGGAGACCCGACCTTTACCACCTTCGGTGAGATCGGATTTTCGGGCAAGAATGGTATTATCACCGGCTGGAATATCCCGCCTCGTCCGGGAGGTCCGAACTGGATGGAGCCGGAGCGGGCCGCGAAGCGCCGTGAAATCCCGACCTACGGCGTTCTGCTCGAAACCACCGACGCCGGCAAGACCTGGCTCAAAAGCGAAGCATCCGTCTTTGGCCAGGTAACGCGCATCAGTATGACGCCGCAGGGCACGGCGCTCGGACTGAGCGAATTCAAGGACGAATTCACCTATCCGAGCGAGGTTTATCGCATCGATCTGCATACCGGCAAAAGTGAAAGCTCATTCCGCGAGAAAGACCGGGCCATTACCGATGTCCGCGCCTTCGCCGGCTCAACCCGCGGGATTATCGCCGGATACGAAACGACCGGCACGATTTACCGCAGCCCGATTCCCGGTAAGTTGAAGGTTCTGACGAGCGATGACCTGGCGCAATGGGAAGAAATGCCGGTCGATTACCGCGCCGTGGCCCACAGCGCCATCATCGCGGGGCCGGATGAAGACCATCTCTGGATCGCGACCGATACCGGGATGATCCTGAACCTGGTCACGGACTGACGCTCAAGTTCCCGCTGTCATCCCACCGGCGTTCCGCTCGTTTGGGCTTGATCTTTCCAACGCATCAGAGGCGGTCATGCTCCGGCGGTTCCACGGCGTGAACCTTCGACATGACGCGCAGGAATTTCTGGTAGCTCCCACGAGACGCTTTCTCTTTGAGGCGTTCGAATTCAAGAAGGCGCTCCTCAAAGGCCGATGCGAACAGATCGTCAACCGGGATGTTTTCAGCCGTTGCCACTTCAGTGGCCCGGCGATACAACTCTTCGGGAACGTTGACACTCACATTCATCTCTGATCTCCCATGATGGCCAGCAACTCACCGGGGCTCATTGTTCTGATGCCTAAACTCTCGGATCCGCGAAAATCCTTCACGTTGAAAGTAACGATTGGCGATCCGGCACGAACCGCTACCTCCAGAATACGATCGTCGTCGGGGTCGGGCAACATCGGACGCCAGCGGAAATAGATCTGGACGAGTCTGGCTCGGCTGCACAGGTACTCTATGAAATCATCGACATCGCCAGGACTTAGGCCCAACTCCCCGATTCCACGCTTGAGCACCGACTCGTATTCGAGCGCCAGTGCCGGGGAAATCACTGGTCGCCACTGCCGACCTTCAATCGTTTGCAAGAGACGGCAGGAGGCCCCCAGACTGGACCGGAACGCTGCCACCAACACATTCGTATCAACCACGACGTCGACCACATTTGAATGCTCTCACGACTCATTCGATCTTTGGCGGGAAGGCGGGAATAGGATACTCTGGTCCCTGACACGCACCCATTCGGCCCGCAACGTGAGGAGGATTTCGATGAATCGTTCAATCTTGAAATGGATGGCATTCGCGGGCGTACTACTGGCCCCGGCGGCCACTTACGCCCAGATCTCGTGCACCCGCGAAGGCCTCGCGGCCGCGGCCGATCTCTACATTGCCGCTCAAACCAGGGGCGATATTGCCGGCCTGCCGCTGGCAAAGGGGCTGGGATACGTCGAGAACTTCAAGACAATGAATATCGACGACGGCCTGATCGGGAAGCCGATGAAGATCGACCACCATCGCAGCCTGCTCGATACCGCGACGTGCCAGACGTTCACGGAAGCGATCGTCTCGGATAAGGCGAACCCCTATGCGTTCGGCACGCGGCTCCGCGTGAATCACGGGCTGATCGCCGAAATCGAAATCATGTGGACCACCACGGGTTACTGGGGGTTTAACGCCGATAGCTATCTGAAGTACACATCCTCCGAGGATTGGGGCACCATCCCCGCTGCCAGGCGCGATACCCGCGCGACGCTGGTGTCCGCCGCGAACGCTTACCTCGATGCATTTCTTGAAGGGAAAATGGATCTGGTGCCGTGGGGTCACCCCTGCAACCGCACCGAGGGGGGTGGTATGCATACCGGCAAGGGGACTCCGGACGATAGCTGCCAGGTTGGCGTCCCGAGCGGCGTCAATATCGCCAACCGCCACTTCGTGGTCGATGACACGATTGGCGCCATAGCGGTGTTCTGCACGTTCGGAGCCGGCTCCGCCACCGGAGGCAGCGGAGCGCCGGATACACACCTCTTCCGCATCGAGAACGGCAAACTGCGTTTCGTCCACACGCTGACGCATCTATTGCAGGCGAATGGACCCGGCCGCGGTGCCCGGGGCCAGCAAGGCGCGCCCAGCCGGAAGTAATTGCGTAGAGCTAATCCTGACCCGCGTGAGCCCTGGCTGTCCTTGCCTGCAGATCGCGCAGTACGGTCAATTCCGTGTCGGTAGGCGCCGGTGTAGTTGCCACTTCATCCGCCACTTTCAACTTCCACCCGGTAGCCGCAACCACGCCTTCCACGGTCACGCCCGGATGCACGCTCGTCAGTGTCAGTTCCTTCGTCACCGGATCGGGTGTCATGATGCCCAGATCGGTAATCACCGCGGTCGGCCCCTTGCCTGGAAATCGCATCCGTTCACGGCTGTCGCCGCCTTCCATATGGCCGCCCGAGGTGCGGAAATCCAGCTTTTCGACGAATGCCCTCTTCGTCTGGCGCAGCGTAATCAGCACCTCGCCGCAGTTCGCCGCAATAGCCGGAGCCCCGCCCGCGCCCGGAAGCCGGGTTTTCGGATGGTCGTAAGACCCGATCACGGTCGAATTGATATTCGCGAAGCGGTCAATCTGCGCTGCCCCCAGAAATCCCAGATCGATCCGCCCGCCCTGTAGCCAGTAAGTAAAGATTTCAACGATCGAAACCACCGTATCCGCCGTTTCCGCCAGCTCTCCATCGCCGATCGAAAGCGGCAGCACATTCGGCTTCGTCCCGATGCAGCCCGATTCGTAAATCAGCACCGTATCGGGCGCGTGCGTCAGCCGGGCAAGATTCGCGGCCGCGCTTGGCAGCCCGATCCCGACGAAGCACGACGCCCCATTGCGCAGCATCCGCGCCGCCGCGACGGTCATCATTTCATCGGCTGTGTACTCAGGCATTCACCACCGCCAGGCTCTCCTTGAACTCCGCGAAATCCTTCGTTCCCGTCACGTGCCGCCCGATCCATGCGAGAAAACTCTCGCGCTCCTTCGCCACCCCGTCCCACTGCTTGTAGAACGCATTGTTCCGCGCGTAGTAACCCTGCGCATAAGAAGGAAACGCCCCACCCTTCACTTCGCACACCGCGGTCACCACCCACGAAGGCAGGATCACCGAATTCGACGGCGCATCGAGCGAGTCCACAATCTCTTCCACCGTCACGATCGAGCGCTTCGCCGCCATCACGGCCTCTTTCTGCGCCCCCACCACTCCCCACATCAGCACGTTGCCTTTGCGGTCCGCCTTCTGCGCATGGATCACCGTGACATCCGGGCGGATCGCCGGCACCGCCGCCAGTTTCTCGCCGGTGAAAGGACACTCGATGAACCGGATATTCCGGTTATGCTCCGGCAGGTCGGTTCCAATGTAGCCGCGCAGCACGCCAAACGGCAGGTGCGAAGCGCCCGCGGCATACGCCGCCGCCATGCCTGCATGTTCATGTTCCTCAATCGCAATCGGATTCGGCCACTGCTTCTCGATCGCATCGCGCAGCCGGTGCAGCGAACCCACCCCCGGATTGCCGCCCCACGAAAATACGATCTTCGCCACGCAGCCTGCGCCGATGAGCTGATCGTAAATCACGTCCGGCGTCATCCGGATCACCGTGAGGTTACGGCGTCTCTGGCGGATAATCTCATGCCCCGCCGCGAACGGAATCAGATGCGTGAATCCCTCAAGCGCAATCGCGTCGCCATCGCGTACGAACTTCTCTACAGCGTCGTTGAGTTGCAGAATCGCAGCCAAATTTGGTTACCCCGGAAGGAGTATTCTATCAACCGCCCCAAAAACCGCCGGTGAGATCGGAACGCCGTAAACGTGTAAGACTGTAAACCATGCTCAGGAAGCTTTTCAAAACGAATTCCGATATCGTGCCCGCCATTCTCAGGCTGGTAGTGGGGGTCGTGTTCTTCGCGCATGGCGCGCAGAAGATGCTCGGATGGTGGGGCGGCCCCGGTTACTCCGTGATGATGCATGCGTTCGAAAGCCAGGGCATCCCCGCCGTCTTCGCGTTTCTGGCCATCGCCGCGGAATTTTTCGGTGGAATCGGAATGATTCTGGGCTTTCTCACGCGCATCGCCGCGTTCGGAATCACCGTGAATATGATTGTCGCCATCCTGACGGTTAACTTGCCAAACGGCTTTTTTATGAACTGGAACGGCAGGCAAAAGGGCGAAGGCTACGAATTTCACCTGCTGGTGCTCGCTATCGCCGTTTCCATCATGCTGGCGGGGGCAGGCGCCTTCTCGATCGACGGCATGATTTACAGACGCGAAGCCGCCA
>Ga0207933_1002155_pt1 | contig 13216 bp, 7 predicted proteins | sample NGESurdeep092012_4_FD_184488 | JGI IMG/M metagenome (GOLD analysis project Ga0207933, IMG submission 184488) | Arctic peat soil microbial communities from Barrow, Alaska - NGEE Surface sample F53-3 deep-092012 (SPAdes) | ecosystem: Environmental > Terrestrial > Soil > Wetlands > Peat ... | reverse complement strand
GCATACGATCGGTGAACTCGGAGATCCGGTTGCCCCCGAGGTCCTTGGCCGCGAAGGTGGCCAGGTCGGCGTTGGAAAGGAGCTGGTCGGTGGAGACACCGGGGCCGTCGAGAGCCAGACCGATGCTGGCCGTCACCACCAGGTCACGGCCGGCCACGGTCAACGGCCGACGCAGCGCAGCCAACACCCGCTCTGCCGAGCCCAGTGCGTCCGCCGGGCCACCGACCCCCTCTAACAGGACACCGAACTCGTCGCCTCCGAGACGGGCGACCGAGTCGCACTCACGCAGGCAGCCCGAGATGGCTGTGGCGGCCGCTTCGAGGACGGCGTCACCGGCCGCGTGCCCCAGTGCGTCGTTGACCGCCTTCAGGTTGTCCAGATCGACGAAGAGGATGGCCAGTCGACCCCCGGTCCGGGCCATGCGCGACGCCCCGTGCCGCAGTCGATCCTGAAACAGGGCCCGGTTGGCCAGTCCGGTCAGGGAGTCGTGGAAGGCCTGGTGGGAGAGGCGCTCCTCCAGTCGCTTGCGTTCGGTCACATCCCGGAAGCACCACACCCGGCCCACGGTCTCGCCGTCCACCCGCTGGGGCCGGGAGACCCGTTCGAACACCCGGCCGTCTTCGAACTCGAGAATGTCGTTGCTCTCCGCTTCGGGATCCTGGTAGACCCGCTCCACCTGGGCCCGGTACTCCTCGGGGTTGGAGAGCTGGCCGCTGACGAACTCCGTCACCTTCCGGCGGTTGCCGGAAGCCAGCACCGAATCGGGCACTCCCCACATCTCGGTCAGCCGCTGGTTGAAGCTCACGATCTGCCCGTCGTTGTCGACGACCATGATCCCATCGGCCGTGGCGTCCAGCGTGGCCTGCAGCAGGGACAGGGCCCGGCGCAGCCGCAGATCAGCCAGTTGCTGGTCGGTGACGTCGTGCCCGGTGACCACGTAGCCCCCGACGGTGGGATCGTCGATCAGGTTCACGATGGCCAATTCGAAGGGGAGGGAGCCGGTGTTCCCGTGGCGGACCAGGGACAGCTGGACCTTGACCGGACCGGCCACCGACGCCCCGCGCGACGCCCGTTCGAAGGCACCGGCCAGTGCCGTCCGGTCGTCGTCGACGACCAGGCCAGCGAGGGGGAGGCCCTCGACCAGTTCCGGATCCTGACCCAGGATGCGGGTCAGCGCACCCGACGCCGATTGGATGCACCCGTCCGCCGTGACCAGCATGGTGATGGCTGCCGAATTCTGGACCAGCGAACGCAGGCGGGCGTCGTGGTCGTGGACGATCTCGTACTGTCGACGTTGGGTCAGGTCGCGCACCGTCAACAGGATGGCGCCGTCCGACAGCCAGGTCACCGGGGACCCGACCAGCTCCATCAGCCTCCAGCCGGTGATGGTGTGGAGCCGGATCTCGATGGGGGTGCCCACGTGCTTGTCCTGCACGCTGGCCAGGGACAGGAGCACCAGTTCCATGTCGTCGGGGTGGACGAGGTCGAGCCCGCTCACGCCGACCGAGTCGGCGATGGAGCGCCCGAAGGTGGTCTCGGCTGTCCGATTGCCCCACTGCAGGATTCCCTGATCGTTGACCACGATGACCGAGTCGGGCAGTTCGTCGAAGAGGCGGACCAGCACGTGTTCGTTGGCGGTCAACGTACCGCTCGGGGCACGATCCAGACCGATCTGCGTCATACCTCCATCATCGACCGCTGTGAGGTGACGCTTTAGCGCCGCTGACCTGGTCTCATCCGGTCCAGATCCCGACCGGCCCGTCGCTATCGACCCGGTGAGCACCATGCTGGTCCAGTAGTACTGGATGGACACGGCTTCGACGGCCCGCCACTGCCTCTGACCCCGCCGGTGGCCCTGCGCCGGAGGGACGACGAGGCCAAGGTCGTCGGTCTGGCCGTCCCGTGGTGGCCGGCGTACCGGGAGCTCCTCGACTCGCTGGCCGGTGACGAACGGCCGCGACCCGGCGGCCGATCCCGGTCAGGGAAGGGTTGTGACGTCGGACTACGGGTCGCCGGCGTCGGCGAGATCGCGCGACACCGATCCCCGCCAGCGCGGCGGCCGCTTCTCCAGGAAGGACTCCACGCCCTCACGGGCGTCGGGCCGGCCCATCAGGAAGTGGTGGAGCTGGGTCTCCGACTCCTCCACCTGAGCGGCGGTGCGGCCCCACGAGCTCCACAGCAACCGCTTGCTAGCGGCCACCGACAGGGGTGCGGTGTTGGCCGCCACCTCGGCGGCCAGCTCCACCGCGGCGGCCAGGACCTCGTCGGCCGGAAGCGTGCGGCTGCAGATCCCCAGGTCCCGGGCCTCGTGCCCATCGAAGGTCCGGCCGGTGAGGAGGATCTCGGCGGCGCCGGACATCCCGGCGATCCGGGGCAGGGTCCAGTGCGAGTAGCCATCACCCATCACACCCCGACGGACCTGCACCACTCCGTAGGTGGCGGCGGCGGCGAAGATCCGGATATCGCACTGGAGGGCCAGGGTCAGTCCGATGCCCAGGGCATGACCGTTGACGGCGGCGATAACCAGCTTGGGCACGTCCCATGCCGCCATGTCGGTGGCCGCCGCACTGAACTGGGACCCCGGACGGGGTCGGAAGGTGTCCCCTCCGGCCCGCAGGTCTGCGCCGGCACAGAAGGCCGGGGGGGTGCCGGTGACCACCACGGCCCCCACCTGGTCGTCGTCGGCACTGCGGCGGTAGGCGTCGGACAGCTCCGCGCCCATCGTGCCGGTGAAGGCATTCCGCGCCTCGGGGCGGTCGAGGGTGATGATGGCCACCCGGTGACGAACCTCGTAGCGGATCGATTGATAGGCCATGTCGAGACGTCAGGGTAGTGCGACCGGTCCCGCGTCGGCCGCAGGCTCCACCACATCAGCGTCGGGCGAATCGACACCGGAACCCACGTCATCGTGGTCGTCCACGAGCTCCACGTACGGGTCGTCCAGGCCGCCACTGGCGAGCTACTCCGGGACTTCACGTCGGACCTGACCAGGGACTACCAGCCAACGGGCGTCCCGAAGGGGCCCGCTCGGCCCAGGGAATCGTGATCCGCGAGGGTTCGGAAGTCTCCTATGTCCCGCGAGATCACAGAGTGGGGCTAGCTGGAATCGAACCAGCGACCTCAGCATTATCAGTGCTGCGCTCTAACCGACTGAGCTATAGCCCCGTAAACCGGTGCACGACGCTACACCACGGCCCGCTCGGGACCGAAAGGGTGCGCCCCGGCCGGCCGCGGGGTCGGGTGCGGGCTACGCCTCCCCCGACACCTCGCCGGCCACCGGGGCCACGGCGGCCACAGCGTCACCGTCATCGAGATTCATCACCCGCACGCCGGTGGCGTCCCGACCCTGGGAGGCGATCTCCCGTACTGCGGTCCGGATGACCACGCCCGTGGTGGAGATGAGCAGGATCTCGTCCTCCAGACCGGCCATGAAGGCCGCCACCACCTTGCCCCGCTTGGCCGTGAGCCGGATGCCCCGGACCCCCTGGCCGCCCCGGGCCTGGCGGTTGAACCGCTCCACCTTGGTCCGCTTGCCGTATCCGGCGTCGGTCACCAGCAGGATGTCCGCCTCGTCGCGGGCGATGTCACACGACACCACCTCGTCCCCGGCCTTCAGCCGCACCCCCCGCACCCCGGCGGCGTCCCGGCCCATGGCCCGCACGTCCTGCTCGGAGAAGCGGATGGTCATGCCCGACTGGGTGACCAGGAAGACGTCGTCGTCGCCGTGTGTCTCCACCACCCGCACCAGCTCGTCGCCGTCCCGGAGGTTGATGGCGATGAACCCCTCGCGCCGGGACTTGTCGTATTCGCTGAACGCCGTCTTCTTGATCTGGCCCAACTTGGTGGAGAAGACCAGGTAGTTGTCGGCGGCGAAGTCCCGCGTGCCGATGATGGCCTGGATGCTCTCACTCGGGGCCAGGGGCAGCAGATTGACGATGGCCGTTCCCCGTGCCGTCCGTTCCTTCATGGGGATCTCCAGGGCCCGCAGCCGGAATACTCGGCCCCGGTTGGAGAAGAGCAGCAGGTGGGCGTGTGACGAGGTATGGACCACGTCGTCGATCAGGTCCTCCTCCTTCAGCTTGGCCCCCTGGATGCCCCGACCACCGCGCCCCTGGGTGCGGAAGGCGTCGGCCGAGACCGCCTTGATGTAGCCGGCCCGGCTCATGGTGACGACGAGCTCCTCGTCGTCGACCAGGTCCTCCACGTTCATGTCCCCGGGGTCGTGGGTGATCTGGGTGCGGCGGTCGTTGGCGAACTTCTCGCGGATCTCGAGGATCTCCGTGGCGATGACGCCGCGCAGTTTGGCCGGGTCGTTGAGGATCGACTCCAGTTCGGCGATCTCCTCCAGCAGCTTGGCCATCTCCTCTTCGAGGTTGGTGCGCCCAAGCCGGGTCAGACGCGAGAGCGTCATATCGAGGATGTGGTTGGCCTGCTCCTCCGAGAAGTCGAACGGCGTGGCCCGTAGGGCCTCCAACGCCGCCGGTCTGTCGTCGGATCCGCGGATGGCGGCGATGACGGCGTCCAGCATGTCGATGGCCTTGAGGAGCCCCTCGACCACGTGGGCCCGGGCCCGGGCCTTGTCCAGCAGGAACTGGGAACGCCGGGTGACCACCTCGATCTGGTGAGCCACGTAGTGGGTCAGCATCTGGGCCAGATTGAGGGTGCGGGGCACTCCGTCCACCAGGGCCACGGCGTTCACACTGAAGCTGGTCTGCAGCGGGGTCTGCTTGAACAGGTTGTTCAGCACCACGTTGGCGTTGGCATCGCGCTTGAGCCGGATGACCAATCGGGTCTTCCCCCCCGACGAGTCGTCCTGGGCCTCGGCGATCCCGTCGATGTCGCCGGTGCGGACCAGCTCGGAGATCTTCTTCTCCACCGTGGCCACCGACGTCTGGTAGGGCATCTCCGAGACGACGATGCGGGTGACGCCGTCGCGGCCTTCGTCGATCTCGGCCACGGCCCGCAGCTTGATGGACCCCTTCCCGGTCCGGAGGGCATCGAGGATGCCCTGACGCCCGAGGATGAGGGCACCGGTCGGGAAGTCCGGACCCTTGACGAACTCCATGAGGTCGTCGGGGGTGGCGTCGGGGTGTTCGAGCAGGTGGACGGTGGCGTCGATTACCTCGCCGAGGTTGTGGGGCGGGATGTTGGTAGCCATGCCCACGGCGATGCCCTGCGATCCGTTGACCAGGATGTTCGGGAACCGCGCCGGGAGCACCGTGGGCTCCTCGGAGGTGGCGTCGTAGTTCGGGGTGAAGTCGACGGTCTCCTGGTCGATACCGGCCATCAGCTCGAGGGCCAGGGAGTCGAGCCGACACTCGGTGTAGCGCATGGCCGCCGGGCCCTCGTCGGGACCGGTACCCCCGAAGTTCCCGTGACCGTCGACCAGCGGGTGCCGCATGGAGAACTCCTGGACCATGCGGGCCAGGGCCTCGTAGATCGACGAGTCCCCGTGCGGGTGGTACGACCCCATCACGTCGCCCACCACCTTGGCGCACTTGGTGTGGGGTCGGTCGGGCAGGAGTCGCTGGTCGTACATCGAGTAGAGGATCCGTCGGTGGACCGGCTTCAGCCCGTCCCGGACGTCGGGGAGCGCCCTCGACACGATGACCGACATCGAGTACTCGAGGAAGGAGCGCTCCATCTCCTCTTGGATCTCGATGGGCTCGATGAAACCGGAGACATCGTCATCGGTGTCCATCCCCCGGGTGTCGTCATCACGTCCTGGCATGCGGTGTCCTTCTCCGTCTCACTCGTCTCGTCCCGCGGCGGCGGCCGCGGTCCTGTCGGCATCCTCAGATGTCGAGGAAGCGCACGTCCTTGGCGTTGGTCTGGATGAAGTGCCGCCGGAGCTCGACGTCCTCCCCCATCAGGACCGAGCACACCTCGTCGGCCACCGCCGCCTGCTCCACGGCCACCTGGAGCAGCGAGCGTCGCCCGGGATCCATGGTGGTGTCCCGAAGCTCACCGAAGTCCATCTCGCCCAGGCCCTTCAGGCGTTGGAAGTCGGCCTTGTGATCGGGCTTCTCGGCCAGGAAGGCCGCCTTGGCCGCATCGTCCTTGAGGTAGATCTTCTCCTTACCCACCAGCGTGGAGTACAGCGGCGGCTGCGCCACGTAGACGAACCCGCCCTCCACCAACGGCTTCATTTGCCGGAAGAAGAAGGTCAGCAGCAGGGTGCGGATATGCGATCCATCCACGTCGGCGTCGGCCAGGATGATGATCTTGTGGTACCGGGCCTTGGCCACGTCGAAGTCCTCGGCCAGACCGGCACCGATGGCGGCGATGAGCGCCTGGATCTCGGTGTTCTTGAGCATCTTGTCGATGCGGGCCCGCTCGACGTTCAGGATCTTCCCGCGGATGGGCAGGATGGCCTGGGTCTTGGGGTTCCGTGCGTCCTTGGCCGAACCGCCGGCCGAGTTGCCCTCCACGATGAACAGTTCGCTCTCCCTGGGATCCCGCGACGAGCAGTCGACCAACTTGCCGGGCAGTCCGGCGCCGTCGAGCGAGGATTTCCTCCGGGTGAGGTCGCGGGCCGACTGGGCGGCCACGCGGGCCCGCGCCGCCGACATGCCCTTCTGGATGATCTGGCCCGCCTCACGGGGGTTCTCCTCGAACCACTCGGCCAATTTCTCGTTGGTGGCCCGCTCCACCAGCGAGCGCACGGGGACGTTGCCCAGCTTGGCCTTGGTCTGCCCCTCGAACTGGGGATCCTGCAAACGGACCGAGATGATGGCCGTGAGGCCTTCACGGATGTCCTCACCCCGCAGGTTCTCGTCCTTCTCCTTCAACGTTCCCTTGGCTCGGGCGTACTTGTTGGCCACGTTGGTGAGGGACTTCTTGAACCCCTCCTCGTGCATGCCGCCGTCGATGGTGGAGATGCCGTTAGCGAAGGAGTGGATGCTCTCGTAGAAGCCGGTGTTCCACTGGAGGGCCAGCTCCACCTCCATGGTCTCTTCCTTCTGCTCCAGCGAGCTGACCTTCCGGAAGAGTGCCTCCTTCGAGGCGTTGAGGTGGCGGACGAAGTCGACGATGCCGTCCTTGTACTTGAAGATCTGGGACATCTTGCCGTCCGGGCGCTCGTCCATGAAGCGGATCTCGAGGCCCTTGTTGAGGAAGGCCATGACCTGCAGTCGCTCCATCACCGTCTGGGCCCGGAACTCGACCTCCTCGAAGATCGACGCGTCGGGCCAGAAGGTCACCGTGGTTCCGGTCCGACCCCGGGGCGCCTTGCCGGTGACCTCGAGCTTGCCCACCGGCTTGCCGCCGTCCTTGAACTCCAGGACGTGGTGGTCGCCGTCGCTGTCGATCTCCAGCATCAGCCGGGTGGCCAGGGCGTTGACCACCGAGATGCCCACGCCGTGCAGACCACCCGAGACCTTGTACCCGCCACCCTCGCCGAATTTGCCGCCAGCATGGAGCACGGTCAGCACCACCTCGGCGGCCGACTTTCCCCCTTGTTCCTTCATGGGACCGGTGGGGATACCCCTGCCGTTGTCAGCCACTCGGACCCCCCCGTCGGCCAGCAGGGTCACGTCGATCTCCGTGCAGTAGCCGGCCATGGCCTCGTCCACCGCGTTGTCCACCACCTCCCACACCAGGTGGTGCAGTCCGGTGGGGCCGGTCGAGCCGATGTACATCCCTGGACGCTTCCGGACCGGCTCGAGCCCCTCCAGGACGGTGATGTCCTCGGCGTTGTAAGTCGCTGCTTTCTCGCCGCGCTTCCCGCCGTCGTCGTCCTCTTTTTTCAGCGCCACGGGCGCGCCCTTTCCAACATCGAGTGACTGGTCGGGAACCAGCGAGGGCAGGTCGTCGGCGGTGCGCTGCAAGCGCCCCGGAGACGGTAGCAATCCCCCGATTCCAAGGTCCCAGTGTAGCCCTCGGGGGCGGCCTTCCGGACCGATGGTCGAAGACGGCGGGGCCCGCTAACGCTGGACCCGGACCTCCACCCGGTCGGGCCGGGCCGACCCCGTCTCCTCGGCCACCCGGTCGAGGAGGAGGTCACCCATCCGACGCACCTGGGTGGCCCAGGCCGGGTGGTCCACGGTCACCACGAGGGCCTCCTTGTCCAACCGGATCGGCCGCACGTGCTCGGCCATCCCGGGGCCCACGATCTCCGACCAGTGGGCGAACAGGCGCCCGAGGCCCCGTGAGTCCTTCATCCCCAGCTTCCTCGATACGGCGTCGAGGGAGGCGTCGAGGGACCTCGGCCCCGAGTCACCCCGGTCGGGTGCGGGCACTACCCGTCCCCCGGTTCCCCGGACGGCACCGGGTCGGTCGGTGAGGCATGGCCTCCGGCCTCCACCACATACACGCGGGCTGGGGCCACCTCGTCGGGTGCGGGGAGCGCCGTGGTCAGCAGGGCCTGGCCCGGCGGCAGCCCGGCCAGCAGGGCCCGCGACCGGAACGGGTCCAACTCGGAGAATACGTCGTCCAACAGCAGTACCGGAGCCGATCCCAACCGCTCCGTGGCCAGCTGATGGGCGGCCAGCTGGAGGGCCAGGGCCAGTGACCGCTGCTCCCCCTGGGATGCATGGGTGCGACTGGGGAGCCCCTGGACCGTCAACTCCAGTTCGTCACGGTGGGGCCCGACTGTCGAGACCCCCCGTTCCACGTCCTTGGTCCGGCTCTCCGACAGCGCCGCCACGAGCCGACCCGACCATGAACGCACGTACGTCATTCCCACCTCGGTGACGGTGCCGGCCAGCCTCGAGTAGTGGGCCCCGGCAATGGGGGCCAACTCCACCACCAGCTGCTCCCGGGCCTCGACCAGCACCGTGCCGGCGGCGTCGAGGCGGGTGTCCCAGATATCGAGGGTGTCGGCCACCTCGGGGGTGAGCCGACGGCCGCTGGTGCGGAGCAACGCGGCCCGCTGACGCAGGATCTTGTCCACGTCCTCGGCGGCCCGCGCCGCCTTGGGATCCACCACGGCGAGCGTCTCGTCGAGGAAATGGCGGCGTTCACCCGGCCCCGCCCGGACCACGCCGATGTCCTCGGGAGAGAACATGGTGGTTCGGAGGGCCTGATGGAGGTCACCCCGCCGACGGACGTTCTGCCGGTTGACCATGGTGCGGGCCCGACCGGAAGCGGAGATCTCCGCTTCGATGATCACCGTGCGACCCTCCACCAGCGTCTCGGCCCGCAGGATGGCCCGTTCCGCGCCCCGTCGGACCATGGCCTCCCTGGGCGACCCCCGGAACGACTGGAGGGTCGAGAGATAGGTCACGGCCTCGAGGACACTGGTCTTGCCGGCTCCGTTCCGCCCGGTGATCACCGTGGTCCCACCCTCGTCGGGCCGGATGGTCAGCTGGACGATGTTCCGGAAGTCGGTGATGGCCAGTGCGACGAGGATCACGGGGTGGTGGCGACCGTCTTCGGGCTCAGGACACCCGCACAGGCATCAACAGGTACCGGAAGTTGGTCTCCTCGGCGGCCCGCACCGTCGCCGGCTTGGTGGCATCGACCGTCTCGAGGACCACTTCGTCGCCGGTGACCGCCTCCACCCCGTCGATCAGGTACGTCGGGTTGAAGGCGATGGTCAGCTCGGCCCCGTCGAAGTCGGCGTCGACCGTCTCGCTGGCGTCACCCACCTCCTGGGACACCACGGTGAGGTCCACGCCCCCCGACCGCATGGACAGGCGGACCGGGGTGGTGTTGTCCCTGACGAGCAGGCGAACCCGTCGCAAGGCATCGAGGAGGGAGTCCTTGCCCACATGGAGCCGGTTCGGGTACTCCGCTGGAATCAGTTGGCGGTAGTCGGGGTAGCTCCCGTCGAGCAGGCGGGTGCTGACCTTGACCCCCCCGGCGGTGAAGGTCACATCGTGGTCACCGACCGAGAGACCGACAGTCGGCGCGCCCTTCTCGGACCCCTGATCACCGTCGGTGCCCGCCGGGCCGGTCTCCTTGGTGGCGGCTCCGAGCAACGAAAGCTTCTGCAGCTCGGCCAGGGCGCGGGCCGGCACCAGAATCTGGGCGCTGTCCACCAGCGCGTCGCTCCCGTCGATGTCCCGCATGGCCAGCCGGTAGGAGTCGGTGGCCACCAGTCTCACCCCGTTTCCTTCGGCAGCGATGAGGACGCCGGTGAGCAGCGGTCGGGCATCGTCGCTGGATGCGGCCCGGACAACCTGGCGCAGAGCACTGGCCAGGCTGCTGGCCGGCAGGAAGGTGGCCGGTTGTGGTGGTTCGGGTAGGGACGGGAAGTCGTCGACGGGAAAGGTCCGAAGGCTGAACCTCGAGCGGGCGGCCCCGATCTCGACCTTGTCTCCCTCGGCCTCGATGGTGACCGCTCCGGGCTCCAAGGACCGGACGATGTCGGCCAACAGGCGGGCCGGGGCCACACACACCCCGTCGGTGATGCCGATGGCTTCGGTGGAGGCGTGGACGGTCAGGTCGAGATCGGTTCCCACCACCGCCAGGTGATTTCCTGTCGCCTCGATCCGGACTCCACTCAACGCCATGGCGGAGGTGCGCGCACTCACCGCACGCCCGGCAGTGGTGAGTACTTCCACCAGGGAGTCACGCTCGCATCGAAACTTCACCAGGGAGTCCTTTCTCGCTTTTGCTTTATAGATCTAATTAGGTAGTGATGGTAATAAGCCCTGTGGATTGTGGATGAACGATGATCCGACCAGGTCAGAAGGGGTTCGGTCATCCCCGCTTCATCCACTGTTTCCTGGAGTAGGGCTCCCGAGGAGGGGGATCAGGTGTCGGGTTATGGACAAGTTCACCTGGGTTCACAGAATTACCCCAGATCGGACGGGAGATATCCACAGATAGTGCACAACCTCCGGAAAGAGAGGTCCGGCAGCCGCGGACGGCGTGGCTCCAATCGACCGTCGGTGGGCGATCCCACCGTGCGTCACGCACCGCTCTTGATCCGGACGATGAGATCGGTGACCTGGTTGTAGATCTGATGCCGTTCCTTCATGAGGCCGCCGATCTTGTCCACGGCGTGCATGACAGTGGAGTGGTCGCGGCCGCCGAACTCACGCCCGATGGCCGGATAGCTGAAGTCGGTGAGTTCGCGGAACACGTACATGCTGACCTGTCGCGCCGTTACCAGCGGCCGCCGGCGGTTGGGGCCACACAGCTCCTCGACGGAGAACCCGAAGGTCTCGGAAGTGGCTTGCAGAATTACCTGGGGGGTGATCCTCCGGGGCTGGTCGGCCGAGACGATGTCGGAGAGCACCTGCTCTGCCAACTCACGACTCATCGGCTGGCGGTACAGACTGGCGAAGGCGGTGACCCGGATCAACGCCCCCTCCAGCTCCCGAATGTTGTCCTTCACGTGGGTGGCGATGAAGTCCAGCACGTCATCAGGCACATTGACCTGCTCGTGCTCGGCTTTGGCCTGGAGGATGGCCAGTCTGGTCTCGAGGTCGGGGGGCTGCACGATGGTGATCAGGCCGGAGAGGAACCGGCTCCGGAGACGATCCTCGAGGGTGGCGATCGACTTGGGGGGCCGGTCCGAGGTCAGGACGATCTGCTTGGATGCGCCGTAGAGCGAGTTGAAGGTGTGGAAGAACTCCTCTTGGAGGGACTCCTTCCGCTCCATGAACTGGACGTCGTCGATCAGGAGCACATCGCACTCCCGATAGCGCCGCTTGAAGGCGGTGGTGGCGTTGGTCCGGATGGCGTCGACGAACTCGTTCATGTAGGTCTCGGTGGTGAGGTACCGGACGTGGCGTCCGCTGAAGTTCTCCAGCACGTAATTTCCGATGGCGTGGAGGAGATGGGTCTTGCCCAGCCCGGCGTCGCCGTAGATGAACAGCGGGTTGTAGGACTGGGCCGGCGACTCGGCCACCGACTGCGCGGCGGCGTGGGCGAACCGGTTGGACGAGGCGATGACGAAGGTGTCGAAGGTATAGCGGGGGTCGAGGACGGGAGACTCGAGGCCGGACCGGCCGGTGGCTGCCGGAGGATACGAGGAGTCGCGCCTCGGAGCGGCCGCTGGACGGTCGGACGACGCCGGCATGATGCTGGCCTCGACCCGGTTGGAAGCCAGCACCTCCTCGGCCGTCTGGGGACGAGGGGCCACCACCTCGAGCTGCACTACGAGATTCCGGCCGACGGTGCCGGTCACGGTGTCCTGGATGAGACCGAGAAAGCGTGACTCGACGCGATCACGGATGAGGGTGTTGGGCACCCCGAGCACGATCTCGCCGTCTTGGATGGACACCGGGGTAATTCCCGACAGATACGCCTGCCAGATGGCATCGGAAACCTGCTCGCGCAGGGCCTCCGAGCACAATATCCACAGCTCCTCAGTGTCGTTCACGTGGGCCTCCGCCCTCCAACGGTTCGATCGGTCCACAAAGATATCCACAGCTGTGGACGAGTACCGATAGGCGTGCGCTCCGTCAGATTGGGGGGTGAAGCGCCGTTCCGTCTTGTTGTCCTGCGTCGTTCGTAGGGGCAAGGGTTGCGACCGACGGGGTTCTCCGGCCGGCTTTGTTGCTTGCTGTGTTCGGAACGGTACACCGTGTCCAACTGGCGTGCCTCCCGGCTCTCGACTAGAGCGGCGGGCGATTCGCGCCTACCATGTAGGGGAATGCCCTGATCCCTGTGACCGGGCCCCCTGCCGAACGCGACACCAACGTCCCCGGTTCAGGGAGAGGAAGGAAGTGGATGGATGAAACGCACCTATCAACCCAACGTGCGCAAGCGGGCGAAGACCCACGGCTTTCGGAAGCGGATGTCGACGAAGGCCGGCCGGGCGGTGATCCGGTCGCGCCGGGCGAAGGGACGTCATCGCCTGTCGGTCTGATGGCCGGGAGGCCCTCGGTACCCAGCCCGAACCGGGGCGTGGCACCGATCCGATCCCGGCACACCTTCGAGGCGCTGCGGCGCACTCGTTCTCGGGGGCGCTCGGGGCCGTTGACCGTGGCGTTTGTGGCACAAACTACCTGGTCAGGGTGTGAAGTGGCCTACGCCATCAACCGACAGGTAGGAAATGCAGTGACCAGGAACCGACTGCGACGACAGCTCAGGTCGATCCTGGCCGGACAAGCGCCCACCCTGCCGGCAGGCGCCTATCTGGTGCGAACGGGCCCCGAGACCCCACAGCTGGCATTCGACGAACTGAAGGTGGCCATGAGCCAAGCACTGGGACAGGCCACACGGCGGATGGGCGATCGCCCCATCGCCGTGGCCGCCGGTGGAAAGACCGTTGGATGATCGCGGTGGACGAACTGACACGCTCTGAAGGACCGACGGA
>Ga0207933_1002154_pt1 | contig 13221 bp, 26 predicted proteins | sample NGESurdeep092012_4_FD_184488 | JGI IMG/M metagenome (GOLD analysis project Ga0207933, IMG submission 184488) | Arctic peat soil microbial communities from Barrow, Alaska - NGEE Surface sample F53-3 deep-092012 (SPAdes) | ecosystem: Environmental > Terrestrial > Soil > Wetlands > Peat ... | reverse complement strand
CGATGACAGCGACTGGGTGACCGAGCCGGGGTCGATCGTGGCAGTTGCGCCGGTCGATGAGGTCGCGGCCAGGGTGACGACTACTGAGTCGCCCGTGTTGAGTGGGTAGTTTGCCATGAGATTTCCTTTGAGTGTAGGTGTGGAAGTCGGGGTCTCGGACAGGTACTTCTTTAAAGCTCTACGGACCAATTCGTCCAGTTCCTCGAATTCGACTAGGAAGCGCCGGAGGGCGGAAAGTTCGTCGTGATCCAGGAACATAGTCGCAGCGTATCACTAGGAGGGGCAAATGTGAGCATAGTGGTCGTGGGCCACACTGAGCAATGAGTAGTGCTTAGGAGACGCCATCTTGCAGTCAGGGCAGACGAACCAACGCTCTCCGAGACGGTTGGACTTCACGGGGTTGCGGGTGAGTAGTTTCATCGACCTGCTACTAACGCAGTCAGCGCCGCGACGGCAGGTTCACCGATGATGGCCCAGTAACTGTCGCCGCCCGGTACGCCGCTAATCATTCTCCCTCCACTACCCACGTCGGAGCGGTCGTCGCGTACGCCGGGGTCAGGGTTTTGCCAGCGGGGACTCTCACAGTTGACAGTCCCGTGATCGGCAAAGTTATCGTCGGACCACCCCCGATTGCCACCGAGACAGCAGCGGCGGTGGTGATGTAGAAAGTGCGGTCGTATGGCGCAGCAGCGACAGCGACAGTGGTGGCGGGTACGGCAACAGTGACAACACCAACGGGGTTGTAGCCCTGGTTGTTGACGCGCCTCTCATTGGTGGGGGTAATCAGGTCAAAGAACGCGGTGCCCCCGCCGATATTGTCGAATAAATTGCCAGCGATGAGAACGTTGTCTACTGCACCAGCTGTGTCGTAGAGGATCCCCGCGTACATAGTGTCGAAGTGGTTACCTTCGATCACTAAGTTGCTGGCCTCGGTCACGTCCACCCCCTTCGATCCCCCATTGCCCTTGATCATGTTGTTAGAGAACACCCCGTCGGTCTGGGCCACGGCCCCAACGTTGTCCTGCTCTTTCCATATCCGCTGGGCCACATCATTGGTACCGAGGACAAAGGTGTTGCCGGTTACCGGGCAGACCAAGGAGGAGCCCACCGTACAGGTGATGGCGATGCTCGAACTGCCCCCGTGGCCGATGAAGGTGTTGCCAGTCACGGGCACGTTCACTGACTCGTAGATGTAGCACCCGGTCCCTGCCGGTCCGAACGTCGCCTCGACCGTGTTGTTGGCAAATATCCCACCGTTGGCGACGATCACGAACAGATCGTCGCTATGGGTAGTCCCGGCGACTCCCTTGATCAGAGAGTTGATTACCCGAACGTTGACAGCCTGGGCGGCGGGTGGCACATACGTCGGACAGAAGAAACCGAACGCGTCCACGTTGACGAAATTAACACTGTCCACCAGAATGGACGAGGAGGCCGTGTCGTAGATGATCCCGAAGTTGAGGTTTGTTTGATTGGGGCCGTTCTTGTCGATGGTCACGTCGCGGAACGTCACGTCAGACGAGGAGGTGATCGAGAGAATCGAGGCCCCCGCCCCCGCCCCGCCCTTCAACTTGAGTGTCCCGGTTCCGCTGACCAGTACATGTGATGCGTTCGCCAGCGTGAGACCATCCACTATGAAAGTCTTAGTTGGAAGGAAGAGTTCCCCGCCACCGGCTGCGATGAGAGCCGTGATGGCCGCTTGAATCGACGTTGTGTCGTTCGTAGTTCCGTCGCCCACAGCCCCGTACGCGACGACGTTGAATTGGTCCAGGCCCGGTCCAGGCGGTATGACCGCCCCCCCGCCTACCGCCCCGTTGATCATTAGAGCTTGCCGTACTGAGGCAGAATCTCGCCCCACAACCAGACGAACGCCGCGCCTCCGTTGGCTGAACCCGTGGTGAAGTTCAACTGGCGGACGTCGCGAGAGTTGAGGATTCGCTGGACGGGCGAGAGAAGAGTCGTGGTGTTCTGCAAGGGCAAGAAGAACTGACTCCCGAGTTGCAACGTGGCTGAGGTGGTGTTCAAGGGCACCGAGACGTAGATACCGGTGACCTTAAACAGCGTGTCGCGCTGGACGGCGATATTCAGCACCGATGAGGATGACGCGGCAATCGTCGCGGAGGTGGCAGTCTCCTCGTCGTAGAGCGGGATGGTCGCCTGGAGGTGAGCGTTCATCTTCGACAGGAAGAGAGCGTTGTCGTTGAGGTGCTGGACTAATTGACTTTCGAGGTCGCCTTCGATGCTCATGAGTGGATTATATACCTCTCTAGCTGGCCGAGCCGGTGAGAACTACGGCATAAATGGGCCACCCTGGAGTTCCGGACGGCGCATAAAGCATGTCCGACGTCGGAGAAGACGCGCTTCCGTATTGGAGGTTATACGTGGGATTCGCTCCCATCAAAGACTGAGTGAAGGTGTACGTAGACGTCCCGCCGTTTAGCAGGGCCGGGGAGCCGATTATCTGAGTTGCACCAGAGGTGAGCCACGGATAATACGTCCCGCCGCCGCCCGCCGAGGTGTTCGTGATTGAGATAAGAGCCGTGGTATCAGTTGAAAGAAAACCCGATATCGTCCACGGGTCATTTACAGTTGGAGAATTAAATATAAGACCGTGTGACCCAGTAAAGTACGAGATTCCGAACGAGAGGGTAAGTGTCGCGGTGATACTCGAACTCGACGTGATGCTGTAGGAGGAGTCGGTGGAGTTCGTCGCAATCGGAACGATTCCCGAGGAGTTAGCGGCCACGAACGCAGTGCCGAGAAGAACCCCGGACTTGATTCCATAGACCGAAACCGTGGCCGAGACGTTGGACATGTTGACGACCGTTATGGAGGTCGCACCGTTGGTGGTGGCCACGTAGACGCTCGTTGCCCCTAGAGAGATGGGGTTGGTCCACTGGATGATCCCTCCCAAGGCACCGAGCGGGGTTGGATACGAACCCGGGGTGTCGGTGGGATCGAACCACACTGCCTGCACCGGCCCCGTGTACGTCCCGTAGGGGTAGGGCGTGAACGGCGACGACAGCGACGGAGGAGAGCCGGTCGATGGCACCTTGAAAAGTTGGGCCTGTTCGGGGGGGATGGTGTTCTGATTGACACCGTTCTGGACGCTGAATCCGATTGACAGCGGATTGTATATCGCCACCGACGTGTAGTAGATACCGGGCCTGGGTGGAATGACGGTCGTCGTGAACCCAGCCTGGGTGTAGACGGTGGTGAGGACCGTCACGCGGCCATCGCCGCGTCTTTGGCTACCCCTCCGGCGGGAGACTGCATAACATCGACGCCGCTCCCCTTGAAGGTGACCGACAGCCCTATCACGATGAGGATGAGTCCAAAGACTACGAAGGTGATGTCCGCAGCTCCGGCAGTTATGAACTTGGTGATAGGCCCGAAGATGCCGGAGGAGACCGCCGCAGGAATGGTTCCAAGTGGGTTGGTGATGAAGCCAGTGTTAGTCCCTGCGGGGGTGTACCCTCCCGTGGCGTTCAGGTATTGCTGCCACTTGGACGGAGTGGAAGACGTAGAGCCACCCGGTGTAGCAGTGAGGTTGGCGGGAGTGAGAGTGGGGAACGTGGTCGCGTTGGCGTAGGACTGCCCGCCCCACGCGCCCGAGGCAAGTGAGCCACCAAAGACGGAAGCCGGAGCATTGCTCTGAAGGGCGGCGATAGTCGGAGCGGCGTTGGGCTGCAAGAGCTGATTGGCCGTTGCGGTGATTCCTGCCTGAGCCGTGGGGAAAGTCTGGACGTAACTCCCGAACTCGGGAACGATGGTCCCCCCGGAAAGGCTGGAGTGAGGAGAACCCCAGGTGTTGAGGTTGAAGGGGTTGTTGTCACGCAAGAATCCGGCAGTGTTTCCTCCCGACTCCGCGCCGATCATTCGCTGGATATTGGCGACGTTGTTGTTGGTAACCGGGATGGGCTTGGAACCCTTCGGTAAGAGGGTGTCGAGGGTGTCGATAAGCCCGGTAGCCCACTGGCTCGTGCTGGTGGGGTTGGAGTAGGGGGCGGTCGCCACTAGAGACCGTGGACGAGAGTACCGCCGCCGCCTTTACGGGTGACCGGCCCCGAAGCCAGGTTGGGAGGCGGGGTCGGAGAGTACGACGTGGCGTGAGTCGAGATGGCCGAGGTGACCGCGGGAGACGTAATCACCGGACCGGGCGAAATGAAGGGCGCGGGAGGCTGGTAGTTGTTGGTCGTGGTGGTGGCCCCGGTGTAATTGTTCGAACCGGTGGTGTTGTAGTTGGTGGTGCTCGTCGTGGGAACCTGGCTGCCACCTCCCTGCGTCAGGTTGGTCGATATCCCTTGCACGTCCGAGGTCAGAGTATTGAGGGCCGACGTCACGGCGGGGTCGGTGTTGTACCCGCCGCCCGTCGAGGAGGAGCCGTAACTGCCGTAGCCTCCGTAGGCTCCCGAGCTACCGCCATTGGCTGAACTTGTGCCGTTCATCGACGCGAGGGCCTGCTGGTCTTGGATGGAACCAGAGGGGTAGCCGGTCGCGGGGTCCGTCGCTGCCGCTGCTGTAGTCGTGCCCGCTGCCGCGCTAGACGCGGAGCCCTTCTTGATCTGGTAGATGACGAGGACGATCGTCGCCAGTCCGATTCCCAGGCCGATCTTCTGGCCCTTGGAGAGAGGCTTCTTGCCCTTCTTTCCCTTGGCCGAGGAGTCGTTAGATCCGCCGTCGTCACCCTCGAGGAGGTCTTCACCAGCCATCACTCACCCCCTGACTGAGAGAGAGTACCAGTGTAGGTCGGAGACTTGCTCGCAATGAACTGCGCGAGCATGGAGTTCTGGTCGGCGTTGGCGCTGAAGGCGTTGACCTGCGTTTGGCCAGCGGTGTAGGAACTCATGGGGATGTTCACCATGCCGCCCGTCTTGTTGTAGGACTGGCCGTTGGACGGTGCGTTCCAGATGGGCATGTAGACGTTCGGGTGAGACGAGAGGTCGCCCACGAAGTCGCGGCGCAGTACGCCGGGGTTGTTCTGGCCGTAGACGGATGCGAGGGGGAGGCGGTACTTACCGACCTGATACCACTTAGGGACGACGTCATAGGGCGTGTACCCATCGACGCCAAGACGCTGATACGAGGCTACGTCGTAGCCGTTGTCCTCGTTGTAGGCCACGGGGTCACTCCCAACCGAAAAGGGAAAGAGACCCTCCGGGTGCGTGTGACCCGACCAGTGACCGTGCGACCCGAGACCGTGACCCTGCGCGGTGCTGTGGTCGTGGCCGTGTCCGTGATCGCCCGAGGGGTAGAACTTCCAGGACACTCACTTAGCCTTCTTCCAAGCTTTGCCTATGACGAAGACGGAGACGAACAGCACAGCGAGACCGCCGAGCATCTTGACTGTGGGACTCATGGTGTTCATGGTCAACCTGCCGAGGTAGCGGTGGTCGCGCCAGTGAGGAGGCTCGTCATCTTGGTGGTCTGGCCGCCGACAGCGGTGGTGGCACCAGCGAAGCCGGGTGCGTGCGTCAGGATCAGCACCGCGATGATGGCAAAAAACAGGTAAGACACGATCTTGTGCATCAGAGCTTCTTTCCAAGGGCGAAGTGGTACACCAGGAGGGCCACTACGATTATGACAACGCTGGCCCCCAAAGTGGGGAGATGTGGACTCTTCATTTTTGAAGCCTCCTTAGGCCTTAGCCGGATTGCTTATGATCGCGAGTAACCATAAGATTACCAGAAACCCAACGGCGAAGTTGGCTCCGGTGTTACCGAGTCCCGCGATGACCGTCAAGATTATGATCCCGATGGCTTCCAGGCCGATGGCCTTGAGTGCGTCCCACGGTGTCGCGTTGGCTGGACCCGCCGAGAGGTTGCCGACCTTGGACAGGCTCGCGAGGGTGACGGCCATTAGAGCCAACTCCCCTTGAAGAGCGCCTGCTTCTGCCAACCGCGCCAGAACTGCCACACGATGAGTCCGATCCCCATGAAGATCACGAGGTTCTGCTTGCCACCCATCACGGTGCCTTCACTGGATTGCCGGTCTGGATGCGAGCGTGGTTAAGAACGCTTTCAGCCTTTCCGGTGATGCCTAGGAACACGAAGAGCACCCCGGCGAGCAAAATGAAGATGCCCCAGGCGTTCACGGATTACTCCGCGCTCTCAGATACCTTTGCACCCTCGCGGAAGTGGATCGAGTGCAGGGCGAAGAGAGCCACACCGAGGAAGATGACCGCGGGAACTACCGGAGACTTCTTGATGTTGAACGGGTCGGACTTGGCGATCTGCACGGCCTGGGCGTTGGAGTCAGCGGTGTTGGTGGGAGTGCCACCCATCGAACTGCCCATCGTGCCGATCGAGGGCGGGAGCGTCAGCGGGCCAGCGGGGGAGATAGCAGAGTACGGGGCGTAACCGGTGACGTTCTGTGAAACGCCGGGAATGGCCCCGACAAGCTGCCCGTTAACTACGACCGTGCCTTGGTTCTGAAGCATTTTTTACCCTCTCATCAGGTACTATTGCGGGACGACGTACTGGAGCGCTTCCGTACCCACGACCGCGTAGGTCTGGGCGCTACCGGCAGTGCCGAGCGTGAGGGCCACGTTGATGGCGTTGGTGGTGAGCGTGTTGAGCACTCCACCGTTGTTCATCAAGCGACCGTCAGGGTTAAGTGCGCAGTCCCAGCCAATGAATCCGGCCGGGGGAAGCGTGGCGTGCTGTTGAATCCAGCGCGACTGCATGGTCGTGGGCGTGTCGTCGAAGCGGAACAGTCCCGAGCCGTACTTGAGTTGGCAGGTGTTGACCGTGCTCATGGCGATGGCCGCACCCGCTCCCGAGGCCGCTGCGGGGTCCCACAGGATCACCCAGATCGAGAGGATCTGACCCACATCGTTGGGGACGGGAATCTGAACCTTGGTCTGGCTTCCAATCGGGTACTGCCAGGTGTGCAGCGCGTACTGCCACGGCTGCACCGGAGGCAACACCTGAGGGTTGTTGGCCGAGTAGATCGCGTTGCGTCGGATCGAGATGTTAGTCCCGACTCCCGCGGTGAACGTCGACGCCGTCGAACCCGAGGTCGTTGTGGTGAACGGAGAGATGTCTCCGCCGCCGAGACCCTGGGACAGAGTCAACTGCGGGGTGACGATGCGAGTAGTACCACCCATGTACTGCGGAGACACGATGGCGCGACCGGGGTTTCCGACGATGTTTCCCTCGATGTCCAAGGGGTAGTAGTAATCGAATTCGATCGATGCCGGAAGGCGCATCACGAAGGTCTTGCCCGCCGTGGTGTAGGTACTCGACCACGCAGCCGCACCTTCCAAGAGCTGTGACTCAGCCCACGCACCTGAACCGTACGCCGCACCTAACACCGGGGAGGCGAGGTTGGCGTTGCGAACGTCGGTCTTCAGGTAGCGCGGTCGGTACGACTGGAACACTCCGAGGTCGCGGCCCGACAGCACATCGATGGGCGAGTACTGGTTCTGGAGACTCAGCTTCGTCGGCCCGAAGATGTTGTAGGGGGCGTAGGGCGAGACCGCCAGCGTCTGGCTGGTGCCCGCCGTAGGAGCGGTGGCGATGGAGTAGGTGGTGAAGAGCTCCCAACCTAGGACGACATCGGTCTGCTCGAGGGGAGCGATACCGTTAATCGGCACCTGAGACGATCCGCTACCGGCGGTGACGAGACCTTGCGTGGAGTCGTATTGCTCCACAGGGTTGGTGAGCCCCGGTACGCCGTAGAGTGCGCCCGGCACCGTCTGCGCGGACGCTGCGGTGTTGTTCGCGGCTGCGGTGGTTCCCGCGGCGGGTGTGGTTCCGAATAGGCCCATTTTGATTTCTCCTTAAGGGTGCTGCGACAAGGTAGCGACGCCATTCCAACCGGCAGATTTGGCGCCCCAGGTGAACAGTGAACTCATTGCCATCACGCCGATGGTCATCACGATCAGAAAGACCAACGGGTGGTCCATCAGTTCATGCCAGTCTTTACCTTCAGCCATTGTGAGCCTCCACCGTGTGGGTCTTCATGCTTGGGACTATATCACTACCGCGCGGACGGAAGCGCCGGAGACATCCAGGACGTAGTAATAGGGCTAGGGAGAATATGAGGAGCCTCATGTGGAGGGGGGAGTAGTGGGGAACTTGACACCACCAAAAGCGATGTCGAGGAGGAAGCTAAGGAACGATGCGACGAGCCAGCCCAGCGCACCGATGGCGATGGTGGCGGGAGCCACGACGCAGATCAATGCGAGGATGGCGCAGATGATGGCGGCGAATAAGAATAGTCTCATTGCCTCACCATATCAGCGCCGCCGGGTTCGTGGGCGCTCCGAGTAATTATTGCGGTACGCCACCATTTCGGCGTCGCGGTCACTCTGCCAGGTCTCGACGTCGCTGAGCCGTCTCCCCCAGTCAACGAAGGCTTGCTCAAGTTTGCCAAATATCTCCGAGGTCCTCATGAGAAACTTCACGATGAACGCACCGGTACCGGTCACCACGGACAACACGATAACGGTGGCCCATAGCGGCATTACTTGAGACTACATGGCGACGGTGAACGGCCCGTACACATTCTTGCGGTCTCGCTTGGACCACAGCACGAACTCGTACTTCTCCTCCGGGGGTTCGATCCACTCGGGAGCTCCCATCTCCACGCATCTTTTTAGGTCCGACTTGCCATCCAACACGAATAAATAGAGTTGCGTCAACTCCTCAATGATGGAAGAGGGGATGGACCGCGAGCGTTGGGTGCAGTACAGCGCCGCCGTCCCGCGCTCGCGGCCAGACCTAGCGACTCGCACCAGTGCGTCGGAACTCCCCGCGATGGGTGCGCCGTTCATGTGGAAGAAGTCGGCAGTCTCGTCCACGCAAAGTAACTGTGGTCGAGTGTGGCGAGCCTCGTTGAAGAACTTCTCCGCGCACTGCACCAACCGCACCCGCTCGACCTGCGTCTCACACTGCGCGATGACGATGCGAGCACCGAGCCTCCACGCGTCGTCTAGTTGGTCGGCGGTGCGGATCAGAACGGAGCCGGGAATCGTCTCCGATGGCTTCCAATGCTTAAAGACTTTCTTGGCCGACATTCCATTGGTGAAAAATTCGGCGCGAAACCTAGGCTTGGAATCCAGCACCAGAATTCGGGAAGTCTTGTACTTATTGAAGAACGAGGCGATGAGCATTTCTTCCAACGTGGTCTTACCAGAACCAGTTCCGCCAAGTAAAAACCCACGCTCGCGTTCGTGGAGGCTTATCTCATCAAACGAGATTTGAGCGGGCTGCGTGGTCACCGAAGGAGGTCCGGTGCGTAACGTCGAAGTACGTCCACGGCGTCAGTAACGCGGTCGGCCACCCGTTGCCCAGACGGCTGCCGTCTCACCCAAAGTTCTAGATTTTCTGGACGATTGTCAGACCTGTCGCCATTCCGGTGGTGAACATTCTCCCCTTTGACGAGAGGACGGTCAAGTACCTGAGACATCACGAGAATGTGCTCGTAAATCATCCCGGCATTAGATCCCGTAGCGAAGGAGTTCGGATGGTCTCTGGAACGGACGATGACATATCCCGACTTAATAACGTGTCTGAATGAATCTGCCTCTACAGTTTGGCACGTCCTGCACTTCTTACTTCTAGGTGACATTGTTCCGTCGCACCTAGGACACGATATTTTGTATTCCTTGTTCCGCTTCGATGAACTCGGCAAGATTGGGCTCACCGTCGCCGACCTCTTCTTCGCTGACTGTGACACCGGTCCCATCCTCTCGGGGCATCTGTGCGGCCTCGACAACGAGCGACGCGCCCTCACCACCAAGGATATAGGCACACAGCCCCGCCGTCTTACGAACGAAGGCTTCTATCCGCGCCGGGTCTTCGGCCTCGACCATCTTGATTACCTGTGGAACCATTGAGTTGAGGATGCGCCGCTGACTCGGAGCGATACGACTAGACCAGGTGAGAGCTTGCGCGATCGACTCTTGCAGTCGGAGCTTCGTTGGGGTCTGTGACTCCTGCGAAATTGGCAATGGGTGCTCCGCCTGGAGTCGTGCTTGCTCCTTGCGTAGGGCCATCGCTTTGAGAACTGACACTGTTACCTCCTGGTTGGCCCTGTTGAAGGGCGAGCATCTGACTGCGGAACGTTTGAAGACGATCTACCCACGCCACGATTGCCAAGATAGCAGGGGCGAAAGCCAGAATCTCGATGGCCTCGCGCCCGTGATCCTTGTTCAACTTGGACTTCGACAGCACGTACGACAGTGGCTCGACAATCGTCGTTGCCTCCTCCGACGTCATGCCTAACATGGCGATGGCTTCGGTGGCCTGGGGCTCGGGCAGCTGGAACGGACGCAGTACGACGTACTCCACGTATGTCATCGTGCCGAGGACTACGAGAGCGGTGAGCTTCTCCTCCCACTCCGACGCGGTGGGAGCCTTGCCCGAGAATGTCTTAGCGTTGATAGCCCCGGCAGTCTCCACGAACTGAGTGACGACCGGAGCCGCCGAACCGTCAGAGTTGACAGTGCGGGTGGGCTTGCCCTTAGATCCTTTGGGAGCCTTGGCCTTTAACTGGTGCACGACCTTGTGCGTCTCGCACTTGTTGGAGCGGATCGACCACGCCGGTTCTCCGCACACCGAGCAGGTGCCCGCGACAGAGCCGTCTCTCCAAGTGAGCGCCATCAGCGACTGTGCCGTCTAGTAAACGCTGACTGGCGCGACGCCTTCTTAGGGGTCGCCGTCTCAACGCGGGGCGGGGGAGCGACAGATACCGCAGGTGCGGCCTCCCCCGTCCCCTCGTCGGAGAGGGTGTCGATTGCCACTCCACCCTCATCCGCCGAGGTCTCAGGCTCCGAAGACTCTTCTAGTTCTTCGATGGCCTCTTCAAGTTCTTCCACGGCTTCCTCGATGTCGTCACTGGCTTCGGCTTCGATCTGGTGGTGTTCCAGGGACGCCTCGATCTGGTGGTGCTCGGTCCCGGCTTCGATCTCGTGGTGCTCGAGGGACGCTTCGATCTGTGCCTCAGCGGTCTCGGCTTCAATCTCGGCGATCTGCACTGCGGCGTCCGCCGCGATCTGGACGGCTTCGACGGAGACCTCATCGCCTCCGTCGACTTCAGCCTGACACTCGGGGCAACCGCTGTGGTCGTGCTCCATTAGACACCCTTCTTATATTGGTTCCACACGGTAACAGCGATGAACACCGCGAAGACTATCTCCAGTATCCCCAGCGCCACCATCTGATTGATGAGTACGTCTTCGAGGTTGAAGAGGTGCACGCGGTACTCCCTCGCGGAGCGTTCGAGTACGAGCAGGCGATCATCGACACTAAATATTTCGTCGGCAGTTCTCGAAGGTTTTGCGCGTGACTCGGGCTCCGGCGTTTGTGCGCCCTGTACGGCTTGCTCGTCAAAGTTTTGGTCGGACACGTCACTCCTCTCGTCTGTCACTGTAGCGCAAGTTTAGGATAGAGTGTTGTTCAGGCGGCCTGTCCAGTCTCCTACTTGAAAGTCCCCAGTGCCCACGTCAGCACTGGGGACTTTCATCATCTATGCTTCGCACACGGAGGTGAGACGTGGCAGGACAGGGCCGCAGCGTAGAGCAGTGGAACGCACTTGCACGCTCCACTCAACGTCGCTGGTTAGCCATCTACGACCACGACGCCCAGGCGGCGATAGCCGCGTACACCAGCGGGGCCAAGATGACGTCGGCTCAGCGCGGGCACGGCAACAATGCAGCCAGGACACCCGAGCGACCGGAGCGAGCCCTCAAGAACCCTCTCCTCTACCCGAATTACGTAGCACGCCACGGTGACAAGCTCAACGAGATAGCGCGTCGCAAGGGTCTAGAGCAACACGGCACGGGGCCTACTGGAGAGAGCAAGGCTACCCAGAACTACGCGAAGGCCGGGGGAGATTTCACGTGGGTGGTGCCCGCTTCGGACTCACTGGAGTACCTGGAGAACGACCCCGCGTGGCACCTGGGGACCGTTACCAGGGCCACCCAAAGTGCATCCGACATACGCAAGGGATGGCCGCCATCAGCCGGTGCGCAGCTGCTAGCTCGACGCTCAAGAGCCGCCGCCGGGGACGTGATCATCGTGGATATGGGAGAGGGGGTGAACTACCGATACCAGCTGTGGTTTGCCACCTCATTGCAGGCGCAGTTGAAGGCGAAGCGCAAGGCTAAAAAGAAGAAGCGAAGGTGACTTGACGGGGTGCGCTAGTGGGTGTAAGGTGGTGCTAAGGAAGTACGGACAGGAGGAATGAAATGGACAAGGACTTTTCAGTAGATGTGCAGGAATTTGACGAAGGATTCGAGGTTCGAGTAGTCCTAAATTCCTACGGACGGTTTCGAATGGGCCTTACTCTCGAAGAGGCCCGAGAAATCTGCTCAGCCCTTCACCGCTACGACTGGGCGCAGCAACACGAAGACGAAGTGAAGGTGTCGAATATTGACCCAGTGATTCTGTGCGCCAACTGCGAGTCACCGATTGAGATTAATCACGGTGAATATGCAGGGGAAGGATTCTTTTACTGGAATCACACTCAGTCGTCGTGGAAGAAGCTGGGCGGCCACGGTAACTACACCACCTGCAAGGTTCACAATCACGGTCTGGACGGGATTGACGAATCATTAGGAGACGCTCAAGCCACCCACCCCACCGGAATTCCGGCTGCCGAGTGGGTTCGGAGGACCCACTAATGACCTACCTCTACAAGTGGATGTTGCCGGGACTCATCACCCCCACGCAGAACAAGACCTGGCCCGTGGCAGTGGGCGAGTGGACCCCAGAGACCAAGCCGGTGCTGTGTCAGTCCGGGTGGCACGGTATGGAAGAGAAGGACGTGCTCGGGTACTTACCATCGAGAGCTGGTGCTGAGCTGTACCTGGTCGAGATCAAGGGCACCATATTGACTGGCGAGGACAAGTTCGCCGTTGAGTCCATGCGACTCGTGGAGAAGGTTGGCGAGACGACCAAGGAGAACCTTCGGCTGTTCGCGTGCGACTGCGCCGAAGATGCGCTAAGCCTCATTGTTAATCCTGACCCGAGGTCGGTCAGGGCCATCGAGGTGGCGCGGCAATACTCTCACGGGCTGGCTACGGATTCAGAGTTGTCCGCCGCCCGGTCCGCCGCCGAGTCCGCCTGGTCCGCCGCCCGGTCCGCCGCCGAGTCCGCCTGGTCCGCCGGCGGGTCCGCCGCCTGGTCCGCCGCCCGGTCCGCCGCCCGGTCCGCCGCCGAGTCCGCCTGGTCCGCCGGCGGGTCCGCCGCCCGGTCCGCCGCCCGGTCCGCC
>Ga0207933_1002153_pt1 | contig 13230 bp, 15 predicted proteins | sample NGESurdeep092012_4_FD_184488 | JGI IMG/M metagenome (GOLD analysis project Ga0207933, IMG submission 184488) | Arctic peat soil microbial communities from Barrow, Alaska - NGEE Surface sample F53-3 deep-092012 (SPAdes) | ecosystem: Environmental > Terrestrial > Soil > Wetlands > Peat ... | reverse complement strand
GGGAGCGCTCTCGCGGCGACCGGCGTTCGAGGTTCCGCGCGGCTTTCCCGCCGCCCTGCTGCGCCCGGCGAGCATGCGCACGTTCAACGCGCTGCGCTGGCGCGCCACACCGCGTCGCGAGCGCGGTCGCCCGCTGGCGATGGCACCGTACTTCTTTCCCCTGGACGCCCTCGGGGAGTGGAACCGGCTGTATGGTCCAGCTGGGCTGATTCAGTACCAGTTCGTGATTCCCTCCGGTCAGGAGGCAGCGCTGCAGCGCTGCTTCGAGCTCATGCGCGCGCGCCGGCTGCCCGTGTATCTCGCCGTGTTCAAGCGCTTCGGTCCCGCGTTCGGCGGTCCGCTCTCGTTCCCGCTCGAAGGCTGGACGCTCGCGGCCGACCTACCGGCGGCGGCGCCCGGGCTGCGGGTCGCACTGGACGAGCTCGACGAGCTCGTCGCCGGATGCGGCGGTCGCGTCTACCTGACCAAGGACGCGCGGCTGCGACGCGAGACGATGCTCGCCATGTACCCGGAGCTCGATCGCTTCAACGCCCAGCGGGCGAGGGTCGACCCCGAGGGGGTGCTGCGCTCGGGCCTTGCGCGGCGCCTGGGACTATGCGGAGCCGCGCTGTGAGCGCCACGAAGGCCGGCTCGGCTGGCAGGCGTGTCCTGGTGCTGGGAGGCACCTCGGAGATCGCCCTCGCGATCGTGCGCGAGCTACAGGGACGGGCTCCCCGCGAGGTCGCACTCGTAGGCCGTGACCCCGACGCCCTGGCCCGCGCGGCCGAGGAGCTCACCGGCGCCGGCTGCGAGCGGGCACTGACGTTCGAGCTGGACGCCCTGGACCTCGAGCGTCACGAGCAGGTCATCGGCGAGGCATTCGACGAGCTCGGGGGTGCCGATATCGTGATCCTCGCCGTGGGTGTGCTCGGCGAGCGCGGCGGCCTGCCCGACGATGCCTCCGGCGCACTGGAAGTGCTCCAGGTCAACATGGTGGGAGCGGGCTCGCTGCTGATCGGAAGCGCGCGGCGCTTGCGCGAGCAGGGCGCGGGGACACTCGTCGTTCTCTCCTCGGTGGCCGGCGAGCGCGCGCGGGCCGCCAACGTGCTCTACGGAGCGTCCAAGGCCGGCCTCGACGCCCTCGCGCAGGGTCTCGGCGACGCGCTTCACGATCAAGGCGTGCGGGTCCTGGTGGTGCGCCCAGGCTTCGTGCACACCCGCATGACACGCGGCCTGGCGCCGGCGCCGCTGTCCACCACACCGCAGGCGCTCGCGCTCGACGTCGTGAAGGGACTGGACGGCCGCGCTCACACCGTGTGGGCGCCGTCCGCTCTACGCTGGCTGATGCTCGCCGTACGCATGCTTCCCCGCCCCCTCTTCCGCCGGCTGAAACAGTGAGCGCCACCAAGCCACTGAAGGACATGTCCCACCTGCACGCCCGCCGCCGCCAGGCGAGCAGGCGTCGCCACCTCTTTCGTGTGGACATCGGTCTCGGGCTGCTGATCGCGGTGGCAGCGCTTCTGCTCGCACCGGGCGTGGCGATCGTCGCCGTCGCCGCACTGGTGGTACTCGCCATCTGCGGCGTCTCGATCCTGCTCGAGCGACGACGCTCGCATCGTCTATAAGACGATGCGAGCCTGCGGTCACCGCCCGTCAGGCGTGTCGCTGGGAGTTCGGCGCGACGGGTGTAAGAAAGTAGATCCGCCGGTAGGTCTGCGCTCTTGAGTCCCCGCCGCAGAACACCCTCTCGATGCCAAGCTACTCGATCCTTGCGAGGACTGCTTGCAGCGCCGGCAGGTTGCCGTGGATATCGGTGATGACGGCAACCGTGTCCGGGTCGGCACTCACGATGATTCCTGTGTCGCAAGGAGGTCGCAGGTGTCGCGGCGCTCGCCCGGCTGCTGCTGCGCGCCCAGCGAGACGTTCGATGGCGGCAGCGAGGTCTTCGGCGCCGAGCGCCCCGGCGAGCACGTTCGGGTGACGGCCCGCCGGAGCTCGGCCGGCGGGCCGACTGCCCTGGTTCAGCGACGGCGCTTCAGCACCGCCCTGTGCGCCTGCACGCCGCTGCCGGCGATCTGCACCTTGAGCCCCCTGCGGCCGGCCTTGCCCAGCAGCTTGCGGCCATGACCGGTCAGGTGCACACGCAGCGTCACACGCTTGCCGGCGAGCATCGAGAAGCTGGACACGCCGATCGTGACGCTGCTCGTCTTCTTGCGCCGGCCGTGCCTGGTCGTGACGCGGGCGACGATCCTCATCACGCCCGAGCACGCCCCCGGGCCGGGACAGCGCAGCGTGACCGACGCGACGGCGCCCTTGACCTTGACGCCGGCGAACAGGGCCAGCGGCACCGGGATCGCGACGGCGTTGCTGTTTGCGCTCGCCGCCCCGGCGCCGTTGCCGGCCGTGACCGAGCACGCGATCGAGTGGCCCTGATCGGCCGCCTGCAGCGTGTAGGTCGCCCCCGTCTGTCCGGTTATCACCGTGCCGTTACGCGACCACTGGTAGAGGAGGTAGGTCGGTTCGTGCGACCACGAGCCCTGCGAGCAACTCAGCGCCTGACCGACGGCCGCCGTCCCCGTCAGCACCGGCGCGACGGTGGGCGCCGGCGTCGTTGGGAACGCTTCGCGCAGCGTTTCGTTGATCCCGCCGGTGTTCGAGCCGGTCGTGACCGAAACCGTTTGGCCGTTCTTGAACGTTTGCTGCCCTTGGTAGTACTGGGTTATGTACACCTCGGAGCATTCCCGTTTGCCCTTCTTCGGGATCGAGCAGATGGTGCCGCTGAATTCGACTTTGTAAAAGCCGTTATCCAGACCGTTGATCGTGTACTGGCCGTTGGCGCTCGTATATGCGCAACCCCCGCCACCATATTGTTCTGGACCCGTGACCCTGGTGGCACAAACTTCGACTTTTGCAAGCCCGGGATGGGTGATCGAAGCGTTTGTCACCGTGCCGCTGATCTGGCCGCCTGTCCGCAACGCCACATTTAGGGTTTCGGTCGTGTTCGCCTTCACTTTCACCGAGCTTGATTCGCCGATGTAGTCGGACTTCGGCTGGCAGCGGATCTTTTCTCCCTGTTCTTCTTCGCACGTGTCCGCGGAGAAGAAGTAGATCGTGTGGGAGCCGACGGGGATCCCCGAGATCGTGTATTCGCCGTTGCCGTTCGTTTCGACGCAGCGAGTCGATTCGTAACTGCACACTTCGACGCCACCTGCGCCCTGGCCGTTGGACGCGCTGGTGACCCGGCCGGCGACCGAGCCTTCGCCCACTTCTTCCAGTTCGGCGTCGATGTTCGGGACCACGCTGGTCGTCACTTCCACCAGCGTCGCTTCGGAGAGAGAGGACATGTCTTTGTAGTACTGGTTCGCGAACCCACCGGCGCTGAAGCCGACCCGATACTTGGCCGCCGCCAGCCCTTCAAATTCGTAGTTGCCGGACGCGTCTGCGGTCTTGCATTCGATCTGCGTTTCGTTTTCTTTGTACAGGCAAACGTTGGCACCCGAGATCGCATGGGCTTCGGTGTCGGTGACCGTGCCGCTGATCCCGCCGGTCGGCAGAGCGCTGGCCATCGCCGGCAGCAGCATCGCGCCGAGTGCGATCAGGCCGGTGAGGATGAACGTGACTGGGATCTGGCGACGCATGTATGGCTCTCTCTCTGTCTGGATGACGGTGCTGGCGGCGCGGGCGTGATGCCGCGAGTCACAGGACTTCGGCCGGGACTTCGACCACAAGACGACAAGTCCTGCGGGACTGTATCCGATTTCTGCCGACTGATCGGATCCGAGCCGCCAGGTCGTCGGGGCCGAATACTCTCACCGCCGCCGCCGCTTGAGCACGATCCCCTCGAGCAGATGCGCGACCGTCTCGCAGGCGTCGACGGCGGCCTCGAGCGACTCGAAGATGTCCTTCCAGCGAATCACCACCATCGGGTCGGTGCCCTGCGCGAACAGCGAGGCGACGCCGTCGCGCAGCAGGCGGTCGCCCTCGTTCTCCAGGCGGTGGATCTCGACCAGATAGGGCGAGAGGTCCTCGCCGGTGGTGAGGCCGCGCAGCGCCGCGAGGATCGGCTCGCCGGCCGCGACGAGCACGTCGGCGAACCCGACCGCCTGCTCCATCGGCGCTTCGACGCCGTAGAGGCCGAGCTGGGCGGCGGCCTGCTCGGTGTGGTCGACGATGTCGTCGAGCGCGGTCGCGAGCACGTAGCCGTCACCGGAATCGAATGGAACCCCCCCACCCCTCCGACTACCACGCCCGGGGCGGGAACCGTTCAAGCGGTGGATGATGTCGTGGGTGATGCGGTCGCCCTCGCGCTCGCACGCGGCGAGCTCCTCGGCGAGCGGCGCGTGCTCGGGGAGCTCGGCGAGCAGCTGTTGCAACAGCAGGCTCGAACGCTGCACGTTGCGCCCGGCGTCCTCGATGAGGTTCGTCAGGGTGCTGTCGACGTGACCGCGGAGCAAGCGCATCCACGAAGAGTATGGAGATCTGCCGGCGAGTGAGATTTCCTTTACGACTTCTTCACGACTCGATCACAGCTTGGCAACCCCGCCGGAGCCGTTCGCGGCGAGGCTATATGCCGGTGGAGGCATCGGCGGAAAACGCGAACACCCTGTACGCGGGCGAACTCGAGATCAGGCTCGGCGAGGGTCTGGTGCTCGCCACCGGTCGCGCGCTGACGCTGTCGGTACGCGAGTTCGAGCTGCTCGCGGCGATGGCCCGCCGTCCTGGGGCGGTCGTGACGCGCGGCGAGCTCTACAGCGCCGTCTGGGGCGGCGAGCTGCGCGGCGGCGACCGCTCGGTCGACGTCTACGTGAGCAAGCTGCGCGGAAAGCTCGAAGCGGCGATGCCCGACCGCCGTTTCATCCACACCCACCCGGGCTTCGGCTACCGCTTCCAACCCGAGCTTTCACGAAATGTTCACAACGGGGCGTCCGCAGCTTAAGAGACTTACCCGCAACACCGGACCCGGCATGGGCGCGCATGGCCCCGCCGTCATCTAGCAATCCAGCCAGAGGAGACGTAGTGATCAAAACGAAGAAGGTAGGTTCGATCTTGGGCGTAGCGGCGCTCGCTCTCGGAGTGGCCGCCTGCGGCTCGAGCTCATCCGGCGGCGGCAGCAGCTCCAAGAATCTCGTGGGCGCGGGCAGCACGCTGGTCGCGCCGCTGGTGTCGGTGTGGCAACCCGAATACCTGAAGGAAACGGGCGTCGCCGTCGCCTACAGCGCGATCGGCAGCGGCGGTGGAATCGCCCAGATCACGGCCCGTACCGTCGACTTTGGCGCCTCAGACGCGCCGCTGACCGAAGACCAGCTCAAAGAAGCGACCAAGGAAGGCGTGGGCGTCGTACAGATCCCCTGGGCACTCGGCTCCGTGGTGCCCGTCTATCACGTGGAAGGCGTGTCGACCCATCTGAAGCTCACAGGCCCGGTGCTCGCCGAAATCTACCTGGGGAAGATCACGACCTGGAACGACCCCAAGATCGCGGCGCTCAACCCCGGAGTGACGCTGCCCGCCACGAAGATCACGCCGATCTACCGCAGCGACGGTAGCGGCGACACCTACGCGTTCACCGACTACCTCTCGAAGATCAGCCCCGAATGGAAGTCCCAGGTCGGCAACGCCACGCAGGTGAAGTTCCCCGCAGGCGTGGGCGCCAAGGGCAGCTCTGGGATCTCGGCGGCAGTCAGCTCCACGAACGGCTCGATCGGCTATTTGACGCTCGCGTACGTGCTGCAGGGCAATCTCGACGACGCCCTCGTCCAGAACGCCGCCGGCAAGTATCCGGTGCCCGGCGGCCCGTCGATCGAGGCGGCTGCCAAGACGCTCAAGGAAGTGCCATCCAACAACGAGATCCACATCGTGGACCCCCCCGCCTCGGCGCCGGAAGCCTACCCGATCTCGACCTTCACATACGCGCTTGTCCCATTGAAGGCGACCCACGCAAGCACGCTGAAGGCGTTCCTGCATTGGGCGATCACAACGGGGCAGAAGTTCGGGCCCAAGCTCGACTTTGTGCCGATCCCGGAACGGATCCGCACCGCGGATGAAGCAACGATCGACAAGGTTGAAGGCTAGAGTGAACCCATCAGGACCCGTCCCTCCCGCGGAGGCCTCTAATCTCCGCGGGAGGGCGACCTGCGTTGCGCCGCGCCTGCCCACCGCTCGGCCTCGCGAGCGAACCGGCGCGCGGCCGATCCTGACGCCATCGCATAGGTGACTTGTGTCCATCCGACCATCCACAGCTCCGGCCTCCATGCTTCGCCTCACCGGAGCGCACCGCAAGCTCGCCGACCGCCTGGGCGACCCGGTCTTGCGCGCGCTCGCGTGGTCGGCCTCGGCAATCGCGATCGTGGTTTTGGGGGCGCTGGCCTACAAGGTCTTTGCCCTCGCCGGCGAATCCTTCTCGCGGTACGGGCTGGGGTTCATCGGCGGCGAAAACTGGAACCCGAGCCAGGGCACCAGCGGTTACGGCTTCGGCGCGGCCGACTTTCTGTTCGGCACCGCCGTGACCTCGTTCTTTGCCCTGCTCATCGCCGCTCCCCTATCGGTCGCGATCGCGCTCTTTCTCACCGAGCTGGCGCCGCGCGGGACGCGGCGCCCGGTGGCGACGCTCGTGGAACTGCTGGCGGCGATCCCCAGCGTCGTGCTCGGGCTGTGGGGCATCGTCGTGCTCTCGCCTGTCATCGGCAACACGATCGAGCCGGCGCTGGGCTCCGTCCTTGGCTGGATCCCGCTTTTCTCGGGAGCCCCGGCCCCGTTCGGTCTGTTTACGGCAATCGTGATCCTCACGATCATGACCGTGCCGATCGTCAGCTCGATCACCCGCGAGGTCTTCTCGACGGTCCCGACGGAGCTCAGGGAGGGCGCGCTCGCCCTCGGCGCGACGCGCTGGGAGATGGTCCGCATGGTGATGCTCCCCTACGCGCGGTCGGGAATGGTGGGCGCGGTGATCCTCGGACTGGGGCGCGCGCTCGGAGAGGCGATCGCGGTGACGATGGTCATCGGGCACACCGCCGGCATCCACGCCTCGCTGTTCGCGACCGGCGACACGCTCGCCAGTCGCATAGCGTCCGAGTACCAGGGCGCCGCCACCAGCCTGCAGATCTCCTCACTGGCCTATCTCGCCGCGATCCTGCTGGTGCTCGCGTTGATCGTCAACGCGGCCGCACGCCTGATCGTCAGGCGCACGACCGTGCGCCTGCCGGCAGGCTTGGGGGGGTCGAGTTGAGCCCGCCGGCAACGACGCCGACCGCCGCGCGACTGCTGGCTGGCGACGTCCGCCTGCGCAGGCGCCGGGCGGTCAACCGCGGCATGGAGGTGCTCGCCACGCTGGCGGCCGTGCTCGCGGTGGCCGTACTGGCGGCTGTGATCGTGTCGGTGTTCGTCAAGGGCATAAGCGCCATCAACCTCGACTTCTTCATCCACAGCGAAGTTCCGTTCGGACAGACCGGGGGCGGCATCGCAAACGCGATCGTGGGCACCCTGCTGCTCGTGGCGCTGGCCAGCGCAATGGCGATTCCCGTGGGAATCCTCGTTGGCATCCATACCTCCGAGTTCGCGCAGGCCCGCACGGCCACCGTGGTGCGCTTCGCGCTGGACATGCTCAACGGCGTGCCGACGATCGTGACCGGCGTCTTCGTGTTCGGCCTGCTGGTGGCGGGCCACCAGCAGAGCGGTTGGGCGGGCGCGTTTGCGCTGGCGATCGTGATGCTGCCGATCGTCGCGCGCTCCGCCCAGGAGGTGCTGGCGCTCGTGCCGGAGGCACTGAAGGAGGGCGCGCTCGCGCTTGGCGCCCCGCGCTGGCGCACCGTGCTGAGGGTCGTGCTGCCGACCGCCGCCGGCGGCCTGATCACCGGCGCGCTGCTGGCCGTGGCGCGGGTCGCCGGCGAGACCGCCCCGCTGCTGTTCACCTCATCGATCATCTCGAGCACAGGGGCCTCGGCGAATCCGGGGCAGGCGCTCACCTCGATCCCCGTGCGAATCTTCGAGCTGTCGGAAGGCTACAGCGCGACCGAACGCGCCCAGGCGTGGGCGGCGGCGCTGCTGCTGATCTTCTTCGTGCTCGCGCTGAACGTCCTGGCGCGCGCTCTCTACGGCCGCGCTCGAACCCGAGCCGGAACCGCGCGATGAACCCGGCGCCGGCCCGATTCCACTGTGCCCTGCCCGGCGTCTGCGCAACGTCTGCCGGCGTGCCGGGCACGGCCATCTTGAAGTGGAGGACAAGGGTGGCCATCCCGAGGTGGAGGACAACATGACCCGAGACGGGCATACTGGGCAGGCGACTCCCGTGACCGAGCCCCAGCCACACTCCCAGCCTCAGGTGCCACCAGAGCCCTCGCCCCAGGCACAGTCAGATGCCTCGACCCGGGCAGAGCCGCCCACCTCCGAGCTTGGCACGGCGCCGGGTGGCGCAGTGGAGTCCGGAACGCTTGAGGGCACACCCACCAGAGAAGTCGAGCTGGACGGGCTGCGCGCGTTCTATGGCAATGCCGAACAGGTCAAGAGCATCGACCTGAAGTTCGAGCGCAACCTGGTCACGGCGATCATCGGACCGTCGGGATGCGGCAAGTCGACGATGGTCAGGTGCATCAACCGCATGCACGAGGAGATCTCCGGCGCGCGCGCGGAGGGCAGAGTGCTGCTGGACGGCATCGATGTGTACGGCCCTCGGATCGACGTGGTCGCCGTACGCAGGGCGATCGGGATGGTGTTTCAGAAGCCCAACCCGTTCCCGACGATGTCGATCTACGACAACGTCGCTTCCGGGCTGCGCCTCACCGGCGCCAAGCGCCGCAGCGAGCAGACCCAGCGCAGGGTCGAGAGCGCGCTGCGCGGGGCGGGGCTGTGGGAGGAGGTCAAAGACCGGTTGTCCGAGCCCGGGATCGGGCTCTCCGGAGGCCAGCAGCAGCGGCTGTGCATCGCCCGCTGCCTGGCGGTCGATCCCGAGGTGATCCTGATGGACGAGCCCTGCTCGGCCCTGGATCCGATCGCGACGCTCAAAATCGAGGAGCTGATCTCCGAGCTGAAGACGCGCGTGACGATCGTGATCGTCACGCACAACATGCAGCAGGCCGCGCGCGTGGCCGACCGCACCGCGTTCATGCTCGACGGCAAGCTCGTCGAGGTCGGCCCCACCGAGGAGATCTTCACGACGCCCACCGACACGAGGACCGAGGAATATGTCACCGGCAAGTTCGGCTGACGACGCCGGCGCCCAGCGGCAACCAACGGCGGGCTCCTCCGTAGCCACCACCGACGCGCTCGCCGGTGGCGGCGGGCCTTCGCAGGGGCGCGCGCACTTCCAACAGCAACTGCAGGAGCTCGAGGATCACGCGCTCGGCGGCCTCGACCTGATCGTCGAGCAGCTCGACCGCGTGCTCGAGGCGCTCAACCACCAGGACGTCGAGCTGGCGCAGATGGTGGTCGCCGACGACGACCGCGTCGACGGGCGCTACCTCGAGGTCCACCAGGGCATCCTCTCGCTGCTCGCCCTGCAGGCGCCCGTCGCCGGCGACCTGCGCCTGGTCGCGGCGCTGCTGCACATGATCAAGCACATCGAGCGGATGGGCGACCAGTGCGTGAACATCGCCAAGCTGATCCCCCTCTCCGGGCACGAACCGCCGGTGCGGCTGGAGGTGCTGGAGGCGCTCTCGAAGATGGGCGCCTACGCCCGCTCGGAGGTCGTGCAGTCGAAGGCCGCCTTCGCCGGACGCGACGTCGGCCTGGCGGAGGACCTCGTCCGCCAGGACCGCGAGATCAACCGCCTCAACCGCGAGATCTTCCGGATGGCTTTGGACATCGGCGGCGACGACGCCGACACGCGCGAGTGGGCGATGCACATGATCCTCGTCGCCCGCGCGCTGGAGCGGATCGGCGACAACGCCGTCGACATCGGCGAGCAGGTCGCGTTCGTCGTCACCGGCCTGTTCCGCGAGTTCTCCGACTCCTCCCACCCGGCCGGCGCCCACGTCGACGCGGCTGAGGACGCCGGCCCCGAGACGGCCCGGTAGGCAGCGCCCCGTCAGCCACTCAAGCTGGCCTTCATCTCGGTCATCGCGTTGTGCAGCGCCGCCGCGCTCTGCATCCGCTCCTGCGGGCTCATCAGGAGCTGATCGGAAAGCGCCCCGCGGTCGCTGCGCCGGGGCAACGCTGTGACCCCGACGATCATCGATTGCCTCCTGGTGTGGGTTGCTTCGGTCGCGTTGCACTGCTGTAACGCGGCGGGACCCAGAAAGTCAGGCACTACCGGCAGGCAAGCCGGATGGAGCACACAAAGCTCCCCAGCGCAGCGAACGCGAGGGCGCCCAGTAGGAATGCGTAGATGATGGTGGGGATCGAGGTCATGGCACTCGGAGTCTCAGGCGCGCGCCTTGCGGTATCACCGCCTTGGTCTCGCTGGGCGATGCCCAGCGGTATGAGCATGAAAACGCTGCGTGTCCGACATCTGACCGAATTCGTCGCTCAAGGCCGGCCCATAGCCTGGCTCGTCTGTTTCGGACACGCCTGCTCTTGAAACGACGGTTCTCGATGAAAGCCGCCACTGCGCGCGAGGCGTATCGGCTCGTTGCGTATCAGTGCCTCCTGGTGGCGCAACACGCGACGCGACAGAGCAGATGAGACAGACCGGCGCTGCTGGTCGGTGATTGCTGCTTGATCGGTCACTGGCGTCTCCTGTGAGCTTGTCGGGGACGGTGACTGGAATACCTCCTCTCGGGATCCCAGGTGAGAGCTTTAACCCCACGGGTGCTGCTCCTCACCAAGTCTTCTACCACTCCACCGCAGCCACGAAACCGCGACCGTCGCAGTTCTGACGATTTACCCGAAAAGGCTGGGAGCTGCGGAGATGCTCAGTCGAGAATGTTGAGGCGCTCGAGCTCTCCCGGTGGTCCGCCGTGGAGCAGCCAACCGTCCGGTGAGTAGGCGATCTGCCCGCAGTGTTCGAGGTTGCTGAGGGCGCTATTGACGGTGGGGCGCCGCGCGGCGACGAGCTCGGCCAAGATCGAGTGCGTCAGCTTCACCGGGACGAGCACCCCGTCCCTGCCGACGCCCAGCCCGTCGCGCACGCTGGCCGGCCACTGCTCGGACCAGTCGCCACGCGCGACTGCGATCACCGCCGCACGAACCTGGACGGACGCGCTCGAAAAACGAGCAGCATCCAGCCCCTGGCCGAGCTCGGGATCCTGCTCGAGGATTCTCGCGACGCGATCGGGCACAGATGCACGGTAGCCTGATAGGTGGAGCTGATGCGTACAGCGGCCGTGACCTTCTTCTCGAGAATGGGTAGGTGTTGAACCCGAGTGCAAGATGATCCGCGCATCGGAGCTGTGCTGTCCGGAGGGGGAGCTCGTGGCGCGTATGAGGCCGGCGCGATCTCGGTGCTCGGGCCAGCGCTGCAGGAGCGCGGTGAGCGACCGACGCTGTTCGTCGGCACGAGCGTCGGCGCGTTCAACGCCGCGTACCTGGCGTCGAGCCGTCATCTTGATGCCGGGGAGCAGGCCGAGGGTCTACTCGACCGGTGGCGTGAAGCGACCAAGGGGAACGTGATCCGCCCGATCCTCAGCCGCCAGCTCCCATTGACGGCACTGCGCTACGCGGGTGGGTTGCTGTCGATCCCCGGGGTTCGCGTGCCCAGCCTGCTGGATCCCACGCCGCTTGCGCACAGTCTCGAGCGCTGGATGAGCTGGGATGACCTGCACCACAATGTCGAGCGGGGTCCTGTGCGGGCGGTCGCCGTAGTCGCCACCGCTGCGCGCACCGGACGAACGGTCGTGTTCGTCGAGACCGCACACGAGCTGCCCGCGAACAAGTCGCATGCCGTGCGCTATTTCTCCACCGCGCTTGACAACGAGCACATTCGGGCCTCCGCGGCGATCCCGATCCTGTTCCCGCCGGTCCGCGTCGAGGCGCCCGCGGGGGCTCGCGGCTGGTACGTAGACGGTGGCACGCGGCTGAACACGCCGATCAAGCCGGCGCTCGATCTCGGCGCCGATCGGCTCGTGGTGATCGGCACCGAATCGATCGCGGAGCCCGCCCCCGAGCCCGACGGGCGCGACAACGAGCCCCCGGACTTCGGCGACGGCGCTTTGCACGCCCTGCACGGGACGCTCGTGGATCCATTGAGCGAGGACATGCGCATGCTCGGCAACGTCAACGAGTTCTTCGCCGGCGGCGACGGCGCATCGGCAGCGACGCGCTACCGCCACGCGCGCGGAAAGCCACCGTACCGTCGTGTGCCGTACATCTTCATCGCCCCGGAGCGTCGCGGGATTGTCGGCGAGCTCGCCTCGGAGGTCTTTCGTGCCCGCTACAGCGGCCTGAAGGGCCTACGCTCGCCGGACTTCCCGCTGCTCGATCGTCTGCTCGGCAGTGACAGCCCGTCCCACGGTGAGCTGCTCAGCTATCTCCTGTTCGACAGCGAGTTCATCGAGGCGCTGATCGATCTCGGGCGCGCCGACGCCACTCGCTGGCTGAACGCCTCACCCGGACCACAGCGGCCGTGGCAGACCGAGCCACTCGACGCGTTCATCGACGCCCCTACACCCAAGAACGCCACCACGCCGCGCAAGTCACCGGGTCGTTCTCGCCCAGTTCTTGGCAAATAGATCAGGCGGCGCGCGATCGCCCTCCTAGTTAGATCGAGGAGGAGGAGGAGGAGGAGGAGGAGGAGGAGGAGTCGTCGTCGCGAAGCTTGCGGCGGCTCCCGCTTGCGAGAAGCGACGTCAGGAGGAACGACGCGAGCTATATCGAGGAGTCATCGACGCGGATGCCGCGCTGACTTCGTGCCGCGATGCTCGAACGGGAACCAGATGCGCAGCGCCCCACCGTGCACGCCAAGACCTTTCGGGAGCCGCTTCTCCAGCTCGTCATTTGGATCTCCGCGCTCGAGCAGCACGAGCTCGGCGTCGCCGATCACGTCCGCGAGCGCGGTCATGTCCACGATCAGACGGGGCGACCACTTGGGTACGGTCGCGCAGATGATCGGTTGCTTGCGCTGCCGGTCTTGGATGCGCGTAGCCAATCGGACCGCGGAGCCGAGCTTCATGCGCGCGAGCTCGCGCGCTCCCCCGGCGACGAGAACGGCTATGTCCACGTCGGCGTCGCGCGCCCCGTCAACGGCCGCCAGCGCCAGCCGCTGATCATCACACGCTCAGTTGTGAGCCCTAAGTTGCCGTGAGGATCGTCTGGGCGACGAGTTGAGGGTCGTCGAGCATCGCGACGTGTCCGACATCGTCGAGCACGACGTAGAGTGCTCCCGGG
>Ga0207933_1002152_pt1 | contig 13235 bp, 12 predicted proteins | sample NGESurdeep092012_4_FD_184488 | JGI IMG/M metagenome (GOLD analysis project Ga0207933, IMG submission 184488) | Arctic peat soil microbial communities from Barrow, Alaska - NGEE Surface sample F53-3 deep-092012 (SPAdes) | ecosystem: Environmental > Terrestrial > Soil > Wetlands > Peat ... | reverse complement strand
TGGTCGCGGCGACACCTGTCGGCGCGCGCCTGCAGCCGGCGACCCCGACGATGTTGGCGGCGCTCGAAGAGGCCGCCGGGCGGTATCAGGCGCTCACCCCGCCGCACGCAACGTAGTCGGCTCGTGTCCGAGGCGCGTGTCATTTTTGTTGGTCGCGCTCGTTGCACCCAAACAACTGCCCCGAAAGGCGATGACATCGTGCTGCTGCTGCTCCTCGGACTCCTGATTGGCCTGACCCTCGGCGCCGCCGGCGCGGCCGCCGCAATCAGGCCCAACCGCGAGCGACTGCGCGACGAACTGAAGTCGGTCTCCGCCGACGTGCTCGCCCAGACCGGCGACTCGCTCGCGCAGCGGCTGAGCGAGGCGCGGCGCGCCGAGGAGGAGCGCGCCGCCGGGGAGATGGCGCTGCGCTCGGAGGAGCTGAGGCAGATGGTGGGGCCGGTGCACGAGAAGCTGACGAAGGTCGAGAGCGAGCTGGGACGCCTGGAGCGCGAGCGCCGCGACGGGCAGGTCAAGCTATCGGAGATGGTGCGCGCGCTGACGCTCGGCACGGACACCCTTCGCAAGGAGACCGGAGAGCTCGTCACGGCGCTGAAGCGCCCGGAGACGCGCGGCTCCTGGGGGGAGATCCAGCTGCGCCGGGTGGTCGAGCTCGCGGGCATGGTGGCCCATTGCGATTTCGTCGAGCAGGCGACGATCCACACCGCGGACGGCCGGCTGCGGCCGGACATGCTCGTGCGGCTGCCGGGCGGGAAGCTGATCGTGGTCGACTCGAAGGTGCCGCTCGACGCCTATCTGGCCGCGCTCGAGTCCTCCGCGGAGAACGCCGGCGAGCTGCAGGCCCGCCACGCCAAGCAGACGCGTGATCACATCACGAAGCTCGCGTCGAAGGGCTATCAGGAGCAGTTCGACTCCAGCCCGGAACTCGTCGTGATGTTCGTGCCCTCCGACGGCATCTACCAGGCCGCACTCGCGGCCGATCCGGCGCTGATCGAGTACGGCGTCGCCCAGCAGGTGCTGATGGCCACGCCGACGACGCTGATCGGGCTACTGCGGGCCGTGCACTACGGATGGGGCCAGGAGCAGATCGCGGAGTCCGCGCGGGAGATCGCGGGCTCGGCGCGCGAGCTGCACCGCCGGATGGGGAAGTTCGCCGACCACCTCGCCAAGGTCGGTCGCCAGCTCGGCTCGGCCGTGAACGCCTACAACGACACCGTCGGCTCGTTCGACCACCGGGTGATCCCCCAACTGCGCAGCATCGAAGCGGCGGGCGTCTCATCCGAGCGCGAGATCTCCTCACCCGCGGCGATCGAGCCGACCGCGCGCCCGGTCACTGCGCGGCTGGAGACCGAGTCCGACGAGCCTGCCACGGCGATCGCCGAGACCGCCCCCGCCGCGGAGACGGGCACTCCTCCGATCACAGCCCGGCGGTTGGCGTCCGAGGCGGGCGCGACCGAGGCGGCCGAGCCACAGGTCGCGTCAGCGGCTCGGTAGCGCTCACCGCACCGCCCCGCCCTCGCGAGGATCCCCGCCGGCGCGCCGGCACGACGACGACGAGCGTCAGCGCGATCGGCACGGTCGCCGGCAGCTCGTCGAAGAAGAAGAACAGCAGGTCGAAGGCCCCCGCGAGCAGCGCCGCGAGCGCGGCGCCGCGCAGCTGCCACCGCCGCCCCGCGGCTACCGCGAGCAGCGCGCCGAGCAACGCGGCGACGAACAGGTCGCCGTAGCCCATCACCGCCGTGCCGAACACGGCGCTCTGCAGCTGCGGCAGACCGGCGGCGGGGCGCGCGGCGTTGAGCGCGTTGTTCGGCCGTTGCAGCAGATCGGAGACGACGAGCGTCGTGTCCGCCACCGCCATCGCGACGATCCCCCCGGCCAGCCAGCGCGGGGGCGTGACCGCCGCGAGCAGCACGCCGAGCGAGACGCAGCTGAGCACCGACAGCGCGAGCGCCGCCGCCTCCCCCGCCAGGCCCGTGCGGTCCGCCCAGGCGAGCGCGAACAGAGGCACGACCAGCAGCGCCCGCGCGGGACGCGGCGGGTGGGCGTTCCAGGCCAGCCAGCCGAGCGCGAGCGCCGCCAGCAGCGGCACCGCGACCAGCGCGAGATAGGTGAGGCCCTGCGCGCTCGCCGCTTCGGCGCCGCGCGCGACGAACACGAAGCCGACGATCGAGAGCGGCGGGATCACCGCCCAGCGGCGGCCGCGCAAGCGCCTCAGCGCGCCCAGCCCACCCGCGCCCGGACCTGCGACCGAGAAGCCCTGGACGAGCGAGAGCACGCCGATCGAGATCCAGAAGGGGGGCACGCCGCTCAACATAGATCCTCGCCTGCACGCCCGATAAGCTGCTCGGCCCTTACGGGATCTTTCTATGATGATCGAAGACCCCAAGCGGCCTCAGGACCATCGACGCCATCGCCGCCATCGCGCGATCACCGGCCTCGCCCTCGTGGCGGCGATCGCGCTGCTGATCACCGCGCTCGGCGCTCGCGGAGGCGGCGGTCACGGTCACCCGGCCTCCGCCTCGAACCCAGCCTCCCACCACGCCGCCGCCGTGCGACTGACCCCGGCCGAGCAGGAAGCCAAGACCCACGCGGCCGAAGAACGGGCGATTGACTCCGTGCTCTCCTACACGCCCGCGGTGACGAGCGGCGGCAGCAGGGGCCACGAGCTCGCGCTCACCTTCGACGACGGCCCCGGCCCCTACACCCAGCAACTCGTCGGCGTGCTCAACCGCCTGCACGTGCACGCCACCTTCTTCGCGATCGGCGAGGAGGAGCGCTACTTCTCCGCCGGCACGTCGCTCGCGCTGCGCTCAGGCGACGTGGTCGGCGACCACACCGAGACGCACCCGATGATGGCCTCGCTGTCCGCCCACGACCAGCGCGAAGAGCTCGCCGAACAGATCGCCCGCATCGAACTGCTCGGCGGCCCGCCTCCACGCCTGTTCCGTCCCCCCTACGGCTCCTTCGACGCCACCACGTTCCACTTGCTGCACCGGCTGCACCTGCTGATGGTGCTCTGGTCGACCGACACCAGCGACTACACGTTGCCGGGCGTCCCCGCGATCGTGCGGAGCGCGCTCGCGGGCGCGCATCCGGGCGCGATCATCCTGATGCACGACGCCGGCGGCGATCGCTCGGAGACGATCGCGGCGCTCCCGGCGATCGTCAAGGGGCTACGCAAGAAAGGGCTCGAACCGGTGACGATTCCCCGTCTGATGCTCGACGACCCGCCGCCGCACGGGCAGCCGCTGCCGACCAGCCTGGCGGGAGATTAGCGCCTGACCTTGCTTGGTGGATGATGTGGCGCTAATGCCCGAGCTGGACGGTCTTCACGACCAGCAGCAGCACCGCCACGACGAGATAGCCGCGCAGCAGCAACATCCCCGCCTTGCGCCCGGGGGACCACACCGGGCGCTCGAGCAGCGCGAGCGGGGGCATCGTCCAGGTGTGGCGCTTGTCCTTCGGGATCTCCGCGACCGCGTCGATCCCCGCCCGGGCGGGGGAGCGACGGCTCGCATACAGGACGTAGCCCCCAGCCCCGGCCAACGCCGCACCCAGCACAATCGTCAGCTCCACAAACAGGCGCGTAACGTTGATCTTTGGGAACATCGTGCTCGCCATCAGGATCAGCGACAGCTCCACGAGCACCCCCACGATCACGGCGGCGACCGCGTTCAGCCAGGGCGCGTTCACCCACGGCCCCAGCACCTCGCGGTCGTTGCAGAGCAGCAGCAGGAACACGGTCGCGCTCGGCAGCAGCACGCCGGCCAGCGCCTGCACCGAGGTCGTGATCAGGCCCAGCGGCGCCCCGGGGATCAGCACGATGCCGGCCGCCGCCATCACCATCAGCGCGAAGCTCGCGTAGAAGAGCTTCGCATCCAGCGGTCCGCGGTTGAGCGAGTGCGAGGCCCCGAACACATCGCCGAAGGCGTAGGAGGTGGCGAGCGTGACCGCCGCGGCGCCGATCAGCGAGGCGTTGAGCAGCACGATCGCGAAGAAGACCCCCGCGGTTGAGCCCAGAACATGCCCCAGCTCCGTCGCGACGCTGCCCGCGTCGGAGAACTGGCCGAAGTAGGGAGTACCGGCGAAGGCGAACGCGGTCACCCCGATCAGCGCCCCGGCGCCGATCACGACCACAAACGCCCCGATCACCGTGTCCGCGCGCTCGTAGTTGATCCAGCGCGGCGTGATCCGCTTGTCGATGATGTTCGACTGCTGGAAGAACAATTGCCAGGGCGCGACGGTCGTGCCGACGATCGCGATGATCAGGAGCACCGCAGTCGAGTTGGCACCGCCGTAGATGCTTGGAACAAAGGTGTGATGGACCATGTCCCCCACATTTGGGTGAGCGAGGATCAACAGCGGGATAACGAGGAAGTTGGCGACAACGAACACGTACATGAAGCGCTCCCAGCTGCGGAAGCTGCCGGTCGAGGTGATCGCGATCAGCGTTGCCGCGGCGACCGGGACGGCGACGTCTTTGCTCATACCGAAGTAGCCGAGCGCCAGGCTGACGCCGATGAACTCGGTGACGATCGTCAGGAAGTTCAGAAGGAACAGGTCCCCGACCGAGAACGCCCCCCAGAACTTGCCGAAGCGCTCGAAGATCAGGCGCGCGTGCCCGACCCCCGTGACGGCCCCCAGGCGAATCACCATCTCCTGGTTGACGACCAGCACCGGGATCAGCAGCAAAAGCACCCACAGCAGGCTCGTGCCGTAGTTCTGCCCCGCCTGCGCATACGTCGAGACACCGCCGGCGTCATTGTCGCCGACCATCACAATCAGGCCGGGCCCCATGATTGCGAGCAGCGCCAGCGCCCGTGAGCGCCAGCCGTGGCGCTCACCGCTGTCGTGCATGCTGATCGTGCCCAGCGCCCCGCGGATGTCGCCGATGTGAGCCTCGTCGAGCACTGGAGGCACGCCCTCGGGCCGCGACGGGGCATCGGTCAACGTCGTCTGGTCATCGGCCATCTCAGGTCACCTCCTTTCCTGCTCTCGGGGTTATGTCTCGGGACTGTGCGCTGCCAGGTCAGTCGCGCACGAGCCCGAATCGCCGTCGCCACCCGCTCGGGAGCGTCAGCTCGAGCACGTCGTCGACGGTCACGACTCCTACCACGCGCTCCTGCTCGTCGATAACCGCGAGCATCACGAGGTTGTAGTCGGTCATCGTGCGCGCGACCTCGGGCAGGTCGGCGTCGGTGTGCACCGACACCGGCTCGTGCTCGGCGAGGCCCTCCAGCGTGCTCTGCGCGGCGGCGCGCAGCACGGTGACAACCGCCACCGAGCCCGACAAGCGGCCGTCGGCGTCGCTCAACAGGATCGTGGTGAGCGTTTCCGGCGCGATCTCGCTCGCGCGCACCCGCTCCAGCGCGCTCGCCGCGGTCTCGCCCTCGGCGAGGCTGATGAACTCGGGGCTCATCAGGCCTCCGGCGGTCGAGGGGTTGTAGCCCAGCAGCCCTTCGATCTGCAGTCGCTGCGCCGGCGGCAGCAGCGCGAGGATCCGCGCGCGCCGCTCCTGCTCGATCTCGACGATCAGATCGGCGGCGTCATCGGCGGCCATCCGCGCGATCACCGCCGCGACCTGCGCGTCCGGTCGCTCGCGGATGAACTCCAGCTGGTGGTGCTCGTCGAGCTCCTCGAAGACGTCTGCCTCGAGCTCGCGGTCCTGCCCGACTGCCTCGATCAGCTCCTCGCCCTCGTCGTGGGAGGCGGCCTCGACCAGGTCGGCGATCTCCGCCGGATGCAGGTTGGCGAGCTTGCGGTGGGAGAAGCGCAGGCGCGCGGTCGGGACGTGACCGACGAACGGCTCCAGGTCGGTCCAGTCGAGGAACGGCCGGTCGGCGACCGTACCCTTCAGCGGACGCGGGAGCAGCCGCCGCAGCTGGGCGCGCGCGTTGTGATCGACGCCGACCACCCGCCACCAGCCGTCGATGCACGCGAGCTCGATCTCGTGTGCGGTGACGAGGCTCGGCGGCTCGGCCTCGACGTTGACGAGCTTGCGTCCGAGCACGTCCTGGCCGAGCAGCACCTCACCGGCGCGGCGCTCGAAGCGGCCGAGGCTGAGCTTCTCCGCCGAGAGCCTCACCGCGCCGGGCTGCAGCGTCGCGATCCGGTCGGTCGGCACGAACAGGTCGCGCCCCCCGATCCGCGCCTTCAGGCCGGTGACCGGCGGGTAGCCGCCGTCGGCCAGCCGCACGATCAGATCCTCGACGCGGCCCAGCCGCTCCCCGGCTCGATCGAGCAGCGGGCTGCGCAGGATCGTCGATAGGTGCACCGTCGGCTCGGGCAAAGCGCTCACAACGTTACGCCTCCGGGCGGAGCAGCAGCGAGGCGCCGATCGCGCCGCCGAGATCGCCGAGCGCCGCGACGTGCACGTGCGGGGGCTGGGTGTCGTTGAACAGGTGTGGCTGCATCGCCGCGGCGATCCGCTCGGCGTAGGGATGTCCGAGGCGCACCCCCAGCCCCCCGCCGACGATCACCCCTTCGACGTCGAGCACGTTCACGACCGAGGCGATACCCGCGCCGAGCGCCCGCACCGCGCGGTCGAGGGTGTGGATCGCGAGCTTGTCATCGTGCTCCAGCGCCCGCGCCCAGATGCCGCTCGTCAGGCGCGTACGGTCGCGCTCCTTCATCAGCTTGAACAGGTCGGTCTTGCGGCCCTTCTCGACCTGCCTCGAGACGTGCTCTTCCATCGCCTTGCGGCCCGCGTAGGCCTCCATGCAGCCGATCCGCCCGCAGGTGCAGCGCGCCCCGTCGATCTCCACGACCACGTGACCGATCTCCCCGGCGCCGCCCCGTCCCGTCCAGGGCCTGCCGTCGAGGATCAGCCCGCCCCCGACCCCCGTACCCCAGAAGACGCCCAGCAACGAGCTGTAGAGGCGGCCGGCGCCGAGCTTGAACTCGGCGCCGGTGGCGACCTGCACGTCGTTGCCGACCCTCACCTCGCAGCCGAGCGACTTCTCGAGCGTCTTGGCCAGTGGGAAGCTCCCTTCCCACCCGGGCAGGTTGCGCGCGCTGGTGACGTTGCCCCCGTCGATCACCCCGGGCGAGCCGATCCCGACGCCGACGAGGTCCTCCGTCTTCAGCTCGGCGGCCGAGGCGGCGTCGCGCATCGCCACCTCGATCTCCCTCGCCACGTCAGCCGGCCCCCCGCTCGTCGGGGTGGGACGGCGCGCGGAGCCGAGCACGCTGTGATCCTCGTCGAGGACCGCCGTCTGAATCTTCGTGCCACCGAGGTCGATCCCGCCGTACGCCGCCATTACGGCGGATCATCGCAGACGGTCTACCCAGCACAGGGTAAAGCCGCACAGGGGGTCGTCCAGTCGACCGTCTCGGGCAGCGGCGGTGCCCGCAGCGGAGCTGCCGGCACCGGTGGCGGCAGCGGCGGGCCGGCCCTGTTCGGCAACGGCGGATAGCGCTCGGCGCGCTCCACCCCGATTAAGGCAGCGGTTATGCCGATCTGGTTACCTAGCCTTGCCGATCGGCCCCTGATCCTGCCCAACCCCACCCAGACCAGATATCTGACCATCGAAAAGGAGCTCCATGCCTCACTCTCACGTCAACAGACGCAAACCCGCGAAGGTGGCATTGGCCCTCCTGACTCTGCTGCTCGTATCGCTGGGGCTGGCGGCCTGCGGCAGCTCGTCGAGCGGCTCGTCCTCGACCACGACCACGGCCACGGCCACGACCACGGCCACGGCCACGACGAGCGCAAGCACGGGGACGAGCGCCAAAGCACCGACCGCCGGTCGCTTCGCGGCGGTGCGCGAATGCCTGAAAAAAGACGGCATCACGCTGCCGCAACCTACCCCCGGCCAGAAACATCCTCCCGGTGGAGCCGGTGGCTCTCTCGGTGGCGGTGGCGCGGGTGGGGCCGCCGGGGCGGGTGGGCCTCAATTACCGAAGGGTGTGACGCGCGCGCAGTATGAAGCCGCGTTGAAGAAGTGCGGCGGCGGCACCTTCGGCCGTGGCGGCGCCGCGCGCTTCGCCGGCCCCACCTTCAAGACCGCGCTCGCGAAGTTCGCCACCTGCCTGCGCCAGAACGGCGTGAACGTTCCTGCCCCGAACACCTCGGGCAACGGCCCGGTGTTCGACACGAAAGGCATCGACACGAGCAGCGCCCAGTTCAAAACAGCCGAGGCCAAGTGCCAGAGCGACCTGAGCGATGCGTTACGGCGCGGAGCCCGAGCCGGCGCCGGCGGCCCGGGCGGCAGCCCCGGAGCGCCTCCCAGCAGCGGCGAAGCTCCCGGCGGCGCGGCCGGCCCGCCGCCGGCCGGGTAGCGGCTGGGCTGCCGCTATTACCCGCCGGAGGCGGGCTGACTCACTCCCAGGCCGCGGTTGCTCGGTGCGGCCTGGGGGTCGCGGATCGCGGCGGAGGTCGGCTTGGCGGCCAGCTTCGGCGCCGGGATCGCGCCGACGCGCGCGAGCAGCTCGTTCCACTGCGTCAAGCTCAGGCTGCCGCCGCTCGCCAGCGGCGAAGGGGCGGCCTTCGCAACCGCTGCGGAGTGCGCCGCCTTGGATCCCCTCTTCGGGGTCGATGCAAGGGCGGCGGACGCGGGCCGGAAGTCGATCTGGATCGCGTCCGCATGCGCTGTCGTGGCAAGCGTGTTGGCGGCGTCGGGGTACTTCATCAGGCTGACGATCCGGCTGGGGACGAATTCACCCTGGAGAGCGAGCAGCGTGCGAATCGTGCTATCGGCGATCGAACCGGCGCCCTCGTGCCCGGCGATCGGGATGCCGTTGACCGCGGAGATGTCGACCGCGCCACCGGTTTCGGCGTCGGCCAGGCGACGGGCGGCCGCGGACAGCCTGGGTCCACGGTGCAGCGCCTGCACCGTCGGCTTCAGACCGCTGCGCGACATGAAGGCCAGTACCGCCAGCAGGCGCCTGTCGATCGCCCCCGAGGAGATCTCGTGGCGCGCACGGGCGTCCAGCTCGATACCCGGATCGGACAGCACCGCGAGCTCGAGCTGGCTCTTGGAGAGCAGGAACACATCGCTCGCGGTCGCGCCGAGCAGGGCGGTCTTGGCCTTCGCCCCCTGCGGATGCAGCGCCTCGTCGAGCCCCCTCCAGTTCGCGAGCACCGGCCGCGGATCGATCGATCCAGGGTCGCCCGCGGGCTGTACGGCGAAGCGCAGATGGCCGTCTTTCGCCCCCTTCGGAACGAGCACGTGGCCGAGCACCGTACCCTCGGCGACGAGCGATCCACGCCCCAGCGCCAGACCCTTCCCGGAGCCCTTGGCCGGCGTGGATGTGGCGACGCGCGCGGCGGCCGCGAGCGCGTCGGGATTGCCGGGGTGGGCGAACAGCCGCACCTTGCCCGTGGCGGCGGGGGCCGATTCGGCCGTGCCCGCCGGGGTCGAGTTCTGCGAGCTGGACGTCTGGGCGTGCGACCGCTTCACGTGCAGCGTAAGAGGCTCTTCGCCGGTGGCGCCCGCGGCGTGAGGATGACTGCCGGTGGTATCGGATACCGACGGTTTCGCCGCCGCGACGAGCGCCGCGGACGGCACCTTCGGCAAGCGGTAGCTCGGCGCGATGCTGCCGAGCCCCGCGTACGTGAACACGTCGCCGTAGATATCGCGCAAGATCACGTACCTGCCCAGCCTGTGGGAGTGCCCGAGCCCGAGCACGCGACCGTCCTGCACCGCCACCACGGAGGCGTTCGACGCGCTCAGCAGTTCCACGAACTGCGGCGCCGGGTCAGCCGTGCCGGCGGCGGCCCCCGTCGCAGCGGACCCGCCGGCCGCATCCGCCGCCACGGCGGGCGCGGGAGCCGGCACCAAGCCGGGTGTGGGTCCGGCGGCCGTCGAGCCGCTCGCGCCGGCCTGCGCGGCGGAGTCCGCCGTCGCCGCCGCGCTCGACCCGGTCTTCGCGGCGCCGGTGACGGCCTTCGCGTTCGCGGTCGCGCTCGAGGGCGACGGCGCCGCCGGTAGCAGCGGGCCCCAGGAGACCTGCTTCCCCGTCACCGGCAGGCGCGCGTCGACGAGACCCGTCAGCGTCGCGATCACGGACTTGGGGTAGCTGGAGATCAGCTTCGCGCGCAGCAGCACCGATTCGGCGTAGGCGTCGGAGTGGTTGTAGGCGAGGATCGCCGTGCGCAGGTTCGTCGAGGCGCCGGCGGCGTGCAGATAGCGCGCGGCGGCGAAGATCGCGTCGACCGGGTTATATGGATCGGCGTAGCCCGCGTCCAGCGCGTCCACCCCGTACTGCAGCCAGGTCGAGGGCTCGAACTGCATCCAGCCCTCCGCGCCGGCGCTCGAAACCGAGAGATCTGAGCCGTAGTCGGTCTCGACTTCGTTGATCGCGGCGAGGATCTGCCACGGCACGCCGTACTGGATCGCGGCCGCCTGGTAGATCGGCAGCAGGAACAGCGGAATCCGGTAGAAGCCGAGCGCCTGCACGGACGCCGCCGAGGTGGCGAGCTCAGCCGCGAGCGCCCCGGCCTGCGCGGCCACGACCTGCGGCGATGGCGCGACGCCGTTGGGGCCGGAGGCCGTCGTTGGGCCCTTCGCTCGATTCCCCGCCGGCTGGCTGTCGGTCGTCGGCTGTGCCTGCGTGGTGGTGGTCGTGGGATTGCGATTCGTGTTCTTGCTCGGAGTCGTTTTCTGCCGGCGCTGCACCACCACCGTCGGGGCTTCGACGACGGGCGGCGCAGCCGTCGGGGTGGTGACGGGCTGTGAGGTGGCCGGCTGCGTGGTCGTCGGCTGTGCGGTGCTCGGCGCCGGGGTCGTGGTCGTGGTCGTCGAGGTGTTCGCCGGCGCTCCAGCCGCTTCGGTGGTGCCCGCCGCGGGGGTGGACGGCGCCGGGGTGGTGGTGACCGGCGCCGTGGTGCCTTCGCCCGGCGACGACGAACTCGCGGGCGTATCGGCTGCCAGCGCCCCACCGGCGAGGGGGCCGCCCAGGCCGGCGACGGTCAGCCCGCTCCCGGCGAGCGCGGACAGCATCGCCCGCCACGCCCAGCCCCGCGCGCGCATCATCGGCCGGCTGCCTCGAAGTTGGTCATTTGTGCGTTCCCATATCCGTGCTCGGCGCAGCTAGCCCACGCTCGTGGGGCACGCCCGCTGAGATTCATATCGGCAGGGAACCAGAAACCCGTAAAGGATTCGTAATCATGCCGCCAAATGGCCTAGGAATCAGCATTCGCTGCCTTTTCGTGGGCATGGACGATCCTCCTGCTCCTCATCGACGATAACCTGCACCCCGTGGAAACGATCCTATCTGTCCTCCAGGTCGCGATCGCGGTGATCGTGATCTTCCTCGTGCTGATGCACTCCGGCAAGGACTCCGGCCTGTCCGGCGCCTTCGGCGTGGGCAGCGGCCAGGGTCCGCTCGGCGGCGGCTCGATGGTCGAGCGCAACCTCAACCGCTGGACGGTCTTCTTCGCGGTGCTCTTCCTCATCAATGCAATAGTCCTACTCAAGCGCCCCTGGGCGTAGCGCTTCGCGTTCCCGCTCCAGCGCCGCAAGCCGGTCGAGGATCTCGATTGCCTCTACCCGCAGGGCACGGTCGGTGACCGCGAAATCCTCTTTCGAGAGCTTCCCCGTGCGGTAGTCGAGATCGGCGTCGCGGATCTCGCGGTACTTCGCCTCGCGCGCCGCCTCCAACTCGGTGCGGACTTCTTCCGGCTTGCAGTCCTGCGGTCGCCTGACGGCGCGCAGCGGAGCGCTGACCACGAGGATCACCACCACGAGCAACGCCAGCGCAATGATCGCGATCGCGATCTCCACTCGTATCGCCGCCCGTTACCAGCGCGCCGGGCTCAGGCTCGTGCCAGACCGCGCTCGGCGCGGGCCCGCGAGCGAGCGGCCACACGACGACGGACTACGCTCGGCGCCGGCCAGATCGCGATCAGCGCGCCACCGACCACGATCAGGCCGCCGATCCAGATCCACATCACCAGCGGCGAGACGATCAGGTGGAACTGGGCCTGCGGCGGGCTCTTCATGTAGGCGGCTGCCAGCGCCGCGATCGCCACCATCCCCTCTCCGGGATGGACGTAGGGGAGCGTCTTGTTGCCCAGCGCGACGATCCGCTTCAGCCGCGGCGTTTCGATGTTCGGCGCGATCGCCGTCCAGACGTCGCGCGTGACGCCGGCGTCGACGGCGACGTGGCTGACCGGCTGACCGCCGATCAGATGCCCGACCGAGCCCTGGGTCGGTTCTTCGGAGGCGTAGTAGCCCTCGCTCGGATACAGAGTCGTCACGTGACGACCGTTCTTGCTCACGTCGAGCACCGCGCCGAGGCTGAGGGTCGCGCCGGTGCGCGCGGTGTCGGGACCGAGCGTCACGCCCGGCTCGGCGCGGATGATCGCGCTCAGTTCGCGACCTCCCTGCGTGCTCGAGGAGTCGTAGTCGGGGGTCACGCTCGCCGTCGGGCGCACGTATTTGATCGTGTAGGCGCCCACGCGCGAGGACTGCCCGGCCGAGAGACCGAGCTCGGACTCGTGCTGGAACGAGGTGGAGGCGGCGACGCCGACGAACAGGACCGCGATCCCGATGTGCACGATGTAGCCGCCGTAGCGCCTGCGGTTGCGCCGCACGAGCGCCACCAGCGCGATCGGGGGCGCCTCGCCGGCCATCGCCGAGCGCGCACGCATGCCGCGGAAGAACTCCTGGCCGATGCTGCCGGCGACGAACGCCGCGCAGCAGAACATCGCCAATGCAAACGGCTTCACGGGCGCTCCCGCCGCCAGCAGCACGACGAGCGTCGCCAGCGCGATGGCGATCGGCACGATGAAGTTGCGCCGCGCGTTGGCCAGCGTCGCGCGGCGCCACGCGATCACCGGTCCGATCCCGCTCAGCAGCACCAGGATCAGCGCCAGCGGCACCGTGTAGCGGTCGAACCAGGGCGCCCCGACCGACGCTTCCCGGCCGGTCAGCGCCTCGGAGATCAGCGGGAAGTAGGTTCCCCAGAGGATCACGAAGACCAGCGCCACCAGCACCACGTTGTTGGCGAGGAACGCGGCCTCGCGCGAGAGCAGCGAGTCGATCCGATGCTCGGTGCGCAGCATCTCGCGCCGCGTGACCACGAGGTAGATCGAGCCGGCGATCAAGACCGCGATCAACACCACGAACGGCACGCCCAGCGTCTGTCCGCCGAACGCGTGGATCGAGTTCAGGACCCCGCTGCGCACGAGGAACGTGCCCATGATAGCCAGCGTCCCCGTGGCGAGCACGAGCGAGATATTCCACACCTTCAGCATCCCCCGCTTCTCCTGAATCATCAACGAGTGCAGG